>Ga0123356_10001178_pt1 | contig 28977 bp, 36 predicted proteins | sample TergutEmb28metaG_2_FD_92546 | JGI IMG/M metagenome (GOLD analysis project Ga0123356, IMG submission 92546) | Embiratermes neotenicus P3 segment gut microbial communities from Petit-Saut dam, French Guiana - Emb289 P3 | ecosystem: Host-associated > Arthropoda: Insects > Digestive system > Gut ...
AAGAACGGGTGACATTTCGAGCAGATTTCCACCTTGATTTCCTTGCGGGTAGACTTAGTGTTTATAATCTCGCCGCAGAGGCATTTGATGGTCGTTTCCTCATAATTCGGATGTATATCCTGTTTCATTTCTTTGTCATTCCTTTCTGACCGTAAACTCGAAAAGCTTTACAGCGTTGCGCCATCAGAAGCAACGTTTTCGCTTACGATTTCCTGTAAACCTATTTCAGTTTCCACCGCTAACGCCTTGATGGGCTTTGACGCTCTCTCAACCTTGCCCGAGCGCAAGCATCTTGTGCAGGCGTGAACACGGCACGGTGTCCCGTTGACAACAGCTTTAACCTTTTGAACATTAGGCTTGAACGACCTGTTGGTACGTCTGTGCGAGTGCGAAAGCTGAATCCCGAAAGCGGTAGCTTTCCCGCAAACTGAGCATTTTGCCATTGTCTTACACCTCCCTTTTGATAATTAATAGTGAATAATGAACAATGTACAATTATTGTGCATTTATTGACACGCTTTAACATTATAGCAGAACGGAAATGGTTTGTCAAGGAGTTTTTGAGAAAAATTTTTAAAATAGAATTTATATAACGCTTTTATATAATTGCACTATATATTATCAACTATATGAATTAATTCGCTTCAAAAATAATAGTCTCCAACAAAACGTTAGAGACCATTATTTTTTTTATCACAAATAATCTTTAAAATTTTAAGAAGAAACTCCTCAAATCTATCATTATTTGATTTTTCCATAAATTTGATAATAGTATCTTCATTAAAATCCAGAATTGTAGCGTAATCTTTAACAATACGACTCGAGGGTATTTTTCCTTTTTCTATTGCATTTATATAAGCTGGAGTAACCCTTAATGCTTTAGCTAATTTAGGCACATCCCAATTTCTGGCAATACGTATTATTCTAAAGATGTTTTTTGAATTATCTGTTTTTATTTCCTCTTCAATTCCTCTCACCTCCCAACATTTATAATAAGATTTACATGACACCACAATGTGAAGAGTTCTTTGCAATAAACAAAAATCGCTTGGATTTTTGTTTTTATTTGTGGATGTCTGCATGACAGCGTGCAGTATATTGACACGACACACTCTCGTGCAGACACCCAATTATCATGTAAATCTTTATGCAACTATATTGTGAACAACAATAGTTCTATTTAACATCATATATAATCCTCCTTTCATAAATTAATTTTCCTTTCATAGTTTTATCATCCATTTCTAAGGATACTCACATCAGTCAGTTCTGGTAGAATACCCAACCCGATTATATGTAACAGAATATATAACCGGGTGGGTCATATGTGCATTTGCGTGTTATTATTTGAAAATCTTATCAAATAATATTTTTACTAATGTAGCAAATAAAATTCGGGCAATATATTTTAACAGCTGGCACAACTTTTTAAATGAAGGGTTTTCTTTTAAATTTTGATATGCCGCCCAAACTTTAATCAATGCTATAATAGCATTTTTCTTCCGCCAACTAACTTTCCTCTTTTTCATGTGAGTCCTCCATTTTTCCTTTGAAGTAAGAACTCTTCACGTTAAGCATAGTATATCACATTAATTTCATTTTGTCAACTGTTTTTATAATATAATTATATTTTATTTTCTCAACATATTTTGACATTATTTTCTTTTTAATCGCAATTTAATAATTTCATAGTCTAAACAATTAAAGTATGTGATTAAAATATAATTAAATTCTATATAGACAAGATACCGATACATAAAACAACCCCGACCTTCAGTGAGAGTCGGGGTTGTTTGACAATATTTTTTGTTTGTGATATAATTATTTTGTGGCGAAAGCCCGAAAGGCGACCAACGGTGGCGGTTAGCCAAACAACTCCTCGCAGATTCTGTTGAAAGGGGGGTGAGGCAATGACGTGGAACGATATATTAAATACATTAATTGCGCTATTCAGCGCAGTATTGACATATCTCGCACTCCGGCAAAACGGCAAAAAAAGTAACCGCCTCTGCCAAAGAACCGGTTACTTACTGAATTCTTAGGCTAACCGTCACAGGTCGCCTTTTTATATTCTCATTGTATCACAACATTTCCTATTTGTCAACTCTATTTTTTCATTGACTTATTGACAAATCCGCAAATTTTTGCTATTATTAAAGCACCTTAACAAACGAAAGGCGGACCTTCCCATGAAACAAGCCGTCACCTTCGGCGAAATTATGCTCCGCTTGAAGTCGCCTGCGCACGAGCGGCTCTTCCAAAGCCCTGCGCTTGAAGCCACCTTCGGCGGCGGCGAAGCCAATGTTGCGGCGTCGCTTTGCAATTTCGGAATCCCCGCGAAATTCGTCACCGTCCTGCCATCGCACGACATCGGCGACGCCTGCATAGGCGAGTTGCGCCGCTTCGGTGTTGACACGGGTGCAATATTACGCAAGGACGGCAGAATCGGCATTTATTTCCTTGAAACAGGCTCGAATCAGCGCGCGTCCAACGTGATTTATGACCGCGAAGGCTCGCTTATTTCCGAGGTGAAGCCCGGCGACATAAACTGGCGCGAAATATTCGCTGACGCGGATTGGTTTCACATCACGGGAATCACCCCCGCACTCAGCCAAAGCGCGGCTGACGCTTCAATCGAAGCTGTTAAAATTGCAACCGAAATGGGACTTGCTGTTTCCTGCGATTTGAATTACAGAGCAAAATTATGGAACTACGGCAAAACCGCGCCCGAAGTCATGCGCGAGCTGTTCAAGTATGTTCACGCCGGGATTGCTAACGAGGAGGACTGCCAGAAGTCGCTCGGGATTAAGTCCGATGCCAAGGAAAATAATGTTACAAAAGGCGAGCTTGACACTGCCGCCTACGAAGCATTGAGCAACAAGGTCATGTCGGAGTTCCCGAATTTGAAATACTTAGCAATCACTCTGCGCGAAAGCAAAAGCGCGGATATAAATAATTGGGCGGCGTGTTTAAACGATAGAACTGCTTTTTATTTAAGCAAAAAATACGAGTTAACAGACATCGTTGACCGCGTGGGCGGCGGCGATTCGTTCGGCGCAGGGCTGATTTACGGCTTAAAAACGTACAGCGATAATCCGCAGAAAGCGTTAGAATTCGCGGTCGCGGCAAGCTGTCTCAAGCATACAATCCCGGGCGACATCAACCGCGTAAAGGTCGCCGAGGTCGAAAAGCTTATGGGCGGCGACGGGTCGGGACGGGTGACGAGATAATTGACAATTAACAATGTACAATTGACAATTATAAATTAAACAGTTCCTCTGCGACATTACAGCCCGCTTTAAATCCGTGCTTGAAGCCCTCAATCGCGCATAAAGTCGTATATTCAGAATATGCGTCCATATAATCATGGAAAATTTTCTTTTTCTTGCCTTTAAGCATTTTACAAAGCTTGTTTTCGTTTTTGGTTATTATATCTGCCGGCTCTCTTTTTATCTTTAATCCTTCTTCAATGCAGATATAATACAACTCTTCGAGAATACTTTCCATAATTTCGCCCTTTCTAAACAATATCATATGATAGTCTAAAATCATTATATCAATACCATAAGGTATTGTCAATAGGTTTCGAGGATTTTTAATGAAAAAATTTTCAGAGCATCTAAAAAATATACGTAAATCCAATAAATTAACGCAAAAACAGCTTGCAAAAGAAATAGGCATAGCTGAATGTGTATATCAACGATATGAACGCGATGTTTGCAAACCCTCGTTTGAAACATTAATCGCGCTTGCGGATTATTTTAATATTACGCTTGATGAACTTGTCGGGCGTTCGCCCGATAAATAATATAAGGAGAAAACCTATGAACTACGAAATCAAAGACGTTTCAGCAAGGCTGAAGGCAACACGCGAGTATTTAGACATCACTGCCGAGGACATGGCGGCAAAAGTTAAAATCCCTATAAATGAATATATTATTTTGGAAAGCGGCGAAAAAGACTTATCGCTGTCTTTCCTTAACGATTGCGCGGGTGCACTGGGAGTCGAGCTTATTGAGCTTTTAACAGGCACAGAACCGCGCCTTCAAAAATACAGCGTCGTGAAGTCCGGCAAGGGCTTGCCTATCGACAGGCGAATCGGCTTCACCTATCAGCACATGGCTTATATGTTTAAGCATAAGAAAATCGAGCCGCTGATTGTAACTGCGCCTTTTTCCGCCGCCGAACAAGACAAGCCTGTCCATATGTCAAGCCACGAGGGACAGGAAATGAACTTCATTATCAAAGGCAAAATGAAATTCGTTATCGGCGACAAAACCGAAATCCTTGAAGCGGGCGACTGCGTCTATTTCGACAGCAGTGTGCCGCACGGCATGGTTGCGACAGGCGGCGCAGACTGCGAATTTTTAGCGGTGTTAATATAACGTAGGGTCGCGATATATCGCGACCGCAACGGACGCCATATATGGCGTCCCTACAACACGAAAGGAAATTTAAAATGCTAAAAGACTACTACAAAAATTATATAGAAACAGCCTACGACGACAAAGGCATAATCAGCAAATTCAAAATCAACGCGCCCGATAACTTCAACTTCGCCTATGACATAGTTGATAAATACGGCGAGCTTGAGCCGAACGCACGAGCTTTGGTTTACACCAACCCCAAAGGCGAAGAGCGGACTTTTACCTTCTCGGAGCTGTCTAAATACTCAACAAAAACAGCGAATCTTTTTGCTTCAAAAGGCATTAAGTACGGCGACAAGGTTATGTTAGTGCTTAAAAGCCATTATCAGTTCTGGCTCGCCATGCTCGGACTTGAAAAAATCGGCGCAGTCGCCGTCCCTGCGACACATATGCTGACCTCAAAAGACTACGTCTACCGCTTTGAACAAGCAGAAATGAAGCACTTGGTTATAACAGGCGATGATTCTACAGTAGCGCAGAGTGCAGAAGACGCCGATAAGGAACTCGGCGGCGTGCTTGGCGATAAGTTCATAGTCGGCGGGATACAGCGCGACGGCTGGATTGACTTCGACGCGGAAATAGAAAAACAGCCCGATACAATGACCCGCGTTGACACTAAAGCGAGCGATATGCTGCTGCTTTATTTTACGTCGGGCACTACAGGCTATCCGAAGATGGTAACGCATAATCACCGCTATTCTCTTGCGCACACGCAGACCGCGATGTGGCTGAATAACCGCTATGACGGGCTTCACCTCACGATTGCAGACACGGGCTGGGCGAAAGCCATGTGGGGCAAGATGTACGGACAGTTCATCATGGGCTCGGCGGTTTTCGTTTACGACTACGACCGCTTCAATCCTATAGAAATGCTTACTGTAGTTTCAAAATATAAAGTTACATCTTTTTGCGCACCGCCGACAATGTATCGCTTTTTTATTCAAGAGGACGTTAAGCAGTTTGACTTATCCTCGCTTGAATACTGCTGTACAGCGGGCGAGGCGTTAAATCCCGAGGTTTTCGAGCGTTGGCGCGAGTTTACGGGACATAAAATGATGGAAGGCTTCGGGCAGACTGAAAGCGTAGCAATCGTTGCAACTATGCCCGGTATGGAACCAAAGCCCGGTTCCATGGGCAAGCCGCTTCCGCTTTACGCTACGGATATTATCGACGATAACGGGAATCCCGTTGCCGCGGGTGAAGTCGGCGAAATCTGCATAAAGTCCGAACGCGGCGACGACGGCTTATTCCACGGCTATCTAAAAAATGACGAGTTGACCGATTCCATATGGTACGACGGCTGGTATCACACAGGCGACACCGCTTGGAAGGACGAGGACGGCTACTTCTGGTATGTCGGCAGAAACGATGATATGATTAAGTCGTCGGGTTATCGCATTGGACCTTTTGAGGTTGAAAGCGTGTTAATGACGCACCCGCTTGTTATGGAATGTGCAATCACAGGCGCGCCCGACCCTGTCAGAGGACAGGTAATCAAGGCGACGATTGTGCTTGTTAAAAACGCAAAGGTTGACGATGAAGCCGCGCTGATTAAAGAACTGCAAAAGCACGTAATCGATAATACCGCGCCTTATAAATATCCGCGCATAATCGAGTTCGTAGAAGAGCTCCCGAAAACAATCAGCGGAAAAATCAGACGAGTGCAGATTCGTAAGGAAGATAACGCTTAAACCACCCCGCCCCTCCCGTCTTGCTTAACGCAAGCCGACGGGCACCCCTCCACGGAGGGGAATGACCGAACTCCATAAAAGCGCACAAATTCCCCTCCGTGGAGGGGTGGCGCGAAGCGACGGGGTGGTTCAGAAAGGCAACAACATGACCGAATATTACATTTGGCTTCTGCAATTTATGGGCGCGGCGAACCCGCGCTCTATCCAGCTTATACGGCATTTCGGCCCCCCCGAAGCCGTTTACGCGGCGTTTCAGAAGCTCGGCGACAACATAAAGTTTCTGAAGCCCGCCGAAGCCGAAGCCTTAAAAACCGCGTCACTTGAAAAGTCGCGGGAAATTCTGCAGGAATGTGAAAAATTCGGCTTCCGCGCGATTACGCTTGAAGACGCTGAATATCCCTTGCCGCTCAAAAATATCTATAACCCGCCGCTTGTGCTTTTTGCGGCAGGTGAACTGCCGCAAAACGAGCTTTGTATCGCTGTCGTCGGCACGCGTGAAGCGTGTGAATACAGCCTCAAAGTCACGCAAAGGCTTTGCCGTAAACTTGCGAGTGAGAGCGTTACAATCGTCAGCGGCATGGCGGTAGGAATCGACAAAACCGCGCACACAGCGGCTTTGGAAGCGAAAGGCGGACGCACTATCGGCGTGCTTGCTTGCGGCTTCGCAGTGGATTATCCTAAGTTTTCAACGCCTTTTAGACAGGAAATTATAAACGCGGGCGGCGCAGTCGTAACGGAATTACTCCCGAACGGCAGAGGCGAGCGCGGCTATTTCAGCTACCGCAACCGTATTATGTCGGGGCTTTCGCGGGGCGTAATCGTAATCGAAGCCGCCGACAAGAGCGGCTGTCACATCACCGCCGGTCACGCGATTAATCAAAACCGCGATTTGTTCTGCGTTCCTCCTGCCGATATTTTTCACCCGCGCTTCAAGGGCGTCATCGGCTATTTAAGAGACGGCGCGATTCCTGTTTTTGATTACAGCGACGTACTTAACGAGTATTTAATTACGCCGATTGCGAATTATGACGCTACCGATGAAATCGCCGTAGGGGACGCAGTCCTCTGCGTCCCGAAAACCGAAGCAAAGCCCTTCAACGTAATCCCCGAAAAGCCACCCGAGCTTGACTTTTCCGAGCTTTCCGAAGCGGCGGTCAAAATCGCAGAGCTGTTAAAAGACGGCGCGAAGACAGTGGATTATCTCGCCGAAAAGAGCGGGCTTGCCGCTGACGAGCTTTCGGAATTACTGCTTGAGCTTGAAATAGATGGCGTGATTGAAAGCGCGGCGGGAGCGAGTTTCGTACTTAGCAAAGCTTAGTACCGTGCTAAGCAAGACTTAATTTAAAAAAGTATTGACAAATTATATTTTTTAAGATATAATTATAAATAACAAAGGCTATGCCTAAGCGGTTGGCTTTGGTTAGGTTATATTAACAACCGTTACCGTGGGCCGGGACGGTTGTTTTTCATTTCTCTGATTATCTCAAGCACTGCAAACAGCACCAAAAATATTAACACCAGTTCCATGAGCCTCACCCCCTTTCGTTGTAAAGTGGGTAAAACCAACCGCCTTTAACCGTAGTTAATGGCATAGCCTTTGTTATGCGAACTCTTTGCGGATTTTATCCGCGATTTAATTGTAGCACAAGTCCCGAAATTTGTCAAATTAAGGAAGCAAAATGAAAATCATCGACGCGCACGTACATATCTACCCCGACAAAATCGCCGAGCGCGCTTCACAAGGTATTTCCGACTTCTACGATATGCAGGTGAAGTATAACGGCACAGTCGAAAAGCTGCTCGAAATCTGTAAGCGCAATAACATTGTCAACTGCGTTGCCTGCTCTGTAGCGACTGCGCCCGAGCAGGTGGGAATTATAAACGACTACATGGCGGAAAGTGCAAGAACGAGCAATGGCTTCTTCGTTTGCTTGGCGGCTTTACACCCTGCTATGAACGAGCTTGAAATCGAAGCTGAGCTTAACCGCGCGGAAGCCTTAAACCTGCGCGGAATTAAGCTTCACCCCGACTTTCAGCGGTTTGAAATTGACAATCCCGCCGTGTTCAAAATTTACGAGCGCGCAGAGGGCAGATTCCCGATTCTGTTTCACACAGGCGACAGCAGATATAATTTCTCGAATCCGAAAAGGCTCGCGAATGTTCTTCGCGCCTTCCCGAAGCTTACGGCTATCGGCGCGCACTTCGGCGGCTGGTCTGAATGGCAGGACTGCGGCAGTCTTGCAGGCTTTGAGAATCTTTATGTAGACACCAGCAGTAGTCTTTACGAGCTTGCGCCCGAGCGCGCGAGTGAGCTTATAAAAATGTACGGCGAGGAGCGCGTCTTGTTCGGGACGGACTATCCTATGTGGGACGCGGACGGCGAGCTGAAATTTATTGAGAAATTAAACCTTTCTGAACGTGCAAAGGAACTGATTTTTTATGAGAATACAAAAAGACTCTACGGATTATAAAAACCACAAAAAAGCCAAAGAAGAACGCTATAATAAGTTTCTGCACGGCTTGGACAACAATCATGTTAACTCGCATTATTCAAGCAAGCCGCTGCCCCTGCTCAGCGACGCAGAGCTTCAAAGGCAAATCAATGAGCTAACGCCGAAAATCAAAAATTATAAGTTTGTTTTAGGCTTTTTCGGGGTTATTGCGATTATTTTTCTCACTCTCGCCCGCTTTGGGTTTTTCCCTTTAGGCTGGCTTATCGGATTTATTTTTCTTATTCCTACTGCCTTTGCAGGCGAAAGAGTAGCACGGTATAAAAAAAGACTCAAATGCATCGTCAGCAATAACATAGTCCGCGGCGTTCTGAACGACAAATTCGAGCTCAGTACCTACGCGCCGGGCGCGCATATCCCGCAGCTTACTATTCAGTGCGCCTGCCTGCTTCATCAGCCGTGGAATAAAATCAAGGGCAGTGACTTAGTTAAAGGCAGTTACAAGGGCGTTAATTTTACTTTTTCAGACTTACATCTTCAGCACGAAACAGGAAGCGGCAAAAACCGAAAGGTAGTCACCCGCTTCAAAGGTCAGTGGCTGATTATAGACTTAGCGAAGAAGCTTCCGTTCGGCGTTCAGCTTAAAGCTCGTAACGGTGACATCGGCGTCGGCAAGAGAATGAAATCCGACGTTGAAACTGAGAACATAGAATTCAACCAAAAGTTTCAGATTACCGCGCCGAACCCGCTTGACGCGTTTTTAATTCTCACGCCGCACTTCATGGAATATATTTTAAAAGCAAAGCACCGCGCAAGTGCGCAAATGTATGTAAGCTTCGACGAAACGCAGATTCACGTAGCTTTGCACAACGGGCGCGACTTATTCGAGCCTGCTGACAAAAAGCTTTTCGCGGAGAACAACATTGAAACTCTGCGTATGCAAATGCGCTGGGACGTGAATTATATAGCGAATATTATTGATGAGTTTTTGTTGAACGAGGTTTTGTTTAATGCAGATAAATAAGGAACGTCCGTCCTACGCGCTTGACGACGCCGAGCTCGACGCGCTGATAAAAAAGCTAACGCCGAAAATCAGAATAAACGCCGTCGTTGCGGCGATATTCGGGTTTATCGCGACTGCCGCCGGTGTGATGTTTACGCTCAACTTCTATGTTTTTGATGATATGGTCGCCGCGCTCGGCTACGGTACGCTTGCGTTTATCGCAGGCACGGTTGCTTCCATAACAGGCATGGATATGCGCCGTCATAAAAGGAAGCTGAAATATGCAATCAGCGACAGCGTGGTGAGGTGCGCCTTGTCCGCCCGCTTCACTACTATTGATAAGTTTTCGGCGATAAGCTATATTAAACAGGACACAGTAATGCTTTCGGGGCTGATTCATCGTTCCTGGAACACGATTAACGGGAGCGACTTGATTGAGGGGACATATCGCGGGGTTAATTTTGTTTTCTCTAACCTTCATCTTGAGCAGGTGACCACCGATAACAAGGGCAACGAAAAACGCGTAACTAAATTCAAGGGGCAGTGGCTCACTCTCAGCCTTGCCAAGCCTATGACCTTCGGCGTTCAGCTGAGAGGGCGCAAGGGCAGAACAGGTCAGTCTACTGTTGAAACCGAGAGCGCAGAGTTTAACAGCCGTTTTCAAATTATCGCTTACGACGCGCACACGGCGTTTTATGTGTTGACGCCGCAATTAATAGAACAAATCATAAAAGCCGATAAAAAGGCGAGCGCACGAATGTTGATAAGCTTTGACGGGGATAAAATGCACGCCGCGATTGACAGCTACCGCGAGCTGTTTGAGCCTGCTGACAAAAAGCTTTTCGCAGTTTCTAACATCGCGACGCTTCGTATGCAGATGAAATGGGACGTGAACTACATAGCGAATATAATTGACGAATTTTTAGCAAATGAAGCCTTGTTTAATGCAGAGGGGGTTTAAACCGTGAACGAGCATGAGCTCCGCGCAAAAATCAAAAAGTACAATAAAATAAGCACGCCGTTTGTGATCGTCGGGCTTGGCGGCTTCTTTACGATTCCGGTTTGTGTTGTTACAGAGAATCCGCTGTTTATCATCACGATTGCGCTCGGTGTCATCGGGCTCGTAGTAGGCGTTATATTCGGCTCAAAGACAACTAAAATGCAGGAAGAGCTCGACAACATAACAGGCGTCACTGCCGAGCGGGAAGAAACCGAAAGAAAAGTCCGCGAAGAACGCTTCGATAAGTTTCTGCACGGGCTTGACAAAAACAACGCAATTACAGACCCGCGCCCGCCCCTCACAGATAAGGAGCTAATGGCAAGAATAAACGAGCTCGCACCGAAAATAAAGCTATACAACGCACTTTTGAAAATCTTTTTGGTTCTCTCTTTTGTAGGCTTCCTGCCGCTGAACGTGCTTTTTCCTATGCTCGGCTTCGCGCCTTTTGTGCTTGTTGCCCTATTCGGTTTTAAGGCAATCAAAAACGAGAGCGAGCTGAAATGCATAGTCGGAAACAGCATAGTCAGAAATGTTTTGTCGGATACCTTTGAGCTGACGAATTATTCCCCCGGCTGTCACTTAGCTTACGACGCAATCAGCGAAGCAAAGCTGATTCAGTCATGGAACAGAACGAGCGGAAGCGACTTAATTGAGGGAAAATACAGAGGCGTGCGCTTTTCCTTTTCGGACTTAACGCTTCAGCACGAATCGGGAAGCGGCAAAAACAGAAGCACCACCACAAGGTTCAAGGGGCAGTGGCTTATTATCGAGCTTGCGAAGAATCTTCCCGAAGCTGTTCAGATTAAGGAACGCGAAAAAAGCAGTGCAAAATCCGACGTTGAAACCGAGAACATGGAGTTTAATCAAAAGTTTCAAATAAAAACCGAAAGTCCGCATACTGCGTTTTTCGTGCTGACGCCGCACTTCATGGAATATATATTAAGTGCAAAAAAGCGCGCAAATTCAAAAATGCATATGAGCTTCAGCGGGACAAGGGCGCATATCGCGCTGCACAGCGGACGCGACTTATTTGAGCCGACGAGCAAGAAGCTTTACGACATTAAAAACATCGAAATGCTGCGCAATCAAATGAAATGGGATGCAAAATACATCACGGGCATAATCGACGAGCTTTTACTTAACGAGAATTTATTTAAAGGAATTTAAGCTATGAATATGCAGTTTCCCCCTATGGACGACCGCGAGCTTGAAGCGCGGATTAAAAACCTTACACGCGGCTTGCGCCGCAGTACCGCGCTCGCTGTTATCTTTTTTATTTTTGTGTTCGTCGGCTTTCCGCTCGGCGGCTACTTAGGCTTTACTTTCATCGGCTATGCTGCTTTGCCTGTAATTGCGCTGGCGGCTTACTTCTCATACAGCACGGCGCGGTATAAAAAACGCCTTAAAATCCTCATCAGCAACAACATAGTCAGAGGCGTGCTGTCTGAAACCTTCGACCTTACGCACTACGCTCCGAACTGTCACATAGGGCAGAGCACAATTAAAAACTCGGGACTGCTCCCCGACAACTGGAACAGACTCAGCGGAAGCGACATGGTTGAAGGGTTTTACAAGGGTGTGCGATTCTCCTTCTCTGACATTCATCTTGAAATGGTAAGAAAAACAAAAAACGGCACCACCCGCACAACAAAATTCAAAGGGCAGTGGTTAGTTGTAGAGCTCGCAAAGGTACTCCCCTGGAGCTTGCAGCTCAAGTCGCGCCTTGCAGTCGGCAAGCGGGTAAAATCCGACGTCGAGACCGAGAACATGGACTTCAACAAAAGATTTCAGATTATCTGCCGCGACGCTCATACCGCGTTTTATATACTAACGCCGCACTTCATGGAATATATATTAAACGCCAAGCATAAGTCAGACTCGCAGCTTCATATGAACTTTCACGGACAGCAGGTACACACAGCTATGCACAGCGGGCGCGACTTATTCGAGCCCTGCGGCAGAAAGCTCTATTCAATGGATAATATCACGGCGCTCCGCAAGCAGATGGAGTGGGACGTGAATTATATAACAAGCATAATAGACGAGCTATTGTTAAACGAAAACTTGTTTAACACCGAGACCACCCCGCCCGTTGGGCAGAACGAACGAAGTTCGTTCGACCCTCACATAGAGGGGAATTATTAAGGAGGAGTTAAAAAATGGAACCATTAGCACTCATACTTATCGCCGTTGCAGTCGTCGGCATCTCCATCATCGCATGGTGGATAGGCGCGAGCAACAACTTTCACCGCAAGCAAATCAAAATTAACGAATCACTTTCCGGAATCGAAGTCGCATTAACCAACCGCTTCGACAAGCTTACCAAGCTCATGGACGTCGCCAAGGGCTTCGCCGCACACGAGAAAGAAACCCTCTCAATGGTTATTTCCATGCGTAAGGGCATGAACATCGGCGAGCTGACACAGGCGAGCGCGCAGTGCGACCAGCTCATGGCGCGCATTAACGCTGTTGCCGAGGCGTATCCCGAGCTGCGCTCCGCCGAAATGTTCAACGAGCTTCAGCGCGGAATCCGCGAAGCAGAAGCGCATCTGCAAGCGTCGCGCAGACTTTATAACAGTAATGTTACGATGTTTAACACTGCGATTGCCGTCTTCCCCACAAGCATAGTCGCGAACGCGAAGCACCTGCAGAAGGCAGTCTTCTTTGAAGCGGAAGAAGCGAAGAAGCAGGATGTGAAGATTAGTTTTTAAGGAACGCAGGGGGTAGCTTTGAAAAAAATTAACTTTGATAAAGCCGCAGAAAAAGAATTAAAAAGGGTTGACCTCCCTACGCGCCGCCGCATTATCAGCGGAATCACCGGTTTGCTTAATGAACCGCCGCTTGGCGATATAAAGCAATTAAAAGGCAAGCTTGACGGATTGAATCGTCTTAGAGTAGGCAGTTGGCGTATAATATATGAAGTTACTGTTGAAACTATTAATATACTTACGATTTCTCCACGCGGCGGAGCTTATTGAAAGGGGTGAAAAAATGGCTAATCAAACAAACATTATTGATGTTGTTGAAATGCTGTCCGATGACCGCAAAAGTATTATCTATAGACTTGCACTGGATATGTTGTCTGCTCAGCAATCGGAAAATTTCGATTGCTTTTCAACAGAAGACATGAAGCAAATTCAAGAAGCGCGCGAACGGGTCAGAACGGGCGATTGCCTTTCTTTTTCAACTGCAAATGAAATGGCGGCACACTTTGGATTATAATAAAAAAGAAGCGGTTAACCGCTTCTTTTTTATTCGCTTTTAATTACTTATGCTCGCGCTCCCGCTCGTCAAGTCCACGTTAACCCGCTGTCTGTTCTCCCCGCCGAAGCTTACGCCGCTCGCAGACCTTGACATACTGCCTGTATCATTATCTAATGACCACTTAAATGAACCGCTTGTGCGAGAAAAATTCATATCATTTACGCCGCTTCCGCGCGGAACTGTAATATTCGCGCTTCCGCTTGTGATTTTGATGTTCAGCTCGCCGTTCCATTCATCAAAGCCGATATTAGCAGTGCCCGAGGTCAGCCGAATATTCCCGCTTCCCGAAAGCCCCGAAATCCGCTGATTGCCCGAAGTTAAGTAGACGTCGTATGTTTCGGGCGAGAAGCCGTTAATCGTGATATTCCCACTTGTTGAGTGGCTTCGCAGGTGATTCGCAGTATTAACATGGCGGTAATCGAGCACAACGCTTCCGCTCGTGATGTTCACGTGCAGATTGTCAACCTCGGGCAGCTCGCCCTTTACACTGCCGCTCGTAAGCTCTATGTCGATTTTATTGTAAACGGCTTCGGGAAGCTGAATTTCAAGCGTCGTCTGCCCTATGCTTACGCCCCAGTTCCACCAGTTCCAGTTCCAGCCGCCGCTCAAAAAGCTGCCTTTTTCCCGCACAACCAGCGTGTTGCCGCTTATTTCCGCAATAAATTCAACGTTGCGGTAATTATTATTTCCGCTGTAATTAACGCGGGTTACGCCGTCGGGCGAAGCCACGATTTCAGTCCGCGCGGCAAGAACGCCGATTTCGACATTAGTATATGCTTCGTCAAAAATTTTTGAAATATCATAGCCGTCCCACGCCTGATTTCCCCAGCCGATATAAAAGTCTCCGCTGCGTATGGCTTCCATGACGCTCGCGCCGGTTATTGCCACCGAGACAATCAGCCCCGCGAGCGACACAAGAAACAAGCAGGAAAATATTATAGCCCAAACCTTCATTATGCGTTCACCTCCCGCGTCTTAAAAACAGGACTGCCTGTTATCATTTTGCCGTGCCAGTCGATTATGCTTTTTATGATTTTTATGAACAGCTTCACAAATAATATGCCAAGCAGTGCAAACAACCCGCCGAGCGACAGAAGAAGCAAGCCCGTGAAGAACGTAACAAGCCCGGGAAGCGGCGAAAAGAAGTTCAGGAACGAAGCGCCGACCAACCCGCCAATCATCATCGCAAGCCCCGTAACCACAAGCGCGAAGGGCACAGCCAACATCGCAACCACAATACTGAACAGTGCGGGAATCGCCCAGCTCAGCACAAAAATATCAACAATCAGCACAGTAGCAAGCCCACCCGCGTTAAAGCTCCCGCCCTCAAAGCCTTTTTTGAAGCCGCCGAAATTAACCTTTACTCCGCTGTTTACGTAGTCGTCGTAGGCTTGGTTGTGTTCTTGCGATTCCCCTCCGTGGAGGGGTGGCGGCGAAGCCGACGGGGTGGTTTCCACAGGCGGAACGCCGTGGGCGTCGTTCCCTACATCTGTTACCACCGCAACCACGGGATAAATTTCCTCCTCTGCGTATTGCTTGGCTATTTCGGAAATACTGCCTAATTTTGCGCAGATTTCAGTTTCGCTGAGTCCCTGCGCCGTGCTGTCCGCAAAGTGCAGCTCAAAGTCTGCTATTATTTCGCTTCTGTCGGTAATCCCCGCGCGTTCAAGCTCTTTTTCAAGCCCGCTCAAAAATTCATTTTTTGTTCTATACATGATTACTCTCCTGTTCTCCCTTAATTAATTTACCGATACTGTCGGAAAACTCCTGCCACTCCTGCTCCTGCCGCTCTTTTTCGGCTCTGCCGCTGTCTGTGATTTGATAATATTTGCGGGGCGGACCCTCCTGCGATTCGACTATATAAGAGGTTATGCTCCCGTTGTCCTTGAGCCTTTTGAGCAGCGGATAAATCGTGCCCTCGGTAATGTGCATACTTTCAGATATTTTATTCACGAGCTCGTATCCGTAGCAGTCCCCGCGGCAGACTATTGCGAGCACGCAAAGCTCAAGCGTCCCGCGTTTTAATTGTGAGTTAATATGACCATCTCCCTTCTAAGAAAACCAGCCATTCGCCGTAAATTTCGTTTTCGCTTTTCCCAAAAGCTTTTTCAAAGCTATCGGTTTCAGCTAAGACTAAAACGCTGTCCCAGCCGTAAGCTTCATCTAAAAATTCAACGTAGGTATACGAAAAAGGATAGCCGCCGAAGCTTGAAAATGTTATGGGATTAGATGTGCGGGTTTGAGTGAGGCTCGGAATTGAATTGTACCAGCTTACAAAATTCGGATAAGGAGTCTGCCCCGCTAAATATCCCGCAATGCCGTTGTCAAGCCAATAGGTCATGTTTTTATTCAAAATATAGTTATAGGCGTGAACTAATTCATGCACAGAGGTTTCGTATTTAATACTTTCATAGCTGTGAGCTCCGGGGTCTGTCGGTGAAACTAACAAAATATCTGCTCCGCGGTTATCCCCGACATACCAGTCTAAATTCAACAATAAAACTATCAAACCGTATTTCTTTGTCTGGAGCGTGCTCTGTCTGTCGTAAAGATACATTTTTATATTTTGCGGCTCGCTGAATCCAAGCGCGGCTGCAATCCGTTCACTCTCTGCGTTCACAAATTCAAAAACATCTCTCGCCGCCGTTTCTTGCTTTTCATAAAATAACGTAATATATTCACCCTCGAGCATTTTCATGCCGCTTGTTTTTAAACTCAGTGTCGGTATAAATGTACATAAAAACACAGCAATCAAACAGCCAATTGAAATTAACGTTATTTTTAATATTTTTTTCTTTTTCTTCATAGTAAACCTTTCTTGATTTACAGCATAAACATCAGCGTAATCACCGGATATGCAAATTTTACGTTTCTTTTCAGAAGCAGATACACTGCGCCGAACGCGATTGAAATAACAACACAATAAATCCCTGTTGTCAGGCTCTGCGTAAGAATATGCGCGAGTCCCCATGTCAGTCCGCAGAAAAGCCCGCCCCACGGAACATTGTTTTTCCGAAATACAAGCTCGCCGAATTTCTGTCCAAAAACAATAATAGCAAGAAACAGCGCACTTTCAACGATATAATAGCTGTACTGCCCGACAAACACAAGGATTGCCTCACTGCCGAAGCTTGCTGTCATTCCGCCGAACTCCACAGCAGGCTTAAACCTCATGTCCCATGAGATATATGAAGCAATCACGGAGCAAATCAATAGCGCGATTACAATAATCCAATTAATAACAGGCGGTTTGGATTTACTTTCAAAGACATTAAACCCTCGTTTTTTCGATAAACTGTACAGCAGCCATATGCCTAAAATCCATAACGCGCAGGTCGTACCCCAATGTGCGAGTATAGGAATAATGCTTTCAAACCCGAATAAGTTCATCGTACCGTAAAGCTTTGAGCCTACTAATAAAACGATAATCTCTACACCTAAGAATAAAAATGCAAGTAACGCTAAACCAAGATAGAATCCCGCTTTTTCTTTCATAAAGCAACACCGTCAACCTTTATAGATTTACTGATAAATATATTCTGTTTCTGCCATTGCGGAACGATTGCCATCGTCCCCTACATTAATCGTTCCCGAAAACATCACGCGATTGCCCCAGCGCAAGTTCCCCTCGACAAAGAAGCGATACTCGCCCTCGTCCGCGCCTGTCAAGTCCCATGTGTAATTTAAGCTTCCCGAGCTTGGCGTCGCGCTCGAAATTACATCGATTTCCGACTGCGTTTTCTCTGTCAACCCTGAACGGTTTACCCATTCGGGAAGTGCTTCTTCTCTGCTTTTGTAGCCGCCGTTCGCGGTATAGCGTGTAGCGTAGAGCGTTTGAAGGTAGCCACCGTCTGCGTCCTCAATCCACACCGCGAACTGATTGCTCGCCCAGCCCGACTGCTTCTCGAAGTCGAAGCTGATTGTAAGCTCATCGCCGCTGACCGCCGCCGTGACGTTCTGTAACATGGAATTCTCGGGCGAATCTGCTGTCAACGCTTCTTGGTTGCCGCCGCAGGCGGTCAAAAAAGACAGCGCGAGCGTTATTATTAATAGTAGTTTTAAGGTTTTCATGGTTTTTCCCTTTCGCGGTTTGTAGGGGCGACCATTGGTCGTCCGTTGACGGACTGCGCTTCGTCGTTTGCTAAAGCAACTGACTGCGCGCCCCTACCGTCCTATCTATATTATAGCACACTGTACTATACATTGCAAGGTACTATGTGTACAAATATATCGCCCCTTTTGAGGGCGATATTTGTTAAATGTTTACAAAAAGTAGGGGCGACCCTGTGTGGTCGCCCGATTTTTTGCGGGATGCCACATAGGGCATCCCCTACCTTATCGCCCGCACCAGCTCCATACTAACCGCCTCGCCGTTCTCATCAATCGCCGAATAATCCAAGCCCTTATAATTCCAGTAAGCCCTGCCGATTTTATATTTATCGAAGAGCGCGTTCTTGTCGCGCAGATAATTCACGCGGCTGTCCATTTCCGCAAGCGCAATCGCTCCGTATTCGCCGCAGTAGAGCCGCTTGCCTGTCTTCTGCATGAACGCAATCGCAGGCGCAAGCTTCTCTTCAAGGAACGCAATATCGAATACAGTTTCTTCGTTCATCGCGCCTAAGTGGTCGCGCGCTTGCTCTCTTATAATGTCAATTCCTGCGATTTTCCCCGGATACGGCTGAGCTACGCCCGTGTCTTTAAGCGACGTCCAGCGGGCACGCTGATGCGTGAAGAGGAACGGCTCATAAAAATGGAAGTTGTATAAAATCCGCTCGTCGTCGTAAATATCAAGCGTTTCAAGCCCCGAAGCCGAGTTGTAGTTAGGGCCTCCGAGCATTATATAACGCTCACCATCTACCTCGCGAATCGCTTCAATCGCCTTGCGCGCAATTTTATTCCAGGTGTCGCCGTGCGCGTCAACGATTTCATTCAGCAGCTCGAAAATAATATTATCACCCTCGCCTTTGTAACGTCCTGCGAACTCGCGCCAAATCGACAGGAAGCGGTTCTGCGTCTGCTCGTCGGTGAAGAGCCCGTTCTCGGTTTTGTAAGTATAGAACGCATAGCCGGGAGCTTTGTGCATATCGAGAATTAAATTCAAGCCGAGCTCCTTACACCACGCAAGAACCCTGTCGATTACCGCGAAGCCCTCTTCCTTATAAACAAAAGGCTTGTCGTCGTCCTCAAGCACGGGGTAGTCAAAGGGCAGACGAACGTGGTCAAGCCCCCAAGCCGCGATTTGTTCAATGTTTTTTCTTGTGATATAAGTCGCGATATGCTCTGGCGTCATAGTTCTGCACTGGGAAATCCAGCCGCCGAGATTCACGCCTGCTCTGTATTTGTCTAAAATCATGATGTTCTCCTTATTAACGGACTGCGCATCGTCGCTTGTAATGCAAGCGACTGCGCGCCCCTACTTTTTAAAATAATATCACGCAATTTCAATTTGCACAAGGGCGGTTTTTTGCACAAAGTTTTGCGCTTGTTTTTGTGCAATATTACAGCTATGCAAATCATTGCATTTATAGCAATAGTCTGTTATAATAGTATTAACGCAGAAATACAGGAGGAATAAATTATGTTTGCAAATATAAAGCTTACGCCCGAGCAGCAGGCGTGGAAGGAAAGCGCGAAGGAAGACGGACGCGTAAAAACAATGAGCCCGGGCTTCAAGTGCGTCTGCGGAGAAGCGCAGGGAACCTTCGCAAAAAGCGCGGCCATGACTACAGGCGAGGGAATCGGCGCAGTAGCGTTCCGCCTTTGCAAGGACTGCAAGTGCTACGCCTGCGGCGCAGAAACAGCAGAGCTTAAAACAAGATAATATAATTAAAAGTGAGTTGAAGCTTCAACTCACTTTTATATCTATCCACTTAGGTTGTATAGTTTCAATTAGCGGGAACTCGTCGGGGGCGACGGGCTCGTCCTCGTAACGCCAACAAGGGTGCTCACCGCAAAGCCCGCAGTCAATACTGAGGCGGTCATTACGGCAGCAATTATAAATAGGACAAATCACCTCGTCAACATACTGAAGCCAGAAAACTCTTCCGGATTCTTCGTTGCAGCCGAGGCACTCGTGCGGGAAATGCTGACATTCGTAGCAGTTTCGCCCGCAACAGCTTATGTGCTCTTGCATTTTTTCACCATTTTACGTTGCCACCTGAACTCTTACGGTTCTATATGTTGACAACTTTTACTCATACTCTTCCCTATATTGTAACAGATAAAAACACGCTTGTCAACATTTCGGCATAAATTTTATTGCTTTTTTTAAAAAAATATGCTATCATTAGAAAAACACGCGTATAAAGGAGCGAAAATGAAATCTCTTTCTTACACTTTTGATAAAAATATAATTCTTTCAATCGGCATGATAGTCAAGAATGAAGAAAAAATGCTCAGCAGATGTCTTGAATGTCTGACGCCGCTGTTAGACGCTGTTCCGAGCGAGCTCGTGATTGTCGATACGGGCTCAACAGACAGAACCGTCGAGGTCGCTAAGCAATATACAAGCAAGGTTTTTCACTTCGACTGGGTTAATGATTTCTCTGCCGCCCGTAACTTCGGGCTCAAAAAGTGCAGAGGTATGTGGTTCATGTTCCTCGACGCGGACGACCATTTTCAGGACGTGTCGGATATGATTGAGTTTTTCAATAATGAAAAGCTCCACAAGGATTATAACAACGCTTTTTATATCACCCGCAACTTCACCGATACTAATTATAATAATTACTATAATCTTTACGCTCACAGAATCGCCCGCCGCACTGACGATTTAAGCTTTGAGGGTACGATTCACGAGTATTTCACCGGGTTTTACGACCCTGCTTATTATTTTAATTCCTACGCCTATCACTACGGCTACGCCTTTGAAAACGAAGAACAGAAAAAGAAAAAAGCCGAGCGGAATCTTGTTCTGCTTGAAAAAGAGCTTGAGAAAAAACCCGATGATTTACGCACAATCTCGCACGTAATCGGCGCAATGCTCGATATGAACGAAAAAAAGCGCGCGCTCACAGAAAGAGCTGTTGTGCTTTCGGAAAATTCTGATGATGCTTATTCTTATAGTGCCTATTTCAACGCTTTTGAAATGTATACAGCGTCCGGCGAAACAGAAAAAGCCTTCGCCGCTTTAGACAAGGTTCTCGCAAAAGCGAAGCCCGATAACGCCGTTCTGACCGAAGCATACGGCTGCAAGGCGTGGTTGTATCACAGCTTGAAAAAATACGCCGAGGCAGAAGAAAACATAATAAAATATCTCGCCGAGCTCGATAAATATGAACGCGGCGAGCTCGATAAAAACGTTTTTACTTTTCTTGTCGCGAATTACACCATGCCCGAAAAGCGTGTCGACTTTTTGAATATGCTCGCGCTGTGCATTAGCGCGCAGAGCCGTGCAGAGGAAGCCTTCACAGCTTACGAAAGTTTAAGCTTGACAGAAATAACCCCCGCAGACTTCATAAAAATCACTGATACTATATTAATTCTCGCAAAGAATAAAGCCGCCCACGCATCGCTTGCGGCGTTTTACGCGCGGGTGCTTGAAGCGGGCAACGAAGCGCAGACCGCTCTTTTTGAGCAGACTCTCGAAAAGATTTATTTCGCTGACCGCGGCTTTGCGGAGAGCTTCGCGAAAAATAAAACAAGCGGCAAGTTTACTCAGCTTATGCAAGCTTGTGCTATCGAAGACAAATCCGCGCTTGAAGCTTTTATTGACGGCTTCGGCGAAACGCCGCTGCCCGAAGGCTTTTCGGCGGCAATCGAGCTTGCGCTGAGCCATAACATTAAACTTGACTCCGCACTTTCAAAAATGAACCTTGAGCTTATTAAAACGCATTTAACGCTCGTTGCAAGCAAAAATCATCAGCTTCCCGTTTGGGCAATCAAATATCAAAGCAACGAGTTTTTCTTTGCAAATATCAAAAACCTGCTTTTCGGGACACTGCTTTTTGAAGCGGCGTGCCTGCGCGCAGACTCGCTTAATGCTGTTCAAAGGTTCGAGGTTTACAACCGCTGTATTGAATACTGCTCGCTGTATGTCAGCAATGCTTATAACCCCGATTTGCTGAACGCCGACGACATAAGCGCGTTGCCCGAATCGCACCGCTTCGGCTACTTTATGGATTCAGCGAAGAACCTGCTCGACAGCGGCGACAAGCTCGGATATATCAAGGAGCTGAAAAAAGCCCTTGCTTCCTGCAATTCTATGCAGAGCATTATTAAATATAAAATAGAAGAATTCAGCAGGACTTTATAAACATGAGCATGAAAAAATCCGATTTTAACTACGAGCTCCCCGAGGAGCTAATCGCGCAGACACCCTTAGAACCGCGCGACGCCTCGCGGTTGCTCGCGATTAACCGCAAAACAGGCGCGTTCGCGCATAATCATTTTTATAACATCGCCGATTATCTGAACGCGGGCGATTTGCTTGTCATGAACGACTCGAAGGTTTTCCCTGCCCGCCTGCTTACGGACAACGTTGAAATCCTGCTGCTTGACCCGAAAGGCGATAATATTTGGGAATGTATCGGCAGGAATCTGAAAGTCGGGAAAGTCATTAATTTCAACGGCAAATTAACCGCTGAAATTATCGATATAATTAACGACGGCAACAGACTTGTAAAATTCAGCTATGACGGCGACTTCTTCGCTATTCTCGACGAAATCGGACATACGCCCCTGCCGCATTACATTACAGAAAAACTTGACGATTCTGCAAGATACAACACAATTTATGCGAACGAGGCGGGCTCTGCCGCCGCTCCGACAGCGGGACTGCACTTCACCGAGCGGGTGTTCAGCGCGCTCGCGGACAAAGGCGTTAAAACGGCTTACGTAACTCTGCACGTCGGGCTCGGGACGTTCCGTCCCGTTAAGTGCGAGGATATAAGCGAGCATAAAATGCACAGCGAACGCTATGTGCTATCCGCAGAAGCCGCACAGAAAATCGCCGACTGCAAAGCCCGCGGAGGGCGCGTAATCGCTGTAGGAACGACGAGCTGCAGAACGCTTGAAGCTGTAGGGAACGCATTTATGCGTTCCGCAGAATCACCCACGTATTCCGTGTCGGAACGCATGGCGGTTTCCGCAGAAAACGCCGAAATGCAGTTCCCTACATCGGGAAGCACCGACATCTTCATAACCCCCGGCTATGAATTTAAAATTATAGACGGGCTTATAACCAACTTTCACCTGCCCGAAAGCACGCTGATAATGCTTGTGAGCGCGTTTCTCGGACGCGAAGCAACGCTTGCCGCTTACGAAGAAGCAGTGCGCGAAAAGTATAGATTTTTTAGTTTCGGCGATTCAATGATTATAATATAAAGGAGCAAAAAATTATGAAAACAATGTTAATCGTAGACGATTCGGCATACAGCCGCACGCAAATCAGATTGTCGGTAAGGCGGCTTCCTGTTGAGGTCGTCGGCGAAGCCGAAAGCGGAAACGAAGGCGTCGAAAAATATAAGGAGCTGAAGCCCGATATAATTACCCTCGACTTAGCCATGTGCGACGGCGACGGACTTGAAGCAATCAAGGGAATCATGAAGATAAACCCGAACGCAGTCATAATCGTCATCAGCTCTATCGGCGGACAGGATATAATCGCCGAAGAGGCCGTAAGCCTCGGCGCGAAAAAGGTTTTCGACAAGCCTTTCGACGGCGCGAAATTTGCGGAGTATGTAAAAGAAATTGTTTCTTGACAATTCTGCAATCTCGTGTTATACTAAAAAAAATATTTACATATCGGAGGAAAGAAAATGGCTTATAAAATTAATGATTCTTGTATCGCTTGCGGCGCGTGCGTAGGTAGCTGCCCCGTTGACGCGATTTCGGAAGGCTCGCCCCTTTACGTAATTGACGCAGAAAAGTGCATAGACTGCGGCGCCTGCGCTCCCGACTGCCCTGTTGACGCTATCGAAGCATAATAAAAGCAACTAAAATTAAATATTCTGCGTTTCGTGGGATAGGTGAAATTCCTTACTGGCGGTAAAGTCCGCGAGCTTGATTAATGTCAAGCTGATTCGGTGAAACTCCGAAACCAACGGTGTAGCTTGCTTGCAAGGTACGAAAGTCCGGATGAAAGAAACAAAACAACCCTCACGCTTTGCTGTGGGGGTTTTTATTTGGAGGAAAATTTATGAAATTCACAACAAAAAAGTTAGTAACAATGGCACTCTTAACCGCAATGGCGTGCGTCGTCATGTATTTTGTCAGAATCCCGTATATGTTCCTGACGTTTGACGTTAAGGACGCGATAATTATTACAGGCGGCTTGCTGTTCGGCTTTCTGCCCGTTATAATGATGTCGGTCGCCGTTTCATTAGTCGAGATGTTTACAATCAGCGAAACAGGGGTTTTAGGGTTAGTCATGAACATAATTTCGACCTGCTCATTCGCTTGTGTTGCTGTTTTGATTTACCGAATCAAAAAGAATATTCTGTTCGCGGCGATTGGGCTTGTTGCGGGTGTGCTTTGCATGACTGCGGTTATGCTGGCGTTTAACTGGCTTATCGTCCCGATTTACACCACGTTTGAAAGAGAAGCCGTCGTTGGTATGCTTATGCCGATTTTCCTGCCGTTTAATCTGCTCAAAGGCGGCGTGAACGCCGCGCTCGCAATCCTGCTTTATAAGCCTGTTAAGCTTGTTTTTGAGAAGGCGAAGTTCAATTAAAGCTTGACAAGTGTGCTTATATATGATATTATATATGCAGGCAGAGGGAGAGGACATAATGAAAGTTGAACTTAAAAAGCAACCTAAGAAGTATATGGAAAAGTGTTTGCGAAGCGATTACGCAAAAATAAGCGACGCTTTAATTAAACTTGAAACTTTACAAGGCAATATTAGGAAAATGGAGGGAAGTGACGATGAATATAGAGTTAAAATCCCGCCTTTCAGAATTATTTTTAAATATGACAGAGTAAATAAAGTCATATTAGTAACGAAAATTAAAACTCGCGGCGATGCTTATAAGAAAGGGTGAAAGCAATGAAACAGGGATTAACTGTTGAAGAATTTGAAAAAAGACTTGCGGCTATACCTACAGTCAAGCCCGACGCGTGGGACTTGCAAATGCTGGCGGAAATAAAAGCCGAAAACGACACCAGCCCCGGCGTGTCGCTTGAAGAAGTACACAGGCTTCGCATGGCTCGGGAATACAGCGGAAAAATTTCGCTCCGCGTACCAAAAACACTGCACATGGAGTTAAAACAAGCCGCCAAAAGCGAAGGAATCAGCTTGAATCAGTTTATTCTTTACAAGCTCGCAAAATAAATTATTACATTCTGTTTACAGTTTCATTTTTCTCTTGCTTTTGTTTATTTAAAATGTTATAATTTTTATAACATTTAATGGAAGTGCAAGGGATACAAAAGCTATGCAGAAATATATCACAGAAGAGCAAAACAGAAAAATAAAGCAGATTATCGATGAAGTCGAAAAGGTCATCGTAGGCAAGCGGGACGTGGTGAAAATGCTCGTGATTGCGCTCATTTCGGGCGGTCACGTGCTGATTGAGGACGTTCCGGGTGTCGGTAAAACCACACTTGCGACCGCGCTTTCAAAGGCGACAGGCTTGCAGTATCGCCGCGCACAGTTCACGCCGGACGTTATGGCGTCGGACATAACAGGCTTCACGATTTATAACAAGGACACCGGCGACTTTGAATATCGTCCCGGTATGGTTTTGTGCAATATACTGCTCGCTGATGAAATCAACCGCACTTCCCCGAAAACGCAGTCCGCACTCCTTGAAGCGATGGAAGAGCAGAACGTCACGGTTGACGGGACGACCTACGAGCTTCCTCAGCCGTTCATGGTTATAGCCACGCAGAACGAGCTCGGCTTCGTCGGGACATATCCGCTGCCCGAGGCACAGCTTGACCGCTTCCTCATGAAGATTTCTGTCGGTTATCCTACGCTTGAACAGGAAGTCAGCATTATCGCCTCCCGCCAGACGGTTGACCCGCTCGAGCAGGTTTCAGCGATTTGCACGCGGCAGGAGCTTTTGGATTGCATAGAAGCTGTTCAGTACGTGAATATAGAAAAAAGCGTTTACCGCTATATAGTTCAGCTTGTTTCCACCACCCGCACACACAAGGCGGTGCTTTTGGGGGCGAGTCCGCGCGCCAGCTTGCAGTTAATGAGGGCAAGCCAGGCGTGCGCGTTTTTATCGGGGCGCGGCTACGTCACGCCCGAGGACGTTCTGCGTATGACTCCGCACGTTCTCGAACACCGCCTGCAATTAACGCAAGATGCAAAGGTGCGCAAAATCACCGAAATCGGCGTGCTGAGGGAAATCGCGAAGTCGATTACGCCGCCTTATCACCGCGAGTAGGAAATTAAGCCTAAACTATTGACACCATATACGACACCATGCTATAATATAAAAGGAGCGTTGCTTTTGAGTAAATGGGATAAACTAATTGAAGAAGTATTAAAACTAAACAGGAATTTGCGCTTTGGAGATTTAGCCAAAGCCTTAATTAAAATCGGATATGTTCAAAATCAACCAAAGGGCGGAAGCAGTCACTATACTTTTAGAAAAGTGAATTGTGTTCCTGTCACGTTGCCAAAATCAAAAAATACTCAAATAGACATTGTTTACATCAGAAAAGTTAGAGATGCTATTATAGATTATATGGAAAGCGGAGGTGAAGAATCATGAAAGACTTAGATTATTACATGGGATTAAGCTACAGGGTTGAAACAATAAAAGATGAAGAGGGTGAAGGTTTTACCCTCCACTGCCCCGAATTAAGGGGCTGTATTACCTGTGCCGAAACCTTATTAGAAGGCTTTGAAATGATTGAAGACGCAAAAAAATGCTGGTTTACCGCTTGCCTTGAAGACGGAATCCCGATTCCCGAGCCGAGCCGTTTAGAGGATTTCAGCGGACAATTTAAACTGCGCATACCTAAATCACTTCATAAAACGCTTGCAGAACGCTCAAAGCAAGAGGGTATATCAATGAATCAATATTGCTTATATTTATTAGCCGACGGCGCATCACCGTCACAAAGAACGGTAAATAATTAACAACTTGGACTTAAATTTATGAAAGAATTCCGTATTTTCTACAGCGTTCTCGTGCTCTTCGTATTAATCATGTGCTTTGTTTACTGGAGCCGCCTGATGCCGCTGTTACTGCTGATTTTAATACTCTGCCCCGCGTTCAGCTTTATCGTGATGTTGATTAACTTCATCGCGGTAAGGCTCTCGCTGTCGTCCGGTAAGCCTGTCGCCAATGTCGATAACGTAGCCGAGCCGCTCGAAATCGTCGCCGAAAAGCATGAAGAATGTAGCATTAAGCTTTATTTGCAAAACCGCTTCTTATTCCCTGTATCGCCGATTAGAATTATCGGCGATTTTCAAAGTCAGCACGAAAACGAAACGGACTTCTCTAAAAAAATCCTCATGACCGACGTTCCGCCGCTGTCGTCGTCAGTTGTCGGGCTTCCGTTTCGTCTGTCCTTCCGTGGCGAATATACAATCCGCATTTATGAAATCTGCGTTTATGATTTGCTGAAGCTGTTCAAGCTTCGCAGAAAGCTAAACATAACAGCGCGGCTGATTATCCTGCCGCGCGAGAAAACGCCTGTCGATAGCGGACAGGAAACAGAAACTGATGTTGAAAGCCCGGCTTCGGTCATTACAAATCACCGAAGCAACGTGTTTAATTCCCTGCGCGAATACCGCGAGGGCGACAGCATACGAAGCGTTCACTGGAAGCTGACAGCGAAGCAGGACGAGCTTGTAATCAAGCAGCAGGAGCAGTCGCTTAATAACAGCGCGGTGATTTTCAGCGACTTCTCGGCGGCTTTCGAGAATAATTATTTAACGCGGCGAATGTTAGACGCGGTTATAGAAACCTCGCTCGCCGTAACCAAGAAGATTCTGCTCGACGGGAACGGCGTGATTAACTGCTGGCACGGGGCTCGCGGAAGCGAGAAGTACGAGCTCACGGAATACGCGCACTACAGCTATCTGCACAGCGCGTTTACCTTTCTGCCGCAGGAGCCGTCACCGAAGACCTTCGGCGGACTGTTAGAATTATTCTCGCCCGAAATAAAAGAATATCATACAATTTATATTGTTACGCCGGAGCTGAACAAGGAGCTTTTGCATACTCTTGAGGAATCGGGGCTCGCCATGCTTGACGGCGTAGTGCTGATTACCTTTTCGGCAACGGCTGAAACCCGCGACAGCGAAATCACGGAATATATCAAAGCAGAAACTAAAATAAAACTGCTCGAAATAAACGATGAATCGCATTATTTCAGCATGGATTAAAACATGAAACAAAAAAAGCAGAAGAAAAACCTGCTTCCTGTCTGGTCGGGAAGCGAAACACAGCAACTTAATTCAGCCTATTTTGCGACATTCATGAATGTCGCGGTGCGGCTTGCTTTGCTGTGCATGGCGGCGGCGGGCGTAATACTGATGTTTCTGCAAATGTATGAAGTGCCTGTAAACGCCCGCGTGGTTATTGCGCAGACAGTTTTTTTCTCGCTCATTTTTAATATAACCTTTATTTTTGTGAGGTTTCGCTTTGCTTTTCCTTTTTTCGGGTTTATTCTGCTTTTATACCTGCGCTTCTCGGATATTCTTCATGACCTCGGCTGTCTTGCCGATTATCTGCTGATTTACATAGACGGCGGCGCACTAAGTACTGCGGGCTACGCGAGCAGACCCGCGGCAATGGTTACAGTCCGCATAACCTACGAGCTTCAGCAAAGTATGCAGGAGGCTGTCATTTTTTGCGCGATTATTTTAGTGTTCATTTTTGCGGTTGCGGCGCGCGGAAAGTTCATCGGTTCTATTTTAATCACCTCGGTTTTGCTTTTAGTCCCTGCGATTGCCTCACAGAAAGCGTCTTATGTCCCTGCGATTACCCTGCTTGTCAGCAGTATGTTCGGGCTTTACAGCATATGGGCAAGTCAAGAACAAAGCTTCCTCAAAAGCATAAGCCGCAAACGCAAAAGCAAAAAGCCGCCTTATATCCCGCAGATTCACAGACACTCGGTGAACGGCGCGGCTTCCGCCTGCCTTGCTTTGGTTACGATTATGACGGCGCAGGCGTTGCTGCCGCTTGAAAAAGCTCGCGATACTATTCAGTTTTGGGGGCAGGCGAGCGAGCGCGTC
>Ga0123356_10001179_pt1 | contig 28971 bp, 24 predicted proteins | sample TergutEmb28metaG_2_FD_92546 | JGI IMG/M metagenome (GOLD analysis project Ga0123356, IMG submission 92546) | Embiratermes neotenicus P3 segment gut microbial communities from Petit-Saut dam, French Guiana - Emb289 P3 | ecosystem: Host-associated > Arthropoda: Insects > Digestive system > Gut ...
GATCAGTGCGTTGAAGATGATCGCCGAGGTGATCGCGGACTGCGGGCTGTGCAGGTGCATGATGTTGAGTTTGTTCAGGCCAGGGAACACCCCGGCGAACATCGCGGGCAGCATCGCGAAGTACTTCGCGACGTCATTGGCGATGGAGAAGGTCGTTAGCGCACCGCGGGTGATCAGCATCTGCTTGCCGATCTCCACGATCTCGATGAGCTTCGTCGGGTTGGAGTCGAGGTCGACCATGTTGCCGGCTTCCTTGGCGGCCATCGTGCCGGTGTTCATCGCGACACCGACGTCAGCCTGGGCCAGAGCTGGCGCGTCGTTGGTACCATCACCGGTCATCGCAACCAGCTTGCCGCCGGCCTGCTCCTTCTTGATCAGCGCCATCTTGTCTTCCGGTGTCGCCTCGGCGAGGAAGTCGTCCACGCCGGACTCTTCGGCGATCGCTCGTGCGGTCAGCGGGTTGTCACCGGTGATCATGACGGTGCGGATGCCCATCGCCCGCATTTCGTCGAACCGCTCGCGAATGCCTTCCTTAACGACGTCCTTGAGGTGGATGACGCCGAGGGCGCTCGCCGGCCCGTCGTTGGCGGCGCGCTCCGCGACGACGAGCGGAGTGCCGCCCGCCGCGGAGATCGCGTCCACCATCTGGCCGAGCTCGTCGGCGGGCTCCCCGCCCGATTCGCGGATCCAGTTCCGCACGGCGCTCGCCGCCCCCTTGCGGACCTCCCGGCCGTCAGCCAGGTTGACGCCGCTCATCCGGGTTTGCGCGGTGAAGGGCACGAACATCGCCCCGGGGAGTTCGCCGACGGCCCGCTCACGGATATTGAACTGCTTCTTCGCCAGCACCACGATCGAGCGGCCCTCCGGCGTTTCGTCGGCAAGCGAGGAGAGCTGAGCGGCGTCGGCCACCTGTTCCACGGTGACGCCGTCGACCGGCAGGAACTCCGACGCCTGCCGGTTGCCGATGGTGATGGTGCCGGTCTTATCGAGCAGCAGGGTGTTCACGTCACCGGCCGCCTCGACGGCACGTCCGGACATGGCCAGGACGTTTCGCTGGACCAGGCGGTCCATGCCGGCGATGCCGATCGCGGACAGCAGCGCCCCGATAGTCGTCGGGATCAGCGCCACGAGCAGGGCCACCATGATGACCAGGTTCTGCGGTGCCTTCGAGAAATACGCCATCGGCTCCAGCGTCACGACCGCCATCACGAAGATCAGCGTTAGCGACGCGAGCAGCACGTTCAGCGCGACCTCGTTCGGCGTCTTCTGCCGTGACGCGCCCTCGACGAGGGCGATCATCCGGTCGATGAAGGTCTCGCCGGGCTTGGAGGTGATGTGCACCACGATCCGGTCGGAGAGCACCTTGGTGCCGCCGGTGACCGCGGACCTGTCACCGCCGGACTCGCGGATGACAGGGGCGGACTCGCCGGTGATGGCCGACTCGTCGACCGAGGCGACCCCCTCGACGACGTCGCCGTCGCCGGGGATGATCTCACCCGCCTCGACGATGACATAGTCACCGACCGTCAGCTGAGTGCCGGGTACATCCTCGGCGCGGATGGCCGTGTCACCGGCGTGCCAGTTGATCAGCCGACGCGCCACGGTGTCCTGCTTGGTCCGCCGCAGTGTTTCCGCTTGCGCCTTGCCGCGCCCCTCTGCCACAGCTTCGGCCAGATTGGCGAAGACCACGGTCAGCCAGAGCCAAACGGTGATTGTCCACGCGAAGGTGGTGCTGTGGATGATCGCCGAGTAGGTGGTCAGGACCGAACCGACCTCGACGACGAACATGACCGGGTTCCTGAGCTGGATCCGTGGGTCCAGCTTCTTGAACGCGTCCGGAAGGGACTTCCAGAGCATGTGCGGGTCGAGCAGGCCGCCGCCGACCCGCCGCGCGGACGCGCCGGGCGCCGCGGTGCCGGTGCCGGCGATGAGGCCGCCACCGCCGGTCGCGGGTTCCCGCGAATTCGACTTTGATTTTGACTGGATGTCAGCCATCAGTGCAGTCCTTCAGCGAACGGCCCGAGCGCGAGCGCGGGGAAGTAGGTCAGTCCGACGAGGATGACGATCACGCCGACAAGCATCCCGGCGAACAGCGGCCCGTGCGTCTTCAGCGTGCCGACAGAGGCCGGCACCGGCTGCTGCCTGGCGAGCGAGCCGCCGAGCGCGAGCACGAAGATCATCGGCACGAACCGGGCGATCAGCATCACCACGCCGCCTGCCAGGTTGTACCAGCCGGTATTGGTGCCCAGTCCGGCGAACGCCGACCCGTTGTTGTTGGCCATCGAGGTGAACGCGTACACGATCTCGGTGAGGCCGTGCGGCCCGGGGTTGAGTATGGAGCGCTGCGGCACGCCGAAGCCCAGCGACATCGCCGCACCGATCAGCGCTGCGAACGGCGTGGCCAGGATGTAGGTCGCCACCCATTTCATCTCGGTGGGGCGGATCTTCTTGCCGAGGTACTCCGGCGTGCGACCGACCATCAGGCCGCCGATGAACACGGTTAGCACGGCGAGCATGAGCATGCCGTACAGGCCCGCGCCGACTCCACCGGGGACGACCTCGCCGAGCATCATGTTGAACAGCACGATGGCGCCGCCGAACGGCGTGAACGAGTCGTGGAAGGAGTTGACCGCCCCCGTCGACGTCACAGTGGTCGATCCGGCGAACAGGGAGGAGCCAGGGATGCCGAACCTGACCTCCTTGCCCTCCATCGCGCCGCCTGCCGCCTGCAGTGCGGTGCCGGCGTGCTGCGCCTCGAAGAAGCTGATGCCAGCGACCGAGACCAGCCAGAGGAAGACCATCACGCCGGCCAGCAGGTAGCCCTGCCGGTTGTCGCCGACCATCTTGCCGAAGGCGCGCGGCAGCGCGAACGGGATGACCAGGATCAGGAAGATCTCGAACCAGTTGGAGACCGCGTTCGGGTTCTCGAACGGATGCGCCGAGTTCGCGTTGAAGAACCCGCCGCCGTTGTTGCCCATCTCCTTGATGACCTCTTGCGAGGCCACCGGGCCGCCGACCATCGTCTGCTGGCCGCCGGTCAGCGTGGTGATCACGTGCGTGAGGTTGAAGTTGTCGATCACGCCGGTGGCCATCAAGACGATGGCGCCGATCACCGCCAGCGGGAGCAGCAGCCGGACGACAACCCGGGTCGTGTCGACCCAGAAGTTACCGAGGCGGTCAGTCTTGGACCGCGTGAAGCCGCGGATCAGCGCGATGACCACGACGATGCCGACGCCTGCGGACACGAAGTTCTGCACCGCGAGGCCGGCCATCTGCACGACGTAGCCCATCGTGGATTCGCCGGAGTAGTTCTGCCAGTTCGTGTTCGTGACGAACGACGCGGCCGTGTTCCAGGCCAGGAACGACGGGACAGCGGGCATCCCGTTGGAGTACGGGAGATGGCTCTGGATCCGCTCAAGCAGGTACAGGAACAGGACCGAGACCGCGGAGAAGGCCAGCATCGACCGGGCGTAGGTGCCCCAGCGCTGGTCGGCGTCCGGGTCGACGCCGATCACCCGGTACCAGGCCTTCTCGACCCGCCAGTGCTTCTCGGTCGTGAAAATGCGGGCGATGTAGTCGCCAAGCGGTCTGTAGCAGATCGCGAGGGCTGCGATGAGCAGCACGATCTGCAGGAATCCCGCCAGTGAACTGCTCATTAGAAGCGCTCCGGCCGCACGAGGGCGTAGACAAGGTAAACGGTGATGATGATCGCGGCGATCAGGCCGACCCACATCTCAGCGCTCAAGGTGCTCGACCGCCTTCACGATGAGGATGAAGACGGCGAAGATCACGATGGTTAGGCCGACCATCAGCAGGTCGTTCATGGCAGCTCCTAGCTGTTACCGCGCGGAGTCGGCACCCAGTGTCTGCTGTCGGTGCCTGGCTAACCGCAGGTTCCCCCGGGACCGCAGGCGTGATTAGCGGCGGCGGTCCCGAACGGCATAATCAAAGCCCCGTTCACCAGCGGAAATTGCCGTCCTGACACCATCCATGCGGGGCCGCCCGGGTTCCTAACAGGACCTAAGCGGGCAGGCCTTCGCGCCCAGTGCAATGGGTTAACGTGCCTAGAGTTCCGGTAGATCCGAAATATCCGGAATGAGCACGTGACGGCGCCGCAGTGGCCACGGCCGGAAGCCGTCCCCGACCTCTTCCATTAGCGCCGACGGCGGCACGGCGAGCACCGGGCACTTGGCGTGCGACAGGCAGTACCGCCCCACGGACCTGCGCAGCGAGCGGGCGATGAGCGACCGCCGCCCGGTACCGATCACGAGCAGGTCATCAGGCTGGTCGGCGACGTCGACGAGAACCGGCCCGGTTTCCCCGCGCTCGACCCGCCCCTGCACCAGCAGGTCGTCCGGCACGCCGCCGAGCCCGTCGGCGAACGCATCTTCAAGCCGCTTCACGGCTGCGTCCCGCCAGATCTGCCGCAGGTAGGGACTGGGATGGGAGCGCTCGGCGAGGTCGCCGCCCGGAGGCACCCACGCGATCACCGGGATCAGCGGCACCCCTTTGGCGCGCGCCTCCTCAGCAGCCCAGCGCAACGCCTGCAGGCTGCCTAGCGACCCGTGTACCCCGACCACGATCCGACGCATCGTGGCCACGATGCATCGCCTCCTGACTCCAGTGCGCTCATTCTCCCATCCAACCGCGCCCTGCGCCTACCGAGTCTGTTCCTTGCGGAACCCTAACAAAACATCACTAAAATGTTACACTTTCGCCTCAGGTTGATTACCGTCAGTATCAAGAGTCAACATCAGCATCCCGAACGGTCCCGTGCTCCGCCCGTCCCGTCACGTTTCTCATGCACCGCTGACTGCGACGACCCCGTCCACGGCCCCCACGAGGGCCTCGTCGCCCGCCAGCGAAACGGAAGAGAACCGCGGCAGGCCGGCACCGAGCGACACCTGGGACCAGACCGCGCCGTTCGCCGGGTCCGGCTCGAACAGGATGCCGTCGCCGTCGGGCACCCAGATCGCTCCGCCTGGATCAACCGCCGCCTGCACGGAACCTCGTCCGGCGACGGCCTGCCGGCCAAGCGGCCGGTGCTCGAGACCGTGACTCCGCCGATCGTGACGTGACCGGGCCCCGAGGCCGCTTACCTGCGCTAAGAATACGTCAGGGGAAGGCCGCCGCTCTCGCCCACGGGAACGGCGCTCGCGAGCCGCGGCTGGCTGCGAACCGGGTAGCACAGGGCGAGCAGCACGATCAAGCCAGCGACGATCGGGGCCCACCAGATCCAGGCGTCGTGTGAGGGGCCCTGCGCTGCCGCCGTCAGCCCGCCCGCCAGGATGCCCGTGACCCACATCCGTGGCCAGCTCAGCGTGGCCGCCGGGATCAGGGCGACGGCCATCGGCGGCCAGGGGTAGTAGGAGACCATGACGGGCTCGAAGAACGAGCGGAGCGCCAGGGTAAAGGCCACCCACCAGAGCACCTCCGCCAGCAGCGCCGCCGGCCAGACGGCACTACCGCGAAGCGGCGGGCTGGCACTACCGCCAAGCGGCGAGCTGGCACTGCCGCGATGCGGCGACGTGGCGCTGCCGTCGGTCAGCTGGACTTGCCAACGGCGGCGGATCGCCAGCGCGCACAGGCAGGCGAGGACGATCGTGGCGAGCCTGAACGGTCCGGCGGCGACGTTCTGGTTGGCCATCTGCGGGGCCAGCGATGTCCAGATGGTCGGGTGGTTGATGACCGGGGAGTCGGGCTGGCTGGTGACCGACGTATAGGTGTCATGCCAGTTGGCGATCGCCGCGCCGGCCAGCAGCACGGCCGACGGGACCGCGGACCTGACCAGGAACGGGACCATCCGCCGCCAGGGCAGCAGCGCGAGCAGGACCGGGAGGGCGAGCAGGACGAGCGGCTGCACGCAGACCGCGCAGCCGGCCAGCCAGCCGGCAAGTGCGACACGGCCGTTGCTCTGCGCGAGGACCGCGTACAGCAGCAGGCCGACGGCGACCGCGTCCTCCGGATGGCCCCAGCGCGGCGAGACCGACCACAGGATGCCGAGGCTTGCACCGGTGAGCAGCGCCCGCTTCCAGCGCGATACCCCGAGCCGCTCGGCCAGCGCATCGGCGGCGAACAGCGTGACGCACGAAATCGCCATCTGGTACGGGCCGGCCACCAGCCAGAGCGCCGGATGCAGGTTGTGCGGGCCAGGGATCTGCAGCGACAGCCCCAGCGCCGAGATCAGGGCGGCGCACGGCAGCAGGATGACCGCGGCGCCCGGCAGGGAGATAAGGCCGGTGCCCGCAGCGTAGATGCCACCGATGTTGCCGTGCGCGAGCCTGCCGGTGGCGACCAGCGTGCCCCACAGGTCGTACGGAAGCGCCCACTCCGTCCGCGACAGCAGGTGCGTTGGCCCCCAGGTGGTCGTGAGCATCCCGACAAGGATGAAGGCAGCCGAGCCGATCAGCGGGAACACCCGCCGCCTGATTCGCTCCCGCATCCTGCTCCTCCGCTTGCCCGCACCCGCCGCCGCCGTTTCTTGCCGGCCATTCCGGCGGATGCAGCGTGCCTTGTAAACCGCGTGTTAGATTACAGGCGCCAGCCGGGGTGGTCATCCGCCTGCAGGCTGACGGCGCGCAGGTAGCGAAGCCGGTGAAGTCCACGTCGTGGGCCATTCCGGCGCTGTCCCGCAACTGTGACGACCCCGCGCGCGGGGTCCAAGCCAGGTCGCCTTCTGCCGCGCCGGACGACATCGACCCTCGTGGGAAGGGCGATCCGTCCCGGCCGTCTTGGCGAGAGGAGAAGCCCGCGGCGCGCCGGCGGTCTCGCCTTCCTTCCCGCCTACCGGGAGGAAGTAGCCCCCAATGAAGACCCTTACGCGGCGCACGGTCGCCGTGGTGACCGCCACCTTCGCGGTCGCCGCGCTGGCCGCCTGCTCCTCATCGAGCTCAAGCTTGGGCTCAATCGCAACGTCAAATCCGAGCACGTCAAGCCCTGGCACTGCGACTACGTCCGCGACCGCGAGCCCGGCGACAAGCACGGGCGCGGACTTCCCGGTGACTCTCAGCTCCTCCAACGGCAAAGTGACGATCGCGTCCAAGCCGACGCGGATCGTCTCGCTCAGTCCGACGTCAACCGAGGATCTCTACGCTGTCGGCGCGGGAAGCCAGGTCGTGGCCGTAGATTCCGACTCCAACTATCCGAAGGGGGCGCCGGTTACCGGCCTGTCCGGCCTCACCCCGAATATTGAGGCGATCGCCAGGTACAACCCGTCACTCGTGGTGGCGTACCAGAATGTGGGCGGGCTGGTGTCCGGGATGACCAAGCTCGGCATCCCGGTGCTGATCGAGCCCGCGGTGTCCACGCTGAACGGCGTGTACGCGCAGATCGAGCAGATCGGCGAGGCGACCGGGCACGCGGCGCAGGCGGTCGGCGTCGTCGCATCGATGAAGCAGCAGATCGCCGCGACGGTGAGCAAGGCAGGCAGCAGCCACCGGGGTGACACCTATTACTGGGAGCTCAGCGCGAACCCGTACTACTCGGTGACCTCGGCCACCTTCATCGGTCAGATCGTCGGCCTGTTCGGGCTGAAGAACGTCGCGGACCCGGCTAGCAAGCCTGCCGACGGCGGGTACCCGGAGCTATCGGAGGAGTACATCGTCACAGCGAAGCCGCAGATCATCTTCCTGGCCGACAACGAGCCGGCCGACGGCGGCCAGACGGTGGCCATCGTGGACAAGCGGCCCGGCTGGTCGGGCATCCCGGCGGTCAAGGCCGGTGAGGTGATCGCGCTGAACGACGACATCGCCTCCCGCTGGGGACCCCGCCTGCCACAGCTGGTCGCGGAGATCGCCGCGGCGGTCGAACGCGCGCCGCAGGGTTGAGAAAGCCGCACGGGTTGAGAACGCCCGGGTTGGGAGAGCACCGCCGTTGAGGAAACTCACCGCGCTCGGCATCGCGGCGGCCTTCCTGGTCGCCGCGATGCTGGTTGGCGCGTTCGTCGGAGCGGCCGACTTGAACCCGCTCGCTACCGCGGCGGCACTGCTGGACAAGATCCCGTTCGTCAGCCTGCCGTCCAGCCTCTCACCGCTCGACAAGGCGGTCCTGTTCCAGATCAGGCTGCCGCGGGTGGTGCTCGCCGCGCTGGTTGGCGGCTTGCTCGCGCTGGCCGGCGCGGGGTATCAGGGGGTGTTCCGCAACCCGCTCGTCGATTCAGGCCTGCTCGGCGCGTCGGCCGGCGCCGGGCTCGGGGCGACCATCGTGATCGTCTACTTCGGCGGCGCGGGTCCGTCCGCCGTGCCGGTCGCCGCTTTCGTCGGCTCGCTGGCCGGCGTCGCCGTGGCCTACGCCACCGGCGTGGCCGCTACCAGGCGCACCGCCCTCAGCGACGGTGTGGCGACCCTGCTGCTTGCCGGGATCGCGGTCGGCAGCTTCCTCACCGCCGTGCAGACAGTAGTGCTGCAGCACTCGGCGTCGGACATTCAGACGGTCTACAGCTGGCTGCTCGGCTCGCTGTCGGCCGCGACCTGGCAGCAGGTGACCTCGATCCTGCCCTACGCAGTGGTCAGCTCGGCGATCATCCTGGTGCACGGCAGGCAGCTCGATGTGCTCGCAATTGGCGACGAGGAGGCCAGATCGCTCGGCACGCGCCCCGGCCAGGTTCGCGGTCTCGTCGTCGCGGCCAGCGCGCTCGCCGCCGCGAGCGCGGTCGCGGTGAGCGGCCTGATCGGCTTCGTCGGCATCATCGTCCCGCATGTGGTGCGCCGGCTGGCCGGCCCGTCCTACACCTCCGTGCTGCCCTTGTCCCTGATCGGCGGCGCCGCCTTCCTTGTGCTCGCGGACACCGTGGCCCGCACCGTGCTGTCCCCGGCGGAGCTGCCGATCGGCGTGGTGACGGCAGTCGTCGGCGCGCCCGCGTTCGTCTGGGTGCTGCGCACAACCAAGGAGGCGCGGACATGACCGCGCTCGCCGCCAGCGGGCTGACGGTGACGCTGGATGCCACTCCAGTTGTCCGGGAGGTCACCTGGGCCGCGCCGAGCGGCCGCTGGCTATCCCTGATCGGCCCGAACGGCGCCGGGAAGTCCACCCTGCTGCGCGCCGTCGCCGGTCTCGTGCCGTACGAAGGGACGATCGCGGCCGACGGCAGCGAGATCAGGACGCTCAAGGCGCGGGAACGGGCGCGGCTCATGGCCTATGTCCCGCAGGAGCCCGTGCTGCCTCCGGACATGACGGTTGCCCAGTACGTCATGCTCGGCCGCACCCCGCACCTTGGTTACCTGGCCGCGCCAGGGCAGCAGGACCGGGCGCGAGCCAAGGCGGCCATGGAAACGCTTGACATCGCGCGGTTCGCGCACCGCCGGCTCAGCCGGCTGTCCGGCGGGGAGCGCCAGCGCGTTGTGCTCGCGCGGGCGCTGGCCGCCGATCCCAAGGTGCTGCTGCTCGACGAGCCGACGACGATGCTCGACATCGGTCACCAGCAGCAGGTGCTGGAGCTGGTCGACCAGCTGCGCAGGGACGTCGGCCTGACAGTCCTGTCGACATTGCACGACCTCACTGCGGCCGGACAGTACGCCGACGAGCTTGTCCTGCTCAGCGAGGGCCGGGTGGTAGCGTCCGGCCCGCCTTCGGCGGTGCTGACCGCCGACCTGATCGGCGCGGTCTACGCGGCCCAGGTCACCGTGGCTCCCGGCGCGGACGGCCGCCCGCTTGTCGCCTCCGTCCGGCGACGTCCCGGATGACAGCGCACGATTCACCGCTAATGATTCCTTTTGCTGGCGCGGCCACTGCTGACGACGGACTGCGGCAGGAGTAATGTCGCGATCCAGCATTGATGTCACCGGCTGAAGGGGCCGTCATGTACCAGCCTTACCCGGGCGGCGCCGAGGCGCCCGAGCCGTCTCCGGCACCCAGCTCGCCCGCGCCGCCGTCCATCGACCGGGCGGTCCGGGTCATGTACGCCGGCGCCATCGCCAGCCTGATCGGCATCGGCATCGACTTCATCGGGATAGGCAACCTGCGGACCCGGATCGAGAACGCCAACCACAACCTGACCCCCGCCCAGGTCACCAACTCCGAGCACGTGCTGGTCGTCGGCTTCATCGTCGGCGGGCTCATCGCCTGCGCGCTATGGCTGTGGATGGCGCGCGCCAACGGCGCGGGCAAAAGCTGGGCGCGGATCGTGTCGACCGTGTTCTTCGCGATCGACACGATCTCCCAGTTCGTCGGCCTAGGGGCGGGGGCAGGCCCGGTCGGCAGGATCTTCGCGATTGTCGTCTGGCTCATCGGTCTATTTGCCGTCATCCTGCTCTGGCAGCGCACGTCCTCCGAGTACTTCGCCGCAGGTAAGAGCCGGTACTGATTCATCCCCGGTGCTAGTTGCCGCCCCAGGTGATGACCCGCTGCGGGTGGATGGTAACGACCACACGGGTATCGCCGGGCTTGTCCATCGTGCGCAGGTCTGCACCGCCGTACTTAGCGCCCACTTTGTCAGCGAACTCGTAGTCCGGGTCGGGGGAGATCTCGGCGTCGCCGCGGAGCTCCAGGTACTTGTACGGCGATTCACCGAAGATCAGCAGGCTGACCTTGGGGTTCGCCTGCAGGTTCTTCACCTTCTGCCGGGTGGTGCTCAGCGAGAGCTTCACCGTGTCGCCCTCGGCGAGGAACCAGACGCCAGATAGCTGCGGTCGCCCGCTAGCCCCGATGGTGCCGAGCACGCCAACCTGCCCGCTCAGCAAGTCCTTGTGCGATTCAGGGATCGTTGTCATGCACCGAACCTTACGCTGCGTCACCCACGTGGCGCGAGGCAGTCGCCGCATCACTGATCGTCCGCATTCCTGCTGCTCCCGCCGGACCTTTGCGATCCGTGCCGCTCGCCTGCAAGCCGCCGTCCGTGGATAGGGTTGAGCCATGAAACTGGGTCTGCACATCTCGAACTTCACTTGGGATGGCGGTGCCGCCCAGCTGAGGTTCAAGCTGGGCGAGATCGCCCACCGCGCCGAAGAGGCAGGCGTGGACCGCATCAGCGTGATGGACCATGTCTGGCAGATCGCCACCAACGGGCAGCCTGAGGAAGCGATGCTCGAGGCATACACCGCGCTCGGCTGGCTGGCGGCGAGGACCGAGCGGGTCAAGCTGCTCACCATGGTGACCGCAGTCGTTTACCGCGAGCCCGGCCTGCTCGCGAAGGCGGTCACGACCCTTGACGTGCTCTCCGGCGGTCGCGCGATCCTCGGCATCGGCGCGGCATGGAACGAGGATGAATCGCGTGGGCTCGGCCTTTTCTTCCCGCCGCTCAAGGAACGGTACGAGCGACTTGAAGAGGCGCTGCTCATCTGCAAGCAGATGTGGAGCGATGACGAGGGGTCGTTCAACGGCGAGCATTACCACCTTGCCCGGACGCTGAACTCGCCGCAGGTACTGTCCCGTCCGCATCCGCCGATCCTCATCGGCGGGTCGGGGGAGAAGAAGACGCTCCGGCTGGTGGCCAGGTACGCGGACTCGTGCAACATCATGGCCTACGACATCCCCGAGGCGGCACGCAAGCTTGGCGTGCTCCGCGAGCACTGCGCCAACGAGGGCCGGGATTACGACGAGATCGAGAAGACCGCGCAGACCCGCTTCGACCTCGGCGAGAACGGCGAGAACGTGAACCAGACCATCGAGCGAGCACAGCAGATCGCCGAGTCCGGCTTCTCGGTCGTGCACGGCTCGATGGTCAACGTCAGCAAGCCGGGCCAGCTCGACCTGCTCGCAGAGCGGGTCATCCCGGCGATCGAGAAGTTCTAGCAAAGGAAGTACGTGACCACTCCAGCATCAGCACCCGGTTCCGGCGGGGGTCCCCGGCGGCGCAAGCCGCCACGGCGCGCCGAAGTAGTGTCCGTATCGCCCGTTTCGCCCCGGCTAGTGTCGGTGCTCGTTACCGGCGACGACCTCGACGGTTTCGCGGACGCCGCCCCCACCTCGCACCTCAAGGTCTTCCTGCCGGCTGAGGGCCAGAGCGAACCGGTCCTGCCCGAGTTCACTCCGGACGGCACCGTGCCCGCGGACGACCAGCCCCCGGTGGTGCGCACCTACACCCCGCGGCGCTACGACCCGCAGACCAGGACGCTGGAGATCCAGTTCCTGCTGCACGGCGAGGGTCCGGCGTCGGAGTGGGCGCAGCGCGTCAAACCGGGCGACAGGCTAGCGGTCGCGGGACCCGGCGGCCGGTTCTCTCTCGAGCCGGCCGCCGGCCACTGGTGGCTGGCCGCCGACGAGTCCGCGATCCCGGCCGTCGGCACGCTGCTGGAGGCGCTGCCGGAGTCGGCGACGGTTGAGGTGCACATCGAAGTGGCCGACGCCGACGACGAGATCGACCTCGGCGGTCCCGCCAAGACCACGGTCAGCTGGCACCACCGGCGCACCGCGGACGGGTTCGGCGCCGAACTGGCCGAAGCCGCCCGGGCGGCAGCGATCCCGGATGATGCCCGGATCTGGGTCGCCTGCGAGGCCGGGGCGATGCGCGACATCCGCCGCTACTTCACCCGGGAGCGCGGCATCCCGGTCGGCCGGCTGGTAACCCGCGGCTACTGGCGCACCGGTGAGCAGAACCACCCCGACCACGACTACGGCGAGGACTAACCGGTCGCTCCCGCGCCATATGAGGCGCACGCTCGGACGCTCTACCGGCGCCACTAACCGCTTCTTTTTCATTTGTGGCGTTCTCCAGTGGTTACCCGCTGGCATTAAGTTTGCGCACGTGGCGCTCTATCATGAAGTCACAAGGACATACGAGATTTCGGAAATGGGCGTCACGTGGGCACTGTGCTAGACGATTTCTCCATGGAGATGACCGGCAAGGATGTCGAGAAGGTGGAGAACGCGGCGCGCGTGATCCCGCCAGGCACCCGGATCAACGTCACGTTCCTGGACAACGAGGACCTGGCTATGCGGGTCACCGCCGCGACGGCCGTCAAGCGCCTCGGCTTTACCCCGGTGCCGCACATCTCCGCACGCCGGATCACGTCCCAGGGGATGCTTGAAGAATTCCTGGGGGCGCTGCGGGACGTCGGCGCGACGGAGAACGTCCTCGTCATCGGCGGCGACCCGACAACCCCGCTCGGCCCGTACGAGGAGTCCCTGGCCGTGATCGACTCCGGCCTGCTCCAGCAGTACGGAGTCAAGCACATCTCGATGGGCGGCCACCCCTCAGGCGACCCGAACATCCCCACCGACGTGGCGTGGGCGGCGCTTGAGAAGAAGTCGGCCGCACTCGCCAGGCTGCAGATCCCGGGCACGATCATCACCCAGGTCGATTTCGACGTGGACCGGGTTCTCCAGTGGCTGGCGGAGGCGCGCGAGCGCGGTATCGAGCTGCCGATCCGCGTCGGTGCCCCCGGCCCGGCTAGCGTCAAGCTGCTGCTCGGCTTCGCCTCCCGGCTCGGCATTTCCACTTCGACCACAATCGCGAAGAAGTACGGCCTGTCGGTTACCAACCTGCTCAGCAAGGCGGGCCCCGACAAGTTCATCCGCGACCTGCAGGCGGGCCTCGACCCGGGCAAGCACGGCGAGGTGAAGCTGCACTTCTATACCTTCGGCGGCTTCAAGACAACCGCCGAGTGGATCGCGAACTTCCAGCTCTAGGCGATCGCGGCGTAGGCGGCTGACCAGAAGTCCCGCATCACCTCGGGTGGTTCCGGGGAGGTCATCATGCGCTGGGTCAGCAGGATGCCGGTCAGGCCGGTTGCCGGGTCGGTGTTCCAGGCGGTGCCGCTGCCGCCGTTCCAGCCGTAGCCGTAGGGCCTGCCGTCTTTGGGCGCGCCCGATGGCGGTGTAGCGCCGGAGCGGGGCACCGACATCATCAGGCCCCAGCCTGCCTTGTCCCCGAAGAACCACGGCATCTCCGTGTGGTCCCGCGCGGTCGTTCGGTCACCGCGCATCGACCGGACCGATTCCGGGGATAGCAGGCTGCCACCGTCGGCGGCCAGCATCGCGGCGAACGCCCACAGGTCGTCGACGGTGGAAACCAGGGAGGCGGCCCCGTCGGGCAGCGCCGGCGGGGCGGAGTACCAGCCGTCCGGCGCGTCCACCCGGGCAAGTTCCGCACCGTCCCCGGGAGCCGCGCCGTACATGCCCGCGCCTTCGCTGGGCGCGTACATGCTGGTGAACCGGCCGAGCTTGGCTCGCGGCACGAAGAACGCGGTGTCGGTCATGCCTAGCGGCTGAAACACGCGCGTGCGCAGCACCTCAGCGAGCGGGGCCCCGGTAACCCGTTCGATGAGGATGCCCGTCACGGTCGCGCCGGTGCCGTAGCGCCAGAGCTCGCCCGGCTGGTCGAGCAAGGGGAGCGACCCGAGGGCCGCGATCCACTCATCGGGGGTGAGCGGCGTCGGCGGCCACGGGGGCCCCAGGGTGTTGAGCCTTAGCTTCGCTTCCTCCTGGACGACCGGCAGGGACTCCGGGGTAAAAATGCATCCGAACCCGAGCCGGAAGGAGAGCGCGTCCTCGACCGTGATCGGTCGCGCCGCGGGCACGGTGTCGGAGAGGTCCGCCCCGTAGGACCGCAGCACCCGGCGGTCGGCCAGCTCGGGCAGCCAGCGTTCCACCGGGTCGGCGAGCGTCATGGCGCCTTCCTCGATCAACAGCATCGCCGCCGCGCCCACGACCGGCTTGGTCACCGATGCGATCCTGAAGATCGCGTCGCGCCCGATCGGCTCGCTGTCCCCCAGGGCCTTGTGACCCGCGGCGCATACGTGCACCTGCCCGGCCCGCGCCACAAGCGCAACCAAGCCTGGCACGGCTCCCCGGGCGACGTGCTCGTTGAGCGCCCGGTCAAGTGCAGCCAGGCCCTCGTCCGTGAACCCGCTAGACATGGAACCCTCCCGCTTCACCGCTCACTGCGGATTAGACGTTCGGTCACCGCCACTTTCATCGCTCCCCGGCTCCAGGCGGGTATACACACGCCGATTGCTGCGAGAAAAACAATATAATTACGACCGGGTCAGTAGATAAATCGCGCGAGATACCGGAGGAGCACAACGATGAGTGTCACCGACGAGTACCTGAAGAACAACGAAGCGTACGCCGCACGGTTCAGCGGGCCGCTGCCAATGCCTCCTGCCAGCCACATCGCCGTGGTCGCCTGCATGGACGCCAGGCTCAACGTGTACGGGATCCTCGGCCTGAAGGAGGGCGAGGCACACGTCATCCGCAATGCGGGCGGCGTAATCACCGAAGACGAGATCCGCTCGCTCGCGATCAGCCAGCGACTGCTCGGCACGACGGAGATCATCCTGATCCACCACACCGACTGCGGCATGCTCACATTCACCGACGACGCCTTCAAGCGATCCATCCAGGACGAAACGGGAATCAAGCCTGAGTGGGCCGCCGAGGCCTTCTCGGACCTGGACGAGGACGTGCGCCAGTCCATCGCCCGGATCAAGGCCAGCCCCTTCATCCCGCACAAGGACTCGGTCCGCGGCTTCGTCTTCGACGTGGCGACCGGCAAGCTAAATGAGGTCTCCTAACCGGCGCGCGTTTCGTGTAGCCTCCCGGCCAGACTGAGCCAGCCGGGAGGCAATCGCATGAGCGTCGCCGACGAGTACCTGATGAACAACGCTGCCTACGCGCGCGCGTACGGAGGACCGCCGTCTCACCGGCCATCGCGGCAGGTCGCGGTCGTCGCCTGCATGGACGCCAGGTTGCAGATCTCCGGGCTGCTCGGCATGAACGATGGCGAGGCGCACGTGATCCGCAACGCCGGCGGCACGGTCACCGACGACATGATCCGGTCGCTGTCGATCAGCCAGCGGCTGCTCGGCACGACCGAGATCATCCTGATCCACCACACCGACTGCGGGATGCAGAAGACCACGGAGGATGACTTCAAGGCCGCGCTCGAGGCGGAGACCGGGATCAGGCCGGCCTGGGCTGTGGAAGCCTTCGCCGACGCCGCGGCCGACGTCCGGCAGTCGATCGGCCGGATCAAGGCCAGCCCGTTCATCCCGCACAAGAATCAGGTGCGAGGTTTCGTCTTCGACGTCGCCACGGGCACCCTGAACGAGGTGATCTAGGCCGGGCCAGCCAGGCCCGCGGTGATCTAGGCTCGCTTGTATGCCACCGACCCGAATGCGGCCAACACTCTATGAGTTCGCCGGGGGCGAGGCGGCGTTCGAGCCGTTCTGCCAGGCGTTGCACGCGCGCTGCCTTGCCGACCCGGAGCTCAACCACCCGTTCTCGCATCCGGACCAGCATCCGCAGCACATCCAGCGGCTCGCCGCCTACCTGGCCGAGGCCTTCGGCGGGCCGGCCACGTACTCGGCCGAACTGGGCGACCAGACCAGCGTGGTACTGCTGCACGCGGGCGAAGGCGACATGTCCGACCTTGGCCGCAGGTTCGCCGACTGCTTCATGCTGGCCGCCGACGACGCCGGCTGGCCGGACGACAAGGAGTTCAGGTCGGCCATCGGTGCCTACATCCACTGGGCGGTCGGCAACGTGGCCCTGTCCCACCCCGACGACTTGGACGTCCCGCCCGGCCTGGCCGTGCCGCACTGGACGTGGGAGGGCCTGGCCAGTTCTTGACGCGCCCGCGTTATACCGCGGGACTGGCCGCCGTTTTCCGGGACGCGGTGGTCTTCCTTGGTGTGCTTCGCTTCGCGGGAGTGCCCCGCTTCTCGCGCGCGTACACGACCGCCTGCTTGCCGTCGCCCGGGCGCCGGCCCTCGATCTCGAACAGCGTGGTGGCGGTGACCAGGTCGCTCAGCTTGCCGTAGCCGTAGCTGCGCGAGTCGAAGTCCGGGCGCTGGTTGAGCAGGATGGAACCAACCGTCCCGAGCGGTGCCCAGCCGTCCTCGTCGGAGGCCGCGTCCACAGCGCCGCGCAGCAGCTTGACCAGGTCCCTGTCAGCCTTGAGTTTGGCAGTCGTCATCCGGCCGCGGCGCGCGGGCTTGGGCTCGGTGCTCTCGGTGTCGGCGGAGTCACCGTCGTGCGCGTCGTCGGCGAACCGGAGGTTCTCGACGTAGATGAACTTGTCGCAGGCACGCACGAAGGGCTGTGGCGTTTTCGCCTCGCCGAAGCCATACACGGTGAGCCCCGATTCGCGCAGCCGCTGCGCGAGCCGGGTGAAGTCGCTGTCGCTCGACACGATGCAGAACCCGTCGAACCGCCCCGAATACAGCAGGTCCATGGCGTCGATGACCATGGCGGCATCGGTTGCGTTCTTCCCGGTCGTGTAGGCGAACTGCTGGATCGGGTGGATGGACTGGGCGAGGAGCTGGTCCTTCCAGCCCTTGAGGTTCGGCGCGGTCCAGTCGCCGTAGGCGCGCTTGACGTGTGCGGTCCCGTACTTGGCGACCTCAGCGAGCAGGCCCTCGGTGATCGACGGCTGCGCGTTGTCCGCGTCGATGAGCACCGCGAGCCTGGCGGTGTTCTCCGTCGGCATGTGATTTACGCTACAGCACGCGATCCGGACCTTATCTGACAAACGCGGGCGCGGCGTGCCGCGTCTTAGGGGATAGCCGTACCGCGCGAGCGGTCCGAGTGGTCATGGCGCGGCCGCGCCGCCGGTGGTATGGCTGATAGTGGGTTGCGGTGCTGAGAAGGTCATGGGTGGCACTTTCACCTCGCTACAGCGATGCCTGAATGCCAGTCATGCGGGGGAAGGTGGAACGCGGATGTACGGGCGTATCACCAGGCTGCTGGCGACGGCCGGGGCGGGGCTGGTGCTGCCTGGCGGGCTGCTGGTCGCGGGGCTGGGCAGGGCGGCAGACGCGGCGACGGGGCCAGTAGCCGGGACCATCTCCACCGTCGCCGGCGGGACCGGGGGACCTGGCCCGGCGACGAGCGTGTCGCTCAGCGCGTGCACGCTCAAGTACTCGAACGGCGCGCTCTACTTCTCCGCCGGCGGCGTCATTGACAAGGTGAGCGAGGCGACCGGCAAGCTCTCCGCCGTTGCGGGCAACGGGCTCCCCGGCGTCGAATCGTCCAGCGGCGAGCAGGCGGCTGCGTTCTCGTTCAGCCGGCCGTGCGGTGTCTCGGCTGACCCGGCCGGGAACGTGCTCGTCGCCGACGGCTACCAGATCGAAGCGGTGGCGGCGAAGTCCGGGACCTTCTACGGCGTGGCCATGAAGGCGGGCAGGGTTTACCCGATCGCGCAGAACTTCACCGGCTTCGCAGGGTCCGCGGGACTCGGCGGGCCGGCGATGACCGGTGCGGTTGACGTGCAGGTCGATTCGGCCGGCAACCTCGTGATCGCGGTCGAGGGGCAGGCTGCGTCGCACACCGACCCGGAGGGTGACTCCCAGGTTGTCGTGATCGCCGAGCGAAACGGCACGTTCTACGGGCAGCGGATGACCAAGGGAAAGCCGTACCTGATCGCCGGCTCGATCGACGGGTACACCCCGGGCAACGGGGTCAGGGCGACCCGGGTCGACCTCGGCGACAGCATCGGCACCCTGCGACTTGACTCGGCTGGCAACGTGGTACTGGCGGCGAGCGGCAGCAACGGCATCGGCGGGCCCGACAATACCGGTCCCGCCGTGGCGCCGCAGGTCCGGGTGATCGCCGCGAAGAGCGGCAGCTACTACGGCCGGAAGATGACCGCCGGGTACATCTACACGATCGCCGGCGGGGGCTCGAAGACAGGCAACGGCGTCCCGGCCGTTGCCGCGAGGCTCAGCGAAGCTGCCGCCGTGGCGATCGACCACGCGGGCAACGTGGTGGTCGCGGACGGGACGGTCCGTGTTGTCGCCGAACGGACCGGTACTTTCTACGGCCAGAAGATGCGGGCCGGCGACATCTACTCGCTGCCCGGACTGAGGGCCGCGAATGCGGTGGCCCTGGACAGCGCGGGCAACGTCCTGGCCGGCAGCGACTCGGCGAACATCATCAGGATGATCGCCGAGCGGTCGGGCAGCTACTACGGCAAGCGGGTAAGCGCCGGACACGCGTATACGATCGCGGGCAACGGTCGCCTCGGGTACTCCGGTGACGGCGGTCCGGCCAGGAGCGCGGAACTGGCCCCGCAGGCGGTGGCCACCTTCGGCGCGGGCGACCTGACGGCGATCGCGGACTCGAGCTCGCACGTCGTGCGCCTGGTGCCGGGGCTGTCCGGAGTCTTCTTCGGCAGGCAGCTGCGGGCCGGTTACATCTATACGGTCGCGGGCACCGGGATCGACGCGAACTCAGGCGATGGCGGGGCGGCCACCGGTGCGGCGCTCGAGATGCCAGTCGGCGTGGCGTTCGACCCGGCGGGGAACCTGCTCATCGCCGACAGCTTCCAGCACCGGGTGCGCGCGGTCGCGAACAAGACCGGCACTTTCTACGGGCAGCGGATGACCGCCGGGCACCTCTACACCGTCGCGGGCGATGGGGACTTCGGTATCTCCGCCGATGGCGGGCCGGCTCGTGCCGCCGCACTCGGCGGTCCGCAGGCCGTTGCCGCCGGCCCGGCGGGCAGCGTGCTGCTGCTCGACAGCGGGTGGGAAGTCTCCTCGGGCACTACGATCAGGGTCCGCCTGGTGCCCGCCAAGACGGGAACCTACTACGGGCAGCGGATGACCGCCGGGCACATCTACACGGTGGCGGGCGACGGGACCTACGGGTATGCGGGTGACGGCGGCCCGGCGACGGCAGCGGAGATCGAGGCGCAGGGGATCGCCGTGGACGGCGGCGGCAACCTGGTCATCGCTGACAGGGCGCACGTCCGCGTCGTAGCCGCGGTCACCGGCACCTTCTACGGGCAGCGGATGACGGCCGGGTACATCTACCCGGTCGCGGGCGGGGGCACGGAGACCGGCAACGGCGTGCCGGCCACCCGGGCCGCCCTGGACGCGACTGCGATCACCGTCGATACCAAGGGGAACCTGCTGCTGAGCAACGAGTCAGCCGTCTGGCTGCTCACCGAGCGACCGGGGCGCTACTACGGCACGGTGACGAGCGCGGGCGATATCTACAAGGTGGCGAGCTCCGCGAATACGGCGTGGCTGGGCGACGGTGACGGCGGTCCGGCGACCCGCGCCACGTTCGGCTGCGCCGGGATCGCGGTCGCGCCGGGCACCGGTGACCTGCTGATCGCTGACGCCGCCTTCGGCCGGATTCGCTCCGTATCCCGTTAGTCACCGAAACCCCAAAGTCGCGATGCGTTCGTTACATAACGCGCTTCGCGTTCGTTACATAACGGGAGCCATCCTGCTGTTGAACACCCCAGTGCGGAGAGTGACATCATTGGGGGGACGCCCAAAAATCGCTGTCCTACTTCGTGTTAAACCCACACGGAGAAAGTGGAGGTCACCGGGCGAAGACACCGCCCGTTCAGTTAAAGCCGAAGTGTTGACACCACTTTTTCAGCGGTTTAGCGTGATCCTCAAATTTATTGGTCAATCAATTCCGTACGCCTGACGGTGCGTAGCCGCGGGCTACAAGGGGGCCGGGTAACAAGGCTGTCGACCGCAGAGAGGCGGAACCGTGCGATGATGCGCTTCACGGGAATGCGGCATGGGATAAGAGCCGGCTCGGGATGGCGGATAGTCGCCATCGCGGCCGTCGTCGTGGTAGGCGGCGCGGCCGCCTGCAGCTCAAATGCAAGTACTTCGAGTTCAAGCTCAACCGCCACGACCAACTCCGCCGCGCCCGCGACGGCGGCGTCGTCGTCCGCGTCCACCTCGCCCTCGGCCTCGTCGCTGGGGACGTCGACAGCGAGCGCCTACTCCGGCTCGGTCACGAACTACCAGCAGTACGTCGGCGCCTCCGGCGCGGCCAACTCATCGCTGTCTCCGGTCACGATCGGCTGGGTGGAAGAGCAGGGGGGCCCGCCGAACGAGTCCTTCCCGCAGGCGACCGCCGCCGCGGAGGCCACCGTCAAGTTCATCAACCAGGCGCTCGGCGGTGTGCACGGGCACCCGGTCAAGCTGTCCCAGTGCTACATCGCCGGCGTCGAGGCTCAGGGCACCACCTGTGGTGACCAGATGGTCAACACCAAGGGCGTCGAGGCGATCGTCGAGGGCATTGACGCGGTCGGCAACGCTTCCATGTACGGCGTGGTAAACGGTGCGATCCCGACGCTTGTCGGGGTTTCCGCCGACTCGGCGGACAATACCGGCAAGAACGTCTTCGAGCTCGAGGGCTCTGGCACCAGCGCGACGGTCGCGTTCGGCCCGTTCCTCCGCTCGCAGTTCCCGAGCGACAAGACCGTTGCGATCGCCTACCAGAACATCCCGGGCGCGACGCCCATCAGCCAGGCCATCGAGCAGTCGGCCAAGCAGTCCGGATTCACGGTCACGATGATCCCGTACTCCGCCACGGCCAGCGACCTGACCCCGCAGGCCGAGCAGCTGGAGCAGGCACAGATCCAGGTCCCTGACTGCGGCTTCGTCGACTGCCCGGAGATGGCTAAGGCGATGGGCGAGATCAGCGACACCAAGCCGGCCATCTCGGTCCCGCTGTTCAACAGCCTGCCCGGCGCGGCCTACACCGGTGGCGACCTGCCGCACTGGATCGTCGGCGAGGCGACCGCGAACCTGGAGACCCAATCCGACCCCGGCGTCGCGGCCTACTACAAGACGATTGAGCAGTACGGCCTGTCGGCCGCGAACACGGCCAACGCGTTCTCGGGCGTCGCTTTCGGCAGCCTGCTGTTCGCGGTCAAGATGATGGACGAGATCCCGTACTCCTCGCTCTCGCCGTCCGCGCTCACGGCCAAGATCAAGTCCTATACCGGCCCGCTCCCGCTCGGCCCGGCCTCCATCAACTGCACCGGCACCCTGTACCCGGCGGACGCCAACGTGTGCAGCGACTACGACCAGTTCTACCAGTACGAGGGTCACGGGCAGTACAAGCTGCTCGAGGGCTGGACGAACTAACCGACGATAAGGATCTCGATCCGTGCAGAACATTCTGGCGTTCGCGGTCCTCGGGCTCGGCGAGGGTGCGCTTATCGCGGCCCTCGCCATGTCCGTGGTCGTCTTCTACCGCGGCTCCGGCACCATCAACCTGTCCATGGGCGCGATGGCCATGGTGGGCAGCTACCTGTTCTACAGCGTGAACAACGCGGGTGCGCTCGGCTTCCACCCGCCCTGGTGGCTGGCCTTCATCATCGTGCTGGTCTTCATCGGCATCCTCGGCACCATCATCGAGTTTGGCCTGTTCTGGCCGCTGCGCGGCAGTTCGCCGCTGGCCAAGCTGGCGGCCTCGCTCGGCCTGCTGCTACTGGCGCAGTCGGTCATCGCGATCGCCTACGGCAACAGCTCGCTGTCCCCGACCTCGATCTTGCCGAGCAATGTGTTCCACCTGTTCGGGGCGACCGTCCCGGTCGACCGGATGATTCTCACCGGGATCGCGATCGTGCTCGGTGTCGCGCTGTGGGCGCTGTACCGTTTCACCCAGTTCGGCCTGGCGACTAGGGCGGCCGCGGAGAACGAGCGGCACGCGATGTACGCCGGGGTGTCGCCGCGTCGCCTGTCGCTGACCAACTCGCTGCTTGCCAGCGTCATCGCCGGCGCGTTCGGCATTCTTGTCGCGCCGCTGATCACGCTGAACACGATCACGCTGCCGCTGGAGATCGTGCCCGCACTCGGCGCCGCGCTGTTCGCCGGGTTCAGCTCGCTCGGCGTGGCGTGCTTCGCCGGCCTGCTGATGGGCGCGCTGTCTTCGCTGCTCACCTACTGGTCCTCGCAGAGCTGGTTCCCGCAGTCCCAGGGCAGCCCGATCAACGGCCTTCCCGAACTGCTGTTCTTCATCCTGGTGGCGGTGGCCATGGCCTGGCGCGGTTCCAAGGTAGCCGCCCGGGGCGAGATAACAGAGAAACGGATGCCGCTCGCGCCGCGGCCCGAGAAGCTGATCAGGTACTCGGTGATCGGTCTCGTGGTGGGCGTCGTGCTGCTCATCGTGCTGCCGTATGAGTTCCGGCAGGCACTGGTCAACTCGATGCTCGGCGCGATGATCTGCCTGTCGCTCATCGTGGTGATCGGCTACGTGGGGCAGATCTCCGTGGTTCAAGTGGGCCTGGCCGGCGTCACCGGGTACGCGATGTCGCACATGCTGCTCAGCGTCGGCGGCGTGTGGGGAGATTTCCCGCTCGCCCCGCTGATCGGTATCGGCTGCGCGCTGATCGTCGGCTTCATCACCGCGGTCGCGTCGCTGCGGGTCAGAGGCGTGAGCCTCGCCGTGGTGACCTTGGCCGGGATGTACGCCATTGAGAACTTCGGCTTTGGCAACCCGGCCTGGGGAGAAGGAAACAACGGTTCACCGGTCAGTCCGCTGCACATCTTCGGCCTGAACTTGTCGCCTACCGCGTCCTACCGCGGCCTCGACGGCAAGGTGCCGAGCCCGGTCTTCGGCTGGGTCGTCCTCGTCGTGCTGATCCTGCTCTGCCTGCTCGTGGCGGGCATCAGGCGAGGCACGATGGGCCAGAAGATGCTGGCCGTCCGGTCGAACGAGCGGGCCGCCGCGGCCGCTGGCATCGACGTGCGGCGGGTCAAGCTGACCGCGTTCATGACGTCCGCGCTCATCGCGGGCATCTGCGGCGCGCTGTACGCCTACAACTTCCAGACGGTCAGCTCGGACCTGTTCAGCACGGTCAACTCGCTGGTCATCATCGCCTACGCCTACTTCGGCGGCATCACGATGATCACCGGTGCGCTGTTCGCCGGCCTCGGTGCCACCCAGGGCCTCATCCCGCAGGCCTTCCAGACCTGGTGGGGGCTCAGCGGCAACTGGGCACTGCTGATCGGCGCGATCGGCCTGCTCGTCACGCTCGTCGCCAACCCCGACGGTATCGCCGGCACCGCGTACTGGAAGCGCCGCACGAAGAGCCAGCGGGCGGCCGCCGTGGCCGCCGCAGGGGCGGGTAAGGGCACCGTCCCGTCCGGCACCGTGCCGGTACCGAGACCGCCGGAGTCGGCCAAGCCGAAGTCGCCCGCGGACCTGCAGTTATCTCCCAGGGACGACCCCGTACCTCCGATGTGCGCCCGATGGCCGAAGCCCGCCATCGGGCGCACGGCCTCGGGTGATGAGAAGCCCCCGACCCCCGATGCGCGCCCGATGTCGGAAAGCTGCCGTCGGGCGCGCCGGACGCCTCCCCGAGCCGCTGCCTCCTGCACATCAGCCGGTCTGCCGCCCTTTCGCCCTTTGTGTCATCCTCCAGTGATGCGTCTCACAGCAGGTCCCGGTGCAGACCAGGGGTTTGGGCCGATTGATAATTGCTTATGCGCTCGTTCGCCTCAGGCACTGCACCTGGCAGCCAAGACCTTGTCGGCTCGTCGCGGCGACCCACATCGCAACGGCTCAGCGCGGAGCAGCGCCGCGCGCAGCTGCTTGAGGCAGCGGTCGTCGAGTTCGCGGAGAACGGGTACCACGGCACCCGCACCGCGGACATCGCCGCCCGTGCCGGGGTCTCCCAGCCGTATGTGTACGCGCTCTTCCCCGACAAGCGAACCCTGTTCCTTGCCTGCCACGACTGTTCGACGCAGCGGATCAAGGAGGCGCTGGAGAAGGCGAGCGCGGACTGCACCGAGGACGAGGACCTCGAGCTGGTGCTTGACCGCGCCTACCGGGAACTCTTCGACGACCAACCGCACCAGGTGCTCTTCCAGGTCCAGGCGCACGCCGCCGCGACCGCCGACCCGGTGATCCGGGCGCCCGTCAGGGAGAGGTTCATCGAACTCGTCGAGCTCAGCGAGCGCCTCAATGACGCGCCGCGCGAACTGGTGCTGCGGCATGTCGCCCGGGCTATGCTCGGCAACGTTGTCTTGGCTCTTGACCTGCCCCCTGAGTACAACCCCGCCGTGTAGAAAACACGGCTTGATAACGCGAAGTCACCGTTCGTTCGAAATGGTGATTATGAATTTAAAAGCCTTTATGCCGAACGAAAGGTAACTCCGCCGCATCCGTTGACATGGTGCCTGGAGCCCGGTTAAGTTCGGTGGAACTGATTGATCAATCAATCTCAGCGGAAGGCCTGCGACAACGATGACTTCCGTATTCCGGGCGCATGGCGTGTCGGTTAGCTTTGGCGGCGTTCGCGCGGTGGCCGGGGTTGACATGGAGATCGATGCGGGCGAACTCGTCGGGCTCATCGGCCCCAACGGCGCGGGCAAGACGACGTTCATCGACGCGGTTACCGGGTTCGTGCGCTCCGAGGGCAGCGTGCAGCTCGACGGCGCGCCGCTCGACGGGCTGGCGCCGCATATCCGCGCCCAGCGCGGCCTGGCACGGACCTGGCAGACAGTGGAACTGTTCGACGACCTGACCGTCAGGGAGAACCTGACGGTCGCCGCCAGGGGTGGCAAGGGCGCCTCGGTTGACGAGGAACTCGAGCTCCTCGACCTTAAGTCCGCCGCCGATTCGATGCCGTGGGAGCTCACCCAAGCCGAGCGGAAGCGGGCGGGCATCGGCCGGGCGCTCGTGGCCAGGCCCAGGCTGCTCCTCCTGGACGAGCCGGCTGCCGGCCTCGACGTGCGGCAGAGCCGGGAGCTCGGCGAACTGCTGCCGGGCATCGCCCGCACCGGGATGGCGGTGCTGCTCGTGGACCACGACATGGGCCTCGTGCTTTCGGTCTGCGACCGGGTGGTGGTGCTGGACTCGGGCGCCGTCATCGCCCAGGGCACGCCGGCGGAGATTCGCGGCGACGATCGGGTGATCGCGGCCTACCTCGGACACGCGGGGAGTGAGAGCAGGCCATGACGGAAAACAGCGCGGCGTCCTCGAGCCCGGCAGGCAGCCAGCCCAGGTCGGCCACGGCGACCGTGGAGACCGTCCTGCACCTTGACGGGCTTACCTCCGGGTACAACGGCGCGGCGGTGCTGCGCGATCTCAGCCTGACGGTGGGGCCGGGCGAGGTGGTCGCGCTGCTCGGCGCGAACGGCGCGGGCAAGACGACGACGCTGCTCACCATCTCCGGCATCGTCAAGCCGATGGGGGGCCGGGTGCTCTTCCGCGACGCGGACCTCAAGGGCGTCTCGCCCGACTCCAGGGCGCGGCTTGGCATTGCGCACGTGCCCGAGGGACGTGGCGTGTTCTTCGGCCTGACCGTCGCCGAGCACTTCAGGCTGGCCCCGCGGGGCGAGAAGCTGGACGCTGATGCCGCCTACCAGTACTTCCCGGCGCTGACCGAGCTCACCGGGCGTCGCGCCGGGCTGCTGTCGGGCGGGGAGCAGCAGATGCTCGCGCTCGGCCGGGCGCTGGCCAGGCGGCCGAAGCTGCTGATGATCGACGAGCTTTCGCTGGGACTGGCGCCGATCATCGTGGAGCGGCTGCTCCCGGTGGTCCGCAGCTACGCCAAGGACAGCGGCTGCGGCGTGCTTCTCGTCGAGCAGCACGTGGAACTCGCGCTGACGGTGGCCGACCGGGGCTATGTCCTGTCCCACGGCGAGATCACCACCTACGGCGACTCCGCCACCCTGCAGGCCAACCCCGACCTGGTGCTGAGCAGCTACCTGGGCGAGCAGGGGGTCGACGGCGAGCCCGGGAACAAGTAGCCAGACCGCCTCGCGCACCGCAACGCCTAAGGGATAACCGGTTCGGGGGTGAGCCGCTGCCCCGGTAGCATCGGTCTTAAATCCCAAACCGACGTCATCGTGAGGCGAAGCCGTGTCCCAGATTCGTGTCCAAGTGCTCGACCGCCAGTCCCAGCGGAGTGAGCGCGAGGTGACGACGGGCACTACCGCGGCCGACCTGTTCGACGGCGAGAAGGACGTGGTCGTCGCCCGGGTCAATGGCATGCTCCGCGACCTGGCCTGGGTGCTAGCCGACGGCGACGTTGTCGAGCCGGTGGCCGCGGACACACCGGACGGGCGGTCCGTCATCCGGCACTCGACCGCTCATGTCATGGCGCAAGCGGTGCAGCAGGCGTTCCCGGAGGCGAAGCTGGGCATCGGCCCGCCGATCGAGAACGGCTTCTACTACGACTTCCGGGTCGACCGCGCGTTCACCCCGGAGGACCTGAAGGCGATCGAGTCGCGGATGCGCGACATCGTCAAGTCCGGCCAGCGGTTCGTGCGCCGCGAGGTCACTGACTCACAGGCTCGTGAAGAGCTGGCCGCCGAGCCGTTCAAGCTCGAACTGATCGGCATCAAGGGTTCGGCCAGCGCCGACGACGAAGCGTCTACCGAAGTGGGCGCCGGCGTGCTGACCATCTACGACAACGTCGACGCCAAGACCGGCGAGCTGCGCTGGAAGGACCTGTGCCGCGGCCCGCACGTCCCGTCGACCAGGCAAATCCCGGCGTTCAAGCTGATGCGCAACGCCGGCGCGTACTGGCGGGGCAGCGAGAAGAACCCGCAGCTGCAGCGGATCTACGGCACCGCGTGGGAGTCGCGCGGCGCGCAGGACGACTACCTCAAGCTGCTCGAGGAGGCCGAGCGGCGCGACCACCGCAAGCTGGGCGCCGAGCTCGACCTGTTCTCCTTCCCGGAGGAGATCGGCTCCGGGCTGCCGGTCTTCCACCCCAAGGGCGGGATCATCCGCCGTGAGATGGAGGCGTACTCGCGGCGCCGCCACGAGGAAGCGGGCTACTCGTTCGTCAACACTCCGCACATCACCAAGAGCCAGCTCTTCGAGACTTCGGGGCACCTGCCGTACTACGCGGACACGATGTACCCGCCGATGGAGCTTGAGGGCAGCGAGTACTACCTCAAGGCCATGAACTGCCCGATGCACAACCTGATCTACCGTGCCCGCGGCAGGTCCTACCGCGAGCTGCCGCTGCGGCTCTTCGAGTTCGGCACCGTCTACCGGTACGAGAAGTCCGGCGTGGTGCACGGGCTCACCCGGGTACGCGGCCTCACCCAGGACGACTCGCACATCTACTGCACCCGCGAGCAGATGGCGGGCGAGCTGAAGAAGCTGCTGACCTTCGTCCTTGACCTGCTGAGCGACTACGGTCTGGACGAGTTCTTCCTCGAGCTGTCGACCCGGGGTGACTCCGAGAAGTTCATCGGGTCCGACGTGGAGTGGGAGTCGGCGACGGAGGTCCTGCGCTCGGTGGCAGAAGAGTCCGGGCTCCAGCTGGTGCCGGACCCGGGCGGCGCGGCGTTCTACGGCCCGAAGATCTCCGTTCAGGCGCGGGACGCGATCGGCCGGTCGTGGCAGCTGTCCACCATCCAGCTGGACTTCAACCAGCCGCAGCGGTTCGGGCTCGAATACACCGCCGCCGACGGCAGCCGGCAGCAGCCGATCATGATCCACCGGGCCCTGTTCGGCTCGATCGAGCGGTTCATGGGCGTGCTGATCGAGCACTACGCCGGGGCGATGCCGCCCTGGCTGGCCCCGGTCCAGGCGGTCGGCATCCCGATCGGCGACGCGCACGTGCCGTACCTGGAAGAAGTCGCGGTCCGGCTGCGGGATCGCGGTATCCGGGTGGAGGTGGACGACAGCGCCGACCGCATGCAGAAGAAGATCCGCAACGCCCAGCGGCAGAAGGTCCCCTTCATGCTGCTGGCCGGCGACGAGGACGTCGCGGCGAACGCGGTCTCCTTCCGGTATCGCAGCGGAGCGCAGAAGAACGGCGTCCCGATCGCCGAGGCGATCGATGAGATCGTCACCGCGGTCGAGGCCCGCGTCCAGGTCTGAACAGCCTCGACGTCGTGCGCGGAGGCGTGCTGGCCCGGCTCACCGACCTGGGCCGGGCACCGCGGTCATCGCGCTCGCCCTCGCCGTTGCGTGCCAGGCGCAGCGCACCGCCATGCGCGGGCTGAGACTGGCCCGAAGCTGACCGATGGCACACCGTCCGCAGCCCAGTAGAACCTCACAAGAGTGAGGGTAAACGGGAGGGCCGGCCTCACAAAAGCTATGGTTTTCTGGCACGTAGGCCTAACAAATGCGAGGCTAAGCGGGATGCCGACCTGACAACCGCTGCAGCGAGGCAGCCAGGGTTGCGGCATGGACGAATGGCCGCCCCAGCACACGTCGACCCATCAGACGATCACCGGGAACGTTTGACGATCTGGCGGCTGCTGGTCAGCAGCCATAACCACGATCAAGGACCTGGACGTGTGACCCATGGGGCGTGCGAACAACCCCGTAACGCCGAGCCCCGGGCAGGCGGGTACCTGA
>Ga0123356_10001180_pt1 | contig 28966 bp, 28 predicted proteins | sample TergutEmb28metaG_2_FD_92546 | JGI IMG/M metagenome (GOLD analysis project Ga0123356, IMG submission 92546) | Embiratermes neotenicus P3 segment gut microbial communities from Petit-Saut dam, French Guiana - Emb289 P3 | ecosystem: Host-associated > Arthropoda: Insects > Digestive system > Gut ...
GTGGTGTCTGTGTGGTGGGATTGTGCCTGTGTTGAGTGGTTTGTTGCAGGTTGTGCAGTGGGTTTTCCAGGTGCCTTCTTCTGTGCAGGTTGGTTCAAGTGTTGTTGTTTTTTTGCTTTCGGTATGTCCTAGCGCAATAATTTCCTCTTCCTGCGGTGGTGTATCGTGTCGTGCGCAAAAGCGACTTATCCATCCATTTTCTGTGCAAGTTGCAGGAATAACAGATTCGGTCCAATAATGATCAACATATGCTGGTTGAAAGAAGGTTACAATGGTTTTATGGCAAATTATACACTCATCTATTTGTTCCCAGTATTGATCGCAATATGGTATAACGGCTGGATAAACCATGGGTACTCTAACAAAGTGATGTTCATGGGGTGGGGTATTGTTATCTAAGTTGTTTTCATCATTGAGGGTGATTTGTGTTGTATAATTCTGCTCTGTGTAGGTTGGTTCAGTGGTTGCTTCAATCCAGTCATAGTTGTCATCAGCTGCTGATGTTGGGGGTATGCTTGACATACTTAGTTGTGCCAAACATAGAAACATCACCATAACTAAGATAATGTTAAAAGTATGCTTCTTCATAAGAACCCCCGCTCTTGGTTATTTTTGTCCAATTTTGTCCAAAACTTGCTCCAGTTTCGCCGAAATGATGGTGATAACCGTTCATGATTAATTTCAATCCTTTTTTAATACATTAAAAGTTTTATAATAAAAAGTTTCTTGAAATAATGAATTTTGCATAAGACTTGCGTCTAAAGTGTTACTGCTCAGCCGGCGATGTTGGTTGATTTAGCAAAGAGCGCTTGTATAGCCGGTAGCATCGGTTGATCACGCTTTCGAGTAGTGGAGATAAAACTGCGCAAAGTCGCAAAACACACCACCCCCGCCCAACTACGAAAACACCCCGACACCTTCTGCTGAGTCTTACACAACCGAAAGTCTCGCTCCGCTAAATTATTGGTATAGGGTACTTGGTAGTCACAAATAAAGAGCATATAGGCATCCTTGTAGGTCCATAGTCGATTAAGCATAGCCGACAACTCTTTGTACGCCAACCCCTTGGAATGCAAACCCTCCAACAACCGCTCCCCTCCAAGAGAATATAGTCATATTTGTGCTCAAACACCAACAACTGAGCCGCCCCACACACCAAGCGATTATCTTGATTTTTATATGCGGCCATGCTTCCATGAAACCGCCTAAACCGCTCCGCCCATGCCTTCACCTCCTCAAACTCAGCCAACCCCTTTAGGTTACGCGACAAATCGTCCACACGCCCCATGACCCGCCCCATACTTGAAAAATTTCTTATCTAGATCATGCACCAAAATACCTCGATAGGCAGTTAAAATTCCATCGTGAACCACGCCTGTATCGTCTTTGTGGGGGTTAACAGTGTAGAGGGTTGTGGTGTTGTTGGAGTGGGTTCGAATGACTGCGCTAAAAGAGGAGTTAACTGCGATTTCGGGCACGGTTTGGTTGTATTGTAGGCGCTCAACGCAGTCGGCGGTGATTTCATCAACATGCATGACTGGAGCGCTTAGCAGGTCAGCTCGCAGGGCTTCTGTGTCGACAGCGGCGGCTGCTTGGTGGTTGAATTTTTCTATGGTGGCATCGGATATGGTTATTTGGCCGTGGGATAGGTCGTGGAATATGTCTGAGAGGCGGTTTTCTGGGATTAGATCGTGGTTTGTGAGCAGCACGGTTATGCTTTTTATGTTTGGTCCGTAGTAGATTTTGGGTTTTTGGGTTGTGGGGTAGCGGTGTTGGGTGTAGGTTGTGAGGGGTTGGTAGTCGATTTCCCATTGGGTGATGTATTTTTTTGCTCCGTTGGTGTGGTCGACTGTTCTTTTTTGTGCTTTGCCTTCTTTTATGAGTTGGTCGAGGTTTTTGGGGATTGTTAGTGTTGTGCCTTTGTGGTTGGGTTGGCCGCCGGGTTTTTTGTTGGTTTTTTGTGTGAGTTGTGTATGTTTTTTCTTTTGTCGGTTGAGGGTGGGTTTGATGAGTTTGCGGATGTTTTGTTTAGTTGGGTTTTTAGTTTTAGGGTTTGGATGGTGTTTTGGTCGAGTTGGTTTTGGAGGGTTTTTATTTGTTGGAGTAGGGGTGTGCAAACTTGTTCTAGTGTTTTGATTTTTTGGCGGAGTTCATTGATTTCTGCTATTAATGCTTGTTTTTCTTTCTTTAGTTGAGCATTTTCTAGCTCTAAATCAATATTTTGTTTGCACATTAGTTGCAATGAGTAATTAGGTACTATTTATACCTATGTTTTGTTTATTTGACAAATAAGCTAGCAATAATGAACAACTAACTGCACAGAACCCAAAATCCCTTCCCTGCTGAGCAGTAACGTTTTGTGTGGTGTTCTGAAGTTGGATCTGTTCAAAATTCATAAACTTTCGGAACTACTGTGGTTTGGCGTTGCGCTAGTTGGTTTTTAGGTCGAGTTGTGGTAGGGCTATGGTGTTGGTCTCATAAAAACATAAAAATAACGAAGGGCAATGCAGGGTTGCTGAGAAAAATTTATATTTAAATGTTTGATTTTGAATTCCAGTTTAGTTACTAAGAAACTGAAAATTGGTGAAAATTTATGTCACAAGGTGGAGGAAACATTCCTATTCTAGTATTAAAAGAAGGCACAGGCAGAAGCACTGGCCGTGAAGCACAGAAAAATAACATTATGGCTGCTAAAATCGTTGCTGAAGCAGTGAAAACCACCCTTGGACCCTGCGGCATGGACAAGATGCTGGTCAGTGGTATGGGCGATGTTGCCATAACCAACGATGGCGCAACCATTATGAAAGAACTCGATGTTCAGCATCCCGCCGCAAAGATGCTTGTTGAAGTTGCTAAGGCCCAAGATAAAGAGGTTGGCGATGGAACAACAACAGCGGTTATACTCTCGGGGGAATTACTTGCAAAAGCTGAAGCTCTTCTTGATAAGAGCATTCACCCAACAGTTATCATCGAGGGATACAAAAAAGCAAGTGAGAAAGCCCAAGAAATTCTCCAATCCATCGCTATACCCATTGCTTTTGATGACGAAAAAACCCTAAAAGAAGTCGCAATCACAAGCATATCAAGCAAAAACATCAATGTGGCCGAAGCTCACTATGCAAAAATTATTGTAGACTCTGTAAAACAAGTCTCAGAGAAAGTTGACAATAAATGCATCGCAGACATCGATCTCATTAAAATCATCAAAAAACACGGCCAAAGCCTCAACGAAACCGAACTGGTCAAAGGCATGGTCTTAGACAAAGAAATCGCCAGTAGCGGTATGCCCAAACTTGTCGATGACGCAAAAATTGCCCTACTCAACGCAAAACTCGAAATCGAAAAAACCGAGTTCGACGCAAAAATCAATATCGAAAGCCCCGAACAGATGAAACTATTTCTAGACGAAGAAGAACGTATGCTAAAAGACATGGTTTCCTCAGTCACCAAATCCGGTGCAAACGTCATCTTTTGCGAAAAAGGCATCGACGATATGGCACTTCACTTCCTAGGCAAAGCAAAAATAATCGCTGTTAAAAGCGTCAGTAGTAGCGATATGGAAAAGCTCGCCAAAGCCACAGGCGGCCAAATCGTAGCCTCAGTCAAAGAACTCTCAGCAAACGTACTAGGCAAAGCAAAACGCGTCGAAGAAGTCAAAATCGGCGACGACAAACTTCTCTATGTCCGAGATGCCAAAAACCCCAAAGCTGTCACCATCGTCATACGCGGGGCATCCAACCACGTTATTGACGAAGCCGAACGCAGCCTCCACGACGGCCTCTGCGTTGTCCGCAACGTCATCGAAGACTGCAAAATCGTTGCAGGCGGCGGCGCACCCGAAGCAGAACTCTCAAAAGGCCTCAAAGCCTTCGCCGTTAAAGTTGGTGGCAGAGAACAACTCGCAATAGAAGCATTCGCAGAAGCCATCGAAGAAATCCCCCTCACACTTGCAGAAAACGCAGGACTTGACCCCATAGATGTAATAGTTGCCCTACGCGCCCAACACGAAAAAGCCGACAGCAAAAACTATGGCATCGATGTTAACACAGGCAAAATCATAGACATGAAACCCAAAATGATCGTAGAACCCCTTCGCGTTAAACAACAAGTCATCAAATCAGCCACCGAAGCCACCAACATGATACTCAAAATCGACGACCTGATCAGCATCAAAGGTACCGGCGGCAAAGCACCTCCAATGCCCCCAGGAATGGGTGGTATGGGTGGAATGGGTGGTATGGGCGGAATGCCTGGTATGGGCGGAATGCCATACTAAACCAACCTTCTTTTCTTATTATTATCCCAAATCCACATTAAATTAGTGTAAAGGCGATAATACAAACAGTTTTCTCAACTACCTTAGTGGAATAAACAAGGGGTCTCCAATACTGAAGATCTGCAAGAGCTGATTTTATCCAAAAACTATCAAACGACATTTAAAATAAATCTCCGATGGGTTAACTCACAACCGATTACATGCTACTGTTTTGTTTTTGAACCCGGCCTCTATTTTTCATCTTTTTATCGTATTTTTTATTTTTCATGTGACGGCTTGGTGTATGTTTATATGTGATATTAAGTAGTGGACAATTTGCTAAAAACCTGCGAATGTTGAAGGGGATATATTGAAGATTTTAATCACAGGGGCCTTTGGGAACATCGGCAAAGCTGTAATCGAAGAAGCCTGCAAGCGGCAACATGAAATAGTAGTGTTTGAGGTTAGCAACAAAAAAACCCGTAAAACTGCCATAAAATACCGCTCCAAAGCGCAAGTGATTTTCGGAGATATCCGACAGCTCGACACCCTTCAAGCAGCCGTGGAGCAGGCGGATGCGGTTATCCATCTTGCCGCAATTATTCCCCCTGCCTCAAAAAAGAACCGCATCACAACCCTTGATATCAACTACAACGGCACTCAAAATCTAGTAAACGTCATCAAGACAACTCGTCCAGGTATCCCTTTTGTGTTCACCTCCTCCGCAAGCGTCATGGGCCCCACTCAACACCAAAACCCGCCCGTTAATCGTAACGATTCACTTGTCGGCACTGGAAATTATGAAGAGTCAAAGATAAAATGTGAAACCTACCTTAGAGAAAACGCAGACAACTATCTCATATTTAGATTAGCCGGAGTGCTCCCCACGTTCTCCACAAGCACTTTGATGGATTCTTTTTCTTTGCTAGAGGAGCTCTTTGATATGCATCCTGATATGCGTCTTGAAATGGTGACAGCTCAAGACATTGCAGTTGCTCTAATTGTTGGCGCTGAAAAACTAAAAACAAACACCACTCCAAAAAATCAAGCCTACATTTTAGGCGGGGGTCAAGAAAATGGTTGGCAACTACGCGGAGACAAGTTTCTCGCACGATTATTTAGTGCCCTGTCGCTTCCGGTTCCTGATCGAAAATACTTCACCCCAAACATCAACACCTACCACCTAGACTGGTATGACACTAATGAGGCGCAACAGGAATTCCACTACCAAAACCACACATTTAATGACTACCTCAAACAGGTGAAAAAAACCTTTAGATTCTACCGTCTACCCATTAAACTGCTTAGAAGATACCTCCTGACCCGGCTAGTAAAAATGTCACCCTATCAACCCTGATAATGTAGCCCACTCTTCACCAAATCGCCCTTTGATGCCACATTCATATTTGCTGTTGCTAACTATAGTGTTCTGTTTTCGGTTGCTTTGATGTGTCCGTTGATTTATGAAGTCATGTTTCCATAAGCTACATATAAAGCGGTTTAACCAATACAGCTGAGGAAACTGCCAAGTAACAATGCCTGGGGGCTGCGTTTGAAACATCTAAAGGTAACTGCATTTGACTGTCCTGATGCATGGTTTAAAACTCTAAGTGCTATCTGGAAAGAAGGCGACTTATTCCAAGTTGGTTTCGGCTCAGAAGAAACTGAAACTAAAAAGCTTAATCTGACCATAGAGATTACACATCCTGAAAACCGTCCCTTGGTTAGCGATAAAGCGCCATGTGATTTCAAATATGTGCAGGGTTATGCATTAGAGTATCTCTGGTGTGGCGAAATGCGTGAAGATGAAGTCTACACTTATGGTAGTCGACTAAAAAATCCTATTGACCAAGTTGAGCACGCCCTCAAACGCCACATGGAGGAGCAACGCGATCGCCAAATCACTCTAGTTATAAGACGGCCCCAAGACATAGCCAAATATGATGCCAATGGCAACAAAAGTGAACCGCCCTGTCTGAGTTTAATTGACACCGAAATTATAGACAATCAGATGCATCTCACTTGTTATTTTCGCAGCTGGGATGCATATGGGGGTTTACCTGCAAACATTGCGGGTTTGCAGCTCTTCAACGAGGCGTTTGTATCTGAGATAAATGAGCGGAGTGGTTTACAGTTAAAAACGGGTAAACTGATTTTTCACTCAAAGAACTGCCATATCTACCAGCGACAGTATGGTCTTGTGAGGGAACTCTTAGAACCAAAAGATAATGCAAAAAATCTGCGCCTAACAAAACCCCCAAGTCCAGCTCCTAAACCTTAATACTTATAGCCGCTAAATTTTAACAGAGAAACATATGAGTCGTAGTTTGGCGTCTTGGAAACTTCTCGAAGGCATGATGATTGACCTCAAAAAATCCGGTGTTGCTATTCCGTTTAGGGTGGTTGAGAATCTAAGAGTTGCCAAATCTCTAATAGAGCTGTCCTGTATGGATGGTAGGGGGGACGCTATACAGAACGCTGAGGCATTGCTTGTTGGTGTGGAGGCTTATCTGGTGGCTGAGGGCCAAAAAAGGTTTGACGCGGATATGGTTGATGGTTGGATTAGGCGACTTGAGCGCGTTAATACTGAACCCCCTTTGGTAGTTGCGGGGGCTGTCAAGCAGTTTGTGGTGGGGGTGCCCAAAGATCAGCAATGGATTCGTATTGAGCCTGTGGATGCTTTGACTGTCAAGCGGGTTGAGCAGTTAGTTGCGCACCTGGGTCTGCAGACAAAGGTACAAAGCGATGGTAAATTGGTTGTTTATGGTTCGCCTGAACGTCTTCGGAGGTTTATCCGAGAAATCACCCCCGAAAACTCCAACAAGATCTCGATTTAGCATATCGCTAGCGAAATATTTTTGGAACGAATCAAGGTTGGGTACCAAAATCTTTTTATGTCAACTTCTCGTAGGTTTTATGAACTGGAGAATATAGAGGTAAGAACATGAGGGATCGTCACCTCAATAGCTGGGATCGTCGGGTACATTTCTGTTAATTGCCCAGTTAGTCCTCTGAATCATCCGGGTTTTCAATGCAAATTTTTCTTAGTTAAGAGTGTAAACCTCAAACTACAGGAGACCATGTGTGAATATGACTAAAATGAGCGGTGCACAAGCACTACTAGAATCCCTTGAGAAACATAAAGTTGACATAATCTTTGGTATCTTAGGTGGCGCTATTCTTCCCGTATATGATGAACTCTGTAGTCACCCCAAAATTCGTCACATACTTGCCCGTCATGAACAATGTGCTGCTCATGAGGCCGAAGGATATGCTAAAGCCAGCGGTAAAGTTGGGGTATGTATGGCAACAAGCGGTCCTGGAGCCACAAACCTTGTAACGGGTCTAGCAGATGCCTATATGGATTCCATTCCCATTGTTGCGCTAACCGGTCAGGTTCCCACATCAGGAATTAACACCAGCTATATGATTGGCCGAGACGCTTTCCAAGAAGCTGATATAATTAGCATAGTTACCGCAGTCACTAAATATAGCTATCAACCCCGCAATATTGCTGAAATTCCCGAGTTGGTCAACAACGCCTTTCACATAGCATCCACCGGTAGACCCGGTCCGGTTCTAATTGATTTACCCAAAAATATCCAAACAGGTTTCGACGAGGTTGAGTTCACCGACAAAATCAACATCCGCGGCTACAAATCCATAGCTGAACCCAAACCACAAAAAATCAGTCAAGCCGCAGAATTGTTGGCAAAAGCTGAGCGGCCCATAATATTGGCTGGCGGCGGAGTTATAACTGCAGGGGCCTCTGATGAAATCGTTGAGATGTCAGATTTGTTGATGGCGCCGGTGGCAACCACTTTTATGGGTAAGGGGGCATTCCCCGAGGTTCATCCTCTCTCATTGGGCAGTATTGGTATGCATGGTAACCCCGCGGCAAATCGAATCATAGGCGAAGCAGATGTGCTCTTAGCGGTGGGTACAAGATTTGGCGATCGTGCAACCGCTAACCTTAGTGCATTTGCACCCGATGCAAAAAAAATTCACATAGAAATTGATAATGCTGAGATTAACAAAAACATTGAGGTTGATGTGCCCATCGTTGCTGATGCTAAAAAAAGCATGCGCGCCCTGTTATCTGCCACTAAAACCAAACTGACCAAAGGCGAAGGTATAACTTGGACTAAGCGGGTCAAAGAAGTTAAAGAACAGTTAAGCCCGCTGCTAAAGGATCGTCCCCGCGATATTGTTCCCAAACATCTGCTGATGGCTCTGCGCGAGTTATTACCTGAAAACGGTATCGTTACAACCGAGGTGGGACAAAACCAGATGTGGTCTGCACTCTACTTTAGAGCCCTAAAACCGCGCACCTTCATTAGCAGCGGCGGACTTGGAACCATGGGCTTTGGTTTCCCCGCGGCTATAGGTGCCAAAGTTGCCTGTCCTGATCGTCCAGTTGTGGACATCGCAGGCGATGGTAGCTTTATAATGTCTGAGCAAGAATTAGCCTGCAGTGTTAGTGAAAACATTCCTGTGGTAGTTATTGTTTTAAACAACAGTATATTGGGTATGGTTGCGCAGTGGCAACGTACCCTCTATGAGCGCCGCTACATGGCAGTTAACTTGGGCAAAACCCCCGATATGGTCAAACTCGCTGAGGCCTATGGTGCACAGGGTATTCGCGCTCAGAGCATAGAGGAATTCCAAAAAGCAGTTAAGCAAGCACTAAGCAGTAACATAACAACAGTTATCGATGTTCCCATCAGCTCAGAAACTGATGTGGTGCCATTTGTGCCGCCAGGTTGCGGACTCCCCCAACAGAGAGGTGACTACTAATGGAAGCAGGAAAAACACAAGTAATATCGGTTATAGTTGAGAACAAGCCGGGTGTATTGCACATGATTGCAAACTTGTTTCGACGTCGCAACTTTAACATCGAGAGCATCACTGTGGGTCCAAGCGTAGAGATTGACAGCGCACGTATGACCATAACGGTTGCGGGTGATGAGAAAACAGTTGATCAAGTTGTCAAACAACTAGCCAAACAAATCGATGTACTCAAAGTAGCTGAACTAGAACACAGCCACATAGTTATGCGCGAACTTTCCCTAATCAAAGTGGCAGTTAAAGACGCCAAAGAACGCAGTGATATAATCAACTTTGTGGAAGTTTTCCGCGGCAGAATCGTTGATGTCTCAACTGATAGTCTAATGGTAGAAATCACCGGAACCCCAGACAAAATCGATGCTTTCCTAAACCTCATGCGAACCTTTAGCATCCTTGAACTCGCTCGAACAGGCATAACAGCACTGGGACGGGGCACAAAATCAATAAGAATCGACGAATAAACCGCTTTAATGCCGCGGAAAGGCTTAATTGTCGGTTCTTAAGCAATTGCCCCAATTATACGTTTACTTAACTAACCAGGAAACAGAAAAAATGAACGTAACAGAAAAAATCTTGGCAAAGGCCTCAGGCAAAAAAATCGTACATCCAAACGAGATCGTCGATGCCAACGTCGACATGGTTATGACGCACGATTTAACTGGACCTTTAGCGGTGGAAGCCTTCAAAAAAATAGGCGACCAAAAAGTGTGGAACAACAAAAAAACAGTTGTAATACTAGACCATCAAGTTCCCGCGGAATCCATCAAAGCCGCCGAACTACACAAAACCATGCGCGGCTTTGCCCAAGACCAAAACCTCACAATCTATGATGTAGGCCGCGGTGGAGTTTGTCACCAAGTTATGCCTGAGAAAGGACACGTCATTCCCGGCGCAGTCATTGTAGGCTCAGACAGCCACACTTGCACCTACGGTGCATTTGGCACCTTTGCAACAGGTATTGGCAGCACCGAAGCCGCTGCAGTTATGGCCACAGGCAAAATCTGGTTCAAAATCCCCCCCACCATCAAATTCAACATCAAGGGCAAATTCAAAAAGTATGTCGCTCCAAAAGACCTCATCTTACACATAATTGGAAATTTGGGTGTAGATGGCGCAATTTATCGCGCCGCCGAATTTAGTGGTCCAACAATCAAAGCCATGAGCGTCGCTGGTAGAATGACTTTGTGTAACATGGCCGTTGAGATGGGTGCTAAAAACGGTATAATCGCACCCGATGAACTCACCGCTGAATTCTTAGCGGACCGAGTCAAAAAAATACCTGACTTAACTGAGTTGCAAAGCGATCCCGACGCCGAGTACGAACGCATAATTGAATCTGATGTTTCCAAACTCGAACCTCAAGTCGCATGCCCAAGCTCAGTGGACAACGTCAAACCCATCTCAGAAATCGGCAATGTATCTATAAACCAAGCATTCATCGGTAGCTGCACAAATGGCCGACTAGAAGATCTACAAATAGCCGCCAAGGTCATGAAGGGCAAAAAAGTCAAAGACGGCGTTCGCGCACTTATAATTCCTGCTTCCCAAGAAGTCTGGAGCCAAGCAAACCAAGAAGGTTTGCTCCAAATATTTACTGATGCTGGTGCCATTGTCTGTGGCAGTGCATGTGGCCCCTGCTTAGGTGGACATATCGGACTATTAGCCGCCGGTGAGACATGCGTAGCCTCTAGCAATCGTAACTTTATCGGCCGCATGGGCAGTACCCAAGCTGACGTTTATTTAGCCTCACCTGCAACAGTGGCCGCCTCAGCCATCGCTGGCAGAATCATAAGTCCCACGGAGGCTAAAATCTAAATGGAGCAAAACATCAAAGCTAAAGCCATAGTGTTTGGCAACAACATCGACACCGATGTTATCTTGCCTGGTAAATATCTAGTCTTGGTGGATCCCTATGAACTAGGAAAACACGCACTTGAGAGTCTAGATACCGATTTTGTCAATAAAGCCCGCGAAGGTGTGGTTTTGATTGGTGGCAAAAACTTTGGCTGCGGCTCAAGCCGAGAACAAGCACCCCTTGCCCTCAAATATGCTGGTGTTAGATGTGTCATCGCAGAATCATTTGCACGCATATTCTACCGCAACAGCATAAACATCGGTCTACCCGTCATTGAATGCAAAAACATATCCACCACCACAACTGGTGACACAATCTCCATAGATCTAGAAACCGGAAAAATCCAAAACCAAACCAACAACCAAACCCTACAAGGAACAAAACTACCACCCTTTATCATGGAAATTCTCTCCGATGGCGGCTTAATTGAAAACCTGCACAAACGGATGAACCAAAAATGACCTCATACAAAATCGCTCTTATGCCCGGAGATGGCATAGGCCCCGAACTAACCCAGGCAACCCTAAACGTCTTAGAAGTCACCCAAAAAAAATACGATCTAACCCTAGACCTAACAACCGCAGATGCAGGTGATATGGTCCTAAAACAACGCGGCGCCGCACTACCCCCCGATAGTCTTCAAATAATTACTCAATCTCACGCCTGTCTAAAAGGACCCGTCGGAGAAACAGCAGTTGATGTTATTGTCAAGTTGCGCCAAATCTTTGACCTCTACGCAAACATACGCCCCCTAAAAGCCTATCCGCATGTTCCTGTTACCAATCCAAACATTGATATGGTCTTTGTTCGAGAAAACACCGAAGACGTCTACAAGGGCCTAGAATTTACCATAGGCGCCGACACCACAGTGTGTCTACGCGTTATCACACGCAAAAACTGTGAACGCATAGCCAAAAAAGCCTTTGAAACCGCCCGCTTGCGCAATGGCAAGAAAAAAGTAACTGCTATTCACAAAGCCAATGTCATGCGCGTCACCGATGGCTTATTTAAAGAAGTCTGCGCTACAACCGCTAAACAATATCCCGATATCCAATACAATGAAATGTATGTTGACTCCGCCTCTATGCATCTAATACGTAAACCCGACGACTTTGATGTGGTGTGCACCTGTAACATGTTTGGCGACATACTAAGCGATGAAGCCGCCCAACTCATTGGAGGTTTAGGCATGGCTCCGGGCGCAAACATTGGTGATAACTTTGCATTGTTTGAACCCATCCACGGCTGTGCACCTGACATCGCAGGTAAAAACATAGCTAACCCCATCTCAATGATCCTCTCAGCCAAAATGATGCTTGACTGGCTAGGTGAGCGCTATAACGACCAAAAATGTCTCAAAGCCGCAACTGCTATCGAGACGGCAGTAATTAAAACCTTGGCAGATGGGTGTGTTGTTCCCGATTTAGGAGGCACCGCCACAACCAAGAGCATGGCCCAAGCTATTGCTGAGGTCCTAACAATATAAATGGTGAATGATATGACAATCCCAACTCGAAATATTCGTATCTTAGACACCACCCTGCGCGATGGTGAACAAACCCCTGGTGTTTCTCTAACAACTGATGACAAAATCGAAATCGCTCAACAACTAAGCAAACTAGGCGTCGATATTATCGAAGCCGGTTTTCCCAGCAGTTCAGAGGGTGAAAAAAGGGTTGTCAAAGATATCGCAAAACTAGGCCTCTCCTCCGAGATTTGTGCACTATCACGTGCTAAGCGCACCGATATTGACGCTGCTCTGGACTGTGATGTGGCTCTGATTCATGTTTTTATTCCCACCTCTCCGGTACAGATGAAATACGCTGTTAATCTAACTCCTGAGCAGGTATTGGAATCTGCCATAGACAGTATCGAATATGTAAAAGCTCATGGTGTTAAATGCGAATTCTCACCCATGGACATCACTCGTTCTGAGTTGCCCTTTGTCAAACAGATCTGTCAAGCCGCTCAAACAGCCGGCATGGACACCCTAAACGTACCTGACACCGTGGGTATAATGATACCTAAAACTACCGCTCAGTTAATAGCTGAGCTAAAAACTGTTGTATCTGTTCCTCTAAGTATTCACTGTCACGACGACTTTGGTCTAGCAGTTGCCAACAGCCTAGCCGCCATAGAAGCCGGCGCCTCACAAGTTCACACTGCTGTTAACGGGCTGGGGGAGCGTGCAGGTAATGCGGCCCTAGAAGAGGTCGTCACTACTTTGCATGTAGTCTACCAATACAAAACAAACATCAACACTCGGTTGCTCTACAACACAAGTCGGCTAGTCTCCTCACTAACTGGTATTCCAGTACAAGCTAACAAAGCCATAGTGGGCGAAAACGCATTTGCACACGAATCAGGCATTCACACCCGCGGTGTAATTGAACAACCCCTAACATTTGAACCCATAAGCCCCGAATTAGTCGGTAGAACTCGCAAACTAGTCGCCGGTAAACTAGCCGGCACCCGGGGCATCCAAGCAACTCTAACAGAACTGGGCATCCACCCAACCGAAGAACAGCTAAGCGAGATTTTAAAACGTGTCAAAGATTTAGGTGACAAAGGAAAATTAGTCACCGACGCAGACCTCCTAGCTCTCACCTCCGCAGTTATGGGTGAAATTATTGGAGAACAAAAAATCGTCGACCTCTGCGACATGGCTGTGGTTACCGGCATAAACGTCATCCCAACTGCCTCAGTTCGCCTAACCCTTGACGGCAAAGAATATGTAGCCGCAGAAACCGGTGTAGGCCCCGTTGATGCCGCACTAAGAGCCATCTCAAAACTAACCAGCAACATTGAAAAAATACGCATCAACGAATACCGCATCGAAGCCATAACCGGCGGCTCCAACGCAGTCGCAGAAGTCATCATAAAAGTCGAAGACGAACAAGGCAACATCATAAGTGCCCGCGCCGCACGCGAAGACATCGTTATGGCCTCAGTGGAAGCTATGATAAACGGTATAAACAAATGCCTGATAAAAAACCGCCACCTAAAACAGGAAACCAACCCATGAAAGTAACCTACCAAGGCGAAACCGGCGCCTACAGCGAAATGGCCGTCTACAAATTCTTCGGCCCCCAAACTCAACCCCTGCCCTGCAAAGACTTCCAAAGCATCTTTGAATCCGTCAAAACCCACACCGTCCCCCACGGCGTAGTCCCCATCGAAAACTCCATCGAGGGTAGCATCAACCAAAACTATGACCTCTTTTTAACCTACAACCTAAACATATGCGGCGAAATCGCCGTTAAACTCGCCCATGTCCTAATCACCAAACCAAACACCCAACTAAACGACATAAAAACCATCTACTCCCACCCCCAAGCCCTAGCCCAATGCCGCCTCTATCTTGAAAAGCACAACTGGGAAACCATCCCAGCATACGACACCGCAGGCGCCGTCAAATTCATCAAAGAACAAAACCGCCCAAACGCCGCCGCGATCGCATCTGAAAAAGCCGCCGATCTCTACGAAATGAAAATCGTTGCCCGAGACATCGCCGACAATCTCTCTAACTATACCCGCTTTCTGGTTTTGGGCATCCAAGACGCACAACCCACAGGTGATGACAAAACAAGCATCATCTTTAGCGCCAAACACGCACCCGGAACCCTCTACCACGCGATAGGCGAATTCGCATCCCGAAACATCAACCTCACTCGTATCGAATCGCGCCCAACCAAAACAACCGCTTGGCAATACAACTTTTACATAGACTTCGAAGGTCACAGAACAGAAAAACGTTGCACCGAAGCGCTAACAGCCCTAAAAACACACGCAACCTTTGTAAAAATTCTGGGAAGCTACCCCCGAGTAATCTAGTAGTAAACCTGCTAAGAAGAAATAGAACCATACGATGGTAATTGTTGAAAAATGTTTACGTTCCCCATAGCGCCTAAACACATACACAGATTGTATGGGTTTTATTCTTCAGTTGATTGGAGCATTTTGTACATGGTTTCGTAGCTTTTGGTGTATTGACTATCGGTTTTTTCTAGTTTTGCTCGCAACTGATCTATTCGCTTCATTAGGGCATTGGAGTCTTTTTTCTTCATCAAATCCAGCCATTGTTGAGCGTTGATTATGAAGAGTTCTTCGATTTTGTCTAGATCAGTGAGTTTGGTTTGGACATTGGCATAGAGATCGGGAGTTTCCATAGCAACTGATTCTGCTAAGGTAACAAGCATTCGATAGGTGGTACCTGCTAGTTTTTTAGATTCACTAAAGCCGGGTTGTTCTAAGAGGGTTTCACAAGCCGCTAACCCAAGAAAATGTGGAAACCCCAACACAATACCCATTAATTCATCGTGTTTTTGCGGCGTCATGATGAAAACATGTGCATTTTCTTTTTCAAGCCAGCCTTTGAATTCTTCTGCATATGCTTGTTCTGTGGGGTTGGTAGGAGTTAGAACATAGGCTTTATGAGCTACTCCATTACTACCTGGACCAAAAACGGGGTGGGTCCCCAAAATCAAGGCCTCTTTTAGGTGTTGATGCATAATGGTTATGGGGTATTCTTTGATGGAGCAAATATCCATAATGGGTTGACCTGCATGCACTGCAGGACTAATAGCTCTAATAATCTCCTCAAAACTAGAGATGGATACGCAGATAAGCACGCGGTCTGCGCCTCGAACTGCGGTTGGGAAATCAGCGGTTTCAACGCCCAACTCGTTTTTTAGTTCTGCAAGTTTTTCTGCGTTCCTGCCCGCAAGAACTACGGTATCGCCTCTGGATTTGCAGTATTTTGCAAACCAAACACCCATTTTTCCTGCGCCAAGAACCGCCGTTCTCAATTGGTTGCCTCACAGATTTTATCAAGCGCGGTCTCTATTTGATCGTCGGGGGCTGTTAGGCTGATGCGGAAATGTTCGCGGTAATCACCAAAGCTTGTGCCCGGTGCCACTGCAACGCCTCTATCAAGCAAATCAAGGGTGAATTTTTCCCCCTCTAAACTATCACGTTTGGGGAAGAGATAGAAGGGTGCATCTGGCTGGGTGAATTTAAAACCGGCGGCGGAGAGTTTTTTGGAGGCTAGATCTGCACGTTGTTTGTATTTGATTTTAATACTTTCTGTGATTTGACTGTGGAGTTCTAAGCCTTTGAGGGCGGCATCTTGGATAAAGCCCGGTACATTGTTTATGGTGATTTGATTGAGTTTGGTGACATTGTCAATGAAGGGTTTGTTAGCAACTAAATATCCAATACGCCAGCCTGTCATGGTGAAGGTTTTGCTAAAACCATTACTTAGAATATGGGGACTGTCGGTGCCGTAGTCAAGAATACTCTTGGTTGGATTGAAGCTAATAGCGCCATACACTTCATCTGAGAGAACAATTACGCCTTTTTTATTGGCTACCTCAACAATACTGTCAAGAGTTTTGGTATCCATAGCCTTACTGGTGGGATTGTTGGGGTTGTTTAGAATAATCATCTTGGTCTCTGCATCGATGAGTTTTTCAAGTTCATCAGGATCCACTCTCCACTCATTTTCCATCTGGGTGGGGAGTAATTTAGTTTTGACACCTAAGGTTTTGGCGATCAAATCATAGGCTGTCCAATAAGGGGTTGGAATGACAACGTTACCGCCGCTTTTGAGCATCAGAAACATTGAGGCAAAAATTCCCCACTTCGAGCCGGGGGTGATAACTACATTTTCTGCCTTAACGCCATGGAGTTCAGCAATTTTTTGTCGCAACCGCATTTCGCCGTAGGATGAGGAATACTTGGTTTTACCCGCCTTCATTGCAGTGTAGGCGGCTTCCACGATTTCAGGCGGTGTTGCCATGTCTGGATCGCCAAGGTTTAGTCGGATAATTTTTTTTCCTTCACTTTCAAGCTTTAGGGCTTTCTCGTTTATTTCATAGAGCAACGCGATTACCTCTCGTTGAGTCTCTCTTGTTGAACGTTGCTGCACATATTAACTATTTCGCGATAAATTCGCTCAATCTGATCTGGATCTAGTCTGAGTTGCTCTGCTTGGGCTTTGACTTTACTAAAAACATGTGTTTCCCGCGAACGGTCTTGGATGGGTTTGCCCTGTTGTCTTTTAAGTTCACCAATGACCCGACAAACCTCAATGCGCTCTAAGAGATCTTGGAGTATTTGTTCATCTATAGCATCTATTTTTTTACGCATCTCATCTATTTGATTCATCTTTTGTCTCCCTGAGTGTTTGGAAAATCTTTCCTGCTCGCATCAAGTGATCGGTCAATGTTATTGCAACCATGGCTTCCACAACGGGCACGGCTTTTGGAACCACGCAATAGTCATGTCTGCCCTTAATACTGATTTGTGTGTTTTCCATAGATACCAAATCAACGGTTTGCTGTTCTTTTGCAATAGAGGGTGTGGGTTTGATAGCGACTTGAATAACAATAGGCATGCTGTTTGATAATCCGCCCAAAACACCCCCCGCATTTTGGGTTATAGTCTTTACTTGCCCGTCTTTTATGTGGTAGGCATCGTTGTTTTCTGAGCCTCTGAGTTGTGAGGCTCTAAACCCCGCGCCAAATTCCACCCCCTTAACTGCTGGTATGCTAAAGAGTGCTTTAGCCAAATCACCATCTAGGGTGTCAAATAATGGTTCTCCAATACCGGGCGGCATGTTGAGTGCTAGACATTTAATAACTCCGCCTAAACTGTCGTTTGCTTCTTTGGCTGCCATAATAGCTTCTTCCATTTTTGCGGCATCTGCCAAATCTGGACATCGGGTGGATGTGGTTTTATAGTTCTCTTTGATCTGTGCGGGGGAGAATTCTTTTTGGCTTCCAATGGGGCCGATAGCTTGGGTATAGGCTAAAACCTCAATGTGGTGGTGGGCGAGTAGTTTTTTGGCGACAACCCCTGCCATGATGAGTGCTACTGTTAAGCGGCCTGAGAAGCGTCCGCCGCCGCGATAATCATTAAACCCGCCATATCGAATGTGGGCGGGGTAGTCGCTGTGGGCGGGGCGGGGACGGTTTTTGAGAGCTTCATAGTCACTGGATCGGGTTTCTTTATTTTCAACTGTTAGGGTGAGCGGTGCGCCTGTGGTGTAGCCGTTAAACACCCCGCTCCAAATTTGGGGGCTGTCTTTTTCCATACGAGCTGAGACGATTTTTGGATTATTTGGAACTCTTTGCTCTAGTTCTTCTCTGAAATCGCTTTCACTGAGTGCTAACCCTGCCGGGCACCCATCAATTAATACCCCCACAACTTTGCCATGACTCTCACCAAAGGTCGTTACTGTGAATTTTCTACCTATCGAGTTTCCCGTCAACAATGTCTGCTCCTAATTGTTTTAGATGAAGATAGAATTGTGGATAAGACTTTCTGATACATTCTGCATTTTGAATTATGGTTTTGTCTTCTGCACCCAAGGCTGCAACTGAGGCGGCCATGGCGATTCGATGATCGTTGTGTGAGTCAATGATTGCGCCATGGAGCGGTGTGCCTGTTATGGTTAGCCCCTCCTCAGTTAGTTTGATTTTTGCGCCCATCTTGCTTAGTTCTGCATAGATGGCTTGGAGCCGATCTGATTCTTTGAGTCTGAGCCGTTTTGCACCCCTGATATGTGAGGTGCCCTTAGCATAGCAGCCAAGAACCGCAATCACTGGAACCAGATCTGGAATGTTTTTAGCATCTATATCGATGGGTTCTAAGGGTTCGCCTCTGCTTTGAATCTCAACTCCGCTTGGGTCTACTCTACACTCAACCCCCATCTCTTTGAGCACTGATAAAATGGCTTTATCGCCCTGCACCCCCGCATAATCCAAATTATTAACCCTGATCTGTGAACATCTAATAGCTGCCGCGGCTAAAAGAAAGGCGGCTGAGGAAAAATCTCCTGGAACTTTTGTGTTTGTCGGTTTGTATGTTTGGTTGCTTGGAATTAAAATCCTGTTCTCTTTGATATCTACTGTTATGCCATGGTTGGCCAGAACCGTTTGGGTCATCTCTACATATTCTTTTGATTCTAGGGGTGTGGTTAGGGTAATTTTGGTTTCTGTGTGGGCTAAAGGACAGGCAAACATTAAGCCTGAGATAAACTGGGAACTTATATCCCCTGCGATGGCTGTTTTGCCTCCAACCATACCCTTGTTGCCCTCCACAAAAACGGCTTCAGTCTCTTTATGTTTGCCGATTTGGGTTTTTGCACCAAGAGGCTTTAGGGCTGTTAGCAACGGCTCCACGGGACGCCGTTTAAGTGAGGCTCTAAATAACAATGTGGTGTTCCCCCTAGCAAGGGCGGCTATGGGAATCATAAAGCGCAGGGTTGCCCCCGATTCGCCACAGTCTATGGGTTGTTTTGGGGCTCTTAGCGTTTTAACGCCTTGAATTATCCAACTTTGCTCGTTGGGTTGTTGAACTGTTGTGCCAAATGCGCTAACAGCTCTTTGGGTCGCTTGAGTGTCTTGGGCCCAGAGGGGGTCCTCAATTGTTGAGCTGCCAGCTGACAATGCGGCGGCTATGAGCATGCGTTGGGTATAGGACTTTGAGGATGGTGCAAAAATTTTTCCCACGATGTTCTGCGTTTTTTTAATACTTACCCCTTCTGTTATGGGTTGAGCACCTCTGCTTTTTTGCTGTTAGGGTAACTTAGTATGACTTCGCCTTCATAGTTTTGTAATGCCGCCCTCACGTTATCAACGGAGTCTTTGGGGGTGACTGCTGTTATGGCGGGTCCTTTGCCGCATAATCCTGCCGCGATTGCTCCCGAGGCCAGGGCATCAATGGCAATGGCGGGGTTTTGATTAGATGCGGCTGAGTATGCTAAGCCGTTTAGAGTCAAAGCCTCCCAGAGTTCTTCGTTTAGGGCTTTTTTGAATGCCGTTTCCACTATGGGTTTTATGGTTTTGAGTCGGGCCACATCAGAGTTTATGGTGTAGGTTTTTTGGGGGGGAACATAGAATAGCACTGCTAAATCTTTGGGCAGCGCGAATTGTTTGAGAATTTGTTGATTTAGATTATCTGTTATGAGGGCTCCGCCAAAATATGATGCGCAGGCATCATCAAAGGCGCCTGTTAGGGTGACTTTGGCCTCAAATGCGGCTTTGATGCCGATTTTTATGATTTCTAAGTCGTCGAGTTGCTTGTTTAGGGCCGCGGTGGTCGCAAGGGCGGTTGCGTTTGCCGCGGTACTGCTGCTCTTTAAGCCTCGTGCAATGGGGATGTTGGATTGGGTTTTGATTTGAGCCCCAAACCTCTTCTCTAAGCCAAATCGCTCCAAAACCCCTGCGGTGGTTTTCTCAACAAGGCGGGGGCATTCTTTGGGATCTGAGGTGATCTCTGCTTTGATTATTCCTGCTTCGTTGGTTAGTCTAACTTCTGCTTTAGTCCACAAATCCACCCCAAATGCGGCGCCTCTACCCAGTGCGATTGCGTTAACAATTGTTGCTGCGCCATGCGCCACTGCTGAGGCTCTATGTTGCATTTTCTTTTGCCTTCTGTTGGAGATGTTTGAGCACGGTTTCTCTCATAACTCCCACCGGTGCAGATTTGCCGGTCCAGATCTCAAAGGCGGCTGCGCCTTGATAGATAAGCATCTCTATCCCACTAATTATTTTGGCGTTTGCTTCTTTGGCGTCTTTTACTAGTCTTGTTTCTAGGGGGTTGTAGACTATGTCCATAACTGAGAGATTGGATCGCAGTAGTTTTGGCGGGATGGGGCTTGTGTCTGAGCGGGGTTTCATACCTATAGATGTGGCGTTTATGAGAATGTCGGAGTCTTGGAGGTTTTGCAATACATCGCTTGATGATAGTGAGGCATATGCAATTTTTTTGTTAACTGATCTCTCAATTAACCTGGCTAGACTTTGAGCATGTTTAACGGTGCGATTAAGCACGGCTAGTTCGTCTGCTTCTTTAGCCACTGAGTAAGCGATTGCTCTTGCCGCACCGCCTGCGCCTAGGAGCAAAACTTTTCTACCCTTGAGTTCTACCCCGTTTTCTTTTAGCGCTTTTACTGCACCACTGCCATCAGTGTTAAACCCTAGCAACAGATTTTCTTTGTTAAGGACAGTGTTTACCGAGCTTATGATTTGTGCTGAGAGATCGGTGCGATCAAGACTTGCCATAACCGTAGTTTTGTGTGGCATGGTGACATTTAAGCCTCGAATATTTAGTGCTCTCATACTCTCAACTGCGGCTGCAACACAGGCCGGTTTTACTTTGAAGGCTAAAAACACATAGTCCAATCCCAGTGCTTCAAAGGCGGCATTATGCATAATTGGACTCAAAGAGTGGTCGACTGGATCACCTATAATACCGCATATGCGGGTTTTACCTGAAATAGTCATGGTTCTATCCCCAACATCTCATAGGCTGTTCGCATATCTGCAATAGTCATCTGTCCCGGTGCAGTTTCATCTCCATACTCTAATGCGGCAAATGTAAAATAAGCTCCAAACACTGGCGAGAGCAACCGGGAGGGTTTGCCCGCTCTACCCATACAAAAACAAACCAACTTTGCCCTAGTTGAGGCAAACGAGATAAAACTCAAAATAGGCAAATTATCCTCCATCTGATTAGCCGTTAACACAATTTTACAAACCGCCGCCCCCGATGCTAACTGCTCATCAAGTATTTTTTCAAGTGCAGAAACACCCAATATGCCATCAAATTTATGATACGACACAATGGGTTTGGTGCCTAGTTGCTTGAGTTTAGTGACGGTTTCATCACGTTTGGGGCTAAAAAAATCCACATCAACATATTGAAAACCTGCCATAGCTGCATCTAGGAGCGTTTGTTGCCCTTTCTCATCGCTTGTTGATGTGGTGGTGGGGTTGTTTTTTTTTGTTTGGGGTTTGTTGGTGGCTATGAGGGGTGTTTTTGTGTTCTTGGGGAGTTCTGAGAGGTTTATTGTTTGTTCTAAATTGTCCAATCGGACTTCGATAAGGTCGGCTTGGTTTTGCTCTGCTTTTCTAACTAATCTTTGGGCTTCTGTTATGGTTTTGGGGAGAATTGAGACACAGATTTTTTGCGTCACTTCTCAATCACCGTTTCATCGGGTACCGAGATGCCAAAGTGTCTGCCGCCTTTGGCTGATAGGTGCACCACTACTTCATCGTCTACTTTGAGTTCGGTGACGGGTTTGGAGCCTTTGGGGGTGACGATGCGGATGGTTTCAGCGTTTTGTAGGATAACTTTTATTGTTTTGTCTTGGGTTTGAGCTTCTATTAGTATGAGTGGCCGGATTTCTATTTTTATTCTGCCTATGTTAGTTTTGCGGGATTTGCCTTCGCGGTTAATGATTATGACTTCGTCTCCGGCTTTGAATTCTTGGAGGTAGCGGGTGGTTTGGAGGTTGCCAAGGCTGTACATTGAGCAGGAGCCTGCGTTTACGCGAAAGGGTCGGGCGTTAACATAGGGGTTTTCGTTAACTTCTGCTTCCACCAAGAAGAGTCCTGCGCTTTGGCTACCTACAAGTATGCCCTCGCCTTGGGTCATCAAATCGCAGGTGTCCACGCACACTCTTGCGCCGGTGTTGATGGGTTTGGTGGTGATGATTTTTGCTGTTGTCATCTGTAGTTTTAGTGCGTCGGGTTTAACGATGGCAACTGTTTTGAGTAGTTCCTCAGGGTCAGTGGTTTTAAGCAAGACTCCATCGGTGCCAAGTTCTAGGGTTTCTAGGGCAACTTGGGCTTCTTGGGCGTTGGTGACCTCGGCGATAAGTTTGCTTTTGCCTCCTATGCGGGCGATTAGGTTTTCAAGTGGAATTATCCGCCAGTTTTCGGTGCTAACAATTAGATATTTGGCTCCTGTTTGGGCGGCTCTAATAATTAGGTCCTCAGAGGACTTGTCTTTGATGGTTATGCGAAGAATTTTTGCTTTGTTGCTATCGATTTCTGCTTGGTTGTTGGGGCTTAGTATCTCGCAGGTTTGGTTGTCTGATAGAAAACGGGCTTTAGTTTCCTCGATAACTACATCAACATACTGAGTTTGTGTGGTGGGGGTTGTTTTGTTAGTTGTTTCTATCCAGAGTTCTTTCAAGTCTTCTCCTCCAGTATTGTTTGCGCTTGATCCACCGAGGCGCCTCTGTGCACGATTGCTGAGAGGGCTTTGATGATTGTGGTGGGGTTTTCGCATTGAAATACGTTGCGTCCAATTGAGAGGCCTGCGGCGCCGCCTTGGAGGGCGTTGTGGGTGGTTTGGAGGATTTCATTGAGGGATTTGCATTTGGGTCCCCCCGCGATGACAACTGGTGCTGAGCAGCTCTCAGTGACGGTTTTAAAGGTGTCAATATTGCCTGTGTAGTTGGTTTTGATAATGTCTGCGCCTAGTTCTGCGCCGATGCGAGCTGCATGGGCAACTGCGTTGACGTCATGTTCATCTAAAATTTTGGGTCCCCTTGGATACATCATTGCTAAGAGTGGTAGGCCGTAGTGTTCGCATTCTTCGCTGACTTTGCCCAAGTTTGCAAGCATTCGATCTTCGTCTTGGGCTCCTATGTTTACATGTACGCTGACTGCATCAGCGCCAAGGCGGAGTGCTTCTCCTACGCTACAGACCTGGATTTTGCCGTTGGGGTTGGGTCCAAGGTTTGATGCTCCGCTGAGCATGACAATTAATCCTGCTTCCTCGGTATTGATGCGTTTGGCGATGCCTTTATGCACCAAGATGGCATCAACTCTGCCCTCGAGTAGTTGATTGGTTATTTTTTGCATGTCAATTATGCCTTGCATGGGTCCGATGGTGACGCCATGGTCCATGGGTACAATGATTGTGCGGCCATCTTTTCGTATGATTTTTTTAAGTCTGCGGGCTTTGCCAACGTTCATTTTCTTCATCCTTAGTGTGTTTTTAATGCGTTTTTAATTAACATTAGTGCTTTCTTCTGTTCATTCCAATCTACAAATAGTAGAATACTTGAGGTTATGGTTAGGATGCCGCTTATGTTTATGCCATTGAGGCGTAGATCCTCGCTTATTTGGCCAATTATGCCCTGGGTTTCCTCTAGTCCAACACCGCTGGTTTTGATAAAGACTAAGTCTTTTTTGATTGCCATAGCTATGGTTTCTTTGTTGCTGATGGTGATTTGGTGGATTTGATTGAAGAGGTCATTGATGTTTTCACTTTGACGTACGTAGAGGATAATAGAGTTGGCATTCATTGACATACCTAAAAGTATGGTGTTTTCTTTGACTTTTCCAATGATTTCTGTGATGACTTGTGGGTTAGCTGATAAGCCCTTACCAATGACGGTGATTTCTGCAACCGGGTCGGGGTCGGCGATTTCTGCGTTGAGCTCTGAGGTTAGGCTGCCAGTTATTATGGTGCCTTGTTTGCTTAGATCACCATGTTGGTTGCTGATGACTTTAACATCAATGGTTTGGGGTTTGTATTTGAGGGCTTTGCTGTGGATAAATTTGGCGCCGCTGTCTGCTAATCCCACTAGAGTATTTACTTCAATGGTTGGGAGTAAGCGGGGGTTTTGGATTATTTTGGGGTCGCTTGACATGATGCCCTCTGCATCGGTAATAAGTACCACTTGATCGGCGTTTATGCCTTCTGCTAAGATAAATGCGGTGGTGTCGCTTCCGCCTCGTCCAAGGGTGGTTATTTTGCCTTCTTTGGTTTTACCTACAAACCCTGCGATGACAGGTATTGTGCCTTTCTCTACTAGGGGTAGGATGCATTCTTGGATGTTTTTTTGGCATTCTTTGAGGTCTGGGTTAGCGTTTTGGAAGGCTTCATCTGTTATGATGGGCCATTTGTTATCCATGGGGTCAAAGTAGCAGGTGTTTGCGCCGTTGTTGCGTAATGCGGCGGCAAATATGCGTACGCTTGTGCGTTCGCCCATGGAGAGGATGTCGTCTAAGTCGTGTTTTTCTAATTTTCCATTTGAGGTGTTTTTTGCGGTTGTTAGAAGGACATCGGTGGTTTTGCCCATAGCCGAAACTACAACCGCGATTTTGGTGCCCCTTTTGGCTTCGTTGACAACTGAGTTGACTGCTTTGAGGAGCCGTTCGTGGTCGGCTAGGCTAGAACCGCCGAATTTAACAACAATTCTGTTTACTTTGAGTTGTTTTGCCATTTTATGTTACCCCCATACTTGCCCAGAACTGAACTCAAAAGGGTTGTCAGCTCTGGGCTTAAGGAAAATAATCGAGATAATAAAAGCCGTAATCGAAGCTGCATAGATGTGCTGTATTGGTGGCGTTTTTTGCGTTTGTATTAGACATGCTTCGAACCTGCAATCACTCAGTACCGTGAAAATATAAGCGTTTCGGAGGTGGGTTCTGTTTCTGGCTTGTTTTTTGGTTGTGTTGTGCTTGGGGTGTTTTTTTGGGTGCTGGGTTGTTTTGTTGTTTTGGCTCTTTTTTTGTTTTTTGTTTTTTGTTAAGTTATTTGTGGTTGGGTTTTATGTTTTGTTTGATAATTGTTCTGTATGAGTGTGCCTTGTATATTTTTTCACATATGATTTTTCGTGGATAACGCGACAAAATATATGAATCAAATTTACTGACTTACAATATATGGTATTGGGGACATTCACATGACCAAAAACTTCAAACCCTACACAGACTACACAAACACATAGAACTTGCCCCTTACACTCTGCACTACTATCCCCCTCTCTACCTGTTTACGTACTAACCACACCACACAAGACCCTGCTGAACTTACTGACGACAAAGATACACTACAAACAGCTCTTACAAACACCCTCGGCCCACAACCATCCCCTCACTGCCAATATCGAACTCACAACCCCCAATATCCCAAATGAACAATATCCCACCAACCAGCCCTGAAAACGTTTCAAACTATTGACACCCAACAAATCTACCCCTATCATCACAACCGGTGGAAAACTAGAACCCACACCGACGACACCTAACTACCTGATAGCCGCACGTGGTAACCATGTTATCAAATTAGACACCCGTCAGAATAAAGCCATCCGCACTCTGTACGTCGCCACAACCAATGGCTTTGCTGCCAGAAATTTGACTGCCAAACACATTTAATGTACCCCTAAGCCTTGCAGGATCACATTGGCGGTCGCCGCTGTCGCATATGTGCCGCTACAAAAGGACAAAACGACAAACCAATGTATAGACTACTAATCTAACTGTTAAGCTATTTTGATGATTTGGGGGATTTTTCCCCCGGTTCCAACCTGGCCTCTGTAAATAATCATAACGCCCTGGGTCTCTTTGATTGATAACCCTCGTTCTATTCCCGCTTGTATGGCTACTTTGGCGTCTTCTCCCCTAACTACATTACCCACCGCTGTTGCCACTGCATCCGCCAAAGTCGCGTTTTTGGCAAAAATTGTTGCCGCCTCTGCATCTCCAAAACTTAGTGCGTGGCTGAATCGTCCTGAGCTTGTTGCGATGGCTATGGGAAATTCGGTGAGTCGAAAGCCAAACCGTCTAGAGAGGGGTTCTTCTCCTGCGGCAAGTGCCACATCTATTGGTCGATCTGAGTCAGCCATGATCTCACCACCGTTTTCTACCACTGCGACTTTACATCCTGCTTGTTTCATGTCTGTGACGGCAAGGTCTGCGATAGCTCCAGCAACTGCAGCCATTGGCCCAACCGATGCTTTAGTTGCGGCGATGCTCATCATTTTTGCAACCAGAGGTTCCTTGGGTGTAGGGATGGGTGTTAGGGTATGGAGAAATTTGGGGTTAGCTCGGATGTAGAGTTCAAGTTCGAAGCGGTTGCGACGGATGGATTCTTTGGCGACTTCTATGGCTTTGGGACTCTCAGAGATGAGGGTGCATTGTGATTCTTTGAGGTTAAAGTTTTCTTTGACGAGTTTCTCTGTCAAGCTTTCTTTTTCCTGTTTGGTTTCCACCGTTAGTTTTTAGGGTTTTTATGGCGCGGGCGGGGCAGGCGTCGACGCAGACGCTGCAAGTATTGCCGAGGCATTTTTCTTTGTCAAATTCGACGGTGTCGTCTTTGTTGGTGCTTATGGCTTCTACTGGACAGAGTGCTATACAGGTGCCGCAACTGAAGCATTTTTCTGTGTTAACTTGAATTTGTTTGGGGATGGTTACGGTGACACCGTGGCGGCGAAAAGCTTCTGTGATTTTGGTTTCTAGGTCATCGGGAAGTTCGACTAGAATTTCTCCACCTTTGTTGTTGATATGGGCTGAGAGGATTACCATGGGAACTTTGTATTCGATTATGATTTGGGCTGCTATGGGCTCGGAGACTTGTTGTTCGTTAACTCGGATAAGGAGTCTTGCCATTTTTTGTTATCTCCCAAGGAGTTTAGACACATCTTCTGAGGTGACTATGCCTAGGACTCTGCGTTCTGTATCTATCACTGGTAGGGCTGAGATGTTGTGTTGTGCCATACGTTTGGAGGCAGTTTCTAGGGGTTCATCGGGTTTGGCGGTTATGACGTTGCGTGATTCGATATCGCCTAGGGATTTTTTGCCTTCTGCCATGGCTCGAGTGATGTCCCATGAGGTGACAATACCTCGTAGTTTGCTGTTGCTGTCTACTACCACGATGTGGTTGACGGCTTTGGTGACGATGCGTTCGGCGATGGCGCGGATTTTTTCTTCCTCGGTACACGTTACTGCGGGGTGCATGACGTTTAGGACAAAGGGGATTTCTTCGGTTTGACGCATTGGTTTACATACTGTATTGGTGGGTAATTGTTCTAGAGGGGCTGTTAGTGTGAATGTACCTTCTTCGATCCAGGTTTTTAGGGTTTGGGTGATTTTTTTTGCCATCTTGAGACTAGACAGTGAGCTAACTCGGACTTTTTGGTCTTGGACTGTGATGGTTCCGGTTTTTAGTTCTCTGTAGTTGACTCTGCCTAAGTTGGGTCGGTTGCGTTGGGGAACGCTGTAGTCGATGATGTCTGTGTAGATTTCGTTATCTTGGATGGCGGTTTTTTGGGCTAAGCCTTTGTTTAATATTGGAATTGGAATGCCCAGACCGACATACATACTGGTTCCATATTTGGTAAAGCTGGCGCCCTGTAGAAATTCAGGTGACATTTTTTTTGCGTCGCCTTTGACCATGAGGTTGCCGCCTTGGTTTTTGGGATTGTGTTGGGTGCCCTCGCCTATGACATAGCCTTGTGTGCCGCCTAGAAATATACGAGTACCCATACCTATGGTTTCATAGTTTGGGTCGTTCATCAATGGGTTTAGCTCCCCTGCTCCACTAAAGGTGGCGTTTCGAAAGTGGGGTAGGAGTTTGCTCATGTAGGTGTAGAGGATCTCGTCCCCACTGTTAACGGCGCAGTTGTAGCGTTGGTAGCAGTTGCGAAAATTGATCAGTTGGAACTGGTTGAGATCCTCTTTGGTTAGGGTGGTTTTAAGTGCTGTTCGTGGGTAACAGTCAGTGCCATAGGCGGTGGCGCGCAGCTCTACTTCTTTGCCTGCGACCAGGTCTTCGATGACATGTCCGCCGCCATAGTCAAACATGTCTTTTTCTGACATGTTGGTGGCGCCTATGAAGAGATCCACTGCCGCCCCGGGATGACATACCTCTACATCGTTTAGCCACGCATGATCAATTTTGATAGGTGGATCTGAGTGACCCACATTGATAACTGCACCTGAAGAACACATGGCGCCAAATGTGCCTGTGGTGACCACATCAACTTCTTTGAAGGCAACCTCAACACCGCTACTCTCGACAAGTTTTTTCATCTCTTGAGCGGTTAAGACTTGAGCGTCGCCTTTGAGGATTTTCTGGTTAATTTCCTCAATTGTTCGTGTCTTGCCTTGTTTAGACAACAGCTCTATACCTCAAAACAATCGAACAGTTAAAGCACAATATAATATTTACGTAAAACGGGTTAAAATTGGGCTGCTTGATTAGTGTGTTTGGTGGATTTAGCTTTCAGACTGCGCAAAAACAGGCTTCCCACAAATCGTATGTGTTTAGGTGCTATGGGGAACGTAAACACACTGTGTAACAATATCGCTCTATTTCAAATGTTAAAATGATTATTGTGGATGTAGTGATGATAGTTCAAATATGTTGAGGGTAGTGAAGTGTTTTAGTGAGAAGGCAAAAAAGAATGGGGTGAA
>Ga0123356_10001181_pt1 | contig 28962 bp, 26 predicted proteins | sample TergutEmb28metaG_2_FD_92546 | JGI IMG/M metagenome (GOLD analysis project Ga0123356, IMG submission 92546) | Embiratermes neotenicus P3 segment gut microbial communities from Petit-Saut dam, French Guiana - Emb289 P3 | ecosystem: Host-associated > Arthropoda: Insects > Digestive system > Gut ...
AGTGGCCTTCGCTCTTGCCGGCATCCGGCACGAATCTCGCGAGCGTTGCCTTCAAGGGCTGTGAGTCGGGAGCGAGCGCGAGCGCCTGCGCCCAGACCTTGCGCGCCTGGCTGTGATCCCCGCTCACCCAGAGGGCCTCGCCCCAGTGGGCGGCGATCGTGTCGTCATGCTCAAGCGAATAGGCATGACCCAGCATGGTGGCTGCGGTCTTGACATCGCCTTGCCGGAAGCGCACCCAGCCGAGGCTGTCCAGCGCTTCGGGATTGTCCGGGGTCGCCCCCAGGGCGCGCCGGATCAGCCCTTCGGCACGGGAGAGCTCCAGGCTGTGATCGGCCATCGTGTAGCCGAGCGAATTGAGCAAGGTCGGGTCATCCGGCCGCTCGGCGAGCAGCTTTTCCATGGCCTCCACCGACTCACGCACGCGGCCGGCCTGCTCGAGCATCACGGCACGCTCGTACTCGATCGAGGGGTGCTTCGGATGACGCTCGAGCGCGGAATTGAGCAGTGCCACCCCGGTGTCGGCCTCGCCGTGCTCGGCCAGCAACCGCGCCTTCTGCAGGGTCAGCTCGTACTCGTCATCGGGATGATCCGCCGCGTAGTCATCCAGCAGGGTCAGCGCCTCGGTGCGGTTGTTCTTGGCCAGGAGGAGCGAGGCTGCCCGGGAACGCGCCGACACGGCGACCGAGGAATCGTACAGCCTGCGGTAGCCTGCAATCGCCGCGTCGGTGTCGCCGTCGCGAGCGGCGATGTCGGCGAGGAGGAGCATGGCTCCGTCGTTACCCTCACCGCTCGAGACCAGCTCGCTGAAGCGCATCTGAGCGTCCTTCATGTCGCCGGCGTCGTAGGCCAGCAGCGCGAGGTGGCGATCGATCTCTGCGGCAGGAACGCCGCTCGCGCGCAGCCGCTCGAGCTCCTGGTGCGCCTCCTCGAAACGGTCCAGGGAGGCGAGGACATCGGCAAGCTCGAAGGCCCCGGTCGGCTGACGAGCCGCCTCGCGCGCCGCGGCGATGGCCTTGGCGGTGTCCCCGCGCATCACATAGGCGCGCGCGAGCACGATCTGGGCCGCAGTCTGGGTGGGGTCGCGCTGCAGCGCGAGCTGCGCATAGCGCTCCGCACGCTGGGAGTCAAAGGCCTCGTTCGCGAGCTCGCCAAGCAAGGCCAGCGTGGCAGCCGGGGTGGACGCACCGGGCTCCAGAGCGGTGCTCATCGCGGCCAGCACGGCTGGTGCACCACGGCCGCCGGGGCCGTCGGAGGTCTGCTCGAGCAGCATCTCCTTGAGCTCGATCAGGCCGATCTCGGCCACGTCCTCGGCGCTGGGCGTCGGCTTGCCGTCGCTCGGGTGATTTTGCTCGACGCTCGTCCGCGCTGCGACCTGCATGTCGCGCCAGTACTCGCTGATCGCTGCACGCGCCTCCGGTATCCGGTAGAGCTTGAGCGCGACCGCGGCATACATCGCGTTCGCCTCCCGGTCATTCGGGGCGAGCGCCCGCCAGCGGGTCGCGGCCTGCCAGGCAGCAGGCAAGTGCTGGCAGACGAGCGCGACCTGGGTGGCGTGGCTCGCGAGCGAGGCGGCCGTCGCGCTGGCCGCGGCCTGAGCGTAGCTCTCCGAGGCCATCTTGCAGTCGCCGCGCTCGAGCGCGATCTCCGCAACAACTGTGAGCGCTGCCGAGTCGCCGCCCTTCGCCACGGGTTCCTTGGAGGACGCCGACGGCGCAGCCGGGGGAGTCGTTGCACAAGCAGCCGCTAGCAGGGGACACAGGACGGCTGCCACCCGGAAAATCTTCTGATTGAGTTGCTGCACGGTAGCCACTATAGAGCCTTTTGGAGTTGAGCGCGCACCGGGTGCCTTGTCACGCCCGGCGCTGATCCCGGAGAATGCGGCCGCCGCCCACACCTAGCACCATGAAGGAATCCATTCGCCAGCGACTCGAGAGGATGTCCGATCGTTTCGAGGAGGTCGGCCGCCTGCTTGCGACCGCCGAGGTTTCCGGAAGTTCGCAGCAATTCCGGGACCTGTCCATGGAGTACGCGCGCCTGCAGCCGCTTGCTGAAAGGTACCGAGGATATCACCACCTGGAGCGCGATCTGGCCGCGGCGCGCGAGCTGCTCACTGATGCCGACGCCGGGATGCGCTCCCTGGGGGCCGAGGAGGTCGAGCGGATGCAGCACGAGATGGCCGCCGCCGAGGCGGACCTGCGCCAGCTGCTGCTGCCGGCGGACCCGCGCGATGGGCGCAACATATTCCTGGAGATCCGTGCCGGTACCGGGGGCGATGAGGCAGCGATCTTCGCCGGCGACCTGCTGCGCATGTACGCGCGCTTCGCAGAGTCAAAGGGCCTGGGCATAGAGGTGCTGAGCGAGAGCCCCGGCGAGCACGGCGGCTACCGCGAGATCATCTGCCGCATCGTCGGGAGCCGTGCCTTCTCGCGCCTGAAGTTCGAGTCAGGCGTGCACCGTGTGCAGCGGGTGCCGGCCACGGAGGCGCAGGGACGCATTCATACGTCTGCCTGCACAGTGGCCATCCTGCCGGAGCTCGACGAGGTGGAGTCGGTCGAGATCAACCCGGCGGAGCTGCGGATCGACACCTATCGCTCCTCGGGGGCGGGTGGCCAGCACGTCAACAAGACGGATTCCGCGGTGCGCATCACACACCTGCCGAGCGGGATCGTCGTGGAGTGCCAGGACGAGCGTTCGCAGCACAAGAACCGCTCACGGGCGATGTCGCTACTCAAAGCGAAGCTGCTGGCTGCGGAGCAGGAACGGCAGCAGAGCGCTCAGGCGCAGTCGCGCCGCCTGCAAGTGGGGACCGGGGATCGCTCCGAGCGCATCCGCACCTACAACTTCCCGCAGGGGCGCGTGACCGATCATCGCATCAATCTCACGCTCTACAAGCTCGCTGCCGTCATGGACGGCCAGCTGGATGAGCTGCTGGATGCGCTGCAGCAGGAGCACCAGGCCGAGCTGCTCGCCGAGGAGGCCTGACGGCGCGCCCGGGCCCGCGCGAGCCGCGTTGAGCTGGTAAGAGGCGCCTATGAGCACACCCGAGCTAGTCATCGACAGCGTCACTGGCGTGGAGGTACACCTGCCGGTGGCCGGTCCAGGCGCACGCTCGTACGCCTTCCTCGCGGACTGGCACGCGCGAACGCTCGTCGCGGCCGGCTGGTATGTTGCGGCGGCACTCATCCACAACGGCCGCTTCAATCTCGCGGCGCCGCTCGACCCCAGCTCCACGTGGTTCGCTTTGGTGCTGGCACCGGCGCTCGCGATCTACTTTCTCTACCACTTTGTGCTGGAGATCGCTCTGCGCGGGCGCACGCCCGGCATGCGCCTGGCCGGGATACGTATCATCACGCGTGACGGGGCCGCACCGGGGGCGGGCGCCTTGCTCATTCGCAACGTATTCCGGCTCGTTGACTGTCTGCCGGTCTTCTATGGCGTCGGCCTGATCGCAACGATGTGCACACGCGAGCATGTCCGCGTGGGCGACATGGCTGCCGGCACGCTGCTCGTCTATGACCGCAGCGACACCCTGCTCAGCACCGCGGGCCAACACGAGGATACGTCGGGGTCAGGTCTCAACGCGCACGCTGCGCTGTGGCGCGGTGCCGCCGAGCGCTCGCGGCGGCTGGGGGAGGCAAGCGGGGCTGATCTCGCGGATGCGCTGCGTCTGCCCCAGGACTACCAGCTGCTGGCGCACGAGCTGGCCCGGGCGCGGCGCCTGATCCCGCAGAGCCGCACGCGCGGCCTTCTCGAGGTCGCCTACGCGCAAGCCCATGCAGCCCTGCACCGGGGCCCGAGCTACCTGGGTGTCGCCCTGGTGCGGCTGCTGCGTGATGAGGTCCCGGCGGTCACCCTGCGCCTCACGCCGCACATACTCTGGTCGAGCACCGTCTTCCTCCTGACGCTCGCGGCAGGCTACCAGGCGGTGCGTACCGACCCCGACCTGATCGCCCTGTTTGCCTCGCCGCAGCTGATCGCGAGCGTCGAGCGGGGGCAGCTGTGGACCGAGGGGCTGCTCAACGTGGTGCCCTCCTGCATCCTCTCGCTGCAGATCCTGACGAACAACATCTTCGTGAGCCTGTCGGCCTACTGCGCCGGCTTCCTGTTCGGGCTGGGGACGCTGTACATCCTGGGTCTCAACGGGCTGATGCTCGGGGCGATATTCGCGTTCACGAGCCTGCACGGCCTGGGAGCCGCGCTCCTGCGCTTCATCGTGCCGCACGGGCTTGTCGAGCTCTCCGTGCTATGCCTGTCAGGAGCGGCCGGCGCCGCGGTGGGCGAGGCGCTGATGCGTCCGTCGTGCGCCAGCCGGATGGAGTCCTTCCGCCGTGCAGCCCAGGAGTCGGGCAAACTCATCGCCGCGTGTGTGCTGCTACTCGTTGGTTGCGGGTTCATCGAAGGCTATCTCTCCCCGGAGCCCTGGTTCCCGCTGTGGGCACGCCTGGCTGTCGGCGCAGGCTACTGGGTCTTCATGGTCGCGCTGCTACGCGGCTGGCTGTTTCGCGGCCGCGGCGCCGGCGGATACGCCTCAGACGCGCCGCGCGCGACGTAGCGCCTCGTACCTGGCCAGGACTGCCTGCTCGAGTTGCTCCGGCGGCGCAGCGATCACGGCTACACCCAGCCTTCTCAAGCGCCTGCGCTGCGCCGCCGCACGCGACTCGTGCTCGTGAGCGGCTAGCGCTATCCACGGCCCGCTCTCATCATGTGCCTCGCAGCGCGCCAGGCTCGCGATCTCCGGCTCGAGCACGCCTGCGGCGACCAGAAGATGCGGCGGGGACAGCAGCCGCACGGCGCGGGCGAGCGGCTCGGCCATGCTCGTGTCATCCAGATCCGTCAGCAACAGGATCAGGCTGCGCTGCTTGAGCAGCCGGCGGATGCGCACTGCGGCCGCCACCGGATCGGACTCGGCTGCCAGCACCGTGAGGCTCTCGAGGATGTGGCGCAGGCGGGCCACGGCGGATTGGCCGCGTCCCGGAACACAGACCCCGAGCGGCCGGTCAGCAAACACCACGAGGCCGATACGGTCATCCCGGGCAGTCACCAGCTCGGCGAAACGCGCCGCGATGTTGGCGTAGAGCGCATACCGATCAAGCCGCCCGGCACGCGCGCGGCTGTGGCGCCCGGCATCCAGCGCCACCAGGATGTCCAGTTGCTGATCCTCGCTCAGCTCGCGGGTGATGAGCTCGCCGGCGCGGGCGCTCGCCTTCCAGTCAATCCTCGAGAGTGCGTCGCCACGCAAGTAGCGGCGCAGCTGGTGCAGCTCCGACCCTGCACCGACGATGCGGCGCGCGCGCGCGCCGGCGGGATTGCCATACAGCTCGCCATGCACCGCACGCAGGGTGTCGGGCGCGACCGCGACCTCCCCGGGCACCGGCAGCTCCCGCGACCACCACGCCAGGTGCAGCGCTCCGGCCAGCCGAGCAGCCAGCTTCGGCAGCGAGGCAGGACCGAGGCGCACGGGGGTCACGACGAACGGGTCTCGTCCCACGCCGCGGGCGGGAACCGCCACCGTGCGCACCGCAGGCAGGGGCTCGAACAGCGCCGGGAGGGCGGGCGCGTACTCGATGACGAGGCGGCGCGCGGAAGCGTTGCTGAACGCGAAGGCAGCCGGTTGTTGGCGTCCGAGATAGGTCCGCGGCGGTATCTCGAGCTGTACGCTCACACCCAGCCGCCTGGCGCAGGTGGCCTCGTACGCGAGACCCCCGAGCAACACCAGGAGCGGCCAGCACCACAGGCCGAGGAGGGCTGGATCGGCCGACCAGATGTCTGCGATGCCAAGCACCGCAGCGCTCACGATCAGCACGTAGGATCGCTGGGTGAGGTGCACGGGTCACCCGCGCTCGGGCAAGTGGGCGGCGTCTGCGGCGCTCAACTCGACGCCTTCAAGTCCCTGCATGGCGGCGTGCGCGGTGCGAGGCCAGCCGTCAGCTCGCCCGGCCAGAGTGCATCTCCCGGCAAGGGAGTCGCTGCGTGCCCTGACTATTGCTCGGGCATTCGTGGCTCCAGTATTCCTCAAACTGGAGAGACCCCAGGCCTCGTTATGCGAGCCTGAGCATGGACAAGTTGCAATCGTATGATTCATGCAACAACTGCGTTGATGCCGGCACGGATGCTCCCACTCACTATCCTGCCGCCCCGAGACCTAAGGCCAGGCGGTCCTCCACGGCCCCGCTCCAGCAATCCGAAAGCGTGTGCTTGACGTCTTATGTAACTGGGTTGCTCGAGTTTCGGCAGCTGAAGGACCTGCACAGATGACTAACGATAATGCCCTACGACAGCAAGCGCGCGAGGCGATCCGGAACGGCAAGCTCCCCAGTCACCCTCCGCAGCGGATGTGGGCAGGATACGGCAGCGGAGCCGATCGCTGCGTGATCTGCGGGCGGCGGGTCACGCCCAGTGACGTTCAATACGACCTGCAGTACGGCATGGAGGGTCAGCATGACGATCATGCCATGCACCTGCAGTGCTTTGATGCCTGGGAGACCGAGCGGGACCGGTCAAGCTGCGAAGCATGGGAGAGCGAAGGCAAGCTGTAGAACGTTCCCGCGGGAACGCCTTCCTCGCGTGCCTGAGGCACCGGCCAGGAGGCGTATGCAGCCGGCACGATCAGCAGCTGTGAGCACCAGTCCAAGCTCAAACCCGGAACATGAGAGTGCCCCCATCCAGGGAACGCTCGGGGATCTGCTTCACCCCCTCGGGCCGCCGGTGCTCGAGGCGGAGTGGGTCACGCTCTTGATGCAGGTCGCCGCCGGGAATGAGCCTGCGCTGCACGAGCTCTACGAGCGCTCCAGTCGCATCGTATTCACCTTGATCATGCGGGTGGTCCGCAATCGCGAGACTGCCGAGGAGCTCACCGTGGACGTGTTTCACGACGTGTGGCGACGTGCGGGCAGCTACGATCCCGCCGGGGGTACTGTCGTGGGCTGGATCATCAATCAAGCGCGCTCGCGGGCGATCGATCGCATGCGCCGCGAGCAGCGCAAGAAGCGCGTCAACCCATACCCCGATGAGCCGGACCTGGAGAGCGCAGCACCTGGCTCTGATGAGGTGTCGTGTACCGAGGAGCAGCGTCACGCGCTGCTGCACGCGTTGCAGGAGCTGCCTCCTGCGGAGCGGGAGGCGATCGAGAGCGCGTTTCTGGGCGAGCTGAGCCATGCCGAGGTGGCTGCGCAACTGAAGCAGCCGCTGGGAACGGTCAAGACGCGCATCCGCTCCGGGCTCGCAAAGCTGCGGCAAGCCTTCGCAGCGGCAGTGAAGCAGCCGTGAGCGCGTGCACCCGCGAGCAAGGGGAGCAGGTATGCCTCTATGCTTTGGGCGTGCTGCCCGCAAACGAGGTCCCTGAGGTCAAGGCGCACATCAACGAGTGCCCGGAGTGCTCGACAGAGCTCGAAACGCTCCATCCGCTCGTTACGGCGCTCGCCCAGTCATCCGACCTGCTACGGCCCTCGAAATCACTGTGGGGCCAGCTTGCCCGCCGCATCTCCGGCAAGCCGGTGTTGCCGCAAAATGAGCAAGGATACGACTTCAAGTGGGTGGAGCTGGGCCCCGGCATCTCCGCGGTGATGCTGGCGAGCGATCCGGACCGAGATCTCGTGAGCCTGCTGGTGCGGCTGGGACCGGGGGTCGCATATCCGTGTCATGCCCACGCCGCGGTCGAGGAGGTGCACATCTTGCACGGGGAGATCTGGGTGGATGGGCGCAAGCTGGGCCCGGGGGATTACAACCGCGCCGAGGCCGGCTCCATCGACAAGAGCGTGTGCACTTTGACGGGCTGCACCGCCTTTGTGGTCACCTCGACTCGTGACAGGATGCTCGTGTGAGGACTGCAGTGAGGAGGATTGGGAGCCGGGTCCAGCGGTGCGCTTGAAATCCGAGGGCTCGGCCGGCCGTACTACCGTCTTGTGCGTATGCGCTGTGGGGGCTTCCCACGACGCTCGTGCTCCCGTGCAGCGCTGTCATCACCCAGGACCCATCGGCGCCATCGCGCCGGTAGCACGCCAGCTTGTCCGCCCCGCAGCTGCGCCCAATCACGTGTGCGCAGTGCACGCCAGAGTAGAACGCAGGAACCGATAACAAACACCGCTGTGATCGCGATCGCCAGCAGAGCGTCGAGTCCGTGCCATCGCCGGCCTACAGCCACCGCCACGCTGACCGCAACCGTGCACGTCACAAAGTCCCGCCATGCCGCCGACCGAGGACTCATATCCGCGCCCGCTCACTGCCTGAGCCACACACGCTACGCGCAGCTTTGATGTGACGCTAGCGCCATCCCGCTCCGATCGACCGGCAGCCCGGCCTCGTGCACCGGCGCTGCGGCGCGCAATGGCGGTTCGACCAGCAGCCCGCTCACAAGCCCGGCATCGGTGAGGCCCTCGAGAGCGGCACCCAAGCGGTGCGCCATCACCTGGACTGCCGACTCGTTGACATCATCCGGCGTCACGAAGTCAACTTGCCTGATTGCAGCGGCAGGGTGATGAGACCGTTGTCAACAGGGGCGAGCGCTGCGCGGGGCTCGAGCCCGACGCGAACAGCTCGGCAACGCTCACCACTGTACGAAGGCGCGCTGCCTGCGGCAATTGCCGGCATGACGAATCGACCTAAGGATTTCCTGCGCACAAAGGCTCTGCTACGTCCGCGGGACGTCTGGATACCGGCCGGTCACTCGAGCTTCACGCTGGCTAGATTGTCATTGAACAGCACCGCCTTCATAGCCAGCACCCAGCTGCGCGCCGTGATGCTCCCTGTCACCGACGCGCCGTGATGGGTGCCTGTTGCGGGATCATGCCCTTGCATGGACTGACGAAATCGCCGGTCGCAGAATCGATGGGCTCGCCTTGAAGCACGGGAAAACTCTGCGCCTCCGCCTTGGTGAATGCGAGTGGGGCATCGATGCGCTGAAGATGTTCGCAAGCGAGGCCGACCAGATCGGCGGGTTGCGCCAGAAGTACATGCGGCACATCCCTGATTCGCGTTGTATTGTCACTGGACGAAGTGATCACCCGCGTACCGTCTGGGAGGAAACGGGCGACGACCACATGATCCCCGTGGCCCTGGAGCGTAGCGAGCGCCACTCCGGTCTGGGTATCCCAGATCCGCGCTGTATGATCCCACGACGCCGTGATCACCCGCGTGCCGCTGGGGGAGAAGGCGGCGGCCACCACCGCGTCCCCGTGGCCCTCGAGCGTGGCAAGCACCGCCCCGGTCCGTGCGTCCCAGATCCGCGCCGTGCGATCTTCGGACGCCGTGACCACCCGGGTGCCATCGGGAGAGAACGCGGCGGTCGTCAGCTCAGCCCCGTGGCCCTTGAACGTGACGAGCGTCTTCCCCGTCCGGGCGTCGCAGATGCGCGCTGTATGGTCGTTAGACGCTGTGATGACGCGGGTGCCATCTGGGGAGAACGCGGAAACCAGCAGGCTGCCCTGAAGTGTGGCGAGCGGCGCCCAGCTCCGCGCATCCCAGATCCTCGTGTTCGTGACCACCCGAGTACCGTCGGGGGAGAATGCGGCAACCGTCACGACCCCGCCCTCCTTGAGCGTGGCGAGCGCCGCACCGGTCCGCGCATCCCAGATCCGCGCGGTATGGTCCAGGGATGTAGTGACCACCCGGGTGCCGTCCGGGGAGAATGCAGCGGCCACCACTTCCTCTGTGTGGCCCTCGAGCGCGGCGACCTCCGTACCGGTCCGCGCATCCCAGATCCGCGCCGTCTTGTCGAAGGACGCAGTGACGACCCTGATGCCGTCAGGGGAGAAGGCGACGACTACGGCGGCGATGATACGTCGCCACTCGGGCAATGCCTGCGCCCACCGGCTGGGCTCGCTCCTGAGGGCCGCGACCAGAGCCCCGGTGCGTGTGTCCCAGATCTGCGCCGGAGGGTCCGCTGACACAGTGACCACCCGGGTCCCATCTGGGGACAGGGCAGCGGTCGAGTCCTGCAAGCCGCGGTAGCGGTTCGCCGGCGTGGCGAGCGCCAATCCGGTCCGCGCGTCCCAGATCCGGGCGGTCTTGTCCGCGGATGCAGTGGCCACCCGGGTACCATCGGGTGAGAACGCAGCGGCCATCACTCTGTCCGCGTGGCCGCCGAGGGTGGCGAGCGGCGCGCCGCTGCGCACATCCCAGATCCGCGCTGCACGGTCGCACCCTGTGACCACCCGGGTGTCGTCAGGGGAGAAGGCGGCGACGGCCTGCAGCGGGGCGCCGTGGCACGCAAGCGTGGCCAGCACCGTCCCGCGCCGCGCGTCCCAGATCCGGGCGCTATGGTCTTCGTCCAACGTGAGCACTCGGGCCCCGTCGGAGGAGAAGATGATGGTATCCACGGGGGCGTTGTGGCTGGCAAGTGTGGCCAGCGCTTCCCCGCTGCGCGCATCCCAGATCCGCGCTGTGCCATCGTGGGACGCGGTGCCCACCCGGGTGCCGTCCGGGGAGAAGGCGGCGGCCACAACCACCTCTCGGTGGCCCACGAGCGTGGTCAGCTCCATCCCGGTCCTGGCGTCCCAAACCCGCGCGGTACGGTCGGCGGATACAGTGGCCACACGCGTACTGTCGGGCGAGAAGGTGGCGGAATCCACCCAGTCTCCGTGCCCCACCAGCGTGACCAGCGCCTTCCCGGTCCTGGCGTCCCAGACCCGCGCGGTATGGTCAGCGGACGCAGTGACCACGCGGGTGCCGTCCGGGGAGAACTCGGCGGCCAGAACGAGATCCGCGTGGCCCGCGAGCGTGGCCACCTCCGTACCGGTCGCGGCGTCCCAGATCCGCGCAGTATGGTCCTCGGATGCGGTGACCACCCGGCTGCCGTCGGGGGAAAACATGGCGGTTCGTATGCTGTCCCTGTGGCCTGCAAGCGTGGCGAGGGTCGCGCCGCTCTGCGCGTCCCAGATTCGCAACGTCAGGTCCGCGGACCCAGTGAGCACTCGGGTGCCGTCGGGCGAAAATGCGACCTGCCATACGCCCGCACCGTGACCTCGCAGCACATGCGTGAGCCGCAGGTTGGCATCGGCAGCTACGAGGCGAGCCCGCGCCTGACCGTAGCCATGCTTGCCGTCAAAGAGGCGGCGGACCAACGACCTGTGCGCCCTCGGATCGGCCTGCAGCGCCATGAGCAGCGCGGTCTCGTAAAGCTCGCCGTCCGCGAGCGCTTTCGACTCTTGGGCTAATATGTCCGAGGCACGGTGGGCAGCCTCCGCAGCCTGGTTCAATGCGAAGTATCCCCCCACCGAGGCCGCGACGACCAATGCCGCCAGCGCCGCCGCGGCCTGCAGCGCCCTGCCGAGCGCCCGTCGCCGGTCCCGCTTCCAGAGCGTGTCGAAATCCACCCCGAGCAACCCGGCGGCGAGGCGCGCCAGCACGCGGGTGCGGCCTTCCTTGCGCACGTCCAGACCCAGGGGCTCGATCGGCATTGCGACGGGATCCCCCACTCCCCTGGCCGCGCGCAGGGGCACGGGAAAGCACTCATTGGTCGGATCGTCGGCGTTGGGAACGCCGTCCATGATGACCGCGAAAACCTTGCCGCTCCGGCCGGTCCGGCGGAAGTGCTCAATCTCTGCAGTGACCCACTTGGATTTCGCCGAGCGCGGGGTGCACAGGACGATGAGGCTTTCGGAATCCTCGATGGCGCCGCGGACAGCCGCTCCGATGTCCGCGGCAGCCGCCATCTCCTCGTCGTCGCGGAAGAAGCGTCCCAGGCGACGGTTCGCCCCGGCCGCGACGCCGGACGGTACGCGGTAAGTCTCGAGCCAGCGATGCAGGCGGCGGGCGGCGCGCTTGTCCTGTTGAGAGTAACTGATGAAGGCGCGATAACGCTTTTGGCTGGTCATGTGCTCTCCCCTGACCCACGCAACAAGACTACGCCTCGTCAATGTCATTTCGGTGGCGTGTAGCGCTGTTATCGCAGACGGGGTAGGTCGTCCAACTCCTTGCGTGTGCCACTGTTAACAGCTGCCGCGGCGTCGTGGCGATTGCGGCTCGTGACTGGGACGCGTGCCAGCGATGAGTGGCAGCCTGTCCGGTGCGACGAGATAGCGAGCGAGCAACAGGTGGCGGCGCTCACCGATGCGCAGTGTCGCATCGGTACGTGTATGTTCGTGAGCAGCCATGACGGCCAGGGATGGGTGATGCCGGTGCGGGTGATGACTGCTACGGATTGGGCACTCAATTCCTGGAAAGCGCCGCTGCCATCGTGAACGATGCAACGACAGCCAAGCTGTGGGCTGCAGCTGATGCCACCCGATGCAACTGGCAGTTTGGCCGCTGCGAGAAGCGCTTCAGCGCGGTACTGCGGTTCCGGCCAGCAGCCCGCGCACGATCTCGGCATCGGTGACTCCCTCGAGGGCGGCCTCGGGCGTGAGCACCAGGCGGTGCGCCATCACCTGGACTGCCGACTCCTTGACATCATCCGGCGTCACGAACTCGGCTCCCCGCATGCCCGCGGTGATGCGCGCGGCCTTGACGAGCGCCAGGGTCCCGCGCGTGGACAGTCCGAGGGACAGCTGCGGATGCTCACGGGAAGCGCGCGCCAGATCCAGGACGTAAGCAAGCAGCGCATCGGCCACGTGAATCGCTTCGGCTTGCCCACGTGCCTGCTCGAGCAGGGAGCGCTGCAGCACCGCCACCTCGGTTAGCCGCTGTTTGCCGCCTTGCATGGCTCCGTAGCGCCTGAGGATCTCGGCCTCCGTCTCACGCTGCGGATAACCGATGTCGAGCCGCAGCATGAAGCGGTCCAGCTGCGATTCGGGGAGCGGATAGGTCCCCTCGAACTCGCGTGGGTTCTGGGTCGCCAGCACCAGGAAGTCCTCAGGCAGCGCAAGGACGGCGCGCTCCACGCTCACCTGGCGTTCCTCCATGGCCTCCAGCAATGCCGACTGGGTCTTGGGCCCTGCGCGGTTGATCTCATCGACCAGCACGACATCGGCAAACAGTGGCCCGGGCCGGAAGACAAAGGTGCGTGCGGCCTCATCGAGCACGTGCACGCCGATGATGTCGCTGGGCATCAGGTCGGGGGTCCCCTGGATGCGCTTGAACTCCCCGCCGAGGGCGCGCGCCAGGGTCTTGGCGAGCAACGTCTTGCCGAGACCCGGCACACCCTGAACCAGCACGTGCCCGCGCGCAATGAGCGCTATCAGCAGCGCGCCGCCTGCGGCCTCGGCTCCCACGACCACCCGTCCGAGCTCGCGCACGAGCTCGGATTGAAGCTGTTGGATCGCTGCGCTCATGCTGCCATCTGTTGCTCGATTCTTCGGATCAGGTTGTGCAGGCGCATCAGCGGCACATGCCGCGCGGCACGCGCAGCCAGGTACCACTCCTTGAGCTGCTCGAGATCTTCCCGGGAAACGCGCGGATGCCGCGCAAGCAGCTCCCAGACAGGTGCATCCTGCACGCCGCCCCCGCCAGAGCGCGCGCGGGCGCGCCGGAAGAAATGCTCGAGCAGACCGAGGGCAGCGGCATCGCGACGCAGCGCCCGCGCGAGCAGTCCGCCTGTGGCGCGCACAAGATCCGCCTGCCGCGGTGCGGGGGCGCGCGCGGCAGCGACCCGCAGGCGGGTCGAGCCGAGCACCCACGCGAGCCACACGGCCGCGAGGATGGCGGCGCTCCTGTACAGGCGCGGGTCTGTGTAAAGCCTGGCCGGATCATGAGCCTCACCCAGCCCCTGGTGGAGATCATCGAAGAGCACAGCCCCGCGCGCTCCCACCGTGGCGCTGACGATGTTGGCCAGGAGGCGGGCATTGTCGGCGAGCCCGAGTGTGCGGGCCGCGAACAGCGAGCCGAAGCCGCTCACGATGACTCGCCCGCGGCCGAGGGAGCGGGTCCACAGGACCCCCTCACCTGTCTCCCGCTGCGAGGCGAGTGACAGCACGAATCCGTCACGAGGCAGCTTCACGCGCCACCGCCACGCGGCATGGTCTGACAGCGCCACGGCTTGCTGCACGCCGTCGAGGTAGACATCGGGCCGGTTGGGAACCAACGTCCCCCGGGTGTGCGCCGGCGGCGGCGCGCAGGGCGGGTGCCGGCCCGGGGGCGCCCCCGCCGCGGCTGGCGCGACCGGCTCAAGCTCGAGCCCGGTGAGCAGACCGAGGTCGGCAGCCGGAGGGCTGCCCGGGACGCAAGCCCAGTCAGGCTGATCGGCGAGCGCCGCCAGCACCAGCAGCGTGTTGCCCTTGCGGACCCAGCGCCCGAGCGCGGCGATCTCCTCACTGCGAAAGCTGACCGGGGCCGGCAAGGTGATGATCAGCAGATTGCCGCTCGGGGACAGGCCGGCCTTGCCGGCAAGCCTGTCCAAACGCACGCGTAGCGAGATCGCCGGTACGCTCTCCCCGGTGAGCCAGCGCATTGCAGCGTAGTAGCCGTTGCCGCCACGATCTGCCGTCGTCGGCCGTGGCACGGCGCCGCCAGCGTCGGGGCTGCTCTCGCTGCGCACGAACAGCGCCACAAACAGCGCCAGGGCGCCGAGCGCGCACACGAGCGTGATCAGCCTTTCCTTCATGACAGGCGGCGGGCGCCCGCGCCCGCCGCATCGAGGTGCCCGAGGAGCTCGCGGCCCCGCTCCACCGCCGCCGCGATCTCAAGAGCTGGGAGCAAGCTGCCCGAGAAGCTCAGGTGCTCGGCGGTGAGCGCCAGCTCGCCGAGCCGACGACGATCCTCCTCATCGGGCAACTGAGCGGCTCGCGTCAGCTCGCGAGCAGTCAGCGCGTGCGCGGCCGCGAGGTGACTGCGCTGGCTGAGCTGCGCCGCAATGCGGGTCACGAGCAGCCGGGGCCGCTCCTCGAGCGGCGCCTGCTCGATCTCGGACCAGAAAGGTCGCGGTTCGTCCCCTGAGGCCTCATCCGCAGCGCTCACCGCTGCGCGACGCGACAACCGCAAGAGCCCTGCCACGCGCAGCTCGTTGACCACGATCAACGCGGCCAGGACCACGGTGACCGCGAGCGCGGCACGGCAGAGGAGCTCGATGAGAGCATCCGACAAGCCGACCGGCGGCAGCGCCTGCCCCCAGCCCACGGGCGCGCCCGGATCACTCGCCGGTGAGCCGCGGGGCTCGTGCAGCCAGGCGGTGAGTCGGGCGCGCCACGTCCCCGGCCGGCGGTGCCGTTCGCGTAGGTCCGCCAGCACGGCGGCCAGCTGACCAACACGCGGCGCCCGGATGGCCGGATGGGTGGCGAGCTCCAGTGCGGCGAGGCGCTGCAGCTCCTTGAGGCTGGCGGCCGAGAGGTCGTTGTCCGATCGCTTCCAGTCCGGCGGCAGCCAGGCAGACCAGCCGCTCGCCTCGAGCTTGCGGGTGAGATCGGGGCAGCGTGCCACGATCCGCTGGTAGCCGATGTCCAGCTGCGCATCAAGTCTTGCCAGGCACTCCGCGATGCTGCGCGAGGGCTCATCCCGGGAGGCGGACACGGCCGAAGTACCGGCAGTCCCGGTCAGGACGGCCAGGAGCGCGACACATGGCAAGAGCGCACGCCGCATCGGCCTTCAGTCGAGCGCGGCTCCCGCCGGCCGAGGGTCAAGGCCACTGTCTGGCTGGCACGCTCGTAGCTCCTCGAACAGCTTGAACGACAGCGCCGAGCAGAACGGTACGAAGACTGCACCCAGGGCCACCACGACATCGACCGAGATCGAGGTGATCAGGGCGATGTCGTCGCGAGCGACCAGCGGCACGATCACGCCCACGAGCACGGCTCCGAGAGCCGCGAGCACGATCAACATCACGACTCCCACACAGTAGACGGCGGCGACGCGCAAGCAGTTGCCGCGCACCAGCTGGATGCTCCAGGTGAGGCTCGGCAGCACTCCTTTGTTATGCAGCACGACGGCTGGCCAGGAGCAGGACAGCCTCACCCAGAGATAGGCCACTGCGATGCCAGCCACGACGAAGCCCATGGGACGCACGAGCGCAGGCAGCAGCAGTGCCGGAAGCGTGAGCAACGCGCTCGCCAGTAGCAGCACGAGGATCAGGAGCAGCACCGCGGGCGCACGCCTGAGCGCGGCCGACAGCTCCTCACCCATCCCAGCACGGCGACCTGCTGCCACAGCCTCAAGGCGCAGGAGAGTCGCATTCCACAGGATCGTCTGCAGCAGGGCGCCCAGGATGTTGAGTGCCCACCATCCCGCGGGCCTGGAGATGAAGGGTCGGGCCGCGAACCCACCCACCAGGTTGTAAAGGTAGGGCAAGTGCGCAGCGATCACCGTGAGCACGCCATACGGCAAGCATCGCAGCAGTGCCGCACGAAACAGGCGCAGCGCCGCATCGAGAGTCTGCGCAACCGAAAGGGGTTGCCAGGGTGTGTGCAGGACGGCTGACATCGGCAGAATATTACCCTGTGCTGCTGCGCCAAGTCGCTCACCCGGATGGACACGCAAAGAGTTGACGCGCTGCTCGCCTGGGGCGTGCAGCGCCTTGCTGCAGGACGCCCCGGTGAGGCCTCTGCCGCGGGCCTCGATGCAGAGCTGGTGCTCGCGTATGCGCTGGGCACCAGCCGCGCTTGGCTGCGCGCGCACCCGGAAGTGCACGCGGACCCCGTGCAGCACGCTCGCTACCACGAAATGCTAGAGCGGCGCGCGGCGGGCGAGCCCGTGGCGTACATCCTGGGGGAGAAGGAATTCTGGTCGCTGCGGCTCAAGGTGAGCCCGGCTGTGCTGATACCGCGACCGGAGACGGAGCTGCTCATCGAGCGCGCGCTCGAGCTGCACCCCGCCGCGCACGCCCGCGTGCTCGACCTCGGCACCGGGAGCGGTGCGATCGCGCTGGCGCTGGCGCGGGAACGGCCGGACTGGCAGCTGGTCGCTACCGACCTGTCCGCCGCGGCCCTCGAGGTGGCGCGCGCCAATGCCGCGGCGCTGCACCTCGTGCGGGTGGCCTTCCTGCAGGGAAGCTGGTACGGGCCCGTGGGGAAAGAGCGTTTCGATCTCATCGTGAGCAATCCGCCGTACATCGCTTCTGCTGATCCTGCCCTGCTTGATCCTGCGCTGCGTCACGAGCCGCGCATGGCCCTGACACCTGGAGCGGATGCGATGTTTTGCCTGCGAGCCATCATTGGAGCGGCCAGCGAGCATCTCGAGCGTGACGGCTGGCTGCTCCTGGAGCATGGAGCGGGGCAGGCGCAAGAGGTGCAGCGCGAGCTTGTGGCACACGGCTTGGGTCACGTACGCTCCCACCGCGATCTGGCCGGGCATCTACGCGTGAGCGAGGCCCGGCGAGCGTAGACTGTGAGGAAACGGGCCCGCGGCCGTTTTAGTAACATCAGCTCACGTGACGCAGGGTGGCGCGCCGTGAGCGCGGCTGCCCGGGCGCTCCCCCGTGCCGGCCGTCAAGGCCGGCCGGGAGCGTGCGCGAGCTTACGAGGGAACCCATGGTCAGATTTGAGACTTCACACGGCCCCTTCACGATCGAGCTGTTCCCGAAGGAGGCGCCCGTGACGGTGCAGAACTTCCTGCGCTATGTCGATGAGGGGTTCTTCGATGGCACCATCTTTCATCGCATCATGCCCGGCTTCGTGATCCAGGGCGGCGGGCTCACGGCGGATTTCCGTAACAAGAGCGCGCATGAGCCGATCAAGAACGAGGCCCAGAACGGGCTGAAAAACACGCGCGGCATGCTCTCGATGGCCCGCACTGACGAGGTCAACAGCGCCACCTCGCAGTTCTTTGTCAACCTCGTTGACAACGCCTTCCTCGACCACAGCCCCAAGAGCTTCGGCTACGCAGTGTTCGGGCGCGTGAGCGAGGGGATGGATGTGATCGACAAGATCGCGCGCGTGGGCACAGGCCAGCGCAGCGGCTACAAGGATGCGCCGCTCGAGGACGTCGTGATCCAGTCCGCGCGGCGCCTCAAGGAGGCCTGAGCCACGACGCCTCCTGGCGGACAGGATGGAGCACCTCCCCGCCGACGGCGCGCCAGCCTTGCTGGCCGCGCGTTGCGGTGGGTGAGCTTCGCACTCCTGGCGTGGCTTGTACTGACATCGGGAGCAGTGCTGCTGTTGCGCTGGCTCCCGCCCCTCACCAGCGCCGGGATGCTGGAGGCGCGCTCGAGCGCGCGGGTGAAGGGGGACTTGAGCTACCGCACCCAGTTCGACTGGGTCGACCTGGAGCACATCTCACCCAACGCAGCGATCGCGGTGATCGCCTCCGAGGATCAGAGCTTCCCCTTCCACCGGGGCTTTGACTTCAACTCGATCCGCGATGCCGTACGCTCCAGCGAGCAGGGCAAGCGCTTGCGCGGTGCGAGCACCATCTCGCAACAGGTGGCCAAGAATCTCTTTCTCTGGCCGGGGCGCAGCGTCGTCCGCAAGGCGCTCGAGGCGTACTTCACTGTACTGATCGAGGGACTGTGGCCCAAGGAACGGACGCTCGAGGTGTATCTCAACATCGTTGAGCTGGGCAAGGGCGTGTACGGAGTGGAGGCCGCCGCCAGGCGCTTCTATCACGAGCCCGCGGCACGGCTCACCCCGGAGGAAGCCGCGCTCCTGGCGGCCGTCCTACCGAACCCGCGACGCTTGCGGGTGGACAGGCCCTCCCCCTATGTCCTGGAGCGGCGCGAATTCATCCTCGAGCAGATGCGCGACCTGGGTGGCACGTCCTACCTGCAGGCGCTGCAAAGCAGGGCCAGATCGCGGTAGGATAGCCTGTGCCCGACGTGCCAGCCGGGCACGTGCTTTGCGTGCAAAGTAAATCCGCGGACTGTTTTCGATCACACCCATGGCCGAGCGCGAATTGACCGCCGCGGACTGGCGGGGTTATGCCCAGGCGCAGTTCCCGCAGGAGAGCTGGAGCTTCGAGGACGACGTGCTGCGTGCCCTGGCCGGCCGTCCACCTCTGGACCTCATCACGCGCGAGCGCTACCGCGATTTCATCCTCACCTTCGAGTGGCGCTTGCCGCGTGGCGGCAGCTCCGGGCTGCTCTACCGCGTCGGCGAGGAAGCCCCGCAGGCCTGGCAGACGGGACCGGAGATGCAGTTGCTGGATGACGAGCATCACCAGGAAGGGGCGAACGCCTTGACCTCCTGCGGAGCGCTCTACGGGCTCATCGCCCCCTGGCATGATCAGCGCAACATCGCCAATGCCTATCACGGCGCACGCATCGTGGTGCGCGGCACATCGGTCGAGCACTGGATCGATGACCGACAGGTGCTCGGCTATGATCTGGCGAGCACCGAGCTGCGCGAGCGAGTCGCGCGCAGCAAGCTGCGCGAGTGCGCCCAGTTCGGCCGCCTCGAAGAAGGCCACATCGCCTTCCAGCACCAGGGAACCGAGGCCTGGTTCCGCAAGGTGCGGGTCACCGTCGAGGGGTGAGCGGCCTGGCAGCGTCCGCCGCGGGCTCGAACTCGCGACAGTAACTGCGCTGCGTGACCAGCCGCTCGTGCCTGGCGCAGAGGCCGTCCCGGTCGCGAACGGCCGCATCTGCCGAGCTGAGCGAGGTGAGCCCTGGTAGCGCAAGCTCGAGTGCCCGTGACTCATTCTCGAAGAAGCGGCAGCGGCCGCAGGCGTCGAGTTCGGCGAGCCGCTTGCCCCGCAGCACACCGCTCACTAGCTTCACAAGCCCTGCCAGTGAGCGACGAAGATCACGGCTGATAGCAGCAGGCCCAGCAGCACGTTCACCACCACACCGCTGGTGAAGGCCAAGAAAGGCTTGCCTCCCACGTCTGCAAGCTCGCGAAAGCGCGTGGTGAGGCCGATGCTCAGGAAGCAGAAGACGAAAGCCCAGGTGCGCAGGTTCTTCAGCGGAGCGACCAGATCGGAATTGATGGGACCCTTGTTGAACTGCGCGTAGCTGACCGCTCCCTTCGCCACCACGGTCACGACCAGCGAGGCGATGAGGAAGCCGATCACAAACTTGGGAAAGCGCCGCCAGATCTCCCCGGCATCCACCCGGGTCTTAACCCCGGTGGACTCCCAGCGCATAGTGGCGATGATCGAGAGGACGAACGCCCAGATCCCGATCCAAACGTCGCGTCCGACTACCTTCATCAACGTGAATGCCGTGATGGCCGCATCCGGGGTGCCTGAGATCTGCGCGCGGCCGGCGTAGTCGCCATAGGTCTGCGCCGCGACCAGACCTGCGGCATCGGCGAGCTCGGAGGTTCCGATCCACGCCCCGGCGACACCGGTCGGCAGCGCGAGGCGGCTGCTCACCAGCGGCAGCACGACGATCAACACGATGGCCCACAAGATGACCAGTGTGATCGCGATCGGCGCATCCTGTTTGCGCGCCCCCACGGCGCCCGCCACGGCAATAGCGGCGGAGACGCCGCACACCGCGCCGCCCGCTCCGAGCGTTGCCGCCAGGCGCTTCTCCAGGCCGAGCCTGATCGCAACGAAATAGATGACCACGAATGTCACGACCGAGACGATCGAGGCCTGTGCGATCGCCACAGGGCCTGCCCATGCGACCAGGGTGAACGGCAAAGTCGCCCCCAGCAGCACGATGCCCGTTTTGATGTAGTACTCGACCCGGAACCCCGCATCCATCCAGGCAGGCAGCATGCCGTGATTGGAGATCACCAGGCCTGCCACGAGCGCCACCAGCGGCGGCTCCAGGTTGTAGTAGTTCGCCTGGTCCCATTGCCCGAGGCAGAAGATCACAACCGAGAGCACATAGACCAGCAGGAACGAGGGCAGGAAGGCGATCCAGCGATAGCCCAGGACCTTCAGGGTCGCGCCAAAGAGCACCGTCCACAGCACGAACTGTGCAAGGTAGCGCTGCCAGTTCTTGACCAGGTCAGCGGTCAGATCGGCAAGGTGGGTCCACTTTGCCGGTGTCACCGCGAGCCACTTGATGCTCGAGCCTTGCCCGTATAGGCCGACCGAGACCGCGACTAGACCTAAGCCCAGCAGAACGGCCCACCAATCCTCGGTTCGCGGCAGAAATGAACCGCCCGTGGCGATTCGGATCCGGGGCGCTTCAGTTGACATAAACGAGGGCTCCTGCTCCAGCGGTGCCAGCATAGCTTCATAGCGCATCCTGCTGCGGCAGATCAACGGCACTCTATTCCGAAGCGAGGCCTGGCTCAGTCACCCTGGCCGGCAGGGCGCGCGGGTCACGCCAACACAGCCATGGGTCATGGCAAGCAATAAGCTAAAAGAAATGGGGTGCCGCCAAGAAATACTCTAGCGTGCTCAGCATAGATGCGTTCGTTATCGCGGGCAGCTCATGGCAGGCAGACAGCGCGAAGCGCCGCTCGCGCGCACCCGCATGAGGGGTGAGCCAGCAATCGGCGGCGCGGGCGAGATTCACAAGCGTGCGATGGATCGTGAGGACCGCGCGCGCGTATGGTCGTCAAGGTCAGTCTGCCCGGGAGTCCTTCATGAGCCTGACGAGCCAGGACGTAGCAGCCTTCGCGCGCCGCATCCGCCCTCACTTCGAGCCGCCTCTGCAGGACGTCGCTGAGGAATTCGCTCTCCTGATCGCGCAAACCGCAGGTACGCGCGTCAAGCAGCTGCGTCCGGAGACGACGCTTGATGAAATACTCGGCTGGCTTGGGACCGACTCGCTGGATCATATCGAGGTCATGATGGACATTGAAGAGAAGCTGAAGTTCGAAATACCGGATGACATGGCGGACCGCAGCGCGACCACAACATTTCGATATTTGGTGGTTAGACTCGCAGCACACAGACACAGAGGCGCGCTGTAGCCCTCATTTACGCTCGTGGCGAATCAGCTTGCAGTCAGTCTTGCGGGGGGTGTTCATGAGCCTGACGAGCCAGGACCTGGAAGCCTTCGCGCGTCGCATCCGCCCTCACTTTGAGCCGCCTCTGCGGGACGTCGCTGAGGAATTTGCTCTGGCGATCGGGCAGTTCGCAGGCGCGGGCGTCAAGCAGCTGCGTGCGAAGACGACGCTTGATGAAATAGTCGACTGGTTGAAGTTAGAGACCGATGATCCGCTGGATCGTGTCGAAGCCTTGATGGCCCTCGAGGAGGAGGTAGGGTTCCAAATACTGGATGAAGAGGCACAGCAGAGCGCTGCCACGTCTAGTGGTTAGGATGGCAGCGCGCAGAGATACACTGTGGCAGCGGCGCCCCCGGGAATGCCTGGTGAGTCAGGGCACGGCGGGACCGAGCTTCTGCTCACGGTCCTGCTGCGCGGCAAGCATGAGCTTGCGCCGGCCTTCCGGGGACACCTGGGACAGGGCATCAACCAGCGGGCCATCAAAGCTCGCCATGAAGTGATCCCAACTCGCAGTCCACGCTGCCAGCGCCTGACTCGTCGCCTCGGGATCGAAGCGCTCTGCGCTCACCCGGCGCGCGAGCTCGGCGCCCCTCTCGGCAAGCTGCTGTCTCGCTGGAGCGAAGCGTGGTGCGTCGCGCTCTAGTGAGCGGCGGAACGCCGCGGCATCTTGCGGGGCCAGCCTCGCCATGGCATTGGCCAGTGCGCGTCCGGGGACTCCCGCAGGGGGCGCCGCGAGACGGGTGAAATTGCCACGCAACAGATGACCGCCGATCACAGCGATCAGGAACAGGTTCAAGACGAGGGAGGCCGGCAGCGCAATCCGGCGCAAGTATGCCGACCTGCCCCCTCTGTCCGTCACGATACTCACGTCAGTTCACCAGCATATGAAGGGGCGACGGCACGAGGGCGGTGAGGAGACTGTCCTGTGCCGCCGGCACGCTCCACAGCGAGCCGACCAGAAGACCCACCACCACGGCAACCCCGCCGGCGGCCGCAAGCCCGGCGAAGCCCAGAGGTGTCCAGCTGCCCGCGCCTGAGCGTGCAAGGTCAGCTGGATTCGAGATCATCCGTGCGAGGACACCGCTCGTCGGGTGTGCGAGCGGTGAGGCAATCCGCGCCGCGACGCCGGAGCGCAACCGGGCAAGCGCTGCCTCCTCATCGCCGGCACGCCAGACCGTGAGCTGTTCGCGCTTGCGAGCAGCCTCGATCGTAGCATCCAGCCGCCGCGCCTCCTCGAGGACAGCCCCGGCCTGCGCGCTGGTTTCACTCAAGACTTGCGCCTCGCGACGCAGCTCCTTCGGCCAGCGCCTCAGGTCGCCGCCGTAACTGTCTGCCATCGCTTTGAAACGCTCGACGGTCAACATGTTCAGGTACCTTTGCAATCGGTCTTAAGGCAGCAGCCGCTTGCGCAGATGAGCGCGAGCCCGCGCCAGAAGCCTTTCAACCGCCTTGGCCGACACGCCGAGCACGCCTGCCGCTTCCGCGCCGGACAACCCGTCATCATAGACGAGTGTCATCGCAGCGCGCTGCTGTGACGGCAGGTCTCTGAGTCCGTCTGCGATGGCACGCTCCTGTTCGCTGAGCTCCATCGCCTCGAGTGCACTGGCGGCAGGATCGACAGCCTCGAAGCCCTCGGGCAAGGGCTCGGGGCGCAGCCGCCGCCGCTGGTCGATACACAGGTTCGCCACGATCCGATAAAGCCACGTGGTGAAGCGGGCGCGTCGCGCATCGAACTGGCCCGCCTGTGCCCACGCACGCACCATGGCTTCCTGCGCCAGCTCCTCGGCGACGGAGCGATCCGGAATGATGCGCGCGGCGATACGCAGTGCGAACGCTCCATGGCGGGTGACGATCTCGTCGAAGGCCCGTCGGTCCCCGCGGGCGGACCAGGAGAGTAGCTCCGCATCGCCCACCTCCTGGTACGCGCGCGATGCATTGTATCGGGACTGCCGCAGCGGACCAGACATGAAGGGACCCCAAGCAACGCCTTGCCGGACCATAGATTCCCCGCAGCCCCGAGCCCATATGTGCCACCTCGCGATGCGAGTGGCAGATGATACGCACAGCGACGGGTATTCCCCCTCGGGGTCTTTCGATTGCCGCGCGCTTCCGATACCGGCAAGAGCTGCGGAGCGCTCCTGCGAGTGCACACCCTCAACGATCCGGGCGCCTGAGTGTTGACCCGGTCATGCCTTCCCGGCGAGCTTCCACGAGCCATCGCTCAGCTGGCAGGCCACGACTCGCCCCTCGAGGCTCTGCCCCGCAAGCATCGTGGTCTGCCTAAACTCGTGGCAGCCAGCAGGAGCGCTGCCGTCCGCTTGCAGTAGCAATGTCCCTTCAAGGCCCGATCTGGCATCTCGCCAGGTGATCGGCGTGCCGACCGCTCCTCCGTGTGCCGCGGAAATCGCCTTGCTCTGCTGCGCCGCGATGCGCTCGGTCAGCGGCTTGTCGACGGCACGCAGCGCCAGACAGCAGCCGTCGAGAACGAACGTTCCCGCGATCAACAGAACAAGTGACGGTACACGCTTCATGGATTCGCTTTCCTCTAGTGAAGATAGAAGTTTGACAGTGTCCGAGCGCCGCCCCAGGGAAGCTCGATAGCGTCGGCCAGCTCGAGTCCTGATACGCACCTGCCTGGAATTTCCCCCGGCCTATCTATCGCGCGCGCCGACTGTGTCTTGTGCGGCAGGCGCCACGGGCTGTTCCACTGCCTTCGAGGGGGGGGATCTGGCGGTTGTAGTCGTATCGTGGAGGCGGCATCGCCTGCCGCAACATCTGTGCAACAGGAGTGTTGTATGACAAGGTTCGAAAATGTACATCTGCTACTTGGGCGCGCATGCTCCCTCGTCGTGTCTTCTGCTCTGGTGGCCGCGGCGTTCGCCTGGGCGCCGTCCGTGCCGGCGCAGAATGCAGTCCCGGCTGCTGCATCGCAGACTGCAAGCTCGAGCACCCAGCCGTGCAGCTGGCCGCTGGAGGTTGACGGCCGCGGAACTGCCAACTATCTGAACCCGGATACCGATGCGACCTACTGGGTGATGCCGGTCGATACCTCGACGTGGCAGTCGATGATCGTCAAGGGTCAGTACACGCATTCGCGGTTCTTCTCGTTCACCTCGTATTACAACCCGCAGCAGCGTAGCCCGCGCGTCGCCAGCTCCACGATCGATGCGGACATCGCTCCGGACCCGGGTAGCGTCAATCCCTTTGCGGCGCAGACCACCGATGCTCCCGCGCCCGGCAACTACACGATCACGTTCGATAGCAATGCGAGCGGCACCGGCAATCACCTGCAATGGGCGGTGGGACAGGTGACGTACATCTTGTATAGAGTCTATGTGGCCGATGGAGGGCTCGGGTACGAGGCGGGGGTGCCCCTGCCGAGCCTCACCCTGATCGATAGCGCCGGGCAGCAGTACCCGCTGAGTGAGTGCAAGCCAGGTAACAGCGAGACCGCCGCGCTGCAAAGTACGCTGGCAACGCTGGCCGCGGACGCGCCTCCGCCGCAAACCTGCCCGACCTCGGCGCCCGCTCAGGTCACCTTCGCCCCGGGCGGCGAGAACGGTGTGTTCCCGAATCCAGCCGCCACCTACTACATCGCGCGCGGCCTGTGTCCGCAGGCAAGCCAGGTCGTCGTGGTTCGAGGCCAGGCTGCAGACTTCCCGGACACTTATCACGGCAGCTCCATCTTCCAGCCGGATTTTCCCGATGCAGGGGCTGGCGTGCAGCTGCGCTACTGGTCGCTGTGCAACGACAAGGAAGAGGGGCTGGACCCCACCGCCGGGTGCCGGGCTGACTACAACACACAGCGCGACTGGAGTGGGTTCTACACCTACGTCATCGCGCCCGAGGAATCAGGCGGGAAGCCCGCCTGGGTGCCGACTGGAGTGACCTGGCTACCCTGGGGCGACCCGACGGTGCAGAGTATGCTGTTCTTTCGTGTCATGCTTCCTGCGCCTGGCTTTGAGTTGACCGGACCCTATTTGCCCCAGGGAGTCTATTGCGACAAAGACGTGTTCGCGCAAGAGGGATCGGCAGGGTGCTTTGGCGCTGCGGGCGCTGCTGCTCCCTCGGTGCTCGAATAGAAAGGCCTGATCGAAGCCGGCGTGGCCGGAAGATGCCCGGTACGCTCATGCTGTGCGCCGACCTCGCCACTTGCCGCTCGGCTGCGGAAAGTGGCAGCAAGCAGGGGCTCCACGGTTGATTGCTCGCCGTGGAGCCCCATCGCGCAAGCGTGGCTGGCGCCGCTCGCGGCACGACTCCCTGCGCAGAGATCTGTCCCTAGCTCTCGTAGCCAAGATTCGGCGCCAACCACCGTTCCACCTCGGCCACTGTCAGCGCCTTGCGCTGCGCGTAATCCGCCACCTGGTCGCGATCGATCTTGCCGATTGCGAAGTAGCGCGCCTCGGGATGGCTAAAGTGCGGCAGCGGTATCCGCCAGACGGCGCGCTAGCGCACGCCCCAGCGCCCGCAGGCTCGGACCCTCCCCGTGACAACACCCTCCCAATGGCAGCGCCCCCGGCGGCACCGGGCTTCATTGCGCGCAGATCACCGGAGCACGCAACCTCCTGCGACCCGCCGGCGCCGCAGCGGAACAGGAGCACCCGCGCGTTTGATTGGGCGGCCACTGCCGCGGGGCTGCCCGCCAGGCAAGAGCATTGGGCCACGTCAAGTCGCACGATCTGGCTTTTGATTCAATTTGTGCTACTTAAATGCCCCCGATTCATCTCGCACGTTTGAGATATTGCACCAATTTGCGCGACTTACCTTGGGGACCTCCTTGTCCTCAAGAACCGCGAGCTTCTGCTGCCTGCCATGGGCGTTGACCCTGGCGAACTCGTCAGAAGGCCCCTACTTCCAGGAACAAACCACCAAGCACCCCGGTTGCCAGATCGGCTATCTTGTGCAGACGCGCTATTCGCTCTATGTAGTCGAGATCCGCTTCTCACTCAATCCAGTTCCATTCGACGTCATCGAGCAGGTACAGAGGAAGATCGAATCGCTGATCATCCCGCGCAATCTTTCCGTCCGTCCGATCCTGGTGCATGTCAATGGCGTCGCCGATAGCGTCAGGGACCAGGACCACTTTGACAGGATCATTGAGTTCGGGGCTCTGGTGACGCAGTAGAACGCACGGCGTTGCTGCATGTCCGCGATAGTGGGCTCCACGGTTGCTTCCGCGCCGTGGAGCCCATCCCCAAGTTTGGCTGGCAGCGTGGCGCTACTGGCGTACCGCGCGCCGAGATCCGTCCCCTAGCTCTCGTAGCCGAGATTCGGCGCCAACCACCGTTCCACCTCGGCCACTGTCAGCGCCTTGCGGTGCGCGTAGTCCGCCACCTGGTCGCGATCGATCTTGCCGATTGCGAAGTAGCGCGCCTCGGGATGGCTGAAGTACCACCCGCTCACTGCGGCTGTCGGATACATCGCATAGGACTCAGTCAGGCGGATGCCCGTGCGCCGCTCCACGTCCAGTAGCTGCCAGAGCTTCGCCTTCTCGGTGTGATCGGGGCAGGCGGGATAGCCCGGCGCCGGGCGGATACCCTGGTATTCCTCGTCGATCAGCTGCTCGTTGGTGAGACGCTCGCGCGCCGCGTAGCCCCACTGCTCGCGGCGCACGCGCTCATGAAAATGCTCCGCCGCGGCCTCGGCAAGCCGATCGGCGAGGGCCTTCAACATGATGCTCGAGTAATCATCGTGGGCGCGCTCGAACCTCTCCAGGTGTGGCTCGATGCCGATGCCCGCAGTCACTGCAAAGGCGCCCAGGTAGTCCTTGAGACCGCTCACGGCGGGGGCGATGTAGTCAGCCAGGCACTCGTGCGGCTGGCCTGCGGCCTTGCCCTTCTGCTGCCGCAGGAACGACAGCCGGAGCAGCACCTCCTGTCGTGCCTCGTCCGTGTAGATGTCGACGTCGTCGCCGCTCGAGCTCGCGGGGAAAAAGCCAAGTACGGCGCGCACTGTCAACCAGCGCTCGGCGATCAGGCTCTTGAGCATTTGCCGGGCGTCCGCATAGAGATTGCTGGCCGCCTCGCCCACCACCTTGTCGGTCAACACATCGGGGAACTTTCCGGCAAACTCCCAGGCGTTGAAGAAGGGCATCCAGTCGATGTAGCCCAGCAGCTCCTTGAGCGGGTAGTTGTCGAAGACCTGCACGCCTGGCACGCGTGGAGAGGCGGGCGTGTGCCTTGACCAGTCGAGCGCGCGGCGGTTGGCACGCGCCTGTGCCAGGCTCAGCTGCGGGGCCTTCAGCTTCTTGCCGGCATGCTGCTCGCGACGGCGCACGTGGTCCTCGCTCACCTTCTGCAGGTAGTCTGCACGCTGTGCCGGCGCCACCAGCGTCTGACAGACACTGACCGAGCGCGAGGCGTCCTTCACATAAACGACCCCGGGAGGATACTGAGGCGCGATCTTCACCGAGGTGTGCGCCGGAGAAGTCGTGGCGCCCCCGATCAGCAGCGGCAGCTCGAACCCCTGCCGCTGCATCTCGTGCGCGACGTGCACCATCTCATCGAGCGAGGGCGTGATCAGCCCCGAGAGGCCGATGAAGTCGGCGCCCTCGCGGCGCGCGGTCTCCAGGATCTTCTCGCACGGCACCATGACGCCCAGATCGATGACGCGGAAGTTGTTGCACTGGAGCACGACGCCCACGATGTTCTTGCCGATGTCATGCACGTCGCCCTTGACGGTCGCGAGCACGATGAGCCCGTTGGCACGCGGCGTGGCGCCTCCCCTCTCCTTCTCCTCCTCGATGAAGGGCACGAGATAGCCGACGGCGCGCTTCATGACGCGCGCGCTCTTGACCACCTGCGGCAAGAACATCTTGCCGGAGCCGAACAGATCGCCGACGATGTTCATGCCATCCATCAGCGGCCCCTCGATCACCTGCAGTGGCTGCGCGAAGCTCTGCCGGGCCTCCTCGGTGTCCGCGACGATGTAGTCATCAATGCCCTTGACGAGGGCATGCTCGAGCCGCTTCGCGACCGGCAACGTGCGCCACTCGAGGTCCTCCCGGGCACGCGGTCCCTGCCCCGAGTCCTTGTAGCGGCCGGCGAGCTCGAGTAGCCGATCCGTGGCATCCGGGCGGCGGTTCAGGATGACATCCTCCACGGCTTCACGCAGCTCCGGGGCAATCTGGGCGTAGATCGCCAGCTGGCCGGCGTTGACGATGCCCATGTCCATGCCCGCTGCGATGGCGTGGTAGAGGAACACCGAGTGCATGGCCTCGCGCACCGGGTCGTTGCCGCGGAACGAGAAGGAGACGTTGCTCACTCCGCCGCTCACCAGGACCCCGGGGAGGCGGCGCTTGATCTCGCGCGTCGCCTCG
>Ga0123356_10001182_pt1 | contig 28939 bp, 22 predicted proteins | sample TergutEmb28metaG_2_FD_92546 | JGI IMG/M metagenome (GOLD analysis project Ga0123356, IMG submission 92546) | Embiratermes neotenicus P3 segment gut microbial communities from Petit-Saut dam, French Guiana - Emb289 P3 | ecosystem: Host-associated > Arthropoda: Insects > Digestive system > Gut ...
CGCAGCCTGCACACAGACGATGACCGCCAACAAAACGTTCGGCTTTAGAAGCTTCTTGTTTAAGATTATAAGCCATTACTATACCCCCCTTACGCCGACATGGCGATAGATTTCGCCGGGATTGTTGTCGCTGACGACTTTTTTAAGTGCATCGAATACGAGGTGGATGTCACTTGTCGGTACGTCACGACCGCCGAGACCGTAAATGTAGTTGATGATATGCGGACGATTTTGAAGCTCGTAGCAAGCGCTGCGGACGTCTGTGAATACAGGACCGCCGATTGCTGAGAAGCTTTCTGCTTTATCCATAACAGCAACAGCTTTTACGTGTGATATTGCTTTTGCAATCTCTTCCATCGGGAAAGGACGGTAGACACGAAGCTTAATCATGCCGACTTTTTCGCCTTTTTCACGAAGCTCATCAACGACAGCTTTTGTTGTGCCTGCTGTTGAGTTGAGAACGATGATTGCTCTTTCAGCATCTTCCATTTTGTATTCTTCAAAGAGGCAATACTTACGGCCTGTAAGCTCGCCGAACTCTTTAAATACATCGGGGATAACTTGCTTCGAGTCAACCATTGCGCGTGCTCTTTGATACTGGTGTTCAAAGTAGAACATCGGTGTATCATAAGGGCCGATTGAGAGATTTTCGCCGGAGAGCAAGTAGTTATCAGGCTGATATTCGCCGACAAACTTTTTAACCTTATCGTCTTCAAGCAGTTCGATATTTTCGATTGCATGAGATGTGATAAAGCCGTCTTGGCAAGTCATAACCGGAAGCAGAACTTTCTTATGCTCGGCTATGCGTATTGACATAAGGTAGTTATCATAAGCTTCTTGGTTATTTTCCGAATAGAGTTGAATCCATCCGCTGTCTCTTGCGCCCATTGAGTCACTGTGGTCGTTGTTGATGTTAATAGGTCCGCTCAGTGCGCGGTTAACAACAGCGAGTGTGACAGGTAAGCGTGAGCCTGATGCTACATAGAGCAACTCCCACATAAGAGCAAGACCGCACGCGGATGTGATTGTTGCTGAGCGACCGCCTGCAGCGGTTGCTGTGATACAAGCTGACATTGCACTGTGTTCTGATTCAACAGTGACAAATTCTGTGTCAACTTGTCCGTCTGCTACGAATTGCGCAAAGTATTGCGGAACTTCTGTAGACGGTGTAATCGGATAAGCAGCTAATACATCGGGGTTAATTTGCTTCAGGGCATGAGCAACTGCTTCGTTTCCTGAAAGTCTTTCACGAATTCCCATTACTTATCCTCCTTTTCCCATGTGATAGCATCGAAAGGACATACTTTGTAGCATACGCCGCAGCCTTTACAATGTTTGAAATCGAAATCTTCGCGCTTTTCGTTTTTTACGGGGATTGAGCTGTCTGCACAGACAGGGAAGCAAAGCATACAATGCTTGCATTTTTCTTCAATCCAGCCCGGAATAAGAAGACGCCAATCGCCGGTGTTGACTTCAAGCGAAGTTCCGCCACCGTAGATGTTACCGCCGATATTGACTTCATTCCAAGGAAGGTTTAAGTTTGCGTCTTTTACATAGATCATAATCCTTTAACCTCCTGCATTGAACGCTTGAGCGCTTTCATATTGCCCTCGATAACTTGGGGCTTATTAGCAAATTTATGCTGCATGGATGCTTCCATGTCTTTGAAGAACTCATCTTCCGGAATAACGCCGCTGACTTTAACGACTGCACCAAGCATTGGTGTATTCGGAATGTTTCTGCCAATTTCTTCTTCGGCTATTTTACCGGCGTCTATTGTGTAAACTCCGCCTTCGTAACCTTCGAGTAAGGGCCTAAGTTCCTCGGGAGCTTTTGCAGAATTGATGATTATTGCGCCCTCCTTTTTGAGACCGCCTGTTACATCGACTGCTGAGAGTAATGTTGCGTCTACGACCACGACGTAATCGGGTTCGTAAATATTGCTGTGAATTGGACAGCGTTCATCACTAATGCGATTGTACGCAGTAATCGGAGCACCCATACGCTCGGGTCCGTACTCGGGGAAACCTTGTACAAATTTACCGGTGTTAAACGCAGCATCGGCTAAAAGCAATGACGCAGTTTTCGCGCCTTGACCGCCTCGTCCATGCCAGCGAACTTCTACCATTTTTGACACAAATTGAACCACCTTTCATAAAATAATAACAATAACTAAATTGCGGAAACTCATTCTATAGGAAAGTGATTGTTCTGTCAAGGAAATAACAGACATTTGCCCGAAACAATATTTTATGGTAAAATCACAATATCAAACCACTCGCTGCTACAAAGCAATATGCCCCGAATTTTTTCCTCGGAACGGGTCTTGTCGCCCTACACTCGCAAAAAATCCGTGACATATTCCTTTGCATCATCTAGTTTAGAAAGGAGGTGGAGATATGTTGACAAATCCTTTGAATTTAGACAATTTGCGGCTTGCTGTGCTTATTGATGCTGAAAATGTGCCGCGTAACTGTATGAAGAGAGTAATGGAAGAAATAGCAATCTACGGAACTCCAACGATTAAGCGGATTTACGGCGACTGGACAAGCCCTGTGGTTTCGGGCTGGAAATCATCGCTTTTGGAGAATGCTATCACGCCGATACAGCAATATAGCTATACAACAGGCAAAAACTCAAGCGACTCGGCAATGATAATAGATGCTATGGATATTCTCTATACAGAAAAAACCGATGGTTTCGTGCTCGTATCAAGCGACAGCGACTTTACACGGCTTGCAATCAGGCTTCGCGAAGCGGGGCAGCGTGTTATAGGTATTGGTGAGCGGAAAACTCCGAGCGCTTTTATTGCAGCTTGTGATAAATTTACCTATATTGAAGTCATTTACGAAAGATACGCCGAAGAAAACCCTGAGCCGGTTAAGAATAACAGAGCACTTAGCACGGTCAAGACAAAAAACGGGAAGGTTTCGCAGGAGGTTATCGACGTGATAGCCGACTCAATTGCGGATTTAGCAGGTGACAACGGCTCTGTCTTTATGGGAGAGCTTGGTAATCTGATACTAAAAAAGCAGCCCGATTTTGATCATAGAAATTTCGGTTACAAAAGTCTTTCGGCAATGATTAAGTCAATCGACCGCTTTGAAATTGAGTTTAAGCAAACATCAGACCCAAACATTAAGCACGTATTTGTAAGGGATAAAGAGAGCTAGGACGCAGTAAGTGAATCAATCATATCATAAATATCAGACTCCCGAAGAGATTATGAATAGTGGGATGAAGTCCTTGAAAAAAAAGAAAAAACGACGCGGTAAGATTATCCTTATAATCCTGCTTATTATTATTGTTGTTTCGATTATTATTCTCATCGACAGTAATACACGGCTGGTAACTACGGAGCATATCTTGTACTACGATAATCTGCCTATGGGTTTTGACGGGTTTCGCATTGTTTTGCTTGCCGACCTGCATGGCAACGAGCTAGGGGCAAATAATGAAAGGCTTGTGGAGAGTGTTAAAGCAGCAAACCCCGATATAATAACGATAGCAGGGGATTTAATCGATCGCTACCAGCCGGGAAATCCTGTAAAAGACCAACTGAAGGTTGCGCAAGCACTTGCAGAGCAGCTTGTGGATATCGCACCTGTTTATTATGTAACAGGTAACCATGAGTGGGATAGCGGGATGGTGCGTGAGCTGCTTGAAGCGCTTGAAGGAGCAGGCGTTGTTGTTTTACGAAATGACTATGCTCAGCTTAACGTCAACCAGGTTTTAGACATGCGAAACAGACTGATACTCGCGGGGGTTGATGACCCCGGCGGCCCTGCCGATATGATAAAGCCCAATGAATTTATAAAGCAGGTAAATGAGTATATAAAACCTGAGTTCTTTATAGTTATGGTACATAGGAATTACAGCTTGAAAATGCTCAGCGAGCTTGATGTTGACCTTGTTCTCAGCGGTCATGCACACGGAGGTATGATACGTTTACCGTTCACAGACGGCTTGGTCGGGCCCTCGCACGAGTTGTTTCCGACATATACAAGCGGTGTCTATTCAGAGTGTAATACGAATATGGTCGTAACACGGGGACTTGGAAACCACCTCGGCTGGACACGCTTTCTCAACAACCCCGAAGTAGTAGTAGTGGAGCTTAGAGCAAAATGATACAATTTGATGATTACAAGCAAAAAATAAATAACCTTCGTGCAACGCTTGATGGCTTAAAGCAAGCTCTCAAACTCGATGAGGCAACGGCAGAGCTCAAGCAGCTTGAAGCGGAAAGTGCGCGTGATGGATTTTGGAATGATTTGGAAAACTCTCAAAAGGTTTTGCAAAAAATCAAGCAGCTTAAAAATAAGCATGAGGGCTATGAAAAGCTTGACAGTACTTGGAGTGATTTAATCACTCTTTGTCAGATGGGAGCGGAGGAGAAGGATGAGAGCCTGCTTCCCGAACTTGAAGAGGAGTTTACTGCATTTAGTGCCGCTCTTGAAACTGCCAGGCTTGAAACGTTGCTATCGGGCGATTATGATAACAGCCCGCTATTGTCTCGTTTCATGCAGGTGCAGGTGGTACGGAAGCCCAGGACTGGGCGCAGATGCTCTACCGTATGTACACACGCTGGGCAGAGCGGCACGGCATGAAGTATAAAGTGCTCGACTGGCTCGACGGAGAAGAAGCAGGCATGAAGTCCGCGTCAATACAAATCGACGGCGAGAACGCTTACGGCTACCTCAAGAGCGAAAACGGTGTGCATAGGCTTGTTCGCATATCGCCCTTCGATTCATCGGGGCGGCGGCACACGTCATTCGCTGCAATTGAGGTAGCACCGCTCATTTCCGACGATGTCGAAATTGAGATTAAGCCCGAAGACCTGAGAGTAGATACATTCAGGGCATCGGGCGCAGGCGGACAGCACGTCAACAAAACAGAAAGTGCTGTCCGTATCACGCATTTGCCGACGGGTTTGGTCGTCGCGTGCCAGATGGAACGCAGCCAGCACCAAAACCGCGAGGTTGCAATGCGTATGCTCAAATCCAAGCTGCTGGAAATCAAAGAACGCCGGCACCTTGATAAAATAAGCGACATCAAAGGCGAGCAAATGAAAATCGAATGGGGCAGCCAAATCCGTTCCTACGTCTTCATGCCCTACACCCTAGTCAAAGACAACCGCACCGGCTTTGAAAACGGCAACATCTCCGCCGTAATGGACGGCGACCTAGACGGCTTCATTGAAGCGTATTTAACAAAACAAACCGCACCATAAGGTGCGGTTTTTTTTGTAAACTATCGCCGATTAACCTAGCATACCCAGTACATTTTGTGGTCTTGCGTTTGCGTGGGCGAGCATTGCGTTTGATGCTTGCTGGAGAATGTTTTTTGTTGTGAGCTCTGTCATGGTTCTTGCCATGTCTGTGTCGCTTATGCGGCTTCTTGCGGCGGTTGCGTTCTCCGCTTGAATGTCGAGTGCTTGCATTCTGAATTCAAGGCGGTTTTGCATTGCGCCAAGCTCTGCACGCTGCATTGAGATGTCATTGACAGCGTTGTCGAGTGTGCCGAGCGAAGACGAAGCTGCTTCGCTTGAAGCGATGTTCGCATCAGTTGATGCATCGTACTGCGCTCCTGCGAAACCTAGCAGTGCTGCTGCTGTCATTGGGTCTATCTCAATGTTTGTGGTATCATCAGCGTTTGGACCTGCTTGAATGACGATGGGGTTATTTGTGCCATCGAGAACATTCATGCCGTTAAACTGAGTTGTGCTAGCTGTATCGTCGACTTCTGCGACGATGTTTTCAAACTCGCTTTGCAGAGCTGCACGGTCGACAGTGTTGTCGTTTGTGCCGTTTGCTGATTGGACGGCAAGCTCGCGTGCACGTTGCATCATGCCTTGGATTGATTGAAGACCGCCTTCGGCGACTTGAATCAAAGAAACAGCGTCTTGTGTATTTCTGGATGCTTGCATTGCCCCGAGGATTTGAGTTTTCATCTTTTCAGAAATTGCAAGACCTGCTGCGTCGTCCGCTGAGCGGTTTATTCTTTTGCCGGAGCTGAGTTTTTCAAGCCTGTTTGCTACTGCGTTGTTATTGACACTGTTTTGATTTTGGGTATTAAGCGCACCAATGTTGTTATTAATTCTCATGTTAATCATCGCATCCTTTCATTACATGCCTGCAGCATTTACTGATATTCTTAACACCAGCCTCCAAAAATGCTGAAGCAGTCGTGCTTTTGCCATAGCAAAATAACACTATCATCCTTAACACGTAAAGTATACGCTACTTCTCATAATTTGTCAAGAAAAAAGAGACCGCGTTAACGGTCTCTTTTGATGGGTGTTCGTAGAATTAATACTTACCGAAATCGTCTGAACCTACAGGCTCATAAACATGGTCGCTTGCTGATGGCGGAGGTAGTGAATCGTTCGACTTCTTCATTGACGGTAAGGATTGCGGACCAAAGGTTTGGCTCTTGAGCTTAAATTGTGAAATCAGCTCTTCAAGCATTGAGGATTGGCTGCTCATTTCTTCTGAAGCTGCAGCAGACTCTTGTGCGGTTGCACTGTTTTGCTGTACAACTTGAGCAACTTGGTCAATACCTGTATTGATTTGTGTGATACCGAGTGCTTGCTCTTCGGAAGACCTTGCAATCTCGCCGACGATTTGGCTGCTCTCGTTGATACCTGATACGATGTCGGCAAGGCTTTCCGCTGTTTCGCCTGCGATACGAGCACCAAGCTCTGCTTTTTCCATTGAGTTCTGAATGAGACCGCCGGTATCTTTTGCAGCTTCGGCACTCTTTGCAGCGAGGTTACGTACTTCTTCTGCAACAACTGCGAAGCCTTTACCGTGTTGACCTGCTCTTGCAGCTTCAACAGCAGCGTTGAGTGCGAGGATGTTTGTTTGGAAAGCAATGTCGTCGATAACTTTGATGACTTTGCTGATACTTTGGCTTGCTTGGTTGATTTCTTGAACGGCAGTTGTCATATCGCCCATCTGGCTGCTGCCTCTTTCGGCGTTTTGCATGATTGTGCCTGCAAGTGTTGCGGCGCGTTCTGCCATTGTTGCGTTTTCTTTTGTTTTTTGTGCGATTTCGCCGATTGATGCGGATAACTCTTCAACTGATGCAGCTTGCTCTGTTGAGCCTTGTGCAAGTGATTGAGCACCGTCTGCGATTTGCTTTGAACCTGTAGAAACTTGGTTCGATGCAGAGTTGATTTCAGCGAACATTGTATTAAGGTTATCGAGTGTTCTTTGCATTGAGTTTGCAATGCTGTCTTCGTCTGAGAGGGCATGAACACTTGTTGTAAGGTCGCCGTCTGCGATTTGAGCGAGGTTTCCTTCAATTTCTTTAAGATGTTCGCAGATGCCGTTAAAGCCTCTTGCACAGTCGCCAAGCTCGTCTTTACGTGTTGTTGTTTCGTTAACATAGTTTGTGACAGAGTTGTCGAATGTGAGTTTGCCGCGTGTACCGATTTGTGAGAACGCTGAAGCTATAACTCCGAGTGGTTTTGCAATGAGACCTGAGATGTAGAATGTCAGGAATACTGCTATAGCGATAGCTATTACTAATACAGCTATGATGATGATAAGAAGCATATTGCCGAGGCGGTCGGATGCTTGATATGATTCTTCACCATACGCCATCATGTTTAGTACGCATCCGTCGATTATATCCAGGATACCTTGAGCCACGCGTACGCAGTCAGGAAGCAGTTCTTGCTTGATTCTGTCGATGTCTTCTTTAGCGCCTGATTTTGCTGCTTCGTGAATCGCAGTAACAATTGGAACCAGATCATTATCAAACTTACGCATTGCATCATCAAATTCTCTGATTGTTGCTTCACTGGTTGCATTGGCTTTGAAGCCTTCTGCAGCTTTTTTCATGTCTGCGACATCTGAATTGACTCTGTTGAAGTTTGAGTCAACGCCTGCTTGGTCGCCGTACATTGAGGACATAACCATTTCACGGACGTAGACCCTGGCACTTTGCAGGTCTTCTGCCACTTGTCCAAGGTAGGGTATCGGCTTTGTGATTGTGTAGTACATATCTTGTTTAGCCTGATTGACACTATTCATTCCGAATATGCCGACAACGCCAACAATTGCAGTTAATACAATTACGATTGTAAAACTGACAATCAGCTTCATTGATACCTTCATGTTTTTCATACTTATTTTACTCCCCCTATATGCTGTTTTTTAGCTACATAACGTATTTCACAGAATACTATACCACAAGAAAATCAAAATTGCTACTTAATTTTTACAGAAAGTTTACTTTTATTATGAGAATTATAGGTTTCGCGATTAAACCAATATATACTTAGTATTTACCAAAGTCATCTCCGCCACTGAAACTCGGTGCACTGTCATAAGAAGTGTCTTGAGCAGGTGCAGGAGCAGTAGGTGTTCTTGAAGGTAACGAAGCTCTTGCGAAGCCGCCGCTGTCTTTAAGTTTAAATTGTGCAATAAGCTGCTCAAGCATCGTAGATTGACCGCTCATTTCTTCCGAAGCTGCTGCACTTTCTTGTGCGGTTGCACTATTTTGCTGCACTACCTGTGCAACTTGGTCAATACCGGTGTTAATCTGCGCGATACCGGTTGACTGCACCTCTGACGAGAGTGCTATTTCGCCAACAAGTGTGGTGCTTTCGTTGATACCCTCAACGATGTCGGCAAGACTGGCTGCAGTTTCCTCTGCGATACGAGCACCAAGCTCTGCTTTTTCCATCGAGTTTGAAATAAGCCCGCCGGTATCTCTTGCTGCTTCGGCACTCTTGCCTGCAAGGTTACGTACTTCTTCAGCAACAACTGCAAAGCCTTTACCGTGCTGACCTGCTCTTGCTGCTTCAACAGCAGCGTTAAGAGCAAGAATATTTGTTTGGAACGCAATGTCATCAATGACTTTAATAACCTTGCTGATGCTTTGACTTGCCTGATTTATTTCCTTAACTGCATTGTTCATTTCGCCCATCTGGCGGCTGCCTTTTTCAGCATTTTGCATAATTGAGTTTGCAAGAGATGCAGCGCGCTCTGCTTTTTCGGCGTTTTCTTTTGTTTGTGTGGCAATCTCGGAAATTGATGCCGAAAGCTCTTGTACAGATGCAGCTTGTTCGGTTGAACCTTGTGCCAGTGCTTGAGCGCCGTCAGCGATTTGCTTCGAACCTGTAGAAACCTGTTTTGTTGAAGAATTAATCTCAGACATTGTATTATTCAGATTTTGTACAATATTATTAATTGATTCTTTTATTAATGTGAAGTCGCCTTCAAACGGATACATACATTCGGATGATAAATCCCCATGCGCAAGCGAATCCATCTTTGACTGGATTTCTCCGATATATCCTTTAAGTTGGACATAAGCCTGCTCCAACGTACGAGCCATCACACCAACCTCATCGGCGGATTTAACATCGATTGTGGATGTACTTGATTTTGACAGACCAAGCTCACCGTTTTTAATCTTATCTGCGAAAACTCCGATTTTTCTCAGAGGTCTGCTTATCATAAACAGGCAGAACACAAACATCATTATGACGGCAACAATAGCTGTAATTACTGCTGCAGTGATAATCATTGTCATTTTTGTCTGCTTTGCAGCGAGAGTATGCTCAATATTTATTATCGTAGAGAGACTTCCTATCACCTCGCCATCGACAATTAATGGAGAATAAAATGCCTGATATGGAAGACCAAAAAGCGTTATTTGAGACGTAAAATTCTGTCTTTGGTTATACACAACATCGATTATGTTTTGGTCATCTAAATCCGTACCAATATTTCTTTGACCGGTTTGGTCGTTAATTACTGTTGTTGCCATACGTGTAATTCCGTCAAGAATCGTTACCTCGCAACTGCCGAGTTCTTTAACCTCATCAACATATTTGTCAAGAGCCAGATTGTGACCGACAGTGACAGCCCCGATTATTTCACCTGTAACAGTTCGTTTAATAGCAGCACTTCCGCGAGTTGATAAGCCGACAACACTGCCTTTTTCGATTGTTGATATTCCGGTGCCTGTGGTCAAAGCGATATTGATTGCTCTTTGGTTAATTACATTATCGCCGACTTGGTCGTTGTGCGTGCGTGCCAGAACATTACCTTCTGTGTCAACAAGGGTTATAACGTCGACATCATCGGCATATAGCATAAGTGCGTTTCTTATTGTATTGGAATCACCGGCAGCTAAAGCACTAATTACAGCAGGTGAACGGGAAATTATATTTGCGGTTTTAAGTGCGTCGTCCTGAAGCGTTTGAATGTATTGGACCAGAATGTTATTTGAAGTCTCAGCTTGAGTGCCGACAAGGTCTTCAATTAACGCGTCTGTTTGCGTGCTCACAATAAAAACAGTAAGAATAATTATTATTGCTACCATAACAGCGACGAGCAGAGAGATTTTTAGTCCTAAACTTTTGATTCCCATAATTTACCTCCATAGAAATTGTGAAAAAGCCCCCTATTTTTACACTTCCTCACCCTCACTTATTACTTAGATAATACTACACGAAGAAGATAACAATTACAAGTATAAAAAACATTGCGAAAGACAAAAAAATTTGATAAACTAAGCTTATGTTTAAGCTGATATCATGTAAAAACAAAGCACGCAGGGGCAAATACACCACAATACACGGTGTAATTGAGACCCCTGTTTTTATGAATGTTGCGACTCAAGCGGCAATTAAGGGCGCACTTTCGAGCGATGACCTCAAAGAGGTTAACTGCCAAGTAGCACTTGCAAATACATATCATTTGCATATTCGCCCCGGCGATGAGCTTATTGCGAGGCAGGGTGGTCTTCACAATTTTATGCAGTGGGATAAGCCCATTCTCACCGACAGCGGTGGTTTTCAAATTTTCTCGCTTGCAAGCTTGCGTAAGGTCACAGAGGAAGGCGTCGCTTTCAACTCTCACGTCGACGGGCGTAAAATTTTCATGTCACCCGAGGATAGTATTCGCATACAAAAAAACCTCGGCTCAGACATAATAATGACATTCGACGAATGCGTAGAAATTCCCTCTCCACGCAAATACGTCGAGGAATCATGCGACCGCACTTATAACTGGTTGGTGAGATGTAAAGAAGAAATGAATCGTGGGGGTGGGTCCATTGGGTCATGCTCCGGCTTTTTCGCTCGGAACGGGTCTTGTCGCCCTACACTCACGAAAAACCCGGAGCATGACCCAATAGACCCACCTGTTTCCACTTCTAGTCTCTTTGGTATTAATCAAGGTGCAACTTTTGCTGACCTTCGTATTGCGCACATGAAGCGAATTGCGGAGCTTGATTTGCCGGGTTATGCTATCGGCGGGCTTGCGGTTGGTGAGCCGACTGAGCAGATGTATGACACGATTGATGTAGTTGAAGAGTATATGCCGCAGGACAAACCGCGTTATCTTATGGGTGTTGGAACGCCTCAGAATATAATCGAAGGCGTTGCACGTGGTGTTGACTTCTTCGATTGTGTAATGCCTGCTCGAAATGGGCGGCACGGCAAGCTCTACACTTGGAGCGGCGAGGGTTTTATTAATATTAATAACGAGCAATATAAAGAAGACAGCAATCCCATTGACAGCTCTTGTTCGTGCCCTGTATGCACCAAGTTCTCGCGCGCTTACATAAGACACCTATTTAAAGCAGGAGAAATGCTTGCAATGCGCCTCGCAGTGCTTCACAACCTATACTATTATAATACCCTCATGGAAAAAATACGCTCATCACTCGACAACGGAACCTTCGAAACCCTCAGAAAGGAGCTGAGCCGATGATTTTAATAAAATGTGTCACGGGGACGGTTCTACTGACAGGTTCCCAATGTGTCACGGGGACGGTTCTTCTGACACAATCCATTCTTATCAAAGATGGCAAAATCATCGAAATCGCAGAGGCAATCCCCGAAACTTCTGAAATGACTGTCATTGACGCAACAGGACTGATTGTTGCTCCGGGGCTTGTCGACATTCATGTACACTTTCGTGAGCCGGGATTTGAATATAAGGAAGATATTCAAACAGGTGCAGCAGCAGCTGCTGCAGGCGGCATTACAACGTGCTGCTGTATGCCGAATACGAACCCCGTCATTGATTGTAAGGAAATCGCGGAGCAAGTGCTGACCGAAGCGGTCACAGCTCCTGTCACAGTAGTGCCGATAGGTGCTGTGACCGTCGGGCAAAAAGGCGAGATGCTTACTGACTTTGCAGAGCTAAAAAGTGCAGGAGCAGTTGCACTCTCCGACGACGGACTTCCAATAATCAATGACGACATAATGCGAAGCGCATTAATAACCGCAACGGACAATGACCTTTTAATCATCAGTCATTGCGAAGAAGAAGAGCCAATGGTGGAAAGAGACATCAGGCTGGCTACCGAGACGAATACGAGAGTCCACATTGCACACGTCAGCACAGCCATTGCAGTAGATGCAATACGCAAAGCAAAAGCCGCAGGAGTGAAAGTAACTGCAGAAACCTGCCCTCATTACTTCTCGCTCACGGAAAAGGCAGTTGCAGTAAAAGGTACACTCGCTCGCATGAGTCCACCGCTGCGTAAGGAAGAAGATGTAAGGGCGATAATCGAAGGATTAAAGGACGGCACAATTGACGCAATCGCAACCGACCACGCACCACACACATTAGAAGAAAAAGCACAAGACTTCGACAAAGCACCAAACGGTATAATCGGACTCGAAACGTCTCTCGCAGTAGCATTAACATATCTCCACCATCAAGAGAAAATGAGCATTGAAGATATAATCAACCTAATGTCAGCAAAACCTGCCGGACTTCTGGGGTTAGACGCCGGACGAATAAAGGTCGGAGGAGCGGCAGATATCGTAATATTCGACCCGAATGAAGAATGGGTAGTAGACCCCGGTAAATTCAACTCAAAAGCTCGCAACACCCCTTATGGCGGCGCGAAACTCAAGGGTAAAGTAAAGCTTACAATTTCTAATGGAAAGATTGTCTATAGAAACTAAAAAATCTGGAGGTAAAGTTATGTCATTTGCAAGATTACAGGAGAAAATCGATAAACTGCAAAACCCCACTGTTGTGGGACTTGACCCTGACCTAACGCACATTCCGCAAGATATATTGGATAAGCACTACAGCAAGCATGGTGAGACTCTGGAAGCCGCGTCGCTTGCTGTTATAGATTTCAACGAGGGTCTGATAGACACCCTCTGCGATATAGTGCCTGCTGTTAAGCCGCAGTCGGCATACTACGAAATGCTCGGACCTCAAGGCGTAGGAGCATTACATCACACATGCGAGTATGCGAAAAAGAAAGGAATGTATGTAATTCTTGACGGTAAACGAAACGACATAGGCTCAACAGCAACTGCGTACAGCACGGCATATCTTGGAGAGGTAAAGGTTGGCAACACAATGTTGGCACCATTCAACGCAGATGCCCTGACAGTAAACGCATACCTCGGCTCTGACGGAATAAAGCCTTTTATTGAAACTGCAGTAAAATACGACAAAGCAGTATTCGCACTTGTTAGAACCTCAAACCCCTCAGCAGGTGAGCTTCAAGACAAGATGATAGATGGTGAAACCCTTTACACCACAGTCGGTGACCTTATGGAAGAAATTTCAAAACATACCATTGATAAATACGGCTACACGTGTGTAGGAGCTGTTGTCGGAGCGACATATCCCGAGGAAGCGGAGTTTCTTCGTAAACGGCTGAAACACACATTCTTCCTCGTACCCGGCTACGGAGCACAAGGCGGCTCCGCAGACCAAGCGGCGAAATCGTTTGAGATTAGCGGAAAAGGAGCAATTGTAAACTCCTCCAGAGCAATAATCGCCGCATGGAAAACTAAAGGCGACGATTATAAAACCGCCGCCCGCATCGAGGCTATAAGAATGCGTGATGAGCTTCGTAAAGCAATCTATAAATAAAAGCCAATAATATATACGGGAGTGAGACAGTTATACCTCAACTATCCCTGACATCATAGTGGTTTCAACACCTTTTTTCGCCCACTCTTTTGCAAGCTTGTTGAGCCCCAACGAATCACTTGACATGTGCCCTGCGATTACAACATTTCCGATGCCTTGCTCTTTAATTTCTTTTGCATCCTTTTCAGGAATGTGCATCATAACAAGAGTACCGACACCCGCTTCAAAGTATTCTTTTAGAATCTTTGCACCCGGACCCGTTAAGCCCGACATAAGGACATATACCTTGCCTGCATAGCTATCCTTTGAGCCGACACGAACAACAGGTTTCCTTACAGAATTTTTATACTCAGGAATTCCCTCAAGTGCTTCGACTACATCGGCAACCGTAGCATCCTTTTTACTCCCGAGCTTCTTGTCTAAAAACTTCTGTACAATAGCCTCGCCGATAATATCAGCCGGCGTATGAATACACATAAACGGCATATTCAAGAGCTTTGCAGCACTCTCAGAACGTCTTGAGTTAGAGACATGCTGATTGTAGTCAAGCTCTGTTTTGCGTTCTTCAAGCAGCTTCTGGCTCTTATTCTTTGGCACACCCAGAGCTTCGAGCTTATCGTAATGGTCGTGCAGAACATCAAGCATATCAGCACTGGTATTTCTCGGATGGTGACTTACGACACAGTCATAACCAAGCTGCTTTGCAAGCATAAGCTCTGCCGTATCCATATCAACACCCATAAGGACTTTCTTAATTCCCTTACCTTCGACAATAACTCCGCAATCTTCGGGCATTTCATTAAGCCCTGCAGTCTTCAAAGCAATGTCCATTAACTCTTTTGTTGTCATAATTACCTTTCCTTTCGCGCTCTATGTTAGAAAACCACAAAATCTTCAAGCTTTGCTTTATCAGGGGGACATTGCCCCCACTTTGTCTTACGCAGCTTTTCAAAATTGCAATACTTACACATTGGTGACGGTGTGGTCAGAAAGTTATTAATTTCTCTGCCTGTCATTTCAGTATCATGCAGATTAATCCGCATTTCTTCAAAATTCTCAGCTAATCCTTCAAATTCTACACCGAAGTGATTTTCCAATATCTTTGACGACATAGGAATAAAACAAGGATAAAGGTGTCCGTCATATAAAGTATGGCAGGTTTTTGTAGAGAAGCAAGCATTGTGCTGTGCGACCATGTCATTGTCGGGTTTGAGTGTGCGGAACAACCAAAATTCTTCGATTATCTCTCCGGATATCTGCCCCCAATGCCATTGAACCCCGTGTGCTTTAAGAACCTCGTCAAGTTTATCACGCCTATCATGGACCGGCTTGTAAGTGGATATTTGAAAACCTATGTTATTATCGTGCATTACCTTGAATAAATCGTTAAATCTTCCGTCGTCTTTTAACAGCAAGTTTCCGTTTGACTGTACAGCTAAACCGGCTGCAGGAAATGCCTCGCGCATTGCTTTAACAATCTCAATTATATCAGGGTGCAGCAGAGGTTCTCCGCCCGACAGTCGCAAAGTGGTAATGTGCCAGTAAATTTCTCTCATCTTTTTAATATCGCTCAGAATAGACTCCAGCGGTATAAAATCAGGGTCAACGAGCGGCGCTGCCGATAGACAAGATTTACAATTATTATTGCAATATAGATTGCTGAGTGCGATAACAAAACGCAGCACTTCTTTGCTCATATCGGCAGGATAAAGAGAGCTGTATAGGGGCTGTAATGCAGTATTTGCACGAGATTGGAGAGAGTAATGGACAAAGTCATAGGTGCCGTCATAAAACCAAGACGGAACAATAAACACATCCTCGTTTATTCCGACATCTCTGAGTGCATCACAGATATCTCCGAGACTTGGTGAGAAAAGGCTTGCGTATGTAATAACTATCTTATCAATATCACCGCGTTGATACAATTGTGCGAGCTTATTTAAATCTATTATTCTTATACCGTTTAGCTCATCACTCTCACATTGTCCTGTCAAATCACAATAGTAAGCAAGCTTATACCTTAACTTGTCGGGGGCAACCGAGACTCTTCGCTCAACAGCTTCCCACAACTTGTTTACTCCGGTAACTACAATATTTGCAATTTTCTCAACACCTGTTTGAGTACGAAAATCGCGAAGGTCTGTGTCGTTTGGCAAAAAAGTCTCTAAATCGTTTATAACAACCAATGCATCATCTATGCGGTCGGCATCTAACAGGAATCTAATGTATTCCTTGCTAAAAAGAATCCACCCGTCCGGGTACTCACATATTGCACTTAACTTCTGTGCCAGAAGCAGATAGCTTTCAGCATGTTCATCGGGAATATCTTCATCAGCGAGATTGAAGACCTCGTCAAGAGCCTGTTGCATATCCTTGCGTGCGACTGCAAAAACAACCTTCTGCATAAAAACAGCTGCACCGGAGGTAATGGCACTTAAGAGCGGCTCTTTTGCAAGCTCTTTTAAGAGTTCATCTTCAACTGAAGGCTTGTCGTCGCCTATAAACGCTTTTATTAATACAGATAATCTGTTATCGTCACTCATTGATTATACCTCGTAGAACCTTTCGTAAAGGGGCTTCGGATTTTTTGGTCTTTATGGTATATTCGCAACGCTTTCATTTAAATTCGCAAGTAATGCCTGCGCTTTTTCAAGCTTATCTTTCTCTGCCTGTACGATATTGTCAGGGGCTTTTGATGTAAACTTTTCGTTAGATAGCTTTTGCTCCAGTTTTTCGATATCGGCTTTTACCTTACTAACTTCCTTCTCGATACGCTCGCGTTCTTTTTCTACATCAACAAGCTCTGCAAGCGGCATATAAAGCCTTGAATCATTTGTTACAACTGAGACATAGTTGCTTGATTCGTCAAATGAGCTGCTTGTTATGGTTAAATCGCTTGCAAAAGCAAGTCGCGCAATATATGCACGCCCTGCCTCAAATACGTCTGTCTTGTCAGTGACAATTGTAAGACCGGACTTCTTTGACGGTGGCACATTCATTTCCGAACGACGAGAGCGAACGGCACGGATTGCAGCCATGATGGATTCAAAGTCAGCTTCTTCTTTTGGGAAGTGGAGAGCTTCGTCAAACTTGGTGTAAGGACGCATCATAAGCACGGAGTCGCTGTGCGGCAACGCTTGCCAGATTTCTTCTGTAATAAACGGCATAAACGGGTGAAGTAATGTAAGGATTTCACGCAAAACATAGAGAAGAACTTTTTGTGCACCAAACCTGTCAGTAGAACCATTTTCATTCTGATAACGGCTCACTTGTGAGACCGTGGAATCGTCCCCCTGACACCCCTGGAGCCTTGGCTTTGTGAGCTCAATATACCAATCGCAATAGGTATCCCATATAAAATCATAGATTTTTGCAGCAGCTACACCAAGCTCGTATTTATCAATGTTCTCGCTAACCTCAAGAGCGAGTGTATTTAACTTTGACAAAACCCACTTGTCCTCAAGCTCGAGCACTTCGGGCAACCCGTTACCGAACACAGCGGAACCGTCCCCATGTGTCCCATGTGTGTCAGTAGAACCGTCCCCCTGACACATCTCCCTGTCCTCTCTCAGATTCATCATGACAAAGCGGCTTGCATTCCAAATCTTGTTCGCAAAATTCCGCATTGCTTCACATTTTTCAGGGAAAAACCGCATATCATTACCCGGTGAGTTCCCCGTAACGATATTAAACCTAAGTGCATCTGCGCCATACTTTTCAATAACATCAAGCGGGTCAACGCCGTTATCAAGTGATTTACTCATTTTACGACCGCGGTCGTCTCGAATAAGACCATGAATGAAAACAGTGTGGAATGGAGCTTCTTTCATAATTTCCATACCGGAGAAAATCATACGAGCAACCCAGAAAAAGATGATATCATAAGAGGTTACAAGCACATCAGTCGGATAAAAGAAGTCTAAATCAGCTGTTTTATCAGGCCACCCGAGAGTAGAAAAAGGCCATAATGCTGATGAAAACCAAGTATCAAGCACATCTTCGTCTTGCTTAATATCCGCAGAACTGCACTTCTCGCAAACAGACACATCCTCGCGGCTCACAGTGACATGACCGCAAGGGCAATACCATGCAGGTATTCTATGCCCCCACCAGAGCTGACGGGAAATACACCAATCACGGACATTTTCCATCCAGTGCGTATAAATCTTGGAAAACCGGTCAGGAACAAATTTCGTAGTGCCGTCTTCGACAACCCTGATTGCCTCAACTGCAAGCGGCTTCATCTTCACAAACCATTGCTCGGAAGCAATTGGCTCAACAACAGTATTGCAACGGTGGCAAGTACCAATGTTCATTTTATGCTCTTGAGTTCCGACCAGCAAACCAAGGGCATCTAAGTCCGCAAGAACCTCACGGCGTGCGTCGTATCTCTCCATGCCGTTATACTTGCCGCTGTTAATAATCTTTGCATTTTCGTCTAAAACAAGTACCTGCTCAAGATTATGCCGCTGCCCGATTTCGAAGTCATTCGGGTCATGGCACGGTGTTACCTTAACACAGCCGGTCCCAAACTCCATATCAACAAAATCATCGGCAACAATTGGTATCTCACGTTCCATTAGTGGTAACATTACAGTCTTACCGATGAGGTGAGCATACCTCTTATCCTTTGGATTTACAGCGACTCCCGTGTCGCCGAGCATAGTTTCGGGTCGAGTTGTAGCAACAACGAGAGAGTCGGGCGAACCCGTGATAGGGTAGCGGAGATTATACAACAAGCTCTCGCGCTCCTCATGCTCAACCTCTGCATCGGACAAAGCGGTTGTACACTTAGGACACCAGTTGATTATCCGCTTTCCTTTATATATTAACCCCTTATCGTAAAGAAGTACAAACACCTCGCGTACCGCCTTGGAGCAACCTTCATCCATTGTGAAACGCTCGCGACTCCAATCACAAGAGCCTCCAAGTTTTTTTAATTGTTCAACAATTCGGCTCCCGTAGGTATTTTTCCACTCCCATACACGCTCAAGAAACTTTTCTCGCCCGAGGTCATAACGAGATAACCCTTCGTTATTACGAAGTTCCTCTTCAACCCTGACCTGAGTGGCGATACCTGCATGGTCAGTGCCGGGAACCCAAAGAGCGGCAAAGCCCGACATTCGTTTAAAACGAATCAGAATATCTTGCAAAGTAAGGTCAAAAGCATGACCAAGATGAAGCTGCCCCGTTACATTAGGCGGAGGAATAACTATAGTAAAAGGCTTCTTGGCAGAGTCAATCACACCGGCGAAATAACCGCCATCCTCCCACATCTTATATATCTTGTCCTCAACAAGCTTAGGGTCATAAACTTTCTCCAGTTCACGCATGATTAAAATCTCCTCTAACAACTGCAATACGGCAGATTATAACATTAATAAAGGGGCAATGTCAAAAGAAAACCTGTCAATAGAACCGTCCCCCTGACAGGCCCCTGACAGGTTTTAAAATTTATTGCTCGCTCAAATAGGTGCAAAACGCCACATACGAGCGAGCAATAAATGCAAAAACATCTTGAAATCGCGACAATAATGTTGTATATTATAAATAATGCTCGCTCAAATAGGCGCAAAATAGCACATACGAGCGAGCAATAACGTCGAGGGGGGGTGCATTATGAAAATCATCAGAAGAGATAAAGAGCGGCGTATATTATCCCGTTGTGAACAATCAGATAAGCCGGAATTCATTGCTGTATATGGTCGCAGAAGGGTCGGAAAGACATTTTTAATAGTAGAACACTTTGCTAATAGATTTACTTTTTCTGTAACAGGCATTTCCGGAGGCAGCACAGCAGAGCAATTAAAAGAGTTTCACAATTCGCTCATGAGATACTATAAAACGGATTTCCCTGAACTAAAAAACTGGCAGGAAGCATTTTTTGTTCTTGAGACACAACTCATCGGAGATTTGAAAACAGGTAAAAAGATAATCTTTATTGATGAATTGCCATGGTTAGATACGCACAAATCCGGTTTTCTGAAAGCACTTGAGCATTTTTGGAATGCGTTTGCGTCAAGGCATCCGGACATCATGCTAATAGTCTGCGGTTCGGCAGCCTCCTGGATAACGACTAATCTTATTGACAGTTACGGAGGATTACACAACAGAGTAACAGAGACGATTTTAATAGAACCGTTTCAATTAAGCGAATGTGAATCATTTTACTCAAGCAGAGGGATAGCATTTACCAGACAGCAGATAGCCGAGGCATACATGATTCTGGGAGGTATTCCTTATTATATGGACTTAATGGATAAAATATTCGGGTTAAATCAAAATATAGATTTGCTGCTATTTGGTAAAAACGCAAGACTCAGAGGTGAATTTTCAAGACTTTATCATTCGCTGTTCCGCTTCGCAGACAATCATATCCGTGCTGTTGATGCATTAGCTGAAAATAATCTTGGACTTACAAGGCAAGAAATATCGGCAGCAACAGGAATATCAAATGGCGGTGGATTATCAAAGATGCTCTCTGAGTTGGAATCCTGTGGGTTTATTAGTTCATGCTTTGATATAAAACAAAAACGCAATGGCGAATATTATAAACTGATAGATTTTTTCTCATTATTTCACCATAAATATTTAAAAAACCGCAAAAACACAGACCCGCATTTCTGGACAAATTACCTCTCAGATCCATCACATAGGGCATGGTGCGGCTATGCCTTTGAAAGATTGTGTATGTCGCACATCAGGCAAATCAAACAGAGACTTGGTATATCAGGAGTTATCACCGAAGTATATGCTTTTCGCAGTTCTGAGCAAAAAGGCGGTGCTCAAATCGACTTACTGATTGACCGCAAGGATGGATGCATAAACTTGTGTGAATGTAAGTTCTTAAACAAGGAATACACTCTGACGGAAGATTTTATTGCAGAGCTTGAACGGAAAAAGGAAGTTTTCCTTAATGAAACAAAAACGAAAAAATCAATTCATGTAACAATGATTACTGCAAATGGTTTAAAACATAACGCATATCGAAATGAAATCCAAGCAGAAATTACACTCGATGATTTATTCGCGCCGGTAATTTAAGAGACAAGAGCCCACCTGTCACGTCCTATCTGTATAGCATAAACGAAAGCTTCAGTTAAACAGCATGAAAGCGAGCTTTTTTGCAATCCTGTTCCAGTCGTAGTATCTTTCGGCATAAGCCAAAGCCTTTGGTATATGCCTCTTAAACGCATTTACATCAGTATTAGAGCATACTTTAATTAATGCCTCAGCAAGCCCCTTTATATCACCACGCGTATAAACCTCTCCAAGCTCACCAAAGTTTGTCATATCATCCGCCCCATCAACATCAGATGTTAAAAACTTACAACCGTGGAAAAGAGCTTCGGAGTAGACATTTGGTGTGCCGCTTTCTGTACGTGATGATAAGGCAAAAATCTTTGCACGGGCATATTCGTCATATAACTCAGCTTTGTCAACAATACGTCCGGTAAAAATTACACGTTCCTTTAAAGCCGGGTATTCCTTAAAATACCATTCCAAAAACGGTTCTATTTTTGGGTCGACCGGACCGACAAATCTAAGTGTCCAGCCGGATAATTTAGAAGCAACGGCAGCAAAGCCAAGCATAAGCTCTTCGTTGTTCTTCTGACCGTCGCCGACCCTGCCAACCATTAAAATGGTGTTTTCTTTATACTCTGCATCAGCAACGATTTTGATTCCATAAGGATTGTAAAACCCGTTCGGAATCCAATAGCAAGGAAATCGCGTAACTTGTGTTCTGTTAAGAATATCACGCATTTTACGGCAGGATGTAGCAATTACATCGCAATTTCCTTGAAACTGATGAACTGCAGGGTCGTCCCAATCAACGTTCTTCTGCCAGAACGTGTTCATGTCAAGTCCGCAATACACCTTACCTTCGGGACGCCCGAGCCGGTAAGCGTTAAGGTAGCCGAGCGACTGCTGATACATTCCGTACAGCACCAGAATGTCCATTTCGTGATAATTTTTTTCGAGGTGCGAGACGTACGATTCTTCGGGGTTTTCGTCGGGTTTACGATAAAGCATCTCAAGCCCCGGTAATAAGTCCAAATACGAATACTCCTCACCCTCATTACCGAAAAACATTGTTGGCTTTGCACCAATTTCACGTGCCAGTAAATACCCGACGAGTCCGCAATCCTTCATTATCTGGAAGTTATACCAAGTATTAAACAACTCCAGCTGCGGAGAAAAAATACTCATCGGTTCTCCAACCTTCTCAAAGGGCGGAAGCACGTCAGCAATCCTGTCAAGAACCTTGTCCTGCCTGTCACAAATCGTAACTCGAAGCTCAGGGTCAATCTCTTTAATATTAATCGTTGCAACCTTACCTGCATCATTAAGCAAATCGTAGAGCTCTGCTGCAGTTTCAAACGACAGAGAATCAACTGCGTCGATATACTGCTCCGTTTCAGTTAAAAACGCCCTTATTTCGTTATCACAAGGAGAATTATTATTTTTATCCATTGTAATCTTCTTTCTGACTAATCTTTCCTACGGTGCCATGCACCCTATCGGTAAAACAAAAACATTATCTTTTCTTCTATATGGTGACTTTCCTGCTGTGAGTATGGCGAGAAAAGCCGGTTCTCCGCATTTTGATGTGTCAACAATTGAAGCAAGCTTGAGCAGATTTGCGGCGGCTTCATCTTCTTTTTTGCTGCTGAGCTTAACCTCAAGAGCACCCCACTTACCATCGCTGCGTTGAATGATTATATCTACTTCCATTTCGGATTTATCCCTGTAGTGTGAAACAAGAGCATTGTTTGCCGCAGCGTAAACTCTCATATCCCTGACACATAATGACTCAAACAAAAAGCCAAGTGTTTTATAGTCGCTAAGCAATTTATCTCGTGTAGCACCAATTGCAGCCGCAGCTAATGACGGGTCGACGAGATGCCTCTTTGGAGCTTGCCTGAGCGGAGTGCGAGACCTAAGAGATGTATTCCATGCCGGTTGATTATCTATAATATATAGGTTTTGTAACTCCCTGATATAAGCGTCAACAGCTCCGCGCGAGATTGTACCTCCCATGTCGGCAACATCACTGAGAATAGTTTCTATTGATGCTTGAGTTGAGGTGTTTCTGGCATAAGAACGAACCAAAGCTTTTATTTTTTCGGGATTTCTTCTGACTCTCTTGTCGGTTGAGTATAACCACTCATTGTTTTCGAGCGAATATAAATAATCGTAAGCAACAGCTAGCGCCGCTTTTTTACTCATCTTTAATGTTCCCGGCCAGCCGCCTCTTAAAATACAAAATACAATGTCTTCAATTGATAACTCTGAAGCTGTATTCAAGTTTTGTCGACCATCAAACAAATCGGCTAAAGATATCGAACCATTTGACTCGCCCGATTCATAAAGCGACATCGGGTACATTCGGATGTATGAAAACCTACCGGTCCCCGAATGTCGGGGCTTTATCGCAGGGGGTGTGGCAGAGCCGGTAAATATGAACTGACCGCCAGCTCCGCGCTTATCAATTTCACGTCGGGCGGCATCAAATAGATTCGGTGCCAGTTGCCATTCATCAACCAGTCGGGGAACTGCTCCTTGAAGTAATAATGACGGATTCATTGATGCAATCTGAACATTATTTTCGCCGTTATCTTCGTCATCTAAGTAAACAGAACTATTAGAAAACTGCTCGGCTGATGATGTTTTCCCACACCATTTAGGACCTGTTATCACCAGGCCTCCCAAACCCTGAAGTTTTTCCTCAATTAGAGTATCTGTCACTCTTTTTTTATACATCATATTTTGCCTCACAAACCATCGTTAAATCCATCTAAACAATAGCACAAAAACAACCGTGTGTCAAGCGTTACAGGATTCCAGTGTGAAGTTTGGCGAGATATCAATGTGAAGTTTGGCGAGATATCAATGTGAAGTTTGGCGAGATATCAATGTGAAGTTTGGCGAGATATCAATGTGAAGTTTGGCGTTTTATTTATACAGCATATATGCAAGTTTTTTGGCATTTCGATTCCAGTCGAAATATCTGTTTGCATACGCGAGTGCTTTTGGTATGTGCTCCTGCATACCTTGTTTATCTGCTGCCATGCAAGTTTTTAGCAGAGCAGATGAAAGAGCCTCGACATCGGCGCGGTTATACTTTACGCCAAGCTCGCCGTAATTAATGATATCGTCTGCCGCATCGATACTTGATGTTACAAACATACAGCCATGCACGAGAGCCTCGGCATAAACATTGGTTGCACCCTCAAACCATGATGACAAGCAAAAAACCTTCGCCCTCTCATATTCCTTGTAAAGCGCTGCTTTATCAACAATTGCGCCTGTGATAATCACACGCTCCTTCAAATGAGGGTGCTCGGTAAAGAAGTTGTCGATGAATGGTTGGAATTTGGGTGCAAGCGGACCGACAAGGCGCATTGACCAGTTTGGTATGTGCCTTGCGATACGGGCAAAAGCGTGTAACATGTCATGATTACGCTTTTGCTCTGTGCCGATCCTGCTGACAGTGAGAATAATATTCTCCTTAACAGCGGCATCGGCAATAACCGGTCTGCCTGACAAGTTATAAAACGCGTTAGGCAGCCACCGGCAAGGGAAATGCACCTTAGAGTTTCTATTCATTGCATTTCTTACAGTGCGGCATGATGTGGCGAAAATGTCAACGTTTTCAGCGACGTCTCTTCCGGTATCTGTGTCAAAACCGATTTCATTCATCCACCATAAATTCATATCAAGCCCGCAATATACTTTCCCGTCAGGACGGAGCTTACGATAGTTAAGCAAGTAATTAACCGTCGGGTTAAGAATCCTATACATGATAAAGACATCCATATCAGAGTAGTTTTTTAATAAAAACTCCCTGTATGCTTTTTCAAGGTCAGCACCTTCTTCTTTATATATCATCTCGATTTCAGGCAGAGATGTAAGATACGGATAATCGGAGGGCTTTGAGCCAAAGAAAAAGTAAGGTTTTCCTCCAAGCTCCTTAGCAAGCATATATCCGCAAAGCCCGACATGCTTCATAAGCTCAACATTTGTCCATACATTATCATCACGAAGTGCAGGGGAATAGATGCTTATAGGCTTGCCGCTATGCTCAAAAGGCGGTAGCTCATCAACAACTCTTTCAAGTACCTCGTCTTGACGGTCGCAAATCTCGACACGCAGCTCAGGGTTAATTTCTTTAATATATAATGTTGCTGCTTTAGCAGCGTCATCGAGCAAGTCATAAAGCTCTGCTGCCGTCTCGAGCGGCAATTCATCAAGTTTTTCAAGATACTGCTCGGTTTCTGATAAAAATTCTTTCAACTCACGATCGTACGAAGAGTCGACACGAGGAGCATTGCTCCGCTCTCTTTGGTTTCCTTTAACTGCATATAATATATAGTTATTGTTCTTTTCAATATCATATTGACGCAAGAAAAAATCATACCCGGGATTAATTTTATTAATAAGCATAGGAATTTCTCGTAAATCAGGCACATTCTCCGACAAATCAACAGAAAGTGAAAGTGACTTTTCACTAATATGCTCAACCACCGTTGATGCTGTCGAACTTACCGCTGCACTCTCCGTTGTTGTGCTGATTATCGTATTGCTCGAATCGCTTGTTTCACTACTGCTTGACAATTTGCTTGTGTCTTCACGTTCTATCTGTTTTGCAATAACCGCAGCTGCTTCGCGAATATCTTTAGGTGTTAGTTTTTTTGAAACCATTACTGTAAGGGTAATGGATTCTTCAGTTGCCTCATCAATATACTGCTGATTCTCGGTCGATGATATATAAGCATTATCAATATATTTAGTTTGCATTGTTATTCTATGGCACAATAGCATAAAAAAAACAATTTTCGAACAATTATCACTTAGCAGCGAATAAGTGTATTTATAGTCCTCTATATGCTCTTTAATGTCCCTTAGTGAATCTATGTAAATATAATGTACCTTGCCTCCGATTGGAGTATTTATAAGTCTTGCCGGTTCACATTGACACAGCTTTGCAAGAATATTAATTATAGAATCAACGTCGTTAGTTTGAATAAAATCGCAAAGATTTTCAAAACTTTCCATACTCTGCAGAAAAACCTGTCTGTCCATCAACGCTCCTAACTTGCAAGCTCTGCCAGTCTTTGCTGAGCAGGCTCATAGTCACCGCATTTTATATAAATGTCTATCGCCTCTTCTATCATGCCGACACATTCCAGAATTACACCTATATTATAGTAGGATAAATAGGAAGTAATGCCGGAGAAGTCAGCGACATCGGCACCGATGCAGCTTTCATAACTCTGAACAGCCTCTTGGAATTTTCCGTTGTTCTGATAAATGTGAGCCTGAAGAAAACGGAATTGCGGTTTATTTTCGTAATATTTTGCGTATTTATTTCTTACATCCAGTGCTTTTTCATACTGCTCCGTGTTTATCAAAGCATAACCGTATAGCTCAACCGCCTTATATACATATAATAATGAGAAGTCAGTAATTAAACTGAGGGCTTGCTCCAGATACTTGCATGCTTCGTGCATATCTCTGTAATAATATGCATTTCCTAGTTTATATAATAGGTATGGGTCGTTTGGTTGCTTTTCCAAAGCCTCTTTTAACATTCGGGAATTTCTCTCATGCGTTCCTTTGGCTTTGCTTATTTCGGGAATATATCCATGATGTATCATAGTAATTGGTATATCTGTCAGTACTTTTGAATGAACTCCGATGGGTGTAATTTGCTCGTGTATCGTCCCTTTCATTTCGTAGAAGTTTCTGTTGTATAGTCTTGAGTTGGGGGTCGCTTCCATATTTGATAGCTCTACTCTGGTCACTACACCGACATTTGAAGTATTTTCAATGAACTTTCTGATTGAAATGAGGTCAGCTTCGGTTATCTCCTCGTCGGCATCGAGCAGAAATATCCAATCGTTCTTTGCTTTCTCTGTTGCAAAGTTTCGTGCAGCAGCAAAATCGTTAATCCATACAAAGTCAAAAACACGTGCCCCGCTATCAACAGCAATATCTTTTGTTTTATCAGTCGAGCCGGTGTCTACGACAATGATTTCATCAAATTTCAAAATGTTTACTGCACTAACGATTGAAGCTTTTAGTAAGGCTTCTTCATTTTTTACAATCATACACACACTTATTGGCATTTCTGTGTTCACTCGTATTTCTCCTTGCTGATGAATTTTAGTAAGAAATTTAACTAAATTCGTATGATTTTACCATGAAATGCAAGAATAATCAATAATTCTCAAAATTCGCTAAAGTTCAATGGTAAAGGTGCGATAAAGATAAACAAGGAAGGAAAAATACTTCATAACTCGTCATAAACCCCTAAAGGGAACGCACGCCCCGGAAGGGTTATGAAAATAAAGAAGAAAAATAAACGACATACACACCGAGGGGTAAGGAAACTCCCGGTCAAAAAGAAAGGAATCATAATTATGCGTATCAACAATAATGTAACGGCTATCAACAGCCACAGACAGTACGGAATCAACAACAGCAACATCGGTAAGAATGTCGAAAAACTCAGCTCAGGATTTAGAGTAAATCGCGCAGCAGACGATGCAGCAGGACTCGCAATCTCAGAAAAAATGCGCACCCAAATTCGCGGATTGACAATGGCATCAAAAAACTCACAAGACGGTATCTCGCTTGTTCAAACTGCAGAAGGTGCAATGCAATCAGCACACAACATAATGCAAAGAATGCGTGAACTGGCAGTTCAATCGAGAAACGGCACAAACGATGATACGGTTGACCGTAATGCATTGAACCTTGAGTTCCAACAGCTCAGTGAAGAAATCAAGCAAATCGCAGAAACAGTCAAGTTCAATGATATGACAATCTTTGGCATAACCTTCACAATTCAATCAGGTGCAAACTCATTAGACACCACAACATTCGAAGTAATGAAGTTTGATGGTTATGACGGAAGCATTAGCTCAGAAACACTTGCAGCAGATGCAATCAAAGATTTGACAGACTCGATCAATCAACTATCAGTAAACCGCGCAACACTCGGTGCAATTCAAAACCGCCTTGAGTTTAAAATCCAAAACCTCGACAACTCAGCCGAAAACCTTGCAGCTTCCGAAAGTCGAATTCGCGACGTTGACATGGCGAAGATGATGACAGAATTCACTAAAAACAACATACTCTTCCAAGCATCTACGGCAATGTTAGCGCAAGCGAATGCACTACCACAAGGAGTATTACAGCTCTTAGGCTAGTTAACGCCGACAAACCAACGTCGGCGAGCCGGAAAGAAAAAGGCAAAACCTCTGCCGCGTTGGCAGCGAAAACAAGTTTTAAGTGCGTGCGAAAGACTCGGGTCAAAAGACCCGGGTCTTTAACTTAAAAATAATTAATAAAAAACACTAAAGTTATTTTATTAATTTCCGATATATATAGTTAAGCAAAAATAAAAAAAATAAAAATATTTAAAAAAACGCTAAAGTTATACTAAGAAGTACCGATAATCCTTTTAAGCAACTAAATAGCGATTGAGACGCAAGGACGCGTTGACGCAGAAACTACAGTAGTAAGTGGACGGATTCACATTTCTGCAACACCGCGTTTCGGATGTCAAATTCGAGACTAATTTGCATTCATGAAAACAACCACGACACATCAAGCAGTCATTAAACCAAAGATGGGATGCGCGCCCCGGAAAAGGTTTTATGAAATAAAAAAGAGGAATCAACATAAATAAGAAAAAACAATAAACGGACCGAGAGGAAGGAATCTTTCGGGCAAAAAGAAAGGAAGCAAAAATCATGCGTATCAACAATAACATTACAGCCCTTAACTCACACAGACAGTACGGAATCAACAATGGCAACATCGGCAAAAACGTCGAAAAACTCAGCTCAGGCTTCAGAGTAAACCGTGCAGGCGACGACGCAGCAGGTCTGGCAATCTCAGAAAAAATGCGCACACAAATCCGCGGCTTGAACATGGCATCTAAAAACTCACAAGACGGTATTTCACTCGTCCAAACAGCAGAAGGTGCAATGCAAACAGCCCACAACATTCTTCAAAGAATGAGAGAGCTGGCAGTTCAATCACGTAACGGC
>Ga0123356_10001183_pt1 | contig 28932 bp, 20 predicted proteins | sample TergutEmb28metaG_2_FD_92546 | JGI IMG/M metagenome (GOLD analysis project Ga0123356, IMG submission 92546) | Embiratermes neotenicus P3 segment gut microbial communities from Petit-Saut dam, French Guiana - Emb289 P3 | ecosystem: Host-associated > Arthropoda: Insects > Digestive system > Gut ...
CGATGCCATGTTGAGACCGCGGATTTGTGTGCGCATTTTTTCGGAGATTGCGAGTCCTGCTGCATCGTCTGCTGCGCGGTTCACTCTAAAACCTGAGCTGAGTTTCTCGACGTTCTTGCCGATTTGTCCGTTGTTGATTCCGTACTGTCTGTGGCTGTTTACAGCCGTGATGTTGTTTTGAATACGCATGATTTTGATTCCTTTCTTTTGTCCGGGAGTTTCCTTACTCCTCGGTGTTTGTTTTGTTTTTTTTATCTCATAAACTCGGTCCGGGGCGTGCGTTCCCTTTATGAGTTTTATGGACTGGTTTTCCCTTCTGTTAATCTTATCGCACCATTCAATTTAAACTTTAGGGCATTTTTGAAAATTCTGTGAATAATTGTTGTTTATTGATTATATATCGTTTCCATGATAGTATTGGAAGCAACATATTTCATAATTGAAGGATTACTTTATGAACCAAAATTTACCCATAAGCCTTTGCATGATTGTAAAGAATGAGGAGGAATTTTTGGATTCCTCCATAAAAAGTGCCGTAGTTGCTTTGGGGTTTGATGATATTGTTGTTGCGGATACGGGTTCAACGGATAAAACCGTGGAAATAGCACTTGCCAACTCGGCAAGAGTTGTTAGCTTTGAATGGTGTGACGATTTTTCCGCTGCAAGGAATTTTGCCGCGTACAACGCAGTCCATGATTGGGTTTTTATGCTGGATGCTGATGAGCGTGTTATCGAAGCCGATATTGGCAAGCTGGAGTCGTTCATAAAAGAAAATCACACCGTCGGGTCCTTCAGACGAATCGAGATGACGGATAACGCCGTCGTTAATGAATCAAGGCTGTACAACAGAAGATTTTACAGATACGACGGTAATATCCACGAGCAGATAATACCTGTGGACACCAGCCGGAAAATAGTTAAGCCGGCTCCTATAGTTCTGGCTCATTACGGATATCTTCCCGATGTAAAAACCGCAAAGAGCAAGTATGAGCGTAATGCACGCCTGCTTGAAGAAGCCCTGAGTAAAAAGCCGGACGATCCGTATTTGCTTTTTCAACTGGGCAAGTGTTACAGCGTCAATGATGGCAACCTGAAAAAAGCATGCGATTACTTTGAGAGGTCTCTGGCGGCTAAGGAGGACTACAGGCTTGAATATGTTTATTACACAGTAGAGCTTTACGGGTACGCTCTTATAAATTCCGGGCAGTACGAAAAAGCGTTGGAGTTTATAGGCAGGTACGGTGAGTTTTATAATCATAAACCGGAGTTCAGGTTTCTGTCGGCGCATATCTATCAAAATAACGGAATGCTCCAGGAGGCGGTAGAGTGCTACGAGAGCTGTATAGGGGCAGACACATATGACGCCAAGGGAATAACATCATTTCTCTCCTACTACAATATAGGTGTAATCCTGGAATGCGTGGGTATGCTCGAAGATGCCGTAGCTATTTATGAAAAATGCGGTGGCTATGAGCCGGCGAAGCAGCGGCTCGCGGAGCTGGTCAAATAAAAACGCAGTACAACACCCGCCGCCGGTAAGCACCAAATACTTTTAAATTGGCGGTATCTACTGACCTCAAAACAATACAAGGAACACTTAATGAACAATGCATTCTCTGAAAACATATCCGGGTTTTTATCCGAAACCGGGTCATACATGGAGCAGCTTGATGATTTATCCTTTGATACGGCAGCGGAACTCTACGATCTGCTTGATAATGCAGCGCGGGTCTCGGCTCTCCATATAGATGAGATAGACCCCGGGCTCCGTGTGGAGCTGTGCAGCAGACTTGATATTGTACTTGAGCGGATAATTGATGTACTGCCGCCGTTTTCACATAGCGGCGACCCGATAAAGATATATACCCCGGCAGTCCAGTTTTACAGGAGATGGGAAAACGTTGAGTTGATGAAAGACTGCGGCTTGGTGGGTTATATGCTTGCAAATGAGCTAAACGCGACCCCGGTCATGCTTTTTGGCACAAAACCTGCAGATTACCCGTACCTATCCATCCTGCCGGGTATGGAAATGATATTTGACGATTCACATATCGGCTCTGCAGATCTTTATTTCGATAAGTTAAATGCATTATATTCAGAAATGGATATTCTGCTGTTATATGGTATGTACAGTCATTCCATCGACTACCTTGATACATACCGCAAGTTGCGTCCTGACGGAAAGGTCTATTGCGGTCTCGATATGAACAGCTACTGGATGGACACAACCCCGTGGGGTTCGACACAGGCGCGATTATTTGCGCAGCAATGTGATATAATCGCTACATCCTGCCGCCAAATGCGTGACGCATTGAACCGAAACCCTAATGTGCATTTTCCATGTCGTTGGTTTCCAAACGGCTTTTATAACCCGACAGATATACCGGTCATTTCCGACTTCGAACTTAAAGAGAATATAATATTGACTGTAGGTAGAATCGGTACTTTCCAAAAAAACAACGAAGAGTTGCTGACTGCGTTTGCAAACGTTTCAGAAGCTCTAAACAGTTGGTCACTGCGTTTTGTAGGACCTATCGAACCAGAATTTCATGAATTTATCAATAATTTCTTTGCCGAAAACCCTCACTTGAAGGAAAGGGTGACTTTTACCGGTACACTCACGGAAAAAGAGGATTTGTATGGTGAATACGCAAAAGCAAAGGTTTTCGCGTTGTCTTCAAGGCAGGAAGGCGCACCAAATGTTTTTGCCGAAGCGTTATTTCACGGATGCATGTTTGTTACATCAAGTATTGATGCTGCGGATGATATCATCAATTACGGCGAGCTTGGTGCAAAATATCCGATAGAAGATGTCAACGCACTGCAACAAACTCTTGTCGATGTATGCTCAATGGCAGATTTGCCCGGTATGCAAAAGCATATCCCTAAAGCTCTTGATTATGCCGCAAAATATTATGACTGGAATCGTAATGCAAAAAAACTCGCGTATATGCTGTTTAAGTAGTTATGCAAACGAGCCGTTGGAACTATAATATATTCATTGATTGATAGTGATAAATGGAGCAGTTCATGGATAATACATTCTCTCAAAATATATCCGGATTTTTATCCGAAACCGGACCATATATGGAACAGCTTGACGCTCTTTCCTTTGACACGGCTGCGGAGCTGTATGATTTACTTGAAAACGCCGCTCATGTCGCTACATTACATATTAAAGAAATCGACCCTGAGCTGCGCGTGGAGCTTTGCAGCAGGCTCGACATGGTACTCGAGCGTCTGATCGACGTATTACCGCCGTTTGAGCACACCGGAGAGCAGATACAAATTTTTTCGCCATCCCTTGAACTGTACCGGAACTGGAAAAATTTTCAGTTGATGAAGGACTGCGGGCTTGCAGGGTATATGCTGGCGCAGGAGTTAGGTGCAAAGCCTGTTATGCTCTTTGGGACAGAAAGTGAGGATTACCCCTATCTATCCATACTTCCGGGGTTGGAGCTTCTTTACCGTGATAATGAAAGTGAAACCGCTGCAGACCACTTCAAGCATCTGGAAACGAGTTATGCGGATATGGACATACTACTATTATATGGTATGTACAAACAGTCCACAGGTTATCTTGAAGCTTACCGGTTGCTGCGCCCGGACGGTAAGGTGTATTGCGGCCTTGATATGAATACCCACTGGTTTAAGCATGTGGATTGGGATGAGGAACCTGTCAGGCTGTTCGCTCAGCAATGTGACATAATGGCGACATCGTGCCGTTTTATGCGCGATGAGCTGAACCGTTTTCCAAAGTTCAACTTCCCGTGCCGTTGGCTGCCGAACGGGTTTTATAACCCGACGGGGCTCAAGATTACCGCCGACCCTAAGTACAAGGAAAATATAATTCTAATGGTCGGCAGAGTCGGTGACGGCCAGAAAAACAATGAGGAGCTTATGACTGCGTTTGCCCTGGCAGCCGACAACCTTCCGGGGTGGGAGCTGCGCTTTGTCGGCCCCGTTGACCCGCAAATAAAACCGTTCATTGAACATTATTTTTCAAAATACCCGTATTTGAAGGAACATGTTATATTTACCGGGGCTATCACAGATAAAGCGGAGCTTTATGATGAGTATGCAAAAGCCAAGATCTTTGCCCTGTCTTCGCGAACGGAGAGCGGAACTCCGAATGTCTATGCCGAAGCTCTTTTCCATGGCTGCATGTTCGTAACATCGGATATCGACGGCGCTGATGATATAACAAACTACGGCGAGCTCGGAGCTGTATATAAACGCGGCGATGTCAAAGACCTTGCAGATGCTTTAGTTAAAACCTGCGGTGACGCCGATGAGTCAGCTTTTAAAACTCACATACCAAAAGCGCTGAGGTACGCAAACCGTTACTATGACTGGAACCGCATAGCAAAAAAACTGGCTTATATGCTTTTTAATTAGATTAGAAGCGATAGTTTTCTCACACCGTCCGGAGCAAATATAAATTTCATGCAGGAGATACAAACAATGCGCGAACTTGAAAAAACCTATGACCCGAAAATAGTTGAAGACAGGATTTATAAACTTTGGGAGGACGGCGGCTTCTTTACAGGCGTAATCGATTCTGAAAAAAAGCCATTTACGATAGTAATCCCTCCGCCGAATGTGACCGGGCAGCTTCACCTGGGACACGCATTTGACAATACTCTTCAGGATATCCTCATTCGATTCAAAAGAATGCAGGGCTATGCGGCTCTTTGGGTACCCGGGACAGATCACGCCGGTATAGCCACACAAATAAAGGTCGAAGAGGAGCTGCGTAACAATGAGGGCTTGACGCGCCATGACTTGGGACGCGAAAAGTTTCTTGAGCGTGTCTGGGATTGGAAGCATATGTATGGCAACCGTATTGTCGAGCAGCTCAAAAAGCTTGGAAGCTCCTGTGACTGGAGCCGTGAGCGGTTTACTATGGATGAGGGCTGTTCAAGGGCGGTTCGCGAGGTTTTTGTTGATCTTTATGAAAAGGGTCTTATATATAAGGGCAAACGTATCATTAACTGGTGCCCGAATTGCACAACTGCATTGTCAGATGCCGAGGTTGAGCACGAGGAGCGCGAGAGCTTATTATATCATCTATGTTACCCTATTTTAGGTTCATCTGACACATTAGTTGTTGCAACGACTCGCCCGGAGACGATGCTGGGTGACACCGGTGTTGCTGTTAATCCAAAAGATACGCGTTTTAGTCATATGGTCGGCAGAACCGCTGTTCTTCCACTAATGAATCGTGAAATTCCTGTTGTTAAAGATGAATATGTTGATATAGAGTTCGGCACAGGATGTGTCAAGATTACACCCTGTCACGATCCGAACGACTTTGAGCTGGGAATTCGGCATAATCTTGAGCAGATGCTTGTAATGGATGAGAGTGCAAGGATTATAAACAGCGGCAAATATAACGGTTTAGACCGCTATGAAGCCCGCCGTGAGGTTATTAAAGACCTTGAGGCACTGGGTCTTCTTATTAAAACCGAAGCACACAAGCTGAGTATAGGCACTTGCCATCGTTGCGGCACAGTTGTTGAACCTGTTGCATCGGAGCAATGGTTCGTAAAGATGAAACCGCTTGCAAAGGCTGCAATAGAAGTCGTAGACAACGGCACTATAAGGTTTGTTCCCGACCGCTTTACGAAGATATATACGCATTGGATGGAAAATGTCCGTGACTGGTGCATCTCAAGGCAGTTGTGGTGGGGACACAGGATACCCGCATGGTATTGTGACTGCGGGCATGTTACAGTGAGCCGGGAGGACCCGGATAAGTGTGAAAAGTGCGCTTCTGTTGAGATAAAGCGTGATGATGATGTGCTGGACACGTGGTTTTCCTCCGCGCTATGGCCGTTTTCGACGCTGGGCTGGCCTGAGAAAACCGCTGATTTGGAGTACTTTTACCCGACTGACGTGCTGGTTACAGGCTACGACATAATCTTCTTCTGGGTTGCGCGAATGATATTCTCGGCAATGGAGTTTATGAAGCAGGCTCCCTTCCAAACGGTATTCATTCATGGAATGATACGCGACGACCTCGGCAGAATAATGAGTAAATCACTGGGAAACGGCGTTGACCCGATGGATATTTTTAATACTTACGGGGCGGACGCATTGCGCTTCAACATAGTCACAGGTAACTCGCCGGGTAATGATATGCGTTTTTACCCTGAGCGTTGCGAGGCTATGCGCAATTTTGCAAATAAAATCTGGAACGCGAGCCGTTTTGTATTAATGAATCTTACAATCGACCGGAGCGATATACCCCGCGAGTTTGTGCAAAGCGCGCAAAGCGAGCTGCCGCAAGAGAGTGTACAAAACGAGCTGCCGCAAGGAAGCGCACAAAGCAGTCTTCCTGACAAGCTGGAGCTTGAAGATAAGTGGATTTTATCCAAGCTAAACCGCCTTGCCGGCGAGATAGGCGAGAATCTTGATAAATACGAACTCGGCATAGCTGCGGCAAAAATTTATGACTTTATATGGGATACATTTTGCGACTGGTACATAGAGTTGACAAAGCCCCGCTTGCAAAGCGAGGACTCCGGAAACGCACAAAAGGTCCTCCTCTATGTGCTGACGGAAACACTCACAATGCTGCACCCGTTCATGCCATTTATCACTGAGGAAATATGGCAGGCGTTACCGGGCAGCGAGTCTGTTCTTATGATGCGCTCTTACACAAAATACACCGGCAAACTGCACTTTCCGGAGGAGGAGACCGGGTTTGAGTCAATTAAAGCTGCAATTCACGCTGTTCGCTCACGCCGTTCGGAAATGAATGTACCGCCCTCAAGGAAATCAAGTCTTACTATCGTGACCGATAAACCCGAAATCTTCGACAACGGACGCTCTTACATTGGAAAGCTGGCATATGCAAGTGATGTAACCATAACCCGCGAAGCCCCCCCGGACTTGACTAATCTTGCCGCTGCCGTTACAAACGATGCGAGGCTCTTTATGCCGTTAAGCGAGCTTATCGACATTGATAAGGAAAGGGAACGCATAGAGAAGGAAATAATCAGGGTAAAGACTGATATAGAGCGCTTGGAGCAAAAGCTCTCAAATACTCAATTCACTTCAAAGGCTCCGGAGCATGTTGTTAACGCGGAGCGGGAAAAGCTGGCAAAGCATAACGCTTTACTTGATAATTTATATGAAAGCAGGAGGGAACTCAATTGACAACAAAAGAACTAATGGACATTGCCTTAAAAGCTGCCGGACTCACTGAAATGCCCGGGGATTGCGGGATAATCGTCGAGGGCAAAGGCATAAAAAAAGTGCTCATGGGTGTTGACATGGACACCGCCGAGCTGATGCTTGCAAAGCAGCTCGGATACGACTGCGTCGTAAGCCATCACCCGAAAAACACAAACATGGACATGATCGATTTGCTTGACACCCATATCCGCAAGCTGGAGGCCCTTGGAGTGCCTAAAAACAAGGGTCAGAAGCTGTTGGAAGACCGGAAAACAGAGCTAAACTATAACTGGCATGTAGCTAACACCAGACGCTCGGAGAGTGCTGCAAAGCTGCTGGATATGCCGTATATAAGTCTCCACACCCCGGCTGATGTAATCGGCGAAAAAATCGTACAAACATTTCTTGACAAGAAATTTGGCAAAAACCCCGACACCACAGTCCAGGAAGTCGTTGAAGCGCTTGAGGAAATCTGTGAATACAAAAACTCGGCCAGAAAACCCGTTATCAGGGTCGGCTCTAAAGAAAGCTACGCGGGAAAAGTCTATGTACTCATGTCCGGACTTACAGGCCCCGGACCGAAAATTCTCAAAGAGTACTTTGAAGCAGGAGTCGGAACACTTGTAATGATGCACATACCCGAAAAAGACGCAAAAGAACTCAAGGAACAGAACATAGGTAATGTCGTCATTGCAGGTCACATGTCAAGCGACTCGCTCGGACTCAATAAAATAGCGCAGGAATGGGCAAAAAAAGGCGTTGAAACAACAATGATGTCCGGTATAGTGGAGATTTCCTAATCAACCGGAAATCAGTAAATACGACTTAATACAACACTTTTCGTAGTTCCTCCCTCATGGCAAGCGCTTCATAACGCGCGGCGGTAGCAAAGTCACCTCCGCGCTTTTTCCATGCCGCTATAATCCCTCTTGAAGAGTTGACTATTGCACCGTGACCGTTTTTATCAAACGCAAACGCGGCATCAGCAGCCGACCCGCCTTGTGTGCCGTATCCGGGAACCAGAAAAAACGTATTCTTCAACCTGTTGCGTAAATACTCAGCCTCCTGCGGATAAGTCGCCCCGACTACTGCTCCGACACATGTATAACCGTACTTATCTATTGTATCGCGCGAAATCTCCTCCATCAGCTCACCCACTGCGGTGTAAAGCTTTTCTCCACCGTGAGACAGGGGACGGTTCTCTGTCTCATCCTCGGCGAGACAGAGAACCGTCCCCTGTCTCACGCTTGAATCTACGATGGTTTTATCCTGCAGCTCGCCTGCAGAAGGGTTTGAAGTCCTGACAAGCGCGAAAACTGCTTTGTCATATTTAGTTGCAGTGTCAATAAACGGCCTTATACCGTCTGAGCCGAGATATGCATTGACAGTGAGCGCGTCCGCATTATACGGCATTAACTCTGATTCTCCAACACTTACGGTACCAAGATATGCCGCGCTGTAAGCAGCCGCAGATGCACCGATATCGTTACGCTTGCCATCAATAATTACATACAAACCCTTTGATTTTGCATAATCACATGTTTTGCTAAGCGCCAGAGCGCCGTATGGACCCAATTGCTCGTAATACGCAGACTGAGGCTTGACGGCGGGAACTATATCACACAGCGCGTCTATTAAGCCTGCATTGTACTCAACAACAGCGAGAGATGCTGCTTCAAGAGACTCACCTAACTCCTTAGTGTGCTTTTCCAGTATATCCGCCGGAATATGTGCCAGGTCCGGATCCAAACCGACAACCGTAGGGTTCTTTAGCTCATTTATTTTATCCTGTAATCTCGCAAACGACATAATTCTTCTCCTCTTCTTCTTTCCTTACTCGCATTTTTTTAATTTTATTCCTTACTTTTCGTTCCTTACTTCCTTATTTCGTTTCATATTTCCAAAATCACTATTCCTTCTCAAAATTCCTGATGCTTGTACACTATCTTCCCCCGGGATATCGTATATTTAACCTTTCCGCGTAGTTTCATTCCGCCGAATGGTGTGTTTCTTGCTTTTGACTTAAACTCCGCCGGGTCCACTGTCCACTCCTCGTCCGGGTCGAAAATAACGATGTCCGCTGTCCCGCCCGTTTTCAACTGCCCGGCTTCGATTCCCAAGAGATTTGCAGGGTTTTTTGACATTAAGTTAATTATCTTCCTAATACTGAGTTCTCCGGTATGGTACAGATTTGTAAGCGTAACGGCAAGAGAAGTCTCGAGTCCGATTATACCGTTTGGAGCTTCTTCAAACGGTAATTCCTTCTCTTCATTTGAGTGCGGTGCATGATCCGTTGCAATCGCATCTATTGTTCCGTCCTTAAGACCCCGGATTATCGCTTCAACATCCCTGTCCTTACCTAGGGGCGGATTCATCTTTGCCAACGCTCCCTTTTCCTTACATGCAGACTCAGTAAGCGAGAAATAGTGCGGGCATGTCTCCGCTGATACCTTAGTCCCCGCCATTTTAGCCTTGCGGATTGCATCAACAGCTCCTCTTGTGCTGACATGAGCGATATGTATTTTAACATTAGTTTCATCAGAAAGCCCTATGTCACGTATCACCATAGGCTCCTCTTCCTCACAGTGGCTAATAATCGTTATATCGTTTAATTCCCCGGTTTGCAGTGCTTTTCGCATTATTTCCCCGTTTATGACCGGCAAACCGTCATCGGACAGAGCAACTGCACCCGCTTTTTTTAAAGCTGCAAAATCCGTAAGCTCCAGCCCGAGCTGCCCGATGGTTACTGCGCCTATAATCATAACATTAACAGGCGCGCTAATACACGTCTTAGCAACATCTTCCACGATATCCTTACCGTCTATAACAGGCAAAGTGTTAGGCATACAGCAACAGGTTGTTACTCCGCCCGCCGCCGCTGCCGCCGCTCCTGAAATAATATCCTCCTTATATTCAAAGCCCGGCTGACGGAAATGAACATGGATATCCACAAGACCCGGAGCAACAATAAATCCGCTCGCATCTATAACCTGCATATCAGCGGTTGCCTGAAAAGCCTCCGATATCCCGATAACCTTGTCATCCTTTATTAGTATATCAACAAACTCACATGTCTCCGGCAATATAACCTCCCCGCCTTTAATTAATAACATCTACCTTCCTCCTGAGTTCATCAAAAGTATTTTCCTCTATTGCGATGCGAATTCCTTCCATAAGCTTATTATAAAAGTACAGGTTATGAATCACAGCAAGCCGCAAAGCCAGCATTTCACCCGCCTTAAACAAATGCCTTAAATAAGCGCGCGAGAAGTTAAGACAAACCGGGCAGCCGCATTCACTGTCTATCGGAAGGCTGTCATCCTTATACCTCTCATTTAGTATATTTATGCTGCCTTCTTCACACCATGTGTAAAGCTTCCCGTGCCGCCCGTTCCTTGCAGGCATTACACAGTCAAAGAAGTCGACTCCCCTCGCCACCGCTTCAACAATATCCTTCGGCGTACCGACACCCATCAGATACCGCGGTTTATCAACCGGCATAAACTCTTCGATGATTTCGATAGTATCGTACATTTGCTGTGCAGGCTCGCCGACAGCAAGCCCGCCTATAGCATAACCGGGTAAATCAAGCTCCGCTATACGCTTCATATGCGCTATCCTTAAATCCGCAAAAACCGCACCCTGATTAATACCGAAAAGGTCGGCGTCAACCCCTTCCATCTCATCCCTGCATCTGACAAGCCAGCGATATGTCCGCATGCATGACTGCTCCACATAATCACGCGGCGACGGTATCTCTACGCATTCGTCAAACGCCATTACAATATCCGAGCCGAGGTTGGCTTGTATTCTTATGCTGTCTTCAGGCGACATAAAGATTTTTCGACCGTCAACATGCGAATTGAATGCCACACCCTCTTCGGAAATTTTTCGTAAATCCGCAAGCGAAAATATTTGAAACCCTCCGCTGTCGGTTAAAATCGGTCCGTCCCAGGCCATAAACTTATGCAGGCCCCCCTGATTGCGGATAAGCTCGTCCCCCGGGCGGATATGCAGGTGGTAAGTATTGGCAAGAGCAACCTGACAGCCGATTTCAATCAAATCAACACTTGAAAGCGCGCCTTTGATTGCAGCTTGTGTTGCGACATTCATAAACACAGGTGTCTGAATATCGCCGCTTTTAGTTTTATACTCTCCCCTGCGGGCATTGCCTTGTTTTGAAATGAGTTTGAACATGTAATAATTTTATCAAATTTCAAGAGCTTCCGCAATACACCGCTAAAACTTTGATATTTACAACTTATACTCATAATATTATACAAATAAATATAGCAATTTACGCTAAAATGTGGTATAGTGACCGGAGGTATGCTAAATAATGTAAAAAAATTCATCATTTAGGGGGAGTATTAAGCATTATGAAGAATATGAAGGTATCAATGAAATTGGTCGTCAGCTTTACGATCATAATTGCACTGACTGTAGTTGTCGGAGTCATTGGCATCATCGGTATGAACAACATTAATGCCGCTAAACAGGAAATGTATTACAGCGTTACAGCGCCGATACCGTACCTTGGTAAAATCGAAGAGGATATACAAAGCGCAAGGGTTTACGTACGCGAAATGGTTATGGCAGCTATGTACGAAAACCAGGCCGGTGTTGACGAGAACTGGAGCAACGCCAATCAGAGATTAGGTGAAATACCTGCTGCAGCTTCTTCTTTCAGAGATTATGTTGAGAGTGAAGCTGTACTTAGGATGTTCAATGAGGGCATGAGTAAATACGAGAACAGTTTAAGACAGGTTATAGAGCAAATCCATACAGCCTCTAAATCCGGCACCGAAGATGATATCTATCACATTAAAGATAATCTGCTGCCGGAATGCGGCCGCATCGCCGGGGAAATCATTGATACATTCTCAAAATGCGTAGACGACCTTATGGCTTACGGGTCTACATCATATCAGGAGTCCGCCGACATGGCCGACCTTCTGCTTATGATTGTAATAGTTGTCCTTGTCGCAGCAATCGCAATTGCTGTATTCCTTACCATCTACATATCCGGTCTCATTGCAAAACCGCTTTCCGTTATTGCAGGAGCTTTCTCACAAATCGGAACACGCGGTAAGCTCCAATTTGATGATTCTGTGACAAGATTCGCCAATGAAACCGCATTGCGCAAGGACGAACTCGGAGACTGCGCAAAAGGCTTCAAGGGAATCATCGACCATATGATAGACATTGAAAGAAACCTCGCCGAGATTGCAGACGGCGACCTCACCACAACCGTACACGCGCTTTCCGAGGAAGACAGTATTGCTAACTCAATGCAGAGGACACTCGACAACCTCAACACAATGTTTGGAGAAATCAACTCTGCTTCAAATCAGGTCTCAACGGGCTCGAAGCAAATCGCAGACGGAGCGCAGTCGCTTGCTCAAGGCTCAACCGAGCAAGCCGCATCAGTCGAAGAACTTTCGGCATCGATAGGTGAAATTGCTCAAAAAACAAAAGAAAATGCCACAATGGCGGAACGTGCGGCAACACTTGCAAGCACTATCATGCAAAATGCCGAAAGAGGAAGCTCCCAGATGGGTGATATGACAACCGCCGTTCATGAAATCAACCAGGCAAGCCAGAGCATCAGCAAGGTTATCAAAGTCATTGACGATATAGCCTTCCAGACAAACATCCTTGCTCTCAACGCTGCCGTGGAAGCTGCAAGAGCCGGTCAGCACGGTAAAGGGTTCGCCGTTGTTGCTGAAGAGGTTCGTAACCTCGCTGCCAAGAGTGCTGAAGCTGCAAAAGACACGGGCGGTCTGATTCAGAACTCAATGGAAAAAGCCGAACTCGGTGCGCGTATTGCAGGCGAGACCGCAGAGAGCCTTGCAGATATCGTATCCGGTATAAATGAAAGCAGCCAAATCGTCGGTGAAATCGCAAGGTCCTCCGAGGAACAGGCACTTGGTATCACCCAAATCAATACAGGCATCGACCAGGTCGCGCAGGTTGTTCAGCAAAACAGTGCGACCGCACAACAATCAGCCGCTGCTTCCGAGCAAATGAGCAGCCAGTCATCAATGCTCGAGGAGTTGATTTCGCAGTTTAAGCTTAAGAGTCAAACCTTTGGGCCGCAAAGCTTACCTTCAAGAAAGCCAAAGGCTGACTCAATGCCGTCCATCAGCGAAAATGTCTATGAACCGGCAGGTTCCGACGATTTCGGTAAATATTAAAAGCATTAAGATTAAAAGTTAGAAGGAGACTGTAAAATGCAGTCTCTTTCTTGTTGACAAAGGTATTATTTGTGGTATAATTATGACATTAAGGATAATGATGGTTTTATGAAAGGATGCGATGATTGACATGAGGATTAATAATAATGTAGGAGCGCTTAATACCCAAAAGCAGGTAGGACTCAATAACAGTGCCGTCGCAAACAGACTGGAAAAGCTCAGCTCCGGAAAACGTGTGAACCGCGCATCAGACGATGCAGCGGGTCTTGCTATTTCTGAGAAAATGCGGACGCAAATCATTGGCACACTGACCGCATCCAGAAACACACAAGACGCCGTATCCCTCATCCAGGTAGCGGAAGGCGGGTTGCAATCGATCCATGGAATGCTCCAGCGCGCCAGAGAGCTTGCCGTACAATCCGCAAATGGCACAAATGATGACAATGTCGACCGCAAAGCACTCCAGGGCGAGTTCACAAACCTCGTAAACGAGCTTGACGACACCGCCGGTACCACCGAATTCAACGGCAAGAATGTCCTCGACGGCACCAACAGCCCGGTTACAATTCAGGCGGGACCAAACAGTGACGATACCGTTGATATTGAAATAGGAGCAATGAACGCAGCGCAGTTATTAGGCTTCAATGATGATAACTACAACCCGGAAACCGATGCAAACCTCGCCACAGGAGCCGCAGCATCATCCGCTATCAACACGATTGACAACGCTATTAACGATGTATCCATGCAGCGTGCGGAGCTTGGCGCAATGCAAAACCGCCTTGAGTTCCGTATGCAGGCTCTCGACATACAAGCCGAGAATGCAACCGCTGCAGAAAGCCGTATACGTGACACAGATATGGCAAGGATGATGTCAGAGCTGACCGCAAAAAATATTCTGCAGAAAGCTTCAACAGCAATGCTCGCACAAGCAAATGCAAGGCCTCAGAACATCATAGGCATGCTTGGTTAATTTAAACCTAAACACTCAAAATCAACCCGAACCGGCGGTTAGGGTTGGTTTTTGTTTTTACCTCACTGCAGCTTCTATTTCACGGCGCACCTCATCAATAACTTGCGCCGCCGTTTTAATGCCGTCTTCAGCTTCAAACAACGCATGATTTAAAATCCAGTAAAATACTTCTGAAGTATTGGGTGTATAGAAAACCGCCGATTGCCGCATGATACGGGAATCAATCGCTACATCCGCAATTGCAGTCCTGTAATCTGATGACGGCAGCCTCGCGCGAGCTGTTGAAAAGTCTATCCAGTTTTGCAACAGGGATTCATCAGTGTACCAATTCCGCCTCAACGGCATCCACCAGCCATCAAGAATTGCATCCATGTTGTTCCACTCATCAGTGTACCATCTTATGAAATCCGCAACCTCTTCCGGGTATTGTGTTCCTGCAAAAGCCACTATCGGGATGCTGCCTACATTGATATTTACTTTTTGCTGCATATACGGAAGCACCGCCACACCGTAATTGATGTCCGTATATGACGAGAAGCCTGCTGCCCATTGTCCGTCTGTAGTCATTGCAACATTTCCATTTCCGACAGAGCTGTAAAAGCCTCTGTTTACGGTACGACCAAAAGGCATAACATCATGTACCAGATATAAATCGTACACCTTTTGAATAGCCTCGATGGCAGCGTCGTCAAAGATAACCGATCCGCCGTCTTCTGAAAACCATCTCCCGCCGTTAGAAAGCGACCAGACCTCAAGCTGCTCGACTGATGTGTTCACCGAAACCCCGTATTGTACGATATTATTTCTGTCAAAACCGCGGTCACCGGGATTTCTTCCGTTTGAGTCAAGCGTTAGCAACCTTGCGACTTCGACAAACTCATCCCATGTCCAAGCCTCATCGAGTGCAGCGGGCGGATAAGCCAGCCCCGCATCGTCAAACATTTCCTTATTGTACCAAAGTGCGAGTATCTGGTTTGTATTGGCATATGCTATGGTTTCACCGAGATATGTGTATGCAAGATAATCAAGAGGTCTGCTTGCCTGACCGGCAAAAGCATCGAGTAGCAGCAGCGTGCCGTCCCGTGCCAAACCGATAACATCGGACTCGTTGATCATTCCGCAGTCGGGTAAATTACGAGCCACAGCCATGGTATCTATTATATCGCTGTATTCAATATAAGGGAACTGCAACACAGTTACATGTACCCTGTCTTGCATATTATTGTAAACATCTATCGCTTCCTGTGCAGAAAGCAGGTCACCGGACTCACCCCATATAGAAAATGTAATCTCTGCTTTCTCCTGCGGCAGCGGCAACGGCACAGGCGGCGGCGCCGGAGGTGGCGGGGGTGCGGGTGGCGGTACAGGTGCAGGCGGCGGCAGAGGTGTGCCGAAAAGCTTATTATCTGATGGCAAGGCACCCCTGTCATTCGTTATCCGCGGACTGAAAACACCGGAAAGTGCCAATGCGGCAACTATAATAAAACAAACGGCGGCAACAACTCCGATGACAACTCCATTCTTTGACGAAGACGGCTTAGGCTGTTGCGGCGACGCATAACCGTACGGCTGCGGCACTTGCCCTTGCTGCGGCGCATAGCTCTGTTGCGGCGACGCATAACCGTACGGCTGCGGCACTTGCCCTTGCTGCGGCGCATAGCTCTGTTGCGGCGACGCATAACCGTACGGCTGCGGCATTTGCCCCTGCTGCAGCGGCGAACCGCATTCAATGCAAAATTGATGCCCGTCATCTTCAGAAATTGTCTTACATTTTGGACATATCTTCACTTCGCCACTCTCCCTGATTTTAGTACGCCCCAGTCAACCGTCACAAGGTGAACAAACCCTGCATTATTATATCATCCGAAATTAAAAAATCAACACAACCGCCGCTGCAGTGATTGTCTCCGCTTGTACGATTGTATCTGCTTGTACTATAGTCTCCGCTCGTTTCCGGATGCATCAGTTGTAAAAGTACCGCTTAATTCATCAAAACTTATTAAACAATAGAACAATGATTAAATAATACTTGAATAAATATAAAATCCAGTATACAATAACGTTTAGCATAAATAACTAATTAAAGGAGAGGTTTTATGATTTGCAATAAGTGCGGAAGTCAATTACCGGAAGGTTCAAAATTCTGCCAGAATTGCGGTGCCAGTTTTGAAGCCGATGCCGGATATCAGCAGCCCCCGCCGGCACCTGTGCAAGCACCTGCACCGCAACCCCAGTACCAGCAACCCCCGCCGCAGCCCCAATATCAGCAGCCCCCGCCACCGCCTCAATACCAGCAACCCCCGCCCCAGCCCCAATACCAGCAGCCTCCGCCACCACCCCAATACCCGCAGCAGCAAAGTCCCTATGCAAGTCCGCCATACGCACCGGCTGCCACGGCTACAAAGAGCAAAACCGGTTTGATTATTGGTATTGCCGCTGCAGTTGTAGTAGTAGCAGCAATAGTTGTCGTCCTTTGGTTGTTTGTATTCAGCAGCGGAAGCGACCTCGTAGGCGAATGGGAATACTCCTCCGGAACCTGGGTGTACTTTTTCGGGTATTCAGATTACATTGAGTTCTTCTCCGACGGGCGCGTAATTGAATATGATTACGGCGAAGCAGGTCGATGGTCAACCAGCGGAAGCCAGTTAACCATTGTAGGCGATTACAGCGGCACGGAAGTCTTCACATACAATATATCGGGTAATACACTAAATATTACCGACAGGGACGGAGACACTATTGTCTATAGAAGAACAAGGTAACAAGCCGTAAATCACATTTATAAAATAACTGTTCAGAGGAAATCAATCATCCCTCCGAACAGTTATTCTTTATGTAATCATCCGCCTATCATAAGAACGCCGATAATCCCGCCATCATTACCATAAACAGGTACAGCGGCACGTGCAGTTTCACCTACGAGGCCGTCAAACTCAAAATCCATGAAAGAACTGCCGCTGATTGCGGTTTCAAAGCTTTGAAGATGGGCAATCGAATCGCCGTAGAGAAAAGGATAGTTCGACCTGAACAACACGATTCCGTCAGAATCCGCCAAAGTAATGTTATGATAATCGATATACTGCCCGTACACTATCATGAAATCAAGAATAAACATGTTAAATGTATCTTCGCTTATATTGACAATTGCCTCAAAAAGGTTGTGACCAAAGGCACTAACGGCGATTTCCGCCGCAATACCCAACCGCAGATAAAGATCAGCTTCTGAGTCGGGCAACACAATAATCTCGATACGGCGATTATTACGGCGCCCATCCTCTGTGCCGTTATCTGCAGCAGGGTCAAACTCACCGAAGGCAAGCGTGGATATTCTATAACCGTAGATTTGTTCATATAATATCTCTAAAACACTCATGGCTCTTGCCAGGGATAAATGGTAATTTGACGGAAACTCAGTTGTAGAAACAGGCACAATATCGGTATGCCCCGTTATAATAATCCGATTGTTAATGTTGCTCAGCTCTTCTCCAAAGAATCTTATAATCGCAACGCCTGTTGTGCTGAGTGTTGCCCTGCTTGACTCAAAAAGCAAATCATTCATCAAACTAAAAGCAATGCCGTCAACACTGCCTTCATGAAGGCTGTCCGTAAGCTGCCGGACGCTTAATATACCCTCTCCGAACTTATCGGTAAAATCAGATATAATACCCGGCACAGAGTCCGCAAAATTATTAAATACTGTATTGTCCGGCCCATCCGGTACTGACGGCTCAGCAGGTACTAACGAATCGCCGGGCTGCACGTTTTTACCGCCGTTTTCAACGCCGCCTCCCCCGTTTACATTTTTAACAGCCGGATCGCCGCGCATTCTGTCTGAATCGTTCCATCCAAACGGGTCAAACACGAAATAAACAATAACTGCGGTTATGATCAAGCACGCTGCAACTGCAGCGCCGATTATCAGACCTTTCTTCGAACCGGCTTTTTTACCCTCTCCCGGCGGTAGCGGACTTTGTGGCGAACCGCATTTAGTGCAAAACAGGCTGTCGTCTTCTGAAGCTGCCTGACATTTCGGACATACCCTCATTTTATTCAACCCTCCATGCAGTAGGTGTTGCATAGCCTCGCATATTCATACCGGACAGCACCACATTTCCGGCAGTACCGCCAAACCCGCCGTGTACCTAAGCTCCCGCTGTATACCTAGGCTCCCGTTTCCAAATATGTCAATAAATAAACGTTATTTCAAAGAGGAACTCTTCGCCTGAGCGCCATATACCTATTGTAGTTGTTTCTCCTATCTTGAAAAATGCTCTTGCTATACCTAATTCTTCAGAATTTCTGACAACATGTTCACCCAGGCTGATAATTATATCGTCTGCTATGATACCGGCTCTTTCACCTGCTGAACCGGGAACAACTGAATCAACAAGCCAGCCGGTAACAGGCGATTCGGTGTCCCATCCGTTAAGACCTATGGTCGGGACAATACCCGGGGAAAAGTAATCGGTGCTGGTGGTCAGCCCCGCAGTCATGGAACCGCCGACTGAGACTGCTACAACATCCCGCCAGGCAGAAATATTACCTTGACCATTCGAGTTGCTTCCGGCTGTAACCACGGTGCCGTCCGCTCTGATACCGACTGTATGCTCCCAGCCTGCCGATATTGCAATAATATCACGCCACCCGGAAACATCACATTGACCCAATCCATTCCAACCGATCGCAAGCACTGTACCGTCAGATTTGAGACCTACAGTGTGAAACTCTCCGGCGGATATTTGCACGATATCACGCCAACCTGATACACCAGTCTGTCCGTCAATATCAGACCCGGTTGATACAACAGTACCATCAGATTTAAGCCCTACCGTGAAGAATCCTCCGGCGGATACCTGCACGATATCACGCCAACCGGAAACATCACATTGACCGTCCGCATTCCATCCGGTTGCAAGTACAGCGCCATCGGAACTCAATCCTACGGAATGAGCGAATCCGGCATCAATCGCATAAACATCCCGCCAGCTTGAAACATCGCATTGTCCGTAGTCGTTCCAACCTGCAGCAAGGACTGTGCCGTCGGCTCTAAGCCCCAAAGTAAACCCGCCTCCGGGATTTGAAGTACCGTCATCCTGTATAATATAGCTTGTTCCTCCGGTGGAAACGGCTACAATATCCCTCCAGCCGGAAACATCGCACTGACCATTATCATTCCACCCGGCTGCAAGGACTGTTCCATCAAAGCATAGCCCCACGGTATGGTTCACTCCGGCGGATAAAGCCACGATATTCTGCCAGTCATAAATTGAGCTTTGACCATAAAAGTTGCTTCCCGTAACAAGGACCTGGTAACGCGGCTTCGCGGGTATTTCCGGCGTTGATATCACCGGTGGCTCCGGGGGTAATCCCGGAGTCGTTATTACCGGCGGTTCCGGTAGCGCGCCGTTTGTTATGCCGGTCTGCGGATTTTTGCCACCGGCTCCATCAGCTCCGCCTGCCTCGCTCCCGGAAGTAATTCCGAAAATCGACGGGAAGAATAGCACTATCACAGCCGCTGCAATTAGGAGTGCTGTAATCGCGGCTCCGATTATAATCCACTTCTTCCGCACCGTTTTTTTGCCATCTTGAGGCGGATGCGGCGGAGGTTGCCCGAACTGCGGCATAATATATTGCGGCTGTTGTATGTACCCCTGTGCCGGAGGTTGCGGCGGTGGCACAGCCTGCCCTGCATCCCCGACAAGCGGTGCTCCACATTCGGTACAAAACCGGCTGCCATCATCTGAAACTGCCTGACACTTCAGACATATTATCATCTCATTATCCCCCTCAAAAAACCACGAAAAACACTAACCAAAACACAATAAATACTGCTTGTATAAATATGCAATAAATTATACTAAAGTATACCATAGGCAAGGATATATTTTCACATTCTTAACAAAAGATTAACAGTACTAAGGGAAATGTGAATTCGGGCATTGATTCATAATGAATCTCTGCCCGTAATTGCTGCTACGTCACGAATTACCCCTGTGTACTACCCCAGGCTCAGGTATGCCTCGATAAAGCCGTCAAGGTCACCGTCCATGACGGCATTTATATTGCCGTTCTCATACCCTGTGCGGTTGTCTTTAACAAGTGTATAAGGCATAAACACATAAGAGCGAATCTGGCTGCCCCATTCGATTTTCATCTGCTCACCTTTTATATCGCTTATCTTGTCCAAATGCTGCCGCTCTTTGATTTCAAGCAGCTTTGAACGCAGCATCCGCATTGCGACCTCACGGTTCTGATGCTGGCTGCGCTCCATTTGGCAGGCAACGACCAGACCTGTCGGCATATGCGTTATCCTGACGGCGCTTTCTGTTTTATTGACATGCTGCCCACCCGCTCCCGAAGCGCGGAATGTATCTACCCTTAAATCCTCATTCTTTATCTCAAGCTCAACATCGTCCGATATAAGCGGCGCGACCTCGACTGCCGCAAATGACGTATGCCTGCGCCCCGATGAATCAAACGGCGAGATTCGCACAAGCCTGTGTACGCCGTTTTCGCTCTTTAAGTAACCATAGGCATTATCCCCGTCGATTTGGATAGAAGCTGATTTCATGCCCGCCTCTTCACCGTCGAGCCAGTCAAGCACCTTATACTTCATGCCGCGGCGCTCCGCCCAGCGGGTGTACATCCGATACAGCATCTGCGCCCAATCCTGCGCCTCGGTTCCGCCCGCCCCGGCGTGAAATGAAACGATAGCGGAGCTGTTATCATAATCACCGGATAACAGCGTTTCCAGCCTTGCATCTTCCAGTGCATCAGAGAACGATTTAAACTCATCCTCAAGCTCCGGCAGCAGGCTCTCGTCCTTCTCCTCCGCGCCCATCTGGCAAAGCGTAAACAAATCGCTCCAGGCTCCGTCAAGCTTCTCATATTTCTCGTGCCTGCTTTTTAAATGCTTGATTTTTTGCAACACTTTTTGCGAATTGTCAAGATCGGTCCAAAACCCTTCACCCGCACTCTCGGCTTCAAGCCTATCCAACTCCTCTGCAGCCTCATCCAGCTTGAGAGCTTGTTTTAAACTGTCAAGCGCCGGTCGAAGCGAATTAATCTTTTGCTTGTAATCATCAAATTGAATCATATCTCCCCAAACCCTACTCTGCTCTCAAAACCACAACAACAACCTGCGGATTGTTAAGGAACCGGGTCCACCCGAAATGATTGCCCAACCCTCTTGAAACTACCATGCTGGTATTCCCTGCCGTATAAACACCGCTTGTGTATGTCGGGAACAAATCTTGCTGCGGACCGACAAGCCCGTCGGTAAAAGGCAGGCGCACCATACCGCCATGCGCGTGACCGCTTAATATCAAATCGACCCCCAGCCTGCTGTAAAGCGGTAGATTGTAATTTCTGTGGGACATCACAACAATAAAGTCCGCATCTTCCCTTTGCTGAATGTCATTGATAAACTCTTCCGGCTTTATCATATCTGCAGGACCGCCCGGGTCATCGACGCCGGCAAGAATAATTGTTTCGCCGCCTGATGCAAGCTGTTCATACTGATTTCGCAGAACATTTACACCGTTTTCCTCAAGCATTGCAAGCAACTGCCTCACAGCCCCGCTGTCCCATTCGTGATTTCCGGTAACATAATAAACCGGTGCAACTTTTACAAGCTGCGACACAAGCGTTTGCGCAATCTCAAGCTGCCTTTCCACAGGCTTGCTTGTCTGGTACCGGTCAATTAAATCCCCGGCAATCGCAATAATATCAGGCTTTGCCGCTCTTACCGCTTCAACCAGAGCCTCGTTATCCCTACCATGCTCCGCGCCATGCATATCCGCAAGCAAAACAATGCGGTACCCGTCAAAAGCCTCCGGAAGATTTGAAAAGAACAGCTCATACTCCGTGGTCACAAGTCTCGTGTTGCTGTCAATAAACAAGATTCCGGCAACTATTAAGATAATCAGCAGTATGATGAAAAATGTACCAAAGCACCCTAGTCTTTTTCTCTTCAGCTTCATATTCCTATTTTGCCTTACTCTGCGCAGGCCTGAAGTCTCCGCGCAGAGTAAAACTCAACTTTCCTTATCCCTGACAAAAACATGCTTGATGTTCGGATCAGTGGTATGCCTGAAATCGATTTCAAAACGATCAATCGACTTTATCATCGCAGAAAGACTTTTATACCCGAAATTTCGATGGTCGAAATCAGGTTGCTTCTTTAAAATGAGATTTCCAAGCTCCCCCATAAAAACCGACCCGCTGTCGCCCGCCAAATCGGCAACAGAATCGGCAATCAGTTCAACAACAGTGTCCGGCACTTTTAAGTTGCCGCGCGCCCGTCCCGGTTGGTTAAGCTTGCTTTGCTGCGACGAATCGTGTTTACCGTCATATTGACGCTCAGCCCCATTTTGCCCGTCAAGCAGGCTTTGCGTCCCGTTCCCGCTCAAATCGGCTTCCGCAAATCTTTCGTAAATAACCTCGATATAGGTAAATTTATCACATGCCGCAATAAACGCGCTCGGTGTTTTCCGCTCGCCTATGCCTATCACACGCTGCCCGGCTTCGCGCAAGCGTATAGCAAGGCGTGTAAAATCACTGTCGCTCGATACGAGCACAAAACCATCGGTCTTTTCTGTATAGAGAATATCCATAGCATCAATTATCATCGCCGAATCGCTGGAATTTTTACCCGTTGTATAGCTGTATTGCTGTATCGGCGTGATAGCGTTTTCCAAAAGCGATGCCTTCCAGCCGGATACCACGGGGCTTGTCCAGTCGCCGTATATACGCTTTATTGTGGGAGTGCCGTAGATTGCTATCTCTTCCATTACTCTCTTCATACAGTTTCGCGGCACATTCTCCGCATCAATAAGAACCGCAAGCCGCATATTGCTGAAACTCAATGTATTTTCCATCATTTCCTTCTCACCTCCTTTTCTGCTCCTTTTCCCTGACCATAAACCGCATCAAGAGGACGGGGGTATTGCACCCCGTCCTCTTGTACAATCAAAGTCACTTCGGCTCGAACATTTCCTTTTGCTTGGCAAGCAGCTCGTAGCGGTCCTTTGCCTCCTGCTCTGCTGAGGCGAACAACTCCTTGGCACGTTCCGGGAAGGTACGTGTAAGCTTACTGTAGCGCACCTCGCTCATGATAAACTCATTGTAGCTTGCCGTCGGCTCCTTGCTGTCTATAGTCAGCGGGTTCTTGCCTTCCGCCTTGAGACGCGGGTCGAAGCGGAAATTGTTCCAATATCCGGCTTCAACAGCCTTTTTCGTATGCTCAATCGTCTTGCCCATACCGCAACTGAGACCGTGGGCTATGCAAGGCGAGTAGGCAATAACAATCGACGGACCGTTGTAGCTTTCCGCCTCAAGTATGGCGTTTAAAGTTTGCTGATAGTTTGCACCCATAGCGACCTGTGCAACATAAACATAGTCATACGCCATGGCGATTTGCGCCAGATTTTTCTTCTTGACCGGCATTCCGGCTGCGGCAAATTGCGCCACCGCACCCGTCGGTGTTGCTTTGGATGCCTGCCCGCCCGTGTTGGAGTACACTTCGGTGTCGAATACAAGGATGTTGACATCCTCACCAAGCGCAAGAACATGATCCAAACCACCGTAACCAATGTCGTATGCCCAACCGTCGCCGCCGAATATCCAGACGGACGGCTTGACAAACAGATCCTTACTCTCAAGAACTTCACGCGCTAAATCGCAAAGTCCGCATTTGCAATGCTTTTTATCATCATCCCAGTACTTGGCATATTCGGGATCCTCAAATGCTTTTGCCTCTTCATCGGTGAATGTTATCGCCCAGTCAAGCGCTTCCTCAAGCTCTTTTGCGGCGCATTTTGACTTTTCGCCATCGTTCATCGATTCAAGCCATTTTTTCCCGGCATCACGAAGCGGCGAATCCTCAGCCAGCCACTCATGCTCCAGAATATTTTGGACTTTCTCTGCAAGCCCCGCGCGACGCTGCTTCATTGCGACTGCCATGCCGAATCCGAACTCCGCGTTGTCCTCAAACAGCGAGTTCGCCCATGCCGGTCCGTGTCCGTCAGCATTGGTTGTATACGGGGTCACGGGTGCGCCGCCGCCCCAAATCGAGGAGCAGCCGGTGGCATTTGCTATAAACATCCTGTCGCCGTAGAGCTGAGTCACAAGCTTGGCGTACGGGGTTTCACCGCAGCCTGCGCAAGCACCCGGAAACTCAAGCAACGGCTTAATGAACTGCGAACCCTTCACCGTGGTCTTTGCAAACCCGGTCTCCTTCGCCGTGACATTCGCATCGGCATAATCGAAGTATTTCTGCGACGGAGTTGCTTCATCAATAGGAATCATCTCAATCGCGCTGTTCTTGGCAGGACAGACATTCGAACATGAGCTGCATCCTGTGCAGTCAAGAACCGACGGGATAATCGAGTATGTATAATCCTCGTTGCCCTTGCCTGTCATCGGGATTGCCTGTATACCCTCGGGAGCTGCCGCAAGCTCGGCTTTATCCATAACATACGGACGAAGTATCGAATGCGGGCAAATATACACGCACTGGTTGCACTGTATGCAGTTTTCAGGTATCCAGCGCGGTGCGTCTACATTTATTGTGCGCTTTTCGAAGACTGCCGTTCCCGAAGGGATAAGCGAGCCGCACTCGGAAGCGAGAAATGCCGATACAGGCAGGTCATTGCCTTTCATGAGGTTGATTTGCGTCATAACCTCATCGGCATATTTGACCAGCGCGGCATTGCCCTTAAACTCGCTTTTGGCGACCTTATCGGGTGCAGGGTTTTTCCATGAATCGGGTACATCGATTTTTACGACATTGTCAACACCCTTGTCAATTGCCGCATTATTCATTTCAACAATGTTAGCGCCTTTGCTGCCGTAGGATTTCTGCACAGCGTCCTTCATATGCCCGACAGCTTCATCGATGGGCAGAATCCCGGAGAGCTTAAAGAACGCAGCTTGCAGAATTGTGTTTATTCTTCCGCCGAGACCAAGCTCCTTGGCAATCGTTACCGCGTCGCACACATAGAGTTGAATATTGTTATCCGCAATATATTTCTTTGCGGAAGCAGGCAGCCTCGCCGTAAACTCATCAACATCCCATGCGCAGTTTGCAAGGAACACACCACCGGGCTTGAGTTCCTGCGCCATCTCGAATTTCTCAAGATACGCAGGCACATGGCAGGCGACAAAATCGGCTTTGTTGATATAGTATGTAGATTTAATCGGGCTCTTGCCAAAGCGAAGATGGCTTATCGTCACGCCGCCGGACTTGCGCGAATCGTACTGGAAGTACGCCTGAACCTTCATGTCGGTGTTATCGCCAATAATTCTGACCGAGTTATGATTCGCTCCTACGGTGCCGTCGGCGCCGATGCCCCAGAATTTGCACGATTTTATATCCGAAGGAGTAGTGTCCGGATTCTCTTTTACAGGCAGCGAAAGATTTGTAACATCATCGACAATACTGAGTGTAAAGTTGCATTTTGGCTCGTCAGCCTGAAGATTGCGATAAGCGGCAATGATATCGGCAGGAATCGTATCCTTGCTGGAAAGACCGTAGCGGCCGCCGTAAACCTTAACTCCGCTACCCCTCAGAGCTGTTGAAATATCCAGGTACAAAGGCTCACCGATGCCGCCCGGCTCCTTTGTGCGGTCAAGCACACCGATGCGCTTTACGGATTTCGGAAGCACTGCAAGCAGATGTTTAACCGAGAAAGGCCTGTAAAGACGGACCTTGATAAGTCCGACCTTTTCACCATTCGCGTTAAGATAGTCAACAACCTCTTCGATAGTGTCAAGCACGCTGCCCATAGCAACCAATACATACTCGGCATCCGGTGCGCCATAATAGTTAAAGGGCTTATAATCCGTACCGGCAGCGGCATTGACTTGATTCATGCAATGCTCAACAATATCGGCAAGCGAGTCGTAAACTGTGTTACAAGCTTCGCGTGCCTGGAAGAATGTATCGCCGTTTTGCGCCGAACCTCTGAGTACAGGATGCGTTGGCAGGTTTGCACGTGAACGGAACTTCGCAAGAGCGTCACGGTCAATCATTTTTGCAAGTTCGTCGTAGTCCCATGTTTCAATTTTCTGCATCTCATGCGAGGTGCGGAAACCGTCAAAGAAATGTAAAAACGGCATATTGCCTTTGATTGCCGCAAGATGCGTTACCGCTGTGAGGTCCATAACCTCCTGCGGACTTGTTGCCGCAATCATGCCAAATCCTGTCTGGCGGCATGCCATTACGTCGCTGTGGTCCCCGAAAATCGAAAGCGCGTGTGTCGAAACAGTTCTTGCCGATACGTGGATAACGGCTGGCATTTGCTCACCCGCGATTTTATACATATTCGGGATTTTTAAAAGAAGACCTTGCGAAGCTGTATACGTTGTCGTTAATGCACCGGACAAAATCGAACCGTGAACCACACCGGCGGCACCGGCTTCGGATTGCATTTCAACAACACGGACAGGCTGCCCGAAAATATTCTTGCGCCCGTTCGCAGCCCAGGTATCAGTATGTTCCGCCATTGGTGACGATGGTGTTATTGGATAAATACCCGCAACCTCGGTAAATGCATAAGATGCATGTGCTGCGGCAGTGTTCCCATCCATCGTCATAAGTTTTCTTGCCATAATCTTCCAACCTTTCATCATTTAGTTTCATCATCTCTGTAACTATAGTAAATCGGGAGTACCCCTCATTTCGCGCAAAAGTTATTGTATCATTTTTTTCAAGTCATGTAAATCGTTAATTGTGCAAAAATCAATAAACATCAAATTCTTGACATACTGATTGCAGTCGTTTATAGTATGATTGTGATAAATTCCACATGAAACAAGGAGGAATTCAATAGTGTATCAATGCCAGAATTGCGGCGCTCAAGTGCCGTACGGTCAGGCCTGCATGTGCGGTGCAGGACAACCTCAGCCCTTCCAGCAGCAGCCGCCGCAAACACAATATGGTCAGCAACAATACGGACAGCCGCAGCACGGTCAACCGCAGTATGCGCAGCCGTATTATCCAAGGCCTCCGTCTCCGCCCGGCGAGAAAATGATTATGATTTCCGGCATTATTATGACCGTTTTCGGTGCGATTGCCGTCCTTATAGTTTTTTTCCTGTTCGCCGCTATTTCGCAAATGTGGTTCATTCCGGACTATTATTACTTGTATGTTTCGTTCTCCATGATTATGGCGACACTGACGCTCGCTTTCGGAATCGCAGGAATCCCGTTCTCAAAAAGAGCCGAAAAAGCCAACACGATTATCGCATTCGGTGTCACAATAATCGCGCTGCGGATTATCGATGTTATCCTGGGGTTTGTCATGAACAGTGGCGGGGCAGACTTAACGATGACTATCGTATTAAGCCTTACCTTCGGAATTCCGCTACCGTTACTGTATATTATCGGCGGCAACATCAGAAAGAAATACGCCTGATCAAACTTCATATACCGGGGGAAGCGTCATCAGATGCATCAGCGGTTTCATCCATTGATGTGTCGACAGATTTGCTTTCCCCGTTTTGCCTGAATACGAAAACCTTACTGAATACATAGTTTAATATGATTACAATCACGGTAATAATCGCTTTTGCCGTGAAACCCTCTATGCCGAGAAGCGGGTAGGTAAGCCCGAGATTAAACAGCAGCGGCACACCGACAAGGTCAATAATACCTGTAATGGTACGCGCAATAATAAAAGTACTCAGCTCCCGGAAAACCTTCTTCGGTTCCCGGGTTTTGCTTTTAAAAACCCAAAGCTTATTTGTCATGAATGCGAATGCTACCGCAACCACCAATGCTATTGCATTACTTACCGTTATGCTAAGCTCCGTAAAATGCACCAGCGCAGCGTATACGGCAATGTTTATAAGTGTTGCCAATCCTCCGAAAAACAAATAGCTTATAATCTGCATCCGGTTTCTTTTAATTGTTTTATTCTGCATATCAGCATCCATCCTATACAAGAGCAAACCTTCTTAAACAAAGTCATACCAACAGTATAAACTATAAAGCCGAATAAAACCATATACTTTCATTTCTGTATTTAGTATAATAATTGCAAAGCTCCGGGAGTAAAGCAATGAAATACACAAAAAAGCAAAATCTAATAACAGCGACCATACTGACAGCGGCATTGCTGCTGTTGTCAGCATGCCAAACCACACCCACGCAACAGCAAGAGCATCAGCAAACACCAAACCACCCTGGCACTGAACGTACGGAGTTCATCTTCACACGCGAAAACTTTCCGCGCATGGACGGCTCGACATCAACAGCGCCGCTTGCACAAGCGGCGGCGTGTGTGCTGCTGGGCGAACCCCGCAGCGCTGTTGAGGAACTCGCGATGTTTAACAGAACGACTCAATCGTTCCGTAACCTCGCAGCCGGATTGTGCGATATACTCATAGTCAGCGAACCGACTCCGGATGTGTTTGACGAGCTTGAAGCACAGGGTTTTCAAATCGAAATGGCACCAATTGCGATTGACGCGCTGGTATTCATTGTAAACGCGTCAAACCCGGTCGAAAGTCTGTCACTTGAACAACTCAGGGGGATTTACACCGGAAGTATTACAAACTGGAGTCAGGTCGGCGGCGA
>Ga0123356_10001184_pt1 | contig 28898 bp, 14 predicted proteins | sample TergutEmb28metaG_2_FD_92546 | JGI IMG/M metagenome (GOLD analysis project Ga0123356, IMG submission 92546) | Embiratermes neotenicus P3 segment gut microbial communities from Petit-Saut dam, French Guiana - Emb289 P3 | ecosystem: Host-associated > Arthropoda: Insects > Digestive system > Gut ...
AGTCTTGGGCCTGATCAAGGGCCTCGTCCAGGGCGTCGAGGGTGAAGGGACCGCCCAAGAGTTCGGCGAACGGCAGGTCCGCCCCAGACCCCGCCAAGAAGTCAACGGCCCGCTGCAAAGCCCAGGGACCGTAGTTGTGAACACCCTTGACAGTGACGAGCCCGCGGACCAGGTCCTGCGGATCGACCAGTAGTCCCGCACCCGGCGCGACCGACCCGGCCAGCACACAAACTCCGCCCACCGCCAAACCAGCCAGGCAGGCTGCCACCGATTTGGCCGATCCAGCTAGCTCGACCGTGGCGCGGTAGTCACCCTCGGCCATGGAGTTGGCCGGCCGGGGTAAGCGCCAGCCAACTCCAAGGCCGGGCAGACGTTCTGGTGAAGCCACCAGATCGGCGCCTAATTCGGCGGCCATTTGCCGACGTCGCCGGTCTGGGTCAACCGTGGTGACCAAGGCGCCGAGGTCACTGAGCATGGCCGTTACCCCCAGACCCAGCATCCCCGCGCCGCTGACCAGCACTTTCTCGCCTACAACGGTGCAGCTAGCGGCCTCGAGTGATTCAACGCAAGCCGCCGCCGTAGCGAAGGCGCAGGCTGCGGGTGCGGCAACGGCATCGGGCAAGGTGGCCGGTACCGCCACCACCGCGGTGCCCGCCCGGATCAAGGCGTGCGTGGCAAAGCCGCCGCCCACGCCGACCGGCCAAGACTCGTGGCCAAATTTGCTCAGCCGGCGGCATTTCTGACTCAGCCCACCGACGCAGCGGTCGCATCTTCCGCAGGCGCCAGTGACCGACCAGACAATCCGCTCCCCTGGCTCGATGGCCGTACCATCCACCTTGACCGCCCCCGGACCGGCCGCCAGCACTCGGCCTACCTGTTCGTGGCCGAGCACGGCCGGTGTCACCTGGGGCCGCCGCCCCGATAGAGTATGCAGGTCAGAGCCGCAGATTGTGGCTGCCAGGATCTCAACCAGGACCTCGCCGGAGCCTGGGTGGCCAAGCTCTAGGGGCATGGCCACATGCCCCTTGCCCACGCCCTGCCACACCATGGAGTAGGCGCCAGGCAGGGGGTAGGGCTCGGGCTGGTACTGGGGCTCGGAGTCGCGGCGGGAAGGAGTATGCGGAAGCTCGGTCTCGCGGGAACGGGGGTGGTCAGGGGGGTGGTTGGCGGAAGTATGCGGAAGCTCGGTCTCGCGGGAAAGGGGATTGGCCGATGCCGGTGCGGCGGTCGGGGTCATCGCAGCGCCTTTCTCGGTCTCGCGGCAAAGGAGCTGGTCAATGGGTTGGTCAGGGGGGTGGTTGGCGGAAGTATGCGAAAGCTCGGTCTCGCGGGAAAGGGGATTGGCCGATGCCGGTGCGGCGGTCTGGGTCATTGCAGGGCCTTTCGCAGCCAGATTGTCAGGCCCTCCAGGGCCAAGACCACGACCACCACCATGCCCACGATCAGCGTGACCTGGCCGTAACGGGCGCCCTGTGAGGCGGTTAGCAGGTAGTAGCCAATGCCGCCACCACCGACCACACCCAAGATGGTGGCCGAGCGGATGTTGGTGTCAAGCAAGTAAAAGACATGTCCAATGACGGCCCGGCGGGCGGCCGGCAGAGTGGCGCCGGTGTAGCGCTGAAGGCGGGTAGCGCCGGTGGCTTTGAGGGCGGTTTCGGGACCGGGTGGGTTTTCCTCGATTGAATCGGCGATCAATTTGCCTAGCAGGCCAACCCCGCAGATCCCAAGAGCCATCACCCCGGCCGGGGCGCCCAGGCCGGTCACGACGATCAGCACAATCGCCACCACCAGTTCGGGGATGGCCCGGATGAAGACCAGCAGGCCCCGGCAGACCGAGCGAATAGTCCGGTTTGGGGCGACGTTGCGGGCAGCCAGCGACCCCAACACAACAGAACCCAATAGTGAGATGACAACGGCCGCCAGGGCAATACCGAGGGTCGTCATCAAGGCTTGGCTGAAGCGGCCAAGGCCATAGGAGCCGGTGTTGGGCGGCCAAAAGGAAGCCGCCACGCCCGGAACATAACCCCAAAAGCTGAACAGGTCGCGCCAAGAAATGTGGCAAACCCAGATCGAGGCCCCAACCAACGCCGCGAAGCCGCCAACCCAGAGGCCGGGTGGCCGGCGGCGGCGAGCCTTTGACCCGGCGGCGGCTCCGCTCAGGCCTTGCAGGCGTTTGCGAGCGGCCGAGCTGACGAACTCCATTACGGCGCATAACAGCAAGATGACCAGGGCAATCCCTAGACCAAGGGAGTAGTCGAGCACGGCGAAAGCATTGCGCATTGCCAGGCCCAGGCCGGCCACACCGGCGTAGCCCAGGATGACCGAACCTCTGAGGTTGATATCGGCCCGGTGGAGCACCGTTGCCACCCAGGAGGGGAAGACTTGCGGCAATATGCCTGAGGTGAATTCTTGAACCTTGGAGCCTCCGGTAGCCCTGATGGCCAAGCGGGGTCCTGGATCAGATTGTTCAATGGCGTCGGCGAATAGCCGGGAGATCATGCCAACCGAATGCAGCCCAAAGGCCAAAATGCCTGGCAGCGCCCCCAAGGAGAACATCAGCACAAACACCATGGCCATGACCACATCCGGTATGGCTCGCGACAGCACGCCGATGAACCGGCCGGTGGCTCGGACAAAGGCGTTGGGCGCGGTGGGCCCGGCCGAGGCCCAGGCCACAGGCACCGACAAGACGGCCGCCAGTAGCGTGCCTAGAATCACGGTGCCCAGGGTTAAAGCCGTCAACGAGACCAATTCGCCTAGCGGCGGGAACCTTAGTGGACCAACCCGGGCGGCAAAGCGCCGCAGGTTGAACCAGGCGTCCGTCAGGGTGCCGGCCTGGCCCAGGTTGACCCAAACCGCCCAGAGCCCCAGACCCAACAACCCCGCCAGTGTCAAACCGGCCAAGCGGGTGCCAAGCGGCTTGGGCGAGGCCGCGCGACCGCGGTTGGAAACGCCTGGCCCAACCAGACCCGGGCCGCCAGCGGACGGCGGCCCAGCGGCTTGGCCTTGAGGCAGCGCGGCGGATGTCATGCGGCTAGATCCTTGGTCAGGTCGGCGCCGCCAGCGGACGGCGGCCCAGCGGCTTGGCCTTGAGGCAGCACGGCCGATGTCATGCGGCTAGATCCTTGGCCAGGCCGGCCCCGCTAGGAGGTGGGCCGGCCTGGCCGTGGGGCAACGCGGCGGATGTCATCCCGTAAGCTCCGTCAGGCTGGTATCGAGGAGCTCGGGCGAATCCGGTACCGGTCGCTGGTACAGCGGTAGCACTTGGTCAGCTGTGACAGTGGCGGCGGGGGCATCTAGCACCACCTCGCCTTGGCGCAGGCCAATCAACCTGTCTGCCCAAGACAGCGCCAGGTCGACCTGATGCAGCGAACACAGCACGGTTAGGGCGTCACGGGTGGCGATTTGCCGCACCAAGGTCATAACCTCGTTGGAGGTTTCCGGGTCAAGCGAGGCCACCGGCTCGTCCGCCAGCAGGATTGAGGGTTCCTGCATCAAGGCCCGGGCGATGGCCACACGCTGTTTCTGGCCACCAGACAACGTCTCCGAGCGCCGGTGGGCCATCTCAGCCAGTCCAACCCGATCGAGCTGCTCCATGGCCCTAGACCGCATCGCCTTGGGGTAGCTCCAAGCCCCCAGCCGCGGGCCGCGCACCGAAGACAGAGCCCCAGTCAGCACATTCTCCAGGGCGGTCAGTGGCCCAACCAGCTCAAATCCCTGGAAAATGAAGCCAATCTGCGAGCGGACCCGCCTCAGGTCACGTCCGTTTAGGTCGGCAATGTCAAGTCCATGGATCGTGATTGTGCCTTCGGTGGGCTGCTCCAGTCGGTTGACGTGGCGCAACAGCGTCGACTTGCCGGAACCCGACGGTCCCAGCATGACCGCGAATTGACCCGGCGGCACCGACAGGCAAATGTTGTGTAGGGCCCAGGTGCCGGCGTAACACCGGCTGACACCTTCGAAGCGGACGGCTGAGATCAGGCCTTGCACTGCTCCGCGCCGGTCTCTTGGCAAATGTCGCGGATCAGGTCGTAAGCCGAATCGTCGACCGGTTTGAGAGCGGCGAAGACCGACCGGAAGGCCTCAGAATCGGCATTTTCGATGCCCTGGGCGATCAGGTCATCGATTGTCACCTCGGTCAAGGCGTCTTTCAGGGCCTGGATCACCGAATCCGGCAGAGTGTCAGAAAACACCATCGGGGCGCCCGGCACATGAGTCCGGCTGACTACCGTGACGGCACTTGACTTGGCCACCTCAGAATCCTCGGCAAATCCGGCGTCACACTCTTTGCCCTCGGCAGTCTTTGCGACCGAAACGTCATGTTTGCCCGCAAACACTGGCGTGACATCTTGTTCGGGATCGATGCCTAGCTGGAGCAGCTCGTAGCTTGGAAACAGATAGCCGGAGGTGGAAGACGGGTCAACGAAACAAACCCGCTGGCCTTTGAAGTCAGCCAAAGTGGCGATGGAGGAACCGTTGGGCACAATCGCCTCGGCATAGTAGCCCGGCTCGGCCCCTGGTTCGGTCACAATCGAGGAGACTGGTGTGATGGCAGCGCCTCGGTTTTTGGCGATGACATAGGTGAAGCCTGAAAAGGAGGCCACATCGATTTTGCCGGCTACCGCAGCTTCGATCAGCGCGGCGTAGTCGGTCGATTCGCGGTATTCGACCTTTTTGCCCGTCTGGGCGGCGACGTAGTCCATCAATGGTTGGTAGTTGGTCTCGGTGTCGACCGAGTCAGGCACCACGCCAAAGACCAGCGTGTTGGCGTCTTTGGCGAAGCCGGCGCTCTGGTCGCCTTCGGAGCTGTTGGCGGTATCGCTGCAGCCGCTGAGCGCGCCGCCGGCCAAAGCCAAGGCGACTAGTCCAGCCAAGATGGCGGCCAGGCGGAGGGTTTTGCTTTTCGTCATAATTGTCATTCCCTTTACATCGGTTTAGTTGCAGCCCGCGCCAACCAGTGGCGCGGTCATATCCACAACATTGGGTAGGTCAGTTACCGAAGGCAGCACATGATGGGCGCCGGCTCCGGCCAGTTCGAATTCGTTGTGCGTGCCGGTCAGCACCCCCACCACAGTGCCGGCTCCCGCTGCCAGGCCGGAGGCGACATCGGCCATAGTGTCTCCAACCACCATCAGCCGCTCTACGGCACTGCCGCCCAGCCGCATCAACGCGGCCAGGGGCATATCCGGGTAGGGGCGGCCGCGCCCGGCGTCCGATGGCGAAAGCACCAGGTCAGCCAGGTCACTCCAGCCCACCGCCTGCAACAGTAGGTCGCGCGTCTTGGGCGAAAAGCCGGTAGTGAGGGCGACTTTGATGCCGTTGGTTCGCAGGGCCCGGATGGCCTGTTCGGCGCCAGGGATCGGCTTGGCCAGGCCCTTTTCTAGTAGCTCGGCGTAGGCCTCTTCGAAAGCTTGGTTGGCCTGCCGGGCTAGGTGCATGTCGCCGTCACACAGCATGGTGAAGACGCTGATCTTGGACTGGCCCATGGTCTTGACCACTAGCTCGACCATGGCCGCGTAGCGCGGGTCAGCCGGGCCAATGCCAACCTCGCTCATGGCCAGCCTGAAGGCTTCGAGGACCAGGCCCTCGTCGCTGATGGTGGTGCCGGCTAGATCCAGCACGGCAATCTCTGGGTTGACTGATCGCATAGTTCCTCAGTTCATCTCGTTGGTTGCGGCCAGGCCCATTGAGGCCAGGGCCTGGCCAATCGCCTGGGCCGCTTGGCGCATCGTGTGGGCTGTGACCCGACCAATGCAGCCAACGCGGAAAGTCTCTTCTTCGGTCAGCTTGCCCGGGTAGAGGATGAAGCCGCGGCGGCGGACCAGGTCGTAGAAGCGGGAGAAGGACCAGCCGTTGCCTCTTGGGGCGTAGTAGGTGTGAATGATGGGCGCCTGGACGGACTGGGGTAGGTAGGGCAACAGGTTGAGCTGCGCGGCGGCCTCAGTCAAGGCTGTCGAATTGGCCTGGTAGCGGGCCAGACGAGCCGCCCGGCCGCCCTCTTGGCGGTGATGGTCAAGCGCCACCGCCAGTGCGGCGACTACGTGAGTTGGCGGGGTGTAGCGCCATTGGCCGCTGAGCTCCATGTATTCGTACTGGTCAACCAGGTCGAGCGAAAGCGAATCGCAGCGGCCCTGGGCCTCGGTCAGAACCTCGGGGTGGCTCAGCACAAAACCAACTCCGGGCAGACCCTCTAAGCATTTGCCGCTGGCCGCCACGACCGCATCAATCGCCGGATGGTCAGCCATGACCTCAAGGGCACCAAAGGTACTCATGGCGTCGACAATCAGCTTGCCGCCGGCTCCATGGACGGCCTCTGCGGTGGTCCGAAGTGGGTTGAGCAAGCCGGTCGAGGTCTCGCAGTGGATCAAGCCAACATGAGTGAAGCCGCGTCTGACCCGCAGTACCCGGGCCAGGCGCTCGGGATCGATGGGGCGGTTCCAGCGCTCCTCAACCACATGGACCCTCAAGCCGGCCTGTTGGGCCAGGCGGGCCATGCGCTCGCCGTAGGCGCCGTTGACGCCCACCACCAGGCCACCGTTGGCCGGCACGAAAGTTCGCACGGCGGCCTCGACGCTGAAGGTGCCCGAACCCTGCATCGGCACGCAGGCCAGACCGGTAGGTACACCGCCAGCCTCAAGCAAACCGGCACGGACCCTGGCCGTTAGGGCGACGAAGTCCCGGTCCCATGATCCCCAGTCGACGCCAGCGGCCGCCCGTACCTCTGGCGCGGTGGTCAGGGGGCCTGGTGTCAACAACACTCGTTGGGTGTGGTCACAACCGTCGATCAGTCCCAGGTCCTCCAGCTCTGGGGTGACAGAGAAGGTGTGAGGCGCGATGGCTGATGCAGTCTGTGTCATGCGGGGCTCCTGTGGGCTGGGCTCTTTGTGCTCGCCACAATGAAAGACCGCCAGGGTAAACACGAGTTGAACTAAGCGTGACGATTGGTCGAACTCTTGGACAATCTTTGGGGTCACATCTCTGACCAGGCCATATGAGGCAATGTGAGGCACTTGTCTCATTGGCCAGGCGCATGGCACCGGTTTTGGGGTTGCCTTGCCAGTTGTGGGGCCACCTGTTTTGCCACGAGCATGGGACCACCTGTTTTGCCACGAGCATGGGACCACCTGTTTTGCCAGTTATTGGACCACCGCGGCGTTGCGCCCGCAGACGCCCCACAGCCCGCGCCAACAGTCGGTTTGCGGCCTCATGCCTGCCTTGCCCGCTGGCCGAAGCAGCCGCGCGTCCCCACCCATCGACCCGCCTTCCACGTGGGGCAACAAATGCCATGCCGTTGCGTATACGCAATCTGACACGTAGGATGGGTTCTATGGTTGGGATAACGAGCGAGATGGTGCGGCAGGTGCGCGTCGCGCGCGGGTTGACGATGGCCGGTTTGGCTGATCTGGCGAGCGTGCCAACATCGACGATCAGCCGCATTGAGTCGGGAAAGACCGAGCCAACAGTGGCCATGCTGTCGCGTATCGCTCGGGCTGCGGGGTTCACCTATAAGCCGACGCTAACAGAGGCGGGCAGCGATCAGCCCTTCGCAGACGCGGTCGCTCGCCTGGCCGAAGCCGACGTGGGCGAACGCGTGCGGCTGCTTGGCCGGTTCCCGATCGTGGCTTCGACCGCCCCTGTGGCACGCCGGACAGGTACGCGCCGGGTGGCTGTGCCTGGTGGCCTTGTCGCAGCTGTAGAGCTGCTGCAAGCCCAGGGCCAACATCCGGTTGTGTCGGGTGTTGAAGCAGTCGCCGCGAGCATTGACCTGATCCGATCGTTCGTCCCGCTTGTCTACGTGGATGATCCAGTACGGGTCGAAAGGTTCGCCCCTGGGGATCGGGACGCCTTCCAGGTGATGTTGCTTTTGCCGACGACCGAAAACGTGCGCCGTTGGACCCGCAACGACACGGCGACTGCGATGGTGGTTCGCGAGTGGGGGTGGCTGGACGCGATGGCATCTCCTGGCCGTCAAGGTGATATCGCCCGCGAGGAATTCGCCTCGGACCCGATGGTGCAGGCATGACCGGTGGCCCGCCGCGGTCCGGGGTCAGGATCTCGGCCCCGCGCGAACGGTTGAATGATTGGACCGAATCGACATGATCGGTTGAATGATTGGACCGAATCGACCTGATCGGTTGAATGACTGGGCCGAATCGACCTGATCGGTTGGATGACTGGGCCGAATCGACCTGAACAGCTCAATCATGGCCCCTGAGCGTTTCCCCAGGTCGGCAAATCACAGCGTGATCGAGGTGTTCATGTCGATCCGCCAGCGTCATCGAGGCGTTCATGTCGATCCGCCAGCGTCATCGAGGCGTTCATGTCGATCCGCCAGCGGCGCCCAAGGAGTGACGAGAATCCTTGGGTCGTGAAAGTGTTGGGCCTGATCGAATGCTTCGTCTAGGGCGTCCAAGGAGGGGCCGTCCAATAGCTCGCCGAATGGCTTCGTTATGCGCCGGGCGAACCCGTCCAAGTCGACTTCGCGAGCGCGGCTAGAATGGACCCATGGACTCGGCGACAAAGGTGAAAACAACCGGGAAGGCGCCTCAAAGGGCTGCTCCGGCTGCACCTGCTCCCGGCGACCGCCAGGAAGCGTTGGCAGAAATGGCGGCTGCTGGCAACTACCCTTCGACCGACGACTTCGTAGAGACTCGTTGAGGCGAATTGCGCTTTTGGACGCATGCGTCCTGGTCCCCTGGCATCTGTGTGACCTGCTGCTTTGGCTTGCCCAATACGAGTTGTTTGAGCCGCGCTGGTCTCACCGAATCCTCAATGAGATCAGGCGCGCAATGGTCACCAAGCTCGGCCGCACCAAAGACGAGACCGACAGGCTGCTGGTCGCAACCCGATGACTTACACTTGTGCCATGGCACCCGAACTGCTGGCCCTGGTCGAAAAGGGACGACTTTTGGCGCCCGACGACCGCTACGAGCTTGCCCACCAGATGCTCATCAGCGTCGATGGACCGGCAGGTGACCAGGCGAGCATGGACGCCGCGTGGGAAGCAGAGTATCGCAGCCGCATCGACGACATTGAGAGTGGCAATGTCCCGCTCGTTGACGGGCAAGAGACGATGAGGATAGCCAGACAGCGAATAGCGGCCCGCCGGACGAGCAACACCGCGTGAGGCGACGCACCTGGAGCGAGCATCCGCAGGCACGCGAAGAACTGCTCGCCGCAGCTGACAGACTCCCACCCGGCCTTGCTGAGCAGCTCATCAGACATTCTAAGAGCGCCGTTGAGGACATCTTGAGTGGGCCCGCAAGTTGGCCACCGGTTCCCTACTGGAATGGCACTCTGATTCTGCGATGGCGCACAGTCAGACCGTTCCGCATCCATGTGGTCTACTACCTCGCCGGGGACGAGGTTCGGGTAATCGCATACGCCCATGAAGCACGTGAGCCGGGGTACTGGCTGCATCGAGCGGTCGAGTAGCACCGGCACTACCGGTGGCGGCGACAGCCGCGACTTAGCACCAAAACAGGGCGACCAGTGGCGACTTAGCACCAAAACAGGACGACCAGCTCGCCGCGAGTTTTCGCGACATCGGCCAAATCCAAAGCCAGCCGCAGCTCCCTTTCAGGTGCCAGCGATGTGATACCGCTTTTCGCCCACGGCAATTTCGACGAACAGTTGCCCTCCAAGAGCTTCGGCGTATTTGCGCAGCGTCTCCAGGCGCGAATGGTCGGCACCGCCAGATTCGATTTGCGACACGCGATTCTGCCCCACGTTCATCACTCGCGCCATTTCTGCCTGAGTCAATCCAGCCTGGGCGCGCAGCTCCTTCAGTTGCCAAGCCCGCTGACGTTCGCGCAAACTAGCGACCGAGGCGGCAAGCGCATCAGCATCCACCGGTCGGACCTGGTCCAGGTCGGCGAGTGTTCTTGTCATCCTCTCTTTCCACCTTTCTTCCTGCTCTGCTTCATGATGCGCCGGTCTCAGAGGTCGTCAGAAATGGGGATCGCCTTGCGGTACCAGCTTGCCCACTGACCTGACTTGTCACCCCCATGCAGCATGATTGCCTGGCGCGTCGCGTCAAAGGCGAACAGGATACGGACTTCGCTGCGCCCGGACGATCCAGGACGCAGTTCTTTCATGTTCTTGTGCCGCGAAGCACTGACCGTGTCGACCAGCGGACGCCCCAGACCCGGTCCCTCGTCAGCAAGTACCTGGAAAGCGGCACGCACCTGGAGGTACGTGTCATCGTCAAGTGAGAGCAGCCAGTCCTCAATTAGTTCCCAGTCAATCTCCCAAGGCACGAAACTAGTATATCATGATGTACTGATAGCCGTTGCCCGTTCACCCGCGCCGCGGGGAGGGCGCCGGTCCCAGCTGGCAACCGCCGCGGCATCTGTGTGACCTGCTGTTTTGGCTTGCCCAATACGAGTTGTTTGAGCCGCGCTGCAGCGGGCATTCCCTGGGGCAGTCGTCAGGGGCTTCGAGCCGCTCGAGGCCGATCTGGTCTGCCAACCCAAGGACCGACACGTGCCGGCGGCCGCCATCAAGACGAACGCATCAATGCTGGTCACCACGAACGTCCGCGATTCTCCACCCGAGGACCTGCCCAAGGGGATCGAGGCGAACGGTTGAATGACTGTGCCAGTTCGACATGATCGGTTGAATGACTGGGCCGAATCGACCTGATCGGTTGAATGATTGGGCCGGATCGACCTGAACAGCTCAATCATGGCCCCTGAGCGTTTCTCCAGGTCGGCAAATCACAGCGTGATCGAGGTGTTCATATCGATTGGCCGTCGTCATCGAGGTGTTCATATCGATCCGCCATCGTCATCGAGGTGTTCATATCGATTGGCCGTCGTCATCGAGGTGTTCATGTCGATCCGCCAGCGGCGCCTAAGGTAGTGATGAGAATCCTTTGGTCGTGAAAGTGTTGGGCCTGATCGAACGCTTCGTCTAGGGCGCCCAAGGAGGGGCCGTCCAATAGCTCGCCGAATGGCCGGTCCGCCCCAGGGCCCGCCAAATAGTCAACGGCCTGCGCCTGTCAGTGGGCAAAGGGTAGGGCTCGGACATGCGGACGGTGGGTTTGTGCGAAAGCTCGGTCTCGCGGTGTTGGTGCTGGTCAGGGGGTATCCGGTGGGTTTGTGCGAAAGCTCGGTCTTGCGGTGTTGGTGCTGGTCAGGGGGTATCCGGTGGGTTTGTGCGGAAGCTCGGTCTCGCGGTGTTGGTACCGGTCAGGGGGGTATCCGGTGGGTTTGTGCGAAAGCTCGGTCTCGCGGGAAGGGGGTTTGGCCGATGCCGGTGCCTCAGCCAGCTCGTCGCGGCGCTCAGTCGCCCGCACCAATGACCGGTGCGTCGCCTCCTGTCTGCTTTGTCCGCTGGCCAGGCTTTTTTCCGGCGAGAGTCAGCCCAGTCTCAAGGTTGGCCCAAACGTCAGGTCCGCTCCTCGCCCCGCCAAACAGCAGCTCGGCTGGCGGACTGGGCGCGTTGAAAACCCAGTTCCGTTTGAAGACGAATGTCCGACTGTCCAAGCTGGCAATTACCCCGCGTTTCAGCAGATCGTCTCTTCTGCGCTCGATCTTGTGGCCCGTGGCCTCGCCTTCAACGCTTGACAGCAGCCCCCGTTGGCCCACCGAGCCGGCGAAGACAATGAACTCGCCATCGGGCGTTGGCGCGCCGAGCCCCCGGACCCTTGACTGGCCGACCTGATAAATGCTCTCTCCCAGCGAAACTGGATCCCACATCCAAATCGTTGATATGGGTGCGCCAATGATCCTGTCGTCAAGGGGTTCGTTGATCATGCCAGTGTGGAGCACCACCCCACAGATAAACTTGGCCCCAAGCTGATCGCGCAACCACATTAGGTGCTTTGCGTCACCCGACCTGGCCAAACCGCCGGCCTTGACCTCTATTCCCACCACACCACCGTTGGGAAACTCCAGAATCAGGTCCACCTCGCGGTCTCCGTTACCATCGCGCAGGTGGTACATGCGTGGCGGTCTTGGAATGGTGGCCAGTTCCGCCCTGATTTGGGCGGCGACGAAGGTCTCGAGCAGCTGCCCAACCAGTTTGCCGTCTCTCATGAAGTCGCCAAGGCTCAGGCCCAAAATCGCCGGCATCAGACTCGAGTCGCGCAGGAAACGCTTGGGCATCTTGACTAGGCGTTTCAATCGATTCGCGGACCAAGCTGGCACATCACCTGTGACAAACAAACGCTCAAGCAGTTGGTCATAGCGCAGGGCGGTAGCTCGACTGATCTCGGCCGCCTCGTAGAGGGATGTATCCTTAGCGACCCGCCCACTGTAGTTGGCCATGACCTGGAGGTAGCGGTGAAACCTACCTGGTTCGGGAACCTGCCCGAGCCACCTCGCTTCTTGGCCCAGTAGCCCTTCAAGATACGAATCAGCAATCCATTTCGAACGAGTCTGCTCAGTCTTCGCCAGAACCGAGCGAGGCAGGCCCCCAACAATAGCCAGCCTTAGGTAGTCATCCAGGTCAAACTGGCCGAATCTGGCTCGGTCGGGTGGCGCCAGAAGTTTCACGTCTGCTTTTGCCAGGCGTTCAACGAACGGCTGGGACGATACATGACCTACTATCTCGCGCCCAACCATGGGCTCCATTGAAAGGCTTAGCACTCTGCCTGTGAACGGCCACTTGTCTTTCAACGAATCCGGCGAAACCGAACCGGCAAGCAGGAACCGACCGGTCCCACCCCAAAGGTCAACCTCACGTTTGACCGCCGCAGCCAGACCGGGCACCAGCTGCCACTCATCTAACAGAACCGGCTCACCAACCGCCCTCAGCGCCGCTTGCGGATCGGCCGTGAACACATCCCGGGCAGTGTCATCAGCCAGGTCAACCATGTCAAGGGCCAACCGCAGCGACGACCTTGTCTTTCCAACAGTCCGCGGACCAACAACCATGACGGCGGGGAATTCGGCCAAGAGGTCTTCTAGGCAGCCGTCAATCAACCTGGGAAAGTAGCAAGAGTTGGCGTCTCTTGTTGGTCTCCTCGCCATGCGGCAACCATACCAAACTACCTGCGAATTTACTATCTAGCAGCAGTTACATGTGCTATCTAGCAGCAGTTTCATAGGCGGTTTAGCAGCTCCGCTGTCTGCTATCTAGCAGCTCGTGGCCGCGCGGCGTCAGGAGTCGAGCTTGGAGTAGTCAGTCAAGACGTCCGGTAGCACCACCAGCTCACCGCGAGTTTTCGCGACATCGGACAAATCCAAAGTCAGCCGCAGCTCCTCTTCTGCCGTGCCCAACTCCCCCAAAACCCGGCCCATCGGGTCGATCACGCGCGTATGCCCGCAGCCCGAACCGCCGTCTTGGCCCGCCGCGGCCCGGGTCGAGTTGCAGGCCAACAGGAAGATTTGCGACTCGATTGCCCTGGCCTTGGTCAAGGTCAGCCAATGGTCCAGCCGGGCACCAGGCCAAGCCGCCGGCACCACTACCAGTTCAGCCCCGCGCAGGGCGATTTGATGCCACAGACCAGCGAAACGCAGGTCATAACAGGTGGTCAGGCTGATGCGGGCAAATGGCAGCGCGGTCACCGGCAGCGAGCGCCCCGGGGTCAGGATCTCGGCCTCGCGCGAACGGTGGGAAAACAAATGGACCTTGGAGTAGCGGTGTACCAGCTCGCCGCTAGGCCCAATCAGCACGGCGGTGTTGCGGATCTGACCTTGGGTGTCATGCTCCAGCAGCGAGCCGGCCGCCAAGTAGAAGCCACGGCGCCGGGCGAGTTGGCGACACATGGTCATAGTTGGCCCTTCGAGGCTCTCAGCCTCTTCCCGGTAGCGGTCGAAACCGAAATAGCCGGTTGGCCACAGTTCTGGTAGCACCACTAGGTCAGCCGGGGCCAGATTATCGAGCCAGGCTCTGACCCGCTCCAGGCGGGCGGACTTGGGTTCGCTGGCAGGGCTGGCCAATTGCAGCAGCGAAACTGTTAGGGATTGGGCTCGGTCGCTCTGGCCGGTTTGGCTCACGTAGCCAGCCTAGGGCTTGGCGCCTTAGCCCGATGCCGGCCCTCATCCTTGGGCCTATGCCAGGGCTCGACCTCGCGGGTGTTGGGGCTGCCAGGGCTCGGTGTCGCTGCCTCGGCGGTGGGGCGGGTCTACGCTGCCGACAAGGGGCGCACAGCCGGCAGATCCAGGGCGCGGGCTTGCCAAAGATCGTAGGCGGATTGCATTGCCAGCCAGGCGCGGGCTGTTCCTACCTCTGCCATGTCTAGCCGGAGCGCTAATGCAGGGCTGATCGCGGCGCGTCCGTTGGTGACACGACTAAGCGCGACGCGTGACACCAAGCCTTTTGGCGGCCTCAGTCACAGTAAGACCCAGTTCAACCAGCACGTCTTCCCGCAGAATGATGCCGGGATGCACCGGATCATGCATAGTCATAGCCTCTCCTAGTGGTAGTCCTGGTAGTCCACCAGTTCCACATCATTTGATGTTGTGAACCGGAATGTGATTCGCCAGTTGCCATTGACCCAAATAGACCAATGATCGCCAAGCCGGTCACCTTTCAGTTGGTGTATCCGAAAGGCTGGAAGCGACAAATCCTCTGGACCGGCAGCAACGTCAAGCGCCGTCAGGATGCGAGTCAACTTGGCCACGTGGTCCGCGCGAACGCCTCTTTTTGACCCTGTGGTGTACAACACCTCCAAGCCCTTGTGGCGAAAACCAACGATCACGCTTGAGTGTATCGCGTCACGTTACGCGATGCAAGCAACAGGCTCGGTGTCGCTGCGGGGTTGTTATGCCAGGGCTCGACCTCGCGGGTGCTGAGGGCTGGTCAGTCCAAGGGCTTGGCGCCTTCGGCCGATGCCGGCCCTCGCCCCAGGCTTATGCCAGGGCTCGACCTCGCGGCATTGGGGCGGGGTAGCCCGTTGCGGGAGTGACTAGAGCGTGGCGCTGGAGAAGCACTTAGAGCCGGCGCTGGGGGCCAACGAGCCGATCGAGCAGATGTAGTCGCCGGGCACAATCGAATTGTTGAGCATTGAATCGGTCACGATGATGGACGTAATGGTAACCATTGAAGGGTTGACCACATGGTAGGTCCACCAGATCTTGGTACCGGAAGCCAACACCGAACCCAGCGGTACCTGGGTGCCGTATTGCTCAATGTCCGCGGCGCTTGAATCGGAGCCTGCCGGCACATCCTTCCAGGCCTTCAGCGTGATCTGGATCGAGCCTGGGTCGTTGGTGGTCAATGTGATCGAATCAGACACCGTCAGGTCTTGGAATCCCAGCACCCTGGCCGTGACCTCGACCCTGACCACCTGACTAGGCAGGTAACCGGATGTGGAAAAAGTGGCGCTGGTGGCGCTGGGAACGGCTGTGCCATCGACGTACCACTGGTAGGTCACTGAGTTCGGTGTCTCGCTCCAGCTAGGTGTGGCCGTCAGGGTCGACCCAACGGTGGTGCCGCCGCCAATCGAAACCGAACCGGTGAAGGTCGGCAGGTAGGCGATTACCTGCTGAGCCGAGACACTGCCAGGCACCAAACCAAACTTGGTGGCGTAAACATCGCACTCGGCGATCTGTCCAGACGACCAGCCGGTGGTGTCTAGAGTCCAGCCGGTGGCTCCGGTCACAACGGAACCGCTGCGGAACCAGGTAACGGTCTGGGAGTCGGGCGTTTCATTCCACTCGACATCGCAACGCAGAATCACTCCAGGCTCGAACACCTGGATTGGCGATGTACTGTCAACCACAAGGTGGGCCGCGCCGTCCAAGTGGATCAGCAGCAGCTCAGTTGTGACATCGATGATGCCGTTGCTGTAGCCCGTCTTTGTACCCTCGACGACAACCTCAATTTCGTCGCCGCCCCACAGCCCGGTGGTGTCGAAGGTAGCGCCGCCGTTGGCCGCGCTGGCCTGCTTGGCTTGCACACCGTTGACGTACCAGGTGTAGACCTCATCCACGTCGATAGTGTTCCAGGAGGTGATGGCCGTCAGCGTGGTGCCAGGCAGCAATAGTCCGTCGAAGTAGACGTATCCGCTCAGGTCAAACAGCTGCAGGGTGATTTCGTCAGTCGCCAGACCGTCGTTGTAGTCCTCAAGCGTGGCGCGGGCCACGACCTTGATGACGTCGCCACCAATCAGACCGGTGGTGTCAAACGAGGCGCCGGTAACGTCATCGCGCAGCGCGCCGTTGACGTACCACTCATAGGTGACTGAATCGGGCGTCTCATACCAGGAATCAAGCGCCACCAATGTGTAGCCGGCCAAGAACGTGCCAATGATCTCGACCGAACCGTCTAGGTCAAGGAAACTCAGGTTGACAGCCGCACTCAGCACAGTGTTGTTGTAGCCAGGGACGGCCCCGGTGACCTCGACTGAGACCTCTTGACCACCATGCAAACCGGTCGTGTCAAAACTGTCAGTGGTCGCCTGGTCGACAGGCACGCCATCGACGTACCACTGATAGCTCACCACCAGATCATCGATGATCGGGTCCAGGGCCCAGAAGTCTTCCGCTAGGAGCACGTGGCCAGGCCGCAGGTCGCCAGTGATCGACAGCGAGCCGCCAATATCCGCCAGCGGCGGCGGCGGCGGGTCGCCCAGGTAGGCCACTGTAGAAACCGTGGCCGGGTTGTAGTCGGTCTTGGTGGCGCGGGCTTCTAGGCGCACCGAATCGGTTGAAAGCAGGCCGGTGGTGTCGAAATACGGGCCAATGTGGGATTCGGTCGGGGAGCTGCCAACGAACCAGTAGTAGGTCAGCGAATCGGGCTCAACATCCCAGCTTGACCCGGCGGTCAAAACTTGGCCCGGGATCAACTTGCCGGAGATGTAGACCGAACCGTGCAGGTCGTCCAGCACATGTGTGGGCGCGAACAGCTCTGCACTGGTCTCCGCCTCGGCGTCAACATAACCAGCCTTGGTGGCTTTGGCGACCAAGCGCACCACAGTTTGGTCAGACAGTCCGGTGGTGTCAAAGGTCTCGGCGCACAACTCTGGCTCAGCGGCGGCATCGATGTACCAGCAATACTCAACTGAATCGGGCGTCTCGTTCCACTCCGCACTACCGGTCAGCTCTTGTCCCACCTCATACAGGCCAACAATTGTGGCCGAGCCATACAGGCTGCCCGGCGCCACCGGCGGGTCGAATAGAGTCCTTTGGGTCTCGGCCGCGGCATCCAAGCTGCCCGTCTTTGAGGCCGTGGCCAGGACCTTGACAACGTCGCCAGGGTTGCGGCCAGAGGTATTGAAAGTGTTCGAAGGACCGGTTTGGACCACCTGGTCGTTGACCGTCCAGGTGTAGACCACCGAATCCGGCACGGCCGTCCAGTTGGCTACCGCCGTTAGGGTGTTGCCGGGCATGGCCAGGCCGGTAATGGCAACCGAGCCCTGGAAGCTGCGCGCGCCAAGCCGCGCGCCGGTCTCGGCCGCGGCAGCCTGGAAACCGGATTTGGTGCCGTCAGCGTGAACCCAGACCACGTCGCCAACTTGGAGTCCAGCCGTGGAGAAGTACAGCTGTCCATCGAAGGCGGATTTGCGCGTGCCGTTGACTGTCCAGTAGATACCGGAAGTGTTGACGCCGTCATAGTTCCAGGAGATCTCGGCGTGAAGGGTCTCATCGACAAACAGCAAACCTGAGATTTGGGCGCTGCCAATCAACCGTGGCGAGACAATCGGGATCATGGCGGTGGCAACGAAGTTAGGGAAGCCGGCTTTGGTGCCGGTGACTTCGACCCGGACAAAGTCACCGTTGACAAAGGGGTCGGTCACAAGGGCGGACAGCGTCTTGCCAGACTGGCCCAAAAGCTCGGTGCCGTTGAGGTACCACTTGTAGCTCAACGAGTCCGGCTCCATTGACCATGACGACTGGGCCGTTAGGACTTGGCCCGGCATGTTCAAACCTGAAATACCAGCGTTGCCGGTAAAGACATCAGCCATCCAGTCGTTGGCGTCGACCACCTTTGTGGTGGTCGAGGCTGATCTTGGCAGTGTGGTTAGGCCGCTGAGCGCCGTCACCGCCAGAGTTACCGTTGAGGTGCTCCCAACAGCGGCCCCAGGCGGGATTAGCACCAGTACCGTGATTTCGGTTGACTGCCCAGGTGCCAGGTCCGTGGCCGGTGGCTGGACCATAATGACTTCCCACCCCAAGGTGGCGCTGGGCGTGGCCGCAATTTGCGCTAGAGGGGCGTTGCCTGAGTTGACCACAACGAAGGTGTGTGCCGCCATGTCCCCGGCTCGCCCGGTGTTGGGGCTAGAGGCCAATACCGTCATCGGGTCAGGCATCTTGACGGTGGTAGTGGCGTCTACACTGGCGGTTTGCCCCGGTGCTAAGTCCGGCAGAGACCACTCGACAAACAGCGAGGCGTCAACGTTGCCAGCGGCTTGACCAGTGACAGTGTTGGGCAGGGCGTGGGCCGCGACCGCCGCTAGTCCGCCGGCCGGCGTGCCGCCGTAGTAGCCGGACCAAGGCGTCATGGCCGATCCAGTAAAGGCCAACGTACCGGCGTTGGCGTTGGTGGTGTTACCGGTAAAGAGCGTGTTCATGCCGACCAACACGTCGGTGTAGCCCTGGGGTGAACCGGCAAAGTTGGTGTCCCCGCCCCAGAAGAGCTTGTTGCCTCTCAAGGTGGTGGCACCAGTGTTGGTCACCGACCAACGTTGATTGGCCACGCCGGTGGTCACGTTCATGTCCATGAAGTGGGTAAACTGCAGCCCCTTGGTGCTGGACAGGTTCCAGGTCATTTGCGCGCCAGCCACACCAAAGAGGTTGGCGGCGGCAATTGTGCCGTTGCCTAGGGTGCCAACGGGCGAACCGCCCTTGCCGGGCGCGCCCGGGTCTAGCCCAGTGAAGTCGTTGCCGGTGGTGCCGCCCAGGTAGTAGGTGCCGTAGTTCCTTGAAGTGCCGGTTGAGGCCGGTGCGTCCGGCATGTACCACATGAAGCCGTTTTTCGAGCCGGGGTTGTTGCCGCCGTTCCAGACCTGGGTGTTCTGGTTGCCGTTTAGGTACTTGTTGGCCCAAGCCTGGTTGCCGCCAGAGTCAACTTCGGCATAGAACGTCGAGTTGGCGCCCAATGTTAGGCCAGTGGTCGCATGGGCGGGCAGAGCAAAAAGCCCGCTAGCTGCCAGCGTGGTCACCAGCAGGGCTACTAGCCGCCGCTTAGATACGCGTTTCAAATTCCCGTCCTCCTTGAGCCCAGGGGGGGTCCTGGCTCCACTTATTACAAGGGCGGCGTTGCGTTAATCATTCCCCCTAGATGGCTCGGCTGGCCCATTGCCCGATGCCGGCCCTCAACCAGGCAGCCAGGTCGCCTTTCCGCGCCTCTGACCTGCAAGAATGCACCCAGTGCGGCCAATTGCGCCCTGAGCGCAACCCGGCGAGTCGCCGGTGTGCCAAAGCTCGGTCTCGCTGCATTGGGGGTCGTTGATTTGCCCATTTGCAGCGACACCGAGGTTTGACAGTGCAGTGTGCGGAAGCTCGGTCTCGCTGCATTTGGGGGGACGGGAGGCAGTGTGCGGAAGCTCGGTCTCGCTGCATTGGGGGTGGCGGGAGGCAGTGTGCGGAAGCTCGGTCTCGCGGCAGAAGGGCTGATTGGGGGTTGGGGGATGGGGTGAGTCTGGATGGGGGGTGGCGGGAGGCAGTGTGCGGAAGCTCGGTCTCGCTGCATTTGGGGGGACGGGAGGCAGCGTGCGGAAGCTCGGTCTCGCTGCGGATGGGGGGGTTACGCGGTAAACGCCGTGTGGGGTGCTGCGCCTGGCGCAGCACCCCACACGGGTTGATGGTTATCGTCTCAGTTCGAGGGCCTGACTCTCGGCTAGCTTCCTGGAAGCTTGGCCATTGGTCGGCCTCGAAGTTGAGGCGTTATTACTAGGCGGCGTCTTCCTCCTCGCGGCGACGGCGCTTGAGTGCCAGCAGCAGCAGCAGACCGGTCAGCAGGGCGCCAAGGGCGGCACCGCTCAGGCCAATCAGGTCATTGGAACCGGTGAACGGCAGCTTGCCCTTGCCTCCTGGGCCCGGATAATTCTGCGGGTTGTCAGGTGGCCCTTGCCGGTCAACTACCTGGAAGGAGCCTTCGACAATGCCCGAGAGGTTGCCACGCAAGACATCTTTGTGAGTCGCAATCGTGGTGCCAATCGGGATGATGTAGTTGAAGACGACCTTGCCGTTGGCATCAGCATTCGAGATACCGATTTGATACGGCGCCGAATACTGAGTTGCCTGGATCCGCTCGAACGGCTGGAAGTTCAAACCGGTTACGGTCTGACGCTGACCAACCTCAACCGTGGGCACCAAGATGGCAATCTTTGGAATGCCGATGCGCCACTGCTTGATCGAGGTGTTGCCAGCCGGGTCGGTTTCAGTGATCGTGATGATGGTGCCTTCCGGCAGCTTGCTGGGCAGATCGATCTTCCAGGTGCCATCCGGCAGAACCTCGGTCTCGCCAAGCTTGTTGCCGTCCTTGTCCGTGATCACAATCTTGTCACCAGGCCTGTCACCCTTGCCGGTGATGGAGGTGCCATCAGACGGTTCTGGGTTGGGGCCAGCTGGTGGAATCTTGTTCACGATGACCGTTTCGACGGCCTCGTAACCAGCATCATCCCTCACGGTGGCTTCGATGACGGTCGAGTCGTCCGGAATCTTGGTCGGAGTACAACTGAACTTGCCCTGCGGATCCACCGTCACACCGGCGCAAAGGACATCGCCTGTTCCCTTGTCGATGACGTCCACTGTCATGGGACCGTCGGTCCCAGGATTGTAGCCAGGCACCTTACCGGAGATGGTCGAACCATTGGTCGGGTCGAGTTCCGGATCATTAGGCCCTTGACCCTTGACCACAATGCTGGCCAGCATCGAGGTGAAGGTGTGGTCAGCATCGCCCTGTGGCGTGCCGTCAGAGTGACCGATGTGGTCCCGGTTGACGGCGAAGGCGAAGAGCTGATCACCGTGGCTCTTGGTGCTGTTGAAGGTGCAAGACCAGTTGCCACTGGCGTTGACCACAGTGGTGCACACCAGGTTGCCAGTGTTGGGGCTATTGGTGTCATAGACCTCGATTGTCAGGCCCGGCTCGGCCGTGCCGCTGACCATATTGGCCTGGGCCCTGGCGTTGGCGTACACCGGCGTTAGCGGGGTAGGCACGAACTTGACAGTCAGGGTGTCTTGAGCATTACGCCCGTCAATGGTGAAGCTGAGCTTGACATCGCCGGCGTAGCTCGAATCAATCACCGCCGAGTAAGTGCCGTTGCCATTATTGGTAGCCACAACACCGGCGGGGTTACCGGCCAAAGCATTGTCAGTAAAGACGCGCACCTGGCTGGTGGCACCGGTAACAATGGAGCCGTTGTCGTCACGCAGGGTAACGGTGACCAAGACCGAGTCAGTAATGCCGCGGGCCCTTGGATCAGCCCGGTTGGCCTCAATGAAGCCGCGGTCGCGGGCAATCTGTGAGGTCTGGTCACTGGGACCGCCAACCGAGAAGACGGCCGTGGCCGGCGACCCGGTGATCTTGTTGGCGGGCACCTCGGCCGCCGGCCTCGTCCCGAAGGTGGCCCAGACGTAGTACGTACCAGGCGTGGTCCGAGTGAAGGTGGCTTGAGCCACACCGCCGGTATTAGGCGCCGTCAAGGTTGTAACTGCACCACTGGCATCTGCGTTGGTGGTGGTGACGTAGAAGACAACGTTGCCAGAAGTGGTCGGGTTGCCGTACTGGTCGTTGACCTGAACCTTGAGCACGTAGCTATCAGTGCCGTTAGCGATTACCTTGGCCGGATCCGAATTGCCGGCGTTTGGTGTCACTGTCAGCAGCGACGCATCTTTGTCCCCACCAGGAATGGCAGTGAAGGTGAACGGTGCCGGCGAACCCTGGGCTGCGCCCAGAGCCTGGCTGTTGGCCGCTGCCCCAACCTTGAAGGTGTCCGCCTTGGTTGAACCAAAGACAATCTTGGCCTCACCGTTGGCATCAGTGGTGTTGTCCTGCGACACGATCCAAGCCCTTGGATCAGACGCGCCGGCCATTGCGGCCACCAGCGCCGGATCACTCAGGTCCCAAACCACTGGGACGCCACCAGGGCCGGTTCCGCCACAAGTGGCCGGGTTGCCATGGGAATCCAGGGCCTTTAGCACAACTGTCTGGCGGTTGGCCACGCCGTTGCCCACCTCAACGCTGGCCGTTGGGCCGGTCAGGCTGCTCATGGTGACATCAACGCAATCAGACTTGAAAGTGATGGTCTGCGGCGAATCGCCAATCTCGACCCAGGCACCAGCCGGATGGGTGATGCCCGTGGCCGTGTCAGTCCAAGCACTACGTAGCTGGACATAAGCCCTGACCTCGTAGCTACCGGACTTAGCCGAGGCGATGTTGAGGTTGTAGATGCCGCCAGTACCAGTGCTAGCAAGCTGCGACTGCAAACCGCTGCCATCCTCATGCGCCCAGGTCACGCGCACTGCCTCGCCCGGCAAGCCGTTGTCGAAGGCGTCAGCGATGTAGACCCTAGCCGTGTGGTAGGTCGCACCAGAACTAGAAACTAGAACCGCACCAGGCCCAGTTGGGATTGACAGGTTCGAGAAGGCCTTTGGATCGGGGTCATCGCTGGTGAACGTAACCGGCGCCTGGTAGGCAAGCGGTGCCGAATCAGTGCCGTTAGCACCCTTGGTGATCCAATTCGTGGCCGGTGAGCCAACGGAAGCCGTCACGTTGTGCGTGGCAGCGACATTCGAGCTGACATTGATCGTGGCCAAGCCGGCGCCCGCGCCACCACCAATGGTGGTGCCGACCGAAACATCGGCTGGTCCGGTGTAGTTGGTACCGCCAACGGTGGCCTTCAAGCCGGTTAGCAAGCGGAACCAGACCGGGATTGGCACTTCGGCGCCAGTAACTGGGTCGAAGCACTGCGGCGGGTTGCCGTTCTTATCCCTGATGGTGGCAATCACCGGCAGTGTCGCTCCGCCGACCTTGGCCGTGGTGGCCGGTGGGGTCAGCGTGGCGGTATAGGTGCTCGGATTATCCGGTTCAATGCACAGGCCAACGAACTTGGCGTAACGAACAAAGGTGGTTCCGCCCTGCGTAGTTGGCACTGGGTTGCCGCCGTAGATGGCGCCAATTTGATAACCCGGATCTGGGCTGGACACTGTGGTGACCAGCTCCAGCACCACCTGGCCGGCGGCGTTGGTCGGATAGTATCCGGCCCCGCAGCTGCCGTTGGATGGTGAACCCTTGACCGTGACATTGGCCGGCAAGGACGCCGCGACGCATACGCCGGAAACCGGGATGTCGCCGGAATCACGCAGCGTAACCGTCAGCTTCCAAGAATCGGAGCCATCGGCCAGGACCTTGTGGCCCGCCCCGGCGGTCTCCACCAAGGTGAAGTCCATCTTGTCGGGCGCAACCGTTCCTGGCCGGAACCGGACCACACCGCTGCCAGCCGGCTCGGTAGCCGTCCGGCCTTGGGCAGTCAGGTCCATAGTGGCCGTGACCGTGAAGTCGGTGGCAACGTTCTGATCTGAGGCGAACAGCGAGGTCAGCTCAACATAAGCCAAGCCTTGGACCACGTTAGCACTGCGCGTGCCGTCATAACCATTGGGCCAGTAGCAAGCCTCCCTGGCGCTATCAACGCTGGGATCACAGCTCTTGACCGTGATGGTCTTGGCTGCGGCCCCGCCGCCCTGCGGCACAAACATCGGTGAATCGCCAGCCGGCACCGTGAAGGTGACGTTAATGCCAGGCACACCATGGCCACTGGGGTCAACGACAATGGTCCGAGCCCAAGACTTGGCCGTACCGTTAGGCAACGTGTCGGTGGACTTGGTCTTGAAGCCGGCGATGGTCCCATCAATGTCCACTGTGCAGCCAATGAACTGAGCGCGCTGCGGTGATCCACTCACATCAGTCCAGCCTGCAGTTCCCTGCACCTGAGCCTTAATGAAGACATATTGGCAAGAAGCCGATGAGAACAGGTAGTTGGACATGCCGTTGACATCAGAGTTGACATCGGGGCTGACCGGGTTCCAGACCACGCCAGTAGCCGGCAACGTTGGGTTGTCCGTGGCCGTCCAGAAGAACCGTACCGGCTCGTCAGACACTGGGTTGTCAAGTTCATCCGCAGTAAAGACCTGAGCCCGGTGCTGATCAGTACCATTGGCCAGCTTGGTGGCTCCACCAGCGGCCGTTGGAATCGTCAGGATCGAATGGTCCTCGTGGACGCGCCCGGCCTTCCAAGCCAGGTTGACAATGCCGTCAACCCGGACGTTGGCCGCACCCGCCGTGGTGGCGGTAGCCGCCTTGACCATGGTGATCCGGCTGGGCGAGGCGCCCTTGATGTCAGCCGTCACCTGGTAGGTGCCGCTGCAGAAAGTGACCAGGTCGAGTGAAGCCACACCATTGACAATGCTGACCTCTTGGTCACCCTTGAGGGCGAAGACATCGGCCCCATCGGTTGGGCAAGTTGTCGTGGGCACGTGGAAAATGATTGTGCCGTTGTCGACTGCGTGACCGTACTGGTCAACCGCCTTGGCCGTAACCGTCTGAGTGGCGCCCGGCAAAACCACGCCAGGCACATCAACTAGCCAGGTGTTATTGACCGTGGGCGCCTGAGTCTTGAAGACCAGGTTGGCCGTGGCCGCTGGGTCGGTGATTGTCTTCCAGGTGCCAAGCGACTGGACCTGAACTGGCACGTTGAAGGTGCCAGGTTCAGTCGACTTGACGTGGAAGGTGAATTCACCCCAGTCCCCGCCGGCTGGCGTACCAGTGACATAGTCAGGGCCAGGCTCGACAATCGACAGACTTGGTAGCCCGTTCAGATCGAGCCGCACCGGCGCCCTGTCAACCAGGATTGACGAGGTCGACACGATTGTCACCTTGATGGCGTAGGTGTCGCTGCCACCGGCCACCACATGGGTGGAGGCGGCAGCGGGATCAGGATCGACCGTCCAACTCGACTTGGTCTCATCCGGCGCCCCGGGCCCGAACGAGATTCCGCGAGAGTCGCCTGGCACCTTGATGGTGGCGCCACCGGTGGTGGCTGTCACCTGGAAGAGGCCAGGTTCATCGGAACGGATATCCGCCCAGACCATGCCCGGAACGTAAACCCCACCCTGAGTGCACCAAGCCGGCGTCGAAGCCACCGCCACTAGCGGGCAGCTGGTCAACGTCACGCTGGTGGTGGTCTTGGTGGTACCAAACCACGGACCAGGCACGCTGGCCGCGCCTTGGCTAACCGCCAGGGTCACGTCGACCCCAGGCACCGGGTTACCCTTGGCGTCCTTCAGGACAACCCTGGCCCAGTGCGAGGCGGAGCCATCGGCCAGGGCCGTGCCGCTCGAAGTCTCGAAATCAGAATCCGGTAGCGATAGCGGTCCATGCGTGAACAGCATCGAAACCGGCGAACCATCCTTGACCTCAAAGCCAGCATGAGTGGCCCTACCTTGCCAGGTACCAGCCTTTTCGGTGGAGAAATACACGGTGGCCACGCCGTTGGCATCGACCACAGCGCTATCTGGAACGTTGGGCTGACCCGCCATGGTGAACTGGAAGGCAACCGAAGTGGTGGCCGCAGCCTTGACTGGGTTGAGGTCGGCGTCGAACAGGCTGACCCTGACGGTGTAGCGCTGCGCACCGTTGGCCACCATTGGACCGGCTTCAAGTACTTCGATCTTGGACTTGTCGTAGTCGACAGATCCGGCGATGAACTCGGCTTTAGCCGGGCTGCCAATGGTGATCGTGGTGGTACCGACTGCTGCATAGACGTCGTAAATGGCGGCGTCCCTTGACCGCAGCGTCAGATCGGCCTGACCGGTGGTGCCACTGTTCATGATGCAGGCACCTGGACCAGTGACGTTTCCGGTGACGCCGTTGCAGCCAGTGGCCCAGGTACCAGTCGGGACCTGGAACGTGACGTTGGTGTTACGTACCGCGTTGTTGTTGGCATCGCGCAGAATCGCGTTGATGACCTGAGTGGCAGTGCCGTTGGCCGTGGCGGCCGTTGCCGGCGAGACCAGTCTGGAGTTCGCCGGGCTAACCGGCCCCTCGCAGAAGGTAATCTCAGCCGGGCTGCCGGTGGCGGCTCCCTGTGCCGTGGTCGCGCGGACGTAGTAGGTACCGGTCGTGGTTGAACGCAGTGTCACATTGACCTCGCCGGGCCCAGTCCCAGTTGATGTGACATATGGGGCAGATGGCGCCATCGTCACTGGACTATCAACTGTCAGGCCAATGGTGGCGCCATTGACCCCGATGTTACTGGCGTCGTAGGCCGTGACCTTGGCGGTCCAAGTGTCGGTGCCATTGGCCACGACGCAGCCACCTGGGCCAGTGGCTGTGCCTTCCGCAACCGCCAGGGTGGCGTGGTCGACGCCATCGGGCCCAAACTCCAGCTGAACTGAAGACGGGCTGACCGTGATGCCGGAAATCGCGGCCGTCAGGGTAACTATCTCTTGGAGGGTGTCAACAACGTCAACCTCGGCCAGACCGGCGCCCGAGACGGTCATGGTCCGGGTCTTGCCGCCACCGACGAAGGTGGCATCACCGTTGACCGCGAACTGAACACTAGTGACCCCGTTGACCGGGTTGTTGTTCTTGTCAACCACCAAGACAGTGGCGTGATGGGCATTGGCCGCGAGACCAGTGTTCAGCACCTTGCCGGTTGTGGCGGTCAAAGTAGCTGAGACAGCTGGCCCGGCAATGAATTCGGCCTGCTTTGGCGAGCCGCTGACCGGGTTGGTCTTCAAAGCTACCGTCGCCTGGACCGAATACATCCCGGCCCTGACGTCGGTGAAGTCAATCACCGCGACGCCAAGGTCTGTCAGAACCTGCCTTGTGCCAGCCGTACCCGAGCCGGTGGTCGGGGTCCAGGTCAAGGTCACCAGCACCTGACCGTCATCCCGTTCAATCACGTTGCCGAAGGCGTCCCTTATGGTGACGCGGGCTGTGTGGTTTTGGTCTCCAGCTATCTTCTGCTCACCCTGGGTCAGCAGTTCCAGGGTGGACATGGTCTCATCGACCTCTTTGTCCTCGTGGAAGACAGCCGTGGCCGGTGAATTAGTTTGGATGGCGGCGCTGTTGGTACCCACCGTGGCAACGGCAGTGATCGGGGTGTAAGTGCCCTTGACCGTCGAAACCAAGGTCAGTTCGGCGATGCCCTTATCAGTGCCGGCCGTGCTACCGGTGGTCATGGTGCAGATCACACCGGCACCACCAGTCACATCGATGGCCTCTTCGCAGCCCTTAGCCGTGGTGTTGGCTGGCACCGTGAAGGCGACCTTGGCACCAGGAATCAAGTTGCCGGCTCCACTGGCACCGAAGGAGTCCCGCACCGTGGCCCTAATAACTTGGGTATCAACACCGTTGGCCAAAGCCGAAACGGTCGGCGAATCCAATCTCGAATTGACACCGTTGGGCGGCCCGGCGCTAAAGACTATGTCCTTGAACCTGACGTTGGAGTTGACCGCGTTTGCCCAGATCGGGTCACCTGCCACCGAAACAGTTGTCCTGAAGGTGCCGTCAAACAGCGAGGTGACAGTAGCCGTGGCGGTGCCGGTTTCGTCGGCTACCAGTGACCATGGTGAGGACACCGGCCCTGACGGGTCGATAACGACCAAGGCAGAGCCGTAATAGGCCGGGTTGCCATCGACATCACGCAGGTGCGCGGTGATTGTGTACGAGGCCGTGCCATTGGCTAGAAGCGGCCCAGCCGGAGTCACTGTGAACCAGGACGTGTCCGGATGTGGCGGGTTGTCCGTGAAGGAAACCTTCTCAGTCACAGTCGATTCGGTCCGCGTGGTGCCGACCGTGATCGAGGCCTTGACACCATAACCGCTTAGATCGGCGAACTGGTTAGCCGGTATGTCAACGTTGCCATAGTAGGACCAGGCGTAAACCGTGGCCCAACCACCAGCCACTGAGGTGGCAGATTCGTCGGTCTTGCCAGAGCTGAGGCTATTCCAAGTTGGGCCAGTTGACACAGGCGAACCAGTCCGGGCCCACAGCAAATGGAAGTCGACCGAGACACCCGTAATTGGGTTCTTGTAGCAGTCTTGAACCTTGACTCGAGCCCAGCGCGATTCGTCGCCAACCTTGGCGTTACCGGCTTCGGTTTCTAGTGACGCCAGGGTCTCGTTGACGCAGAGGTCGTTGGGGACAAAGTCAGCGTAGCTGGGTGACCCGTTCCCGACCTCCTCGGTCGCACCGGTCAGGACCAGGTAGGCCCGCACTGTGACAGTGCCAGCCAGGGTCGAGGTGAACTCACAGGTAGCAATGCCAGAGGTGTCAGTAGTTGCCTCGCACTCAACGTCAGACGATCCCACCGGATCAAAGGTGAAGCGAACTTTCTGCCCATCAATCTTGTTGTGCGCTGGGCTGTCGTCCTGCACCAGCACCTGAGCCGTGTGGTACTCAGTACCAACCTTCTTGGTGCCCGTGGTTGTGATCGACAAGTACGAATCGTTGGCGGAAGCCGGTCGCGGTGTCCACCAAAGCAGTGCCCTGCCATCGGTCCGCACCGGCGTGGTGGCTTCAGTTGGAGCTGAAGCGTCTCGTACCGCCGTGATCGGTCCAACCGGGTTACCGGTCGTGGCCGTTATGGCATAGGCGTTCGACTGCGTCACGGCCGTATCCGAGACAACCGTCAAGGTGGCTGTGCCACCAACTGTTGTCCTGGTGACAACCACACCCGGACCACCAACCGTGTCGGCACCACCGCCGACACCCTTGGCCGTCACATTCGTCGGAATCGAGAACGTCACCACAGAGCCGTCCGCAACTGGGAAACCACCAGAATCGCGCAGACGTGCCTGTACCACCTGCTCTACGCCGACCATCGTCGACGTGCCAGGCTCAACCAACCAAGACATATCCGGATCGGGATAATCGGACACGAACACGAGTGTGGCTTTAGCCGCCGGATGCTCAATATTCCCATAAGAACCACTAGCCAACATCACCTGCACTGGAACCTCATACGTCCCAGGCTTAGTCGACTTCACATGGAACGTGAA
>Ga0123356_10001185_pt1 | contig 28884 bp, 23 predicted proteins | sample TergutEmb28metaG_2_FD_92546 | JGI IMG/M metagenome (GOLD analysis project Ga0123356, IMG submission 92546) | Embiratermes neotenicus P3 segment gut microbial communities from Petit-Saut dam, French Guiana - Emb289 P3 | ecosystem: Host-associated > Arthropoda: Insects > Digestive system > Gut ...
ATCATTACATTTTCTTTTTCAGCAATTACAGGAAAGAAACCGTAAAATCCGCGCGCGTCAACAAGATCATCATCTATTATTAGTGATGACAGTCTCTCAAACGCGGGCGTAAACTCCTCTCTCCGGGCATTTATATAGGCGCTCTCTTCAAGTTTTCCCCCGTGCCACCACGCTTTAAACAACCGCTCTTTGTCTAAGTTTTCAAGAAGCGTTTTCGCGTCCCACGCAAGAACTTCTCCTGTGCCGTAAAACGGCGGCTCTATAAAATAATCGTATTCCATTTTCCGCTTAGTCTGTTTTTTTATAGATATTTTTGTTAAACGCAACGGCAGTATAGGAGCTATGCGCTATTCTTAGAATATAATAAAAACAAAAACTGTACAGATGATTTATTTGAGACAGCAAGTAATAAATGTAATCTGTTACTATAATCCACGATTGCCGGACATGAGGTTACGCAAACGCCGCACTTGCGCTTATCTGCTGAAATGCTGTAAACAAAATTGCTTTACAATTTTTCTTAATTATTATATCCGGTCAATCGCGCCCTTCATACATGAGATGACGCACCACTCAATACAGTTCGCTGTGAGATCCTGTTCTGACGGCTGTCAGAATAACTTTGCACCTGTCAATTTTGTAAATCAACAGCCAATCGGGGTGTATATGGCACTCTCTATGATTTTTATAATTCCCAATCAGCGGATGATCCCTGTATTGGGTATCCAGTGTTTCATTATTTTGCAATTTCTCAATGACAAACCAAAGCTCATCTATGTTTTTACCCTGTTTTACAATTTTTTTGTAGTCTTTTTTGAATTGCTTCGACAATTGCAAATTAAGCATCAAGCCACCTCTTGGCGTCTTTAACAGAATTAAATACAGGACTCAGATTTTTTCCGTTTTCAACATCCTCAATCGCGGCAGCGGTCGTTTTATTGAAGCTGACATTTTGAACTGGAAACGGCAGTCCATCGTGAAGTATCGCCTGACGCAAAAAAATATTTATCGCTGTGGTCATATCCATACCGAGATTAGAGAACAACTCTTGCGCTCGCTTTTTGATATCGCTGTCCATCCTTATATTCATACTTACATGAGACATACACTCACTCCTTTCCTGAAAATATTAGAACATAAAATATGCCTATTATATATACATTATACGTATAACAAGCATATAAAGTCAATGTTTTCCGTCATTTTTTCAAAAATACGATGGAGAAGTGCATTTTGTTCATTTTTCGAGAGGAATTTTGCAGACAGATTTGGAAACGTGTTATAACCTGTTCAAACGCCTGTTCCGCGATTGAATTATTAGAACGGTTTGGGGCATATTTTACTTTGTCAATACATTCCGCAAATAGTCTCGCATAATCCCATGAAGCAATCGTTTGCGCTAATTCATGTACGAACCTTTTTCTTTCATCAAAAGTCAGGTGAATATAATCATTGGTTTCCTTATAATTTTTCTTAGTCTGTTTATATAATTTTTGGAGCGCAGTTTGCATTTCTTGCACTATGTTCTATGTTTGATACGTGCGTATCCTACTAAAAACCTAACTGCATATAAAATGAAACAACTTCAAATAAAAAGAGTTTACGAAGCGGCGTCTCCGAATGACGGTATTAGAATTTTGGTTGACAGGCTTTGGCCAAGAGGTATTAAAAAGAGCGAAGCGCGTTTGGACTATTGGTTCAAAGACGTTGCGCCCAGTCCAGATTTGAGAAAATGGTTCGGGCACATACGTGAGCGCTTTGAAGAGTTTTCAAAAGAATACGTTAACGAATTGGAAAGTAATAAGACTTCGCATATTGAACAAATAAGAGATATGCTTAAAAGTAAAAACGTAACCCTGCTTTACGCCGCGAAAGACCATGAAATAAACCATGCGGTTGTACTCAAAAAATTCATAAATTTATAAGCAGGCGTATCACCGGGTCTACTTTTTTGCTGATGAAATTGACCCCAAAATTTTCGACGTATCAAAAGCGTCGCGGGCGTAATATACGCCGGAAGCGTAAGTTGAGTTATCGTCAAGTACAGAAATTTTTGAAGCAAACTCTTTGTTGACCGCCGCGCCGCCAATTATAATTGGAACATTCATACCAAGACGGTTAAACTCTTTGACACACTCGCCCATTTGACGGCTTGTGGTGACGAGAAGCGCGGAAAGTCCAACAGCATCAGGTTTCTCCCGATTGACAGCGTCAACAATAGTATCAATTGATACCTGTTTGCCAAGATCAATAACCTCAAAGCCCTGATTGCGCAGAATAGACGCTACAAGGTTTTTGCCTATATCGTGGACATCGCCGTAAACTGTTGCGATGATCATTTTACCCTTGGCTACATCCCCACCCTCTTTTTTGAGATGAGGTTCGAGGATTGATACCGCCTCTTTCATTACTTCTGCGGCTTGCAGGACAAATGGGAGAATCATTTCGCCTGCTGCCATTTTTTCACCGACCTCAGACATTGCGGGAAGCAGGATTGTGTTGAGGATGTCTGTCGCTGATTTATCTTTTAATAACGCGTCTATTGTTTCTTGGAGATTACGCTTATCCCTGTTGATCACCGCGTCATGCAGCTGTTTTTCCGCAGATAGATTTTCTTTGCTATCAAGACCAGTATCAACAATGTTTTTATTTTTTGTGGACGATGATTTAGCCTCATTTTCAAAAAAGTCAACCAATCTATGAAGACTATCCTCACGTCTGTTGAACAGTAAATCCTCACCAAGTTCACGTATTTTAGTATCGTATTTATTGACGTCATCCACGTGCATTGGATTAAAAATAGCGCCGTCAAGCCCTGCTAATACGGAGTGATGTAACATGAGATTATTGAGAACTCTTCTCGCTGACGGTTTGAGTCCAAACGAAACATTGCTCACGCCCATAGCAGTGCGGACATTCGGGAACTCTTTTTTGATACGGCGAAGCGCTTCAAGACTTTCAAGCGCGGCATTAGCTGTATTCACATCACCAGTCGCAAGAGTAAATACGAGAGGGTCAATATATACAAAATGCTGCGGCAAACCATACTCATCACAGGCAAGTTTTATGAGAGCCCGCGCAACTTCTAATTTGCGGTCGGCAGTCGCCGCCATCCCTTTATCATCAATTGTCAACGCAATCACCGGACAGCCAAAATCAGAAGCCATCTGTAAAATTTTCCGCGCTTTTTCACCGCCATGCTCTAAGTTTATGGAATTGATCAATACCGAGCCCGGTGAGTGCCTGAGCGCAGCTTCCATCACTGCCGGTTCCGTAGTATCAATACAAAACGGAACATTAACTCTATCCCTCAAAAACTTAACGACGTCAACCATCATCTCAGCTTCGCTGACATCCAATTCATTCGCTGCAACACAAATATCAATGAGGCTGCTGTTTCTGTCAATCTGTTCTTTAGCGATCTGATAGAGTTCATCAAAATTGCGGTTTAGCACATGCTCTTTTGTCTTTTTTGACCCTTGTGTATTAAGGCGCTCACCGATGATTATCGGTCTTGGCAGTTTCTCTAAATCAAGACCGCTGACCGTTGTAGACAAAAAGCAGCTTCGCTTCTGCTTTTGCGCAACCTTAACATTTTTGAGAGCGTCTGCGAGAGCGCGTATATGGTCAGGAGTTGTCCCACAGCATCCGCCGACAACCGATACTCCTTTTTGTTCAACAAAAGCACGCATCTTAACAGCAAACTCATCAGGAGTCATTTTATAAACAGCTTTTCCGTCAACATTACAGGGCAATCCCGCATTTGGCATCATGACAACAGGAAGCGTTGACAAATTAAGCAGTTTATCAATCCACGGAACCATCTCGTCAGGCCCTGTGCTGCAATTAAGTCCCACAATATCAGCGCCCATTGCCTGTACTGCGCCTAAAAATGCGTTTATATCACTTCCCAAAAGCATGTGTCCGCTTGCATCCATAGTAACTTGGACTTGCAGTGGTATGTGACGCTGTATTGATTTGGATAGTTGACGTATGGCTAAAATTGCCGCACGAACTTCCAATAAATCCTGCGATGTTTCAATCAACAATATATCTGCGCCGCCGTCAATAAGCCCTTGCGCCTGTTCACGGAAAATATCAACCAATTTATCGAAACTTATTGATGATAACTCTTTATCACTTGACGATGGAAGAAAACCTGTCGGGCCTATTGAACCGCAAACAAACCGCGGCTTATCACCGCCAACTTTCTCTATGGCACGGCGCGCAATCGAGGCGGCGGCTTTGTTGATTTCATGAACACGCTCTGATAGTCCAAATTCTTTAAGTTTAGGATGGCTTCCGCCGAACGTATTAGTCTCTATGACATGCGCTCCGGCTTCCAAATATTTTATGTGTATAGACTCAATAATATCAGGACGGGAGATATTCAGATATTCATTACAGCCTGCATATTCGCCGAAATCTTCAGGTTTTGGTTCGCGTTTTTGGATCTCGGTGCCTGTCGCGCCGTCAAAAATTACCGGTTCGCGGCTTTCAATCATTTGAAGATAGGGATGTTTCATTTTTGTAACTTTCAAATTTTAAATATAAAGGATAGATCAAATAATTGCTTTTGTCTATCATCCAAAAATTCCCTTTACAGGGCGGAGTTGTCAATTTGTTATAAAGCAGTTATCTTTTTCTGAACAAAAAAGCTTCCGCGCAAAGCGCAAGACCTAAAATCACCCAAAGCCGGTTAGACCATAGATTGTTTGAAAAATTTTTAATCTGTTCAAGAAACTCTTCAGATTTAAAATAATAAATGCCCTCACTGTTTGTAAGAATCGGGCGGGTAAAACTCATTTCACTTTCAGACGGATGGGTTGAAACAGCGATTACAGATGTTTCGCCGGTTGATGACGTAAGAGAATAAACGCCGGGTTTGTCCACTTTTACAAATGGTTGTGTCGACCACGCCGCGATAAGACGCGTGTCTTTATCGTAAAGCGTTCCTGTGCGGCCTGTGCCAAAGAACGGATTGCGCTGTAAATGTCCTGCGTACCACTCGTCTTGAGGTTGAGCGTTTCCTTTAAGCGCATAGCGGCTCAGGCGGTCAATAAACGGTACAAAGAAACCTGTTTCACAAAGATTATTTGAGGACGTCACACCTATTGGAGTTGCAAGCAATACAAACTCCGTTTTGGAATTTTTGACTGATGATACTAACGGTAAATTTCCGACTCTCACAAGCGCTGTTCCGGGTATGGGATTGAGATAACGGTAAATTCTCGTGTTAGCGCTTGAAACAGTTGGAAATCCCTGCCAAAGCTCACTGCTTCTGTCAGATAATACCGGATGAGTCCCTTTTTCGGCTGTTTTAACTGCTGGTATAGCGTTTGTAAATCCATTGCTGCGTAAAAATTCATTCCCAAAGTCACGCTCCAAATCAGGATCAAGACCGATGATAACACCTTTGTCACCACCCGAACCTGACAAAAATGATGATAAAATCCTTGAACTGCCGTTAAAACTGTTTACAATCACTAAATCTGCCGTATTAAGATCATCATAAGAGAGCTCACTCCCCTCTTTGAGAATAACAGATTTCCAAAACTTTGGAGCTGCTGCCTTAAGGGCGGCAGCTATTACAATGTTTCGCTTAGTGTTCCCTGCAATAAGAGCTGTTTTTCCGTGCGCCGCTTCCAAAGCGAAGTAATCACTGTTGTCAAAAGGTAAAGGGTCAGCTGCCTGGAGTTCAATTTTTCCCGATGAGCCGCTGCTCACAATCGCCTGCGGCATTTCAAATGTTACAGTGATAGAATCTCCATCAGCGCAGGCTATTTTTTGCTGACCTATTCTTAAATCTCCCACAGTAAGCTCAACTATTGAAGAATCTAAATCAGCGCCGCGCGCGTGTATAACTGCGGAAACTCCGCTTCCAAGAGATGAGCTTCCAAGAACTTTTACAGAGTAGTTCCACGGTTTGGATGGGGTTACAGAGACGCAAATTACGCTTTTGTCCGCAGTTGTGAGTTTTTCTGTCAGTGAATCAAAAAGCAACGCTGTGCTTGTCTTAAAATCGCTGAATATTACAAATACTGCCGCGGATGTAGATTCTGACGCGTTAATAAAAGCGTTAACGGCTTCTTCAAGCGTAGACTGGCCAAATTTACTGTAAGCACTTTGGACGCCTCTCTCTCTTGCCAATAAAAAGCTTACGCTTTCATGATCGAAATAATAGTGATCTACAGATGACGGAAGAGCGTTAATGAGCGAATCAAGCGCGTGCCGCGCCCGCTCTCCCGATGATTTTCCCGTCTCTCTATACTCCATGCTCATTGCGGGATCTATCCAACTGTAAACAACGCAATGCGGATCACGCAGGACAGTAAGCGGACTAAATTTATCGTGAAGTCCCGCAAAAATAAGAGCGACAACTATAACCAAAAGCAGTCGTGAAATCAACAAAAGCAGTTGGCGCAGTTTTTTAGCTTTGGATTGACTTAACGCAGTCGTTGAAAAAAAACGCAGTGTAGAGATGTCCATCCGCTTTGTACTTTTGCGTTTGAAAAGATGCAAAAACAAAACAACGCCCGTAAAAGCAAGCGCCCAAAGAAACGCGGATTGAAAAAAAGATAAACTTGACAGACTTGTTAAAATAGCTGACATAATTAAAAAAGCCGCCTTCTCTTTTCAATGAGGCGCATTAATGAAGTATGAAAAGGCTGCGCTGTTGTTACCACTTCAAAATCAATTTCAAGCTCACGGCATATCGTTTTAAGTTCCGCATGATGTGTTGCAAAACCGTCATTAAAAAACTGTGCGGCAGTCTGTGAATCAATAGAGATCGTCTCTCCAGTCTCAAGATCCTTCAATTTCAAATCTGATTTTTCGCTGAAGTTAAGTTCCATCGGATCTGCAACCGCAACAGCGAGAATATCCTGCCGTTTAAAACGCAGATGCCGCAGCCCATTGGCGAGAGTTTGCGGATCATCAAAAAAATCTGATATTACAATACAGAGTCCGCGTTTTTTAAGCATTCCGGCAATATCATTAATTGCGCTGCCGCATTTGGTTTTATTTTGCGCGATTGACGTTTCCAAATGAGAGATGATATTTTTCAACTGTAAATTTGTTGATTTAGGCGATAAATAGCAACTTATCTCTTCGTCAAACGCGGCTAATCCTACAGCGTCTTTTTGCCGGACAAGTATCCAAGCAAACGCGGCGGCAAGAGTGCGGGCGTAATCAAACTTTGTCATCCCGCTGCTTCCAAATCCCATCGAAGCGCTCTTATCTATGAGTATATGAGCGCTCATATTTGTTTCATCCTCGTAAAGCCGTACAACGCTTTTATCTGATTTCGCGTATTTGCGCCAATCAATTTTACGCGCGGGTTCGCCTGTTTGGTAAGAGCGGTATTCTAAAAACTCAGAGGAAAAACCGTGAAACGGGCTTTTGTGAAGTCCGGCAATCGTTCCCTCAACAATCATTTTCGCCCGAAGCGACAGATTACGGACTGGGAGCATGTGTTCCGGGCGCAAAACTGAAAATGAATTCATACTTCTTTTATTTCTTTTACTATTTGACTATTGACTCTTTTTGAAAATATACATGATGTGTGCGGATATGCCGCTTTAAAAATGTAAAACATAGTATCCTCAAGTCCGTTAAGACTGTTTCTGATAGTACCACTTTAGGAGGCGCTTATCGGCGTATTTAAATATTATGTTAATTAACCAGCCGATAATTGCGATAACTAATATAGCAGCAAACATTGCGTCGTAGTCGCCGATGCGTTTTGAATAATTGATTAAAAAACCTATACCTTTATTTCCAATCATCATTTCGCAAATAACCGTCAAAATCAGGCATAGAGACAAACTAATTTTCATACCAGTAAAAATCGCAGGAAAAGCAAGTGGATATATTACCTTAAATAAGGTATCAGATTTTGTTAATTGCAGATTTTTTGCGACTTTCAAATAAAGCGGGTCAATGTCTCTTATCGCAAAAAAAGTATTTATCAATATCGGCCAAACGCAACCAAATAATATTAACGCTATTTTCATTCTGTTATCAATACCCAAAAAAAGTATAAATATCGGAATTAGAATAATTGGAGGTATCGAGCGCAGAGCGTCTATTGTTGAAAACAGATAACTTTCCAACTGTTTGTGAAGTCCTATTACGCTACCGATTGTAATTCCCAGTATAACAGACAAAATAAATGCGGCGGATAAAACAAAAAATGTATCGCCAAGCAAAGAATAAAATTCTTTTGTCTGAAGTATTGAATAAAGAGAAGAGAGTATAGGGGAAATTGGAGAGATGAAAGAAAAATCTGGAATTCTTGCTTTCGGATATCCACACAACAAATATATTGTATTTAATATACTGTGGTTGTGAGCAGCTAACTCCCAAGAACCTAACAGTAACAGCGGAACAATTATTGGTTTAAAAAAATTTATCTTATTCATTCGTGAATAGCATACTGTATACATCCTCTCTGTACATCAAAAACTCATTTGATTTTCTGGTTTCAATCTGATTCCTTGAGTCTCCAAGATTGATTTCAAAGTCATTTATGACATATGCAGGATGTTTGTTTAAGACTATTATTCTGTTTGAAAAATATATTGCGGAATCAATATCATGTGTCACATATAAACAGGTTATTTGGAATTGGTTGATAATTTTAAGTAAATCGTCTTCTAATTTATGTTTACTAAGCGTATCAAGCGAAGAAAACGGCTCATCCAATAATATTACAGGAGATCTAACAGCAAGAGCTCTTGCAATACAAACTCTCTGCTGCATTCCTCCAGATAACTGCCAAGGATAATATTTGGAAAATTTATCAAGACCAACAGTGTGCAATGCTTCTAAAGATTTTTCTTTTTTCTTATTATCTTTTCTTAGAGCTATTTCAACATTTTGTTCAAGATTTAAATATGGAAAAAGAGTTTTATTATACTGTTGGAAAATAACAAACGGTATAAAATTATCCTCAATCCAAATATTACCGCTTGTAGGAGACTGAAATCCCGCTATTATTTCAAGTAGCGTTGTCTTTCCACAGCCGCTCTGCCCAATAATTCCGGTGATTGAACTCTTGGGTATGGCGAAAGAGATATTATCTAAAACTTTCAAACAGCAGCTCTTCCCTACCTCATACTCTTTAGAAAGATTATTTACCTTAATAATGTCCACAGTTACTTATTTCGGTGAATAGATAATATCTTCAGCGTCGATTTTTGTTTTTAATACATTATTCTCAATCATCATATCCATAACAGCCTCAACACCGGCAGGAGTAATGCTGCTTTTGTATCCCAAAATTGTAAAGGAATCAGCTACTTCTTTACTTATTTTAAATTTAATACCGTACTCGCCAAGAGTCGGAAGTAGTTTTCTAAACTCCTCTTGCTCATTATTGATAAAATTGGTCGCTCTGTCAATAGCTCTAGAAAATTTTGCTATAATTTCAGGATTATCGTTAATAAAATCTTCATGAGCAACAGCAGTAACTATTTCTATGTCTTGAATCGGATAAAAATAATCAAAAGTTTTTGTCTTTTTCTCAAGAGCCCCCATTGTTATAAAAGGCTCAGTACTGGCCGCTGCATCTACCGATTTACTTGTAAGCGCAAAAATCATCTCCGTGAAAGGTACCGATACAATCTCAACGTCCTCTTTTTTTATTCCATTGGTTTTGAGGTAATTTAACAGTGAAAAATAATCCGACGTCCCTTCTGCTAACACCGCTATTTTTTTCCCTCTTAAATCCTGAGCGGTCTTTATTTCTGAATCAATTGGCAGCATAATCCTGTGTTCCAATATATGTTCGCTATCAAAAGAACATCCGCCTATACTTTTAATTTTAACTCCATTAGTGCGAGCCATTATTAAAGATGGTACAACCGGAAAACCAATATCTACAGATTTTCCTAAAATCGCAGGTACAATATCAGGCGCTCCCCCATGAAATTGCGACATTTCTAATTTTATACCCTCTTCTTCAAAATAACCCTTTGCTATTCCAACATAGAGCTGACTTGGTCCCAATGTAGGTGTATAGGCGATTCTTACTACCTGTTCATCCCTTTTATTACAACCTAAAAAACAGACCAACACTCCAATAATTATAATACAAATCTTTTTCATACATCAGCTCCATTGATTAAATACGGTACTTTGATTTAACAAAATACAATAATATTGAAAATTAAAGTGTCATGAATACAATCAAGAACATTACTGCTAAAGAGTAATGACACTACCGAGAGGTACTTTCGAGAATACTAATTTACTGCCTAAATATTACTCTATATAAATAACATTTTACAGCAAAAGAATGCAAGTTTTTTTTAAATTTATATTTTATTTATATTCTAATTTAATGATTTATGAAGTTCCGATAATTGTAAAACCCCTATTTTATCAGATATTAACTCATTAATCAGATTCAGTTTTTTAATTGTGTCTTCTTCAAGTTTTTTAACGTTTCTGCTAACTTTTTTAGTTGGTATCTCCTGACCCCAAACAGAATCATACATATAGAATATCGGACTGGTCATTGATTTAACAACCATAACTTTCAGCGCGTTTAATTTGTTCTTACTGGGAAGCATTCTCCCGATTGTTTTCTGTTCATCAATTTCATTGATTAGCTTATCTAATTGTTTATTTAACCATAATACATTATGAACCCACGCTCTTGAAAATTGAAGATATCTTGAAAGAGAATTTGTTGTCAATAGAGGCGGTTCAACGCCGCTTAAAAAAACGCCATAGTCGTATTCGCTTTTAAGCAGCAGCGTCGCAACAGAAGAGAATAGAGTAATAACTTTTCTATCTCTGAATCTGTTAATAAAGACGCCTTTCTCTTTATCAATCATCTCATCATTATCTCCATACTTAGAATAATAATCTAAATTTAATTCGTTACTATGTTCCGCTTTCATCCATCTCTCCAAAATACAGCCAATTTCCTTAGTGTACATGGAGCTGTCGCAGTTTTTATCTACAAAACCTTTATGAAAATCCTCTTTGGGCATAAAACCTTCCACAAATATGTATGGGATTTGAGGATCTGTTTGAGATGTTTGATCATAAAATGAGCTGAATCGTTCACATCTGCTTTTGCACTGTTCGAAACAATCTTCATGAGGCGGAAAATAGAGTTCATTCCAACATTTTTGATTTTCAAATAAAAGATTGCAAAATAATCTGAAAGCAGGAGAATACCGGGCTACTCTTCCAGAAATTTCAGATTTGTCAAGATACTCCAACCCCTCTATTTTGGATAATTCTTCCTGAGGTAAAGTAGATGTTTTTGGAACCAGATTCATAATATCATATACGGTTTTAGAATCTAAAGTTCCTTTTGAGGGACTTTCAATAGATATCTTGATTGTAAGAGCTCCTGGCCCTCCGTTTGTATCCTTTGGACTTATCTGACTATATCTTTTTCTGAGTACATGAGCTGATAACTTCGCGTTTAAACCATTTGGACTGCTTCTTCCAATAATTTTTATGGATTTATCTTTCATAAGATCTTGAACATAATAGCCGTCTGTAGTATGGTTAAGATTATACGTCGGCAGCCACATTTTATCAAATCCATTCGATTCATCCTTAGGCTGCTCCATACTTTTATAAAGATTGTAATTCACATATCCATATATAAAGGATACATCAACTCTTTTGAACTTCAGACTCGTATTCTTGTTTGTTGCAGAGCTCATGTCAAACTCCTTTACAGTTGAAAATGAAAATAAAAGATATCTTTATAAATATAAGCAGTATAATAATATTCTTATATCATAGCACTAAGATAATATAATAATGCTTATGTTTGCAACATATTTCTAAAAAATACATCTGTTTTTATATTGTATGAATTCTGCGTTCTAAAACGCACGCATTGCTCTTATTACTAAAAGAGCAAAAGTAACAATACTGCCGAGAAGTTACTGCCGAGAGGTAAAACCGAAAAACTCATTCTATATTTAAGTATACCATCATATATTTGAAAAAACAAGCTTTTTATAGCTTAGCACTATTAAATAATTGCTTTATCATTTTTATAATCTGTTTTTCAAATAAAACAACGGATAGCCGCTTAACCACCGCACCATTTATAATCACAGTTAAAAATGTTGAAAATGAACGTACAGTACTGTATACTATATTAATAATAACAGCCGTATAATTTCGCTAAGAGCCTGTTTTTTGCGTACTGAATTTTCTGATTAAATATTACACTGTGCCGTTTGGCGGCCTCACGGCTGTCGTGCAGCCGCCGGGCGGCATAGTGTGATATTTAATTGGAACACAGTATAATCACAGTTAAAAAAGGAGAGATTATGAATATACAGGAAATGTTACAGAAAATGCTTGAGCTTAGGGCGTCTGACCTGCATCTTACCGCAGGTTCTCCGCCGCTGTACCGTGTTGACGGAAGACTTGTACCCGTAAGCGTTGAGAAGCTCTCAGCGGAGGAAGTTTTAAGGCTTGCGTACAGCATAATGAATGAAACTCAGCGTAAAACTTTTGAGCAGAATAAAGAGGTTGATTTCTCTTTCGCGGTACAGAATCTGGCGCGTTTCCGCTCCAACGTTTTTTTACAGAGAGGCTGCTGTACTGCGGCTATCCGCCAAATTCCATACACAATCAAAACTCTTGAGGAGCTGGCGCTGCCGCCTATAGTAAAAACACTTACCGAAAAACCTAACGGTCTGGTGCTTGTTACAGGCCCTACCGGAAGCGGAAAAAGCACCACTCTTGCGGCTATGGTTGACAAAGTCAACAGCGAGCGGGAAGGGCACATTCTTACTGTAGAAGACCCGATAGAGTTTGTGCACAGGCACAAAAAGTGTATTATAAATCAGCGTGAAGTAAAACAGGACACTACAAGTTTCGCGGCGGCGCTGCGTGTAGCGCTGCGTCAAGACCCGGATGTGGTGCTTATCGGTGAAATGCGGGATCTTGAAACCATATCCGCGGCGCTCAGTATCGCGGAGACCGGTCACCTTACATTGGCTACACTTCACACAAACTCTGCGGCACAAACTATAAACCGTATTATAGACGTATTCCCCGCGGATCAGAAAGAAACCGTAAGAGCGCAGCTCTCTATGGTGCTTGAGGGTATTATTAGTCAGGCGCTTTTACCGCGTATTGGCGGGGGGCGCGTAATGGCGTGTGAGATAATGGTGGCTACAATGGCTGTAAGATCAATGATCCGCGAGGATAAAGTCCACCAGCTTCAGGGCATAATAGAGATCGGTCAGCAGCACGGAATGCAAACCATGAACGGCGAACTGGCGCGGCTCTTCAATCAGCGGCTCATAACAAAAAGAGACGCGTTCAATAGAAGTCCGGAGCCGGATAGTCTGAGAAAGCTTATTGGGGATCTTTAGTTTTTAGTCTTTAGTTTTTGGTTTGAAGGGAAAAGGATTTTCGCATTCTGTCCAAAACTAAAAACTACAAACTATACGCTAAAAACTATACTAAAATGTATATTTGTAATGATTATGGTATAGATGCTAATGCAGGCAGGGAGAGCTGACTAAGATGGCAAAGTTTGAATATGTAGGCGTAAGCAACGGTAAGCAGGTTAAAGGTGAACTTGAGGCTGCGAATAAAGATGAAGTCGTGCAGCTTTTGCGCAAGAAGAAGATAAGAACTATTTCGGTTAGGAGCAAATCTATGGATTTGGCTCTGCCGTCATTTCTTGCGGGAGGAAGAATTAAGCTAAAGGACGTCTCACGTTTCACGCGCCAGTTTGCGGCTATGGTAAGCGCGGGTCTGCCGCTTGTTCAGTGTCTTGACATTCTTGCCGTTCAGACAGAAAACAAGAATCTCGCGCTTGCGGTAAAGCAGGTCTCGTCCGACATTCAGGGCGGAAACAACTTAGCCGAATCACTTGGCAAACACCCTAAAGCTTTTAACAACCTTTACTGCAACATGGTAGCTGCCGGCGAACAATCTGGAAACCTTGACGGTGTGTTAAACCGTCTGGCGGAATATCAGGAAAAGGCGGAAGCGCTGCGCCGAAAGATAAAAGGCGCTATGACTTATCCGGTAATTGTTCTGGTTATTGCCGTGGCCGCTTCTGTTGTTATGCTCACATTTGTAGTTCCCACATTCGCCAATATGTTTGTCGATATGGGCGGAGAGCTGCCGCTTCCCACAAAAATAGTGATGGATCTTTCTAATTTTATGCAAACATGGTGGTGGGCTATGGCGCTTACGGCAATTGGCGGCACAGTTGCTTTTTTGCAATATTACAAAACAGAAAAAGGAAAAATCAGGGTTGACGCCCTTAAGTTAACGCTGCCCATATTCGGAGACCTTGAGCGTAAAAGCGCGGTAAGCCGCTTCTCTCAAACTCTCTCTACCCTGCTTTCAAGCGGCGTCACTATTATTGACGCTATGGCTATAACGGCAAAAACCGCTGGAAACAAAGTTTTAGAAATTGGTATAATGCGCACTCTTGAAAAAATCACCGGCGGTACGTCAATCGCCGAACCGCTCAAAGATACCAAAGTTTTCCCTCCAATGGTTATTCACATGATAGCGGTTGGTGAAAAAACTGGAGACCTTTCCGGGATGCTCAAAAAAGTGGCCGAATTTTACGAAGAAGAGGTTGACGCCGCTGTAGAAGCGCTCACATCTGTAATTGAACCTATCATGATCGTGGTAATTGGCGTAATAGTAGGCGGTATTCTGATATCCATGTATATGCCGATGTTTGACATGGTGGGAGCGATAGGATAAAACTATTGAGGTACCAATTAAATACAGGCACCTCTAAAAACTGCCGCACCCGCACTCCCTACCGGCTGCACGACAGGCGTGAGGCCGTTCGGGAGTACAGGCACGGCAGTTTTTAGAGGTACCTATATTGGACGACAACTGCACGGAAGCCGTGAGGCTGCCGGACGGCACAGTCCAACATTTAATTGAGGGATTATATAACATGACAAATATTATCTCATTGTTAAAAAACGCGCTTGACGAGGATCTTGGTACAGGCGGCGATATTACCTCCGCCGCCATATTTGACGCGCGGGAGCAGGGTGAGGCTGTCATACGCGGCAAGCAAGCAGGCGTTTTGTCCGGCGTTACTCTTATAAAACCATTGTTTGAGCTTGTTGACCCAAGCGCGGAGGTAGAAATTTACTGTGCCGACGGCGAAGCGCTTGAGGCGGGAAAAACTATTTGCAAAATACGCGGCCCCGTGAGGGCGATTCTTGCCGGTGAGCGCACTATTCTTAATCTTTTACAGCATTTAAGCGGCATAGCGTCCATAACAGCAAAAATGGTTGAGGCGCTAAAGGGTACAAAGTGCAGACTTCTTGACACCCGTAAAACCACTGCCGGTCTGCGCGCGCTTGAAAAGGCGGCCGTACTGCATGGGGGCGGCTGTAACCACCGCTTTGGCCTATATGATATGATTCTCATTAAAGACACGCATGTAAAGCGCTGCGGCGGCGTTAGGGAGGCGTTATCAAAAGCGTTTTTATGGAGAGACGGCAAAAAAGAACCGCTTATAGAAGTGGAAGTACAGTCTGTAAATGAGTTCACTCTTGCGCTCGCGCTCTCGCCCAACAGGATTATGCTTGACAATATGACACTGGAAGATATTGAAGCCTGTGTTGACAAACGCAACGCAACCGCTTCAAAAACAGAACTTGAGGCAAGCGGTAATATTACTCTTGTTACCATTTCCGCCATAGCGGCAGCAGGTGTAGATTTCGTATCCTGCGGTTCGGTTACCCACAGCGCGCCGGCGCTTGACATAAATCTGGTTATGGTCTGATGCCGCAAACTCCTTTATCGGAACGCCGCGAAATTAAAAATCTTCATTTTGTAGAAAATTATTTTTGTTTTGAAGAGATCGGTTCAACAAACAATTTCGCTAAAGAATTAAAATCTTTCCCGTCGTCGGGATTGATTATTATAAGAGCGCTGAAACAAAGCGGCGGCAGGGGCAGAAGAGATAAATCGTTTTTTTCTAATGACAGCGGCGGCCTCTGGATAAGCATAGTCACGCCTGTTGAGAGCATATCAGATCACTTCATACATAACAGGGCGCTCTCGCTTGCGGTATGCGAAACGCTTAAAAGTATCAATCCGCAGATCAATGAGAAGATAAAAATTAAATGGCCTAATGATATTTACTGGGGAGACCGCAAAATCGCGGGGATTCTTTTAGAAAACATCCATAATAATCCTAATGTGATAATAGCGGGATTAGGACTTAATGTAAATATAACGCCTGATAGTTTCCCCGCAAAACTGCGCCAAAGCGCAACCTCCGTACTAATAGAAACAGGAGAGATATTATCACAGGATCCGCTGTTTGAACGTATATTAATAGCATACCGGCGATTTAGCCAAGAGAGCGATCAATACAGCGTCCATGAGCAATATGTTGAAAATCTATACAAAAAAGGGCGCCGCGCTCTCATAGATCATTATGAAGGTACGTTTTTGACAGTTGAACAGGACGGACGGCTGAAAATGCAAACCGCGCGGGGCGGCAGGGTTTTCTCTTCCGGTACTCTGCGTTTTTTAGAAAGTTAATATACTGTGTCACTGATAAATCTTACACTGCGCCGCACGCAGCTGCACGCAGAGCCGTAAGGTTGCTTAGCGGCTCAGTGCAAAATTTATCAGTGGATTGGTATAATAATGAACGTTAATGGCGAAACAACAGTACTTGCGATAGACATAGGCAACACCCGCACTCATATAGCTGCTGTTGATATTGAAAAGCTGTTTTGCGCCGACAGGGAAGACTTTTATAATGTAAAATTCGATGATTTATTTACACCCGCTATAAAAAAAATTATTAATAACCGTCAGATAACAAAAATCAACGTCACCTCATGCGTCAATGAATTAGCGGTAAAAGCTAAGGAATTTTGTAAAAATATAGGTATTGACAAAATAGATATAATAAAAGCGCATGGTTTACCTGTCATATTAAAATATGAAAATCCTGAAAAATTGGGGACAGACAGAATCTGCAACGCGCTCGCGTGCGGCGTACTCTTTAAAAATGAAAGCTGCGTAATAATAAGCTGCGGAACCGCGGTCACAATAGATTATCTGCATAAAGGAAAAACATTTGAAGGCGGAGTGATTTTTGCCGGAAGCGAAGCTCACGCGGCCGCGCTTTACAAACAGACAGACGCGCTTCCTCATGTAATATTTCAAAGCGCCGGCCTGCCGTCACCGCCTTCCCCGCCCTCTCTACCTGCCAAATCAACCGAAAAATGTATAACCGCAGGGGTTATGTACGCTGCTGCCGGCGCTATTGACAGATGTATAGAAGAATACAGAAACATTTACGGAAATGATATCCGCTTAATTGTTACAGGAGGCGGTTGGGAACTTGTAAAACCGCTTGTAAAACTGAACCATGAAATTACAAATGTACCGGATTTAACGCTTATTGGGGCTGGAGTTTATTAATCATCTGACATTCGGAACATCCATAATCAAAATCTCGTTATTGACAGGGTTTAATCCCGCGTTATCTATTTTTAATTGCGGATGTGACAAAAACGCCGATATTTCCACATCTTCGCTGCTGTTTGCTTTAGAGCCAAAAAAACGCTCTATATGTGATTTTCTGCGAGGAAATATCTTTACGGGGACGGTTTTATTTTCAGGAACACCCATTAGCTGTTTAGCGGACGCAACAGCGTCATAAAAGCCGCCAAGCGTATCAACAAGTCCGTTTTGGACTGCCTGAGCGCCGGTGTAGATTCTCCCGCCGGCTATAGCGAGTACTTTATCTTTGTCAATTTTCCTCGCCTCCGCAACCCTGCTCACAAAGTCATTGTACGCGGTATCAAGCCCCGCCTGCATTAAATCCCACTGTTTTTCGCTGTAATCGTGCAGCATAGACCAGGTATCCGCGTTGGGGCTTGTTGAAACATTGTCAAATGTTATGCCCAGCTTGTTAAAAAAAGAGGCTGTATAAAATTTACCGCTTACTACACCCACAGAGCCTGTTATAGTTGATGGATGCGCGATTATCTTGTTTGCGGGAAGCGATATGAAATACCCGCCGGAACCTGCCACCGCGCCCATAGAAACAATTACCGGTTTTCCCGCTTCACGCGCCAGAGCGGCTTCCCGCCATATCTCGTCGGACGCGCCGTAAGAGCCGCCAGGGCTGTTTACGCGAAAAATTATCGCTCCCACGCTTTTGTCTCTGACAGCCGCACGTATCGCGGCCGCCACACTCGAAGAACCTGTTGTGATACTTGAAGTAAGAGGATTTACGCTGCTTTTTCCGCTTGCTATAGTACCCTCCGCGTAAATAAGCGCGATACTCCTGCCGCCGCCTTTCTTGCCTCTTGACAACTGCATATAGCGGTTAAGATATAAAAAACCGCTCCCCTTCCCCGCACGCTCCCGTATCTTATTAAAAACCTGATCTCTGTAAACAAGCCCGTCAACAAGCCCCGCCTCAAACGCCTGCGCCGCGGTGTAAGGCCCGCCGCGTACTAATTCTTCAAACTTCTTTTCTTCAATATCTCTCTCTTTGGATATATCCGCAATCATTACTTTGCCGACAGATTCAATTATTGACAAGCTTGATTCTTTGTGCTGTGGTGTAAACGCGGTATCAATAAAGGCGTTGCGGTATGTTTTATACTCCTTGCGGGCGCCAAGACGCGCTTTTACGCCAAGTTTATCAAGCGCCGATCTGTAAAACGCGGCTTCTGAAATAATCCCGGTAAGTCCAAGAGTACCTGAAGGCTGCAAAAAAACGCTGTCGAAAGCGCTTGCTAAATAATAACTGCTGTTACCAGGCCCAGATTCGCTGAAACTCTCCGCAAAAGCAACCGCTGGCTTCCCCGCCTTGCGAAAACGCAAAACCGCGTCTCTGATCTCCTGTACATCCGCAAACGCAATCTGCTCTCCGCCCACTCTTCCTATAAGTCCGGCAACGCGCTTATCACGGCTCGCCGCGTCAATTGCCCGCGCTGCCGCAACCACGTCCGGCTGTTTCTTAAGTAAAAACGACAGAGAGGCGTCAGGCGGATAATACTGCCCCACTCCATCGCGTAAATCCATCTCAATAATCGTCTTAGACGCAATTGCGGTACGGCTTGAACGTATATAAAAAAGCGCGGCAAACGCAATGAGAACAGCAAGTAAAAAGATAAGACCAACAACTGCAAACATTTTCATAAGTGTCAGCGGCATTCCTGCTTTTTCCATAATCACCTCTCTATAATGTTTAAGCCCTTAATTTAATGATTGGAGATGGAAATTAAATTTATAGATCACACGATTAAATGCTGCGCCGTACCGTCCGATGACCTCACGGCTGTAGTGCTGTCTGAGGGCGGTACGGCGCAGCGTTTAATCGTGGCTTCAATAATAGATGATAAAGCAGCAAAAATTATTCCGTGAACTAAATTCAATCCGCAGCATCATAAATTTTCCTCTAACACTAATGATAAATTGTATATTTGAATAGTATGAAAAATTTGCTGACAAAAATAGGTCTGGGCGAATCGGAGCAAAAGGTTCTTAAAAAGGTCTCCATTATCACTACATTTATATGCGCTGTGGTGGTTGGGCTTTTTTGGGCATTCACTTATTTTATGCAAGAGAGCGGATCAAAAAGCGAGAATAAAGAGAGGCTTTTGTCTATAATCTCCCTTCAGCCGCTTTCTCAAGTTTCCGAAAACGCGCTTGATATAAACGGCTTTGACTTGGAAGCGCACGACCTCGCCGCAAACCGTTTCATAAACTCCGGCCAGCCGCACAGAGCGCTGCCTCATCTGCAAAGACTCCTTAGCATACGGCGAAACGACCGCGCCGCAATGGAGCGCCTGATACAGGTATATCTTGAAATCGAAGATTTTGAAAAAGCGCTCGCGGCTATTGATTATCTGTTTTTGCAAACAAACGACACATTAGCTGAAAATTTACAAATGCGAAGAGCGATCTCTCTCTACCACCTCAAACGGCAGGACGAAAGCGCAGATATTATTAAAAGAGTTCTAAAAAACAATCCGCAAAACGCGGAAGCGCTCTGCTTTATGGGACAGATAGAATCCCCCGCGCAGACAGCGGAACAATACTTTCTTGACGCGATAAAATCCGCTCCAAATTACAACGAAGCGAAATATCAGTTAGCGCGATTTTACGAAATGAAAGATGATCTGAAAAAAGCGCGCGCGCTCCTGCTTGAGGTTCTTGAGAGCGAACCTCTTAACGTGCGCGCTCACGCGAGACTCGGTATAGTGTTCTTTTATGATAACGAGTCTGAACTCGCGCTCAAATCATACCAAACCGCCGTCGCGCTCAATCCTTATGACTACAACACTCATTACAACTTAGGCGAACTCTACCGCACTAAATTTAACAACAACACGAAAGCTCTTGAACAGTACGTACTTACTTTAAAGGAAAAACCCGCTCACACCGAAGCGAACTTCAGAGCGGGCATGATCTGTATAGAAAACGATATGATAAAAGAGGCTATACGGTACTTTGAAGCTTCTGTACAAACAGACCGCAAAAATATAAGAAAACTTATCCAGTTAGCCGCGGCGTACGAGCGTCTTGATAACAGGAAAGAAGCTCTGTCGATATATGAGGAAATACTAGACATAGACCCGCTGCATATTATCGCTATAAACAAAGTAAAATTACTCGGTATGGATGAATAACAAGCTTTATTTATACTATACTTGATTTTAATCACAGAAAATAGTAAATTAGAAAAGTACGCCAAAATACAGCAGATTTACGAGGACTAAATGAGCACCGTAACCAAAAAAGACCTTGTTGAAAAAGTAGCGAGCCGCACCGGATTAACTCAGGTTGATACAAAAATCGTTGTAGAACGGTTTTTAGAGGCAGTCGGAAACGCTCTTGAGCAGGGAAATAACGTCGAAATCCGCGGTTTTGGCAGATTCAAAATCAAAGAGAGAAAAGCGCGCATAGCCCGCAACCCCCGCACAAACGAACCCGTTGAAGTCAAAAGCGGCTGCAAACCGACATTTGAGGCGGCGCGCGAACTTACAAAATTAGTCAATGATTCTTTGCAGTCTACTATCAAACAACAGTGATTATCTCTGCTGAAACGGCGCGTTAAACAGATAATTCCAAAGCGGCAGTAAGAGCGGCTTTCCATCTTTCCCAACCGGCGTATCCGCGTCCATGCACAGAGCGTTATGGTAATTTGACTTGTCTTTGTCAAGCTGAGCGGGTTTTATTGAGGTAATAAGCGTGTGTGAGTTTCCGAATGGAAAACCTACATGGTCAATATTGATTATCGGCGCGAGTTTTCTGAAACCAAACGCGTTCCAGTAGCGCCGCATTACGGCAATCGGCATTGTCCTGTCTTCCGTATGCGCCGCGGCGAAATATTTATCAATGCTTGTATTGCCCTCCAAATTTACCCATAAGCCGGCGGCGTCGCGGTTAAAATTGTAGTCCATTGAGGCGAACATGATTACTCCGGCGGTGCTGTAGTATTTGCCAAGAATAGCCGCGTGCCCGCCGCCCTGAGAGTGTCCGCCAAGTAAAATTTTTGACCACCGCGGCACTCCTGACGCGGTAAGATACTGCTCCCATCCGTCAAGAGGATATTGCTTCGCCAGATACTGTAAAAGTTTGACGAGACGGTTTTCAGCGCTGTTTGACCGGCTTACGTTTACATGAGGCGAGAGGTCTGTGCCAAACAGTATCTCCTGGCGCATATTTTCGTAACAATCAAGATTACGGGATCTCGCGCAGGTAAAATTTACAGATATATCGTTAATATATTGCAGGCTGATTGCGTGAAACCCCATATCTGCGGCATATTCACAGAGCATTTTATAATTTGTCGCGCGGGACTTTGTTCCCGGAAAAAACAAAAAAAGAATATCCCGCTGTACTACCCAGGGATTTACAGCCGCGTAATGATCTTCAAGAGCGCGGTTTATAGCAAGATCAGTCTCCACCGGCGCGACACTGAATCCCCTGCTCAATACGTCCTGCGGAATTATCAATAATAAAAAACAGATAATAGAGAAATATATACGTTTAACCATAATTTCTAAATATAACTAATTGGCTGTCGCCGAAATAAACAAGTTACAAACTGATATACTGGTACACTGCATAAACTTACACTGCACCGCACGCAGCTGCACGTAGAGCCGTGAGGCTGGTTAACGGTACAGTGTAAATTTATGCAGTGATTCGGTATAACTGTAAATCAATCTACATAAGGCCCATTATGATAAACCGGTTCCTTATGCGGTCTGCCGGACAAAAAGACAAATCCGCTCTTTTCAACCGCTTTCATTATGAGTTTTGAGTAATCTCCCAAAAAAACCGCGTGTCCGCCCCCAATATGCTGTCCATTAATATCTATTTTGCCCTTATATACGTAAATAAAAGTGTTCCAGCCGCTTACCGGTACGGTTTCATAGGAGACCTGCGGAGCAAGAGTGATATCTAAATACAACATTTCTGTCAGTACTTTTACAGGAGAAGAAGAACCCGCGATGGTTTTGATACAGCCGCCGTCAACCCTCTCTGCGGGAATCTCTTCGGCACAGACGTATTGATAAGATGGAGCGGCATGCTTAAGGCTGTGGGGCAGATTAATCCAGAGCTGAAGCCCGCGGCTCACGCCGCTTCCCTCACCAGGCGTCTCGGAGTGTATAATCCCTTTGCCCGCTGTAAACCTCTGCACCCCAAAAGCACCAACTTCACCGTGATTGCCAAGAATATCCTGATGGCGCAAACTCCCCTCAAGCATATAGGTCAGAGCTTCAAATCCTCGATGAGGATGCGGCGGAAAAGAGGCGTTTGGGGAGAGAGAAAACTCATCAAAAAGCACAAACGGATCATAATCCTCAATCAGCTTTGTAGGAAAAGCGCGTAACACCCGCGTACCCGCTCCCTCACTCATTTCAAACGCTGCGGCTATTGTGTCTGTTTCCATTTGTAAACTACTCCCCCACAAGCCCGCGCAATACGTCCGCGTAATCGCGTACAAAATCTAAAAACGGTGACGGCGCACTGCCGGTGATCTCCTCATAATCGGGGCTTACCTCATCTAAAAGTCCGTTTCTTACAAGCGCGTATAACTCCAAAAGCGCGTCAGCTTTCCAGGACGGTATTCCCATACTTCCCATAATATCCCTTGAGGTCTCTTCGCTTACATCCGCGTATATTATATGACTTCCGATGACCTCCGTAATTAAAGAAGCGGCTTTATGCAAATTCCACTTCTGAGCGCCGGTAATACGGTAGATACGTCCGGCATGCGCCTCTGTATTCATAAGAATTTCCCGCGCGCAAAGCGCCGCGTCCCTCGCGTCAATGTAGGAAACCGCCCCCTTGCCAAAAGGCAGATAGATAAGTCCGCCGCTCGGCGAAAAAAGGGAAGTAAATTGCTGCATAAAGATGTTAGGACGTAAAATCGTATAGGCTATACCGGATTCCGTCAGATATTCTTCCGCCTCATGATGCCATCTCGCAATTTTGATCATTGGTATCTTGTCTACCGATAGAAACGAGACCAACACAATATGGGATACGCCGCTTATCGCGGCTTGATTAATAAAGATTCTCGCGTATTCTCCCATTTCGGAAGTCTGCGGAAGCAGGAGAAATACTTGGTTTATATTTTTGAGCGCGTTATTTACAAGCTCTTTATCGGTAAAATCAAAAGGTACGCTCTCCACAAGACCGCCGCTGTGCCGCTCATCCGTTAAAACCCCATGGCGCGCCGCGCGTACCGGCACGCGGGCGCTTACAAAGCGCCTAACTGCCTCAGCCCCCAAAACGCTTGCCGCTCCGGTGATAAGAATACGCGCTTTCATCTCTCTCTCCTATTGTAAAATTCCGGCCTCTCTATTCCCACTGAGACGCCTCTAAAAACAGCCGTGCCTGTCCTCACGGCTGTAGTGCAGCCGGCAGGGAGCGCGGGCATGGCAGTTTTTAGAGGTACCCTATAGCAGGAGCGATATCCGTTATTTTCGGCACCTCTTTAAGTCTTATACTGAGATCGTACTCCTTCAAATGAACATCCGGACACTCCGCCAAAGAGTAACGCACATACTCAGGAATGTCTGAACCAATAAGATAACTTCGCACCGGCTTGCCAAAGGAGAGATGACGCTTCACCCAGTTGTGAAATTTTAAAATCTGACCGCTTGACGCGTCCGGGTAAATGTCACGCTTAATCGCGACTACTACAAGCGCCCCCTCCTTATCAACCGCGAGAAGATCCATCGCCCCAAACTCCGTTTTGTACTCAACTCCATCGTTTCCAAACACGTCCACATAGAGCTCAAGCCCCTCTTCAATCAAGTTTAAATTCTTAGCTAAATAACCGCGGAGATAAGCGGCGTCTATGCAGCCGGAGCCAATAAAAACCTCTTCATTTTGAGATTCACGAATCTCACGGATTTCACGAACTACAAGCACCCCGTGCTCATCTAAAGCGATCTCCCACACTCCATGAATCCGGCCGTCGTACATTTCAAGACGCCCAGGGGCGGGACGATACAAAAAATCAAGCATTTCGCCGCAGCGGCGCACCCGCTGATTCTCTTTATAATGAGTACGCGACTCGTGATTAACAGTACAGACAATAATCTGATTGAGAACCGTGTTGGCGTTTGTTCCCGGATACCGCTCTAAAACCCAGTTCTTTACCTCAACATTACTCGCCTTATTTCCATGCGCCTCAACCGCCTCTTTTATCATCTGCCATACAAATGGCTTAGGCTGCTTCTCCATATACTGTCCATACCTCTTCTCTATAAAGCTTGGAAAACTTTTTAAACGGAGTACTTCCAATTAAAGAAAAACGCAAATGTAATACCAGTAGTATCCAAAATAAAAAATCAAATAATTACTACCCATAACGCATAAAACAGATATATATTAAAAGCTATAATAAAGAATAAGCAGAAACCTTACTGTCACATATAAAAATTTCCCCAAACATCACCCATAAAGGAGATGTTATGAGTATCAAAAAATCTAAAAGGCGTTTACTAAACGTAATAACAAAACCGGTTGCCGCGCTTAACGCGCTGCTTATTGTATTTGCTTTTGCGGCAAATTCCTCAGCGCAGGGCGTGTCCGCTCAAGTGCCGGTTATTGTAACAAACATCGCCGCGAATGTTAAGATAGATCCGCCCGCGGCAGGGCAAGGCACAGGGGCCGAGAGAAACGTGACGGCAAATAATCAGCAAACGCTTAACATCACGCTCTTAGAACAAACATCGGTATTACACCAACCGCAGATACGGACAACAGCGCCGGCGTCGGTCAGTCACAGCCGCGGAAATGTTACCCTCAATCTGCACGCGCAGCAATATCAAAACGCGGTGATTTCTCTGTACTCTGTAAACGGCAAACGGATATTGAACAGTAAAGTGTCCGCGTCGAATACAACAAACAGCATATCGCGTTCTAACATCCCGGCCGGTGTTTATATGCTGAAAGTCTTGGGTATAAACGGAAATTCTTTCTCGACAAAACTTACGCACAGTGGTGAAAAACTAAATATCAACGCCGCTTTTGAAGGTTTGAGCGTCTCTTCAAACAGGAGCGCGAATGAAGCAAATTATGGGATGTGGACGATAACCGTCTCCGCGCAGGGGTATACCACGCAAACGCGCACATTCCAGCCTGTTGCGGGAGCGAATCCGCTTCAAAGTTTTACTCTAAACTTGGGTATCGTACCGCTTAGCGACACCACAGATATTACACTAAACCGTACGACTGCGGAGTTTACCGGCAGGAATCCCAATGCCGTAATTGTGAAACAGGATAATAATCACGGAACTATTGTCGAAATCGACACAAGCGGAATTTTTCGCATACAGGGTACGCTTGATAACGGTTTTGTAGCCGTATCCCGAAGGGATTTGAGAGTCACTATTATCCTCAACGGCGTAAATATCACAAGCAGAAATTACGCGCCGATTGTCAGCCTCAAAAGGTCTGACATTACTTTGGTACTCGCGGCAAATACTACAAATACTCTCACAGACGGCGGTCAGAACGCGTCTGACGGCAGGTACAATTCTAACTATGATCCTGAGGAACGGCCCAACGCGACGCTTATGGTGCGCAGGGATTTAACAATAAGAGGCGCCGGCCGGCTTATCGTAAACGCCGGATTAAATAACGGAATCGGAACCCGCGCCTATTTGACAATTGAGAGCGGAGACGTCACCGTAAACAACGCCCCCAACAACGCGATTAAAGGCAACGACGGAATTACTATTACCGGCGGTACATTTAATATTACGTCAAGACAAGACGCTATAAAAACAGAGGAAGACCCAAGCGATCCCGGACGGGGCGCGATTGATATAACCGGCGGTGATTTTACCATAGTTGCCGATCAGGACGGGATACAGGCGGCGACGAGCCTGACCATCGCTAACGCAGCGATGAAAATCACAACCGGCGTGTCGGGCAGCGGAAACAATATCAGGCGCGGAAGCAATGCCACCGCCAGAAATAAAAATAATGAGCCGAGCTCCAAAGGTTTGAAATCAGGCAAAAACTTAATTATAAAATCCGGCACATTCGACATTGACAGCCGCGATGACGCTATTCATGCCGATGATGATTTAACTATAGACGGCGGAACAATTACTGTCGCGACTAACGACGCAATGGGCAGCGGCGGCAATATATGGGGCGGCGGCGGATCATCTCCCAACGGCGGGGACGGCCTAAAAGCGAGGAGAAGGCTGACAATTAACAATGGAGATATAAGTGTTACAAAGTCTTATGAGGGGATAGAGGCGTACTTTATAACTATAAACGGCGGCAAGGTAAGGGTAGTTGCCTCAGACGACGGTATCAACGCCTCTGACTCTATATCAAATAACTGCCCGTCAAACTTTATGTGCTGCTTGATATGGGGTAGAATCACCATAAACGGCGGAGAAGTATACGTTACTGCGGGCAACGACGGGCTTGACTCCAACGGTGATATTCTCATAACCGGCGGTACGACCGTTCTATTCGGCCCCGCAAACAGTGTGCAGGAAGCTATAGACCTTGACGGCGATTTTCATATAACCGGAGGCACAGTCATTGCGGTTGGAGCCGACCAGTCGTGCATGCAAAAAGGGCCCGCCGCAACCACCGGCTCACAGCGCTCGGTATTCATAAAGCGCCAAAACAACGCCCCGATAGCGGCAAACACTATCGTTAATATGACGTCGAACGGTCAACAGGTTGCAGCGTTCAGAAACTTGAACGCCGCAACCCGTATATTGGTTTCCAGTCCTCTCATTACCAACGGACAGTTCGTGGTCAGTACGGGCGGCAATCATTCTGGAACTCAGAACGATATGCGGGTGTTTAACGGGGGAAGCTATTCCGGCGGAACTCAGTTAGTAAGTTTTAACGTGAGTAATATTATAACGGAAAACGGCAGCTGCCAGGGCATGAATATTACTTGCAGACCGCGGTAAAAAATTGTCTGACCGTGTTTATTGAGCCGCAGGCAGTCAGGTATTGGCTTTGCCGCGATAAACACGGCTGCAGGATTTCAGAATGAACAGAATTTCAGGGATCTAATCCTGTAAATCCTGATTTAGACGTTTTTTTCTAAAAATTCTTGCTAAAACCCATTTAATTTTATCGAATTTTATGGTATAATTAATATGCAACATATTTTATGCCCTTAAAATCTGAGTATTTATTTTTTTTGATTCCTTACAACAGGTTCAGAAGGATAAAGCGTACGTGGAAACGACAGACGAAGCGGCGCATAGCAGGTCATTACTCGAATATGATCTGATGAAATACAAGCTCGCAAACGATGCTCTCGGCATCGCTCTGTGGAATATGGATATTTTGAGCGCCAACCCTTTCAGCACAGACAACAGGTTCACATGGTCACAGGAGTTCCGCCGTCTGCTCGGTTTTAGCGGTGAACACGACTTCCCAAATACTATTCACAGTTGGAGCAGCCGGATTCATCCTGAAGATAAAGAGAGAGCTTTAAACGCTTTTGCGGCGCATTTTAACGACCATACCGGAAAAACGCCGTATAATATTGAATACCGTCTCATGATGAAAAATGGGAATTACCGATATTTCCACGCTTTCGGAACAACTATGAGAAACAGCGCGGGTTTACCGCTCAAAACGGCGGGCGCGCTTTTGGATATAGACGAAAAAAAACAGCTTCAGAATCAGCGGATGCAGACTCTCCAAAATATGCGCAATATTCTGAACGGTATTGACGCTATGATTTACGCCACTGTTCCCGATACTGGCGAAATTTTATTTGTAAATGAACACATGAAGCGTCATTACGGGCTTAAAGGCAGCGTAATCGGGCAGTTTTGTTATAAGGTTTTTCAGGTAGGTTTGGATGAAAAATGTGATTTATGTCCCTGCTACAGGCTTGATAATGAGCCGGACAGCGTCGTTGTCTGGGAAGAACACAGCGCCTTGACTAAACGCATTTACCGCAATACCGACCGGTACATAGACTGGATAGACGGACAAAAGGTTCACCTCCAGCACTCCGTTGATATTACCGATTATTTGCAGGCGCAGCAAGAGATAATCGAATCAAACGAATACAACCGGTTTTTGTATGATAACGCGCCTATCGGAATATGTACTTTTGATGAGAAACATCGGAATTTTATAAACTTTAACGATAATTTGCTGAATATGCTCGGCGTAACAAAGCGTGACGTCTGCCGTTCAATCAGTGACTTTTCGCCTGAATATCAGTCAGACGGAATGAAATCCGAGGATAAGGCCGCAGATATAATGAACCGCTTGATGGGCGTTGATAAACTGATATTTGAATGGCTTTATAAATCGGCTTCCGGCGAGCTTATCCCCTGTGAAGTCACGATCGCGCGCACGAAATATAAAGGAGAACAC
>Ga0123356_10001186_pt1 | contig 28863 bp, 25 predicted proteins | sample TergutEmb28metaG_2_FD_92546 | JGI IMG/M metagenome (GOLD analysis project Ga0123356, IMG submission 92546) | Embiratermes neotenicus P3 segment gut microbial communities from Petit-Saut dam, French Guiana - Emb289 P3 | ecosystem: Host-associated > Arthropoda: Insects > Digestive system > Gut ...
ATTATCTGTTTCATTCCTAAATGTGTTGCCTACGAGCATATCGCCCGAAACAGAAATGAAAGAGTTTCTTGCTACGTCCGTGTTGATGAATGTATTTCCAACTACAAGCGAATTTCCTCGCATCACAACACTTGAATCCTTTATGACCGAATCAATAATGAACTGAACCTCGTTTATCAATTTGCCGTCAATCTCTTGTTTGTAAATAAATGGTAAATCTCTTATCGGATAGTGAAGCTCGGAAAGGTCATTCAAGCCAATAAACATCATTGGCAGGTGAACCCATAAATCTGGGTGCGAGAAAGATATCAACTTACAGTTGTAGACATACGAACTGTAATTAAAGTTGTTTCTTCCCCCGCCCATAAACGGCGTCCAACCGATGTCGTCGCCCTGATAGAATTCAATTGCCAATCTATCAAATAAGAGCCAACCTTCAACATTTAGCCAAAAGGCCCAGCTCTCACTCGATAACTTAAAAAAGACTGTATTTCTGTCTTCGCCTTTTATCCGAAGGTTGCTCAATTTCTCAGTGCCGTCATAAGCAAAACTGGCAAAATCATAAGTCCCAGCTTTTACCAACACCGTTCCGCTTCCACCGTTCGACGCTATTCTATCCAACGCCGCAGTAAGTTTCGCAACACATTCAACATTGGTCGAATTGGCAAGTTGAATATCACAATCAGAAGAAAATCCTATTGATACAATGTGTTCATCAAAAGTTGGATGGTCTATTGTTGCAAAGACGGCTTCGATTCGTTGAATGGCGTCCCGTTTCAAATAATCAGCATCTATCGGCATCACATCTCTTAATTCGTTAATTTCAGTCGCACTGCTTTCCTCAGCCTCGCCCTTTACTCTGGCTAGTGCATCTGTTGTGGCCTTTTGAGACATAAACCCCGTCGTGCTTTCGCCTGTTGCCTGAAACACTGCCGGTGCGCCGATCATATCGGTCCAGTCACACGCGTTGTAATTAAGCGGTAATGCCTGGTTCTGCCAAGTGCCTGTTTGTGTAGGAACCGAAGTCGCCATAAACAAGTGTTGACGATTCACTGGGGTGAAAGGCATTGTGACCGCTTTATACGAACCTTTGCCCCGTTGCATTGTAATTGGGTATAGAACGCCATTGGCTCTTATCGAGGTCACATTCCCCGTGGCAGTTCCTGTCCAATGCAAAATGAACGGCTTGTTTATCTTGAAACTCGGATCGTTAATATCAACAATGCCGCCCATAATGCTGCCCGTTCCGAAGTCATAGACTCTGAAATCGTTTTCGCCAAAGAATAACTCTGGGCTTTCCCTTAAAATCTCCAATGTAACCCTGTCGCTAAGGTTTAGTCCCCAGAACCGCCACCCGCCAATAATCATACTGTCAACATCTTCGTGACCCCAACCAGCAAAGAAACGCATCGTGGCATTTGATGGACCAACGCCACCAGACATATGCGCGACCACCGGGAATCCACCTTCGTAGTTGTGTTCTTCAAGCATCGCGCCAGTAGCGGTTTTAAGTTCAACCTTTCTTCTCGAAATTACAAGTTCAAGATTGTTGTTGGTCAAGTTGTGAATCTTCTCTTGCCCCCAGGCCGTTGGCGAATTACCAATCCAAACTCTTGTGCGGACTTGGGTCGAGTTGTTTCGCCAAACATAGATTTCGAAAGGCGCACCGTTTGAACAGTATCCAAGGATTGCAAAGTTGAAGTTCTGGGTGGTACCTGTCAGATTCAATGTAACTTTCGATGCTACGCCCCAAGCCATAGCGTTGAGTTCGAAATTAGGAAAGTTTCCATTCCCCGACCAACCGTTCACTTCCACATCGTTGGTAATGATGTATCTGCGAACCAGGTAGATCGTGTCGTTTTCGATTGGCACCAAACCCCAGTTCAATTCTTCTTCAGTAATTTCCATCACCTTTGCCCCGCCAAAGCCAAGACCAGCCTGCAAGAGGGCTTGAACGGCCTGGTTAATCTGCGTTTCATCGACGACAACATTAACACTTGCGCCGACATCTCTGCCGTCGCCGTAAATTAGTTTTGCCATTTATTGCTCTCCTTTTAATAAATCCTGCACAATTCGACTGTGCGTGGGTTTGTTATGTTTACCTGTGCAGACAATTTCGTGCCGGCATACATCTTTGCAACCTTGTAATAAGTCGCAACTGTACAGGTATTATTCGGGTGTGAAATTGTGGTGACAATCTTGATAGGCGTTTCACCGTTTTGTTGCCTTGTGATTTCGATATCAATGTCCATTGATTGCGGTTCGCTTTGTGTCATCGAATCATTCATAATCGGTGTTTGGTAACTGACGCGGGCAGCATTCGCAGTATTGTCTGTTATAAAAGTGAACGAATGACTACCGCTCGAATGAACTTTTTGTTGCTGGATTTTGTATCTCCTTGTCTCTAAAAATTGCATGTCATTGTACGCAACAATATCAATGACAGTTGGGTTAATCGTCGAGTTCATAAGCATTGGTCCGCTGACCGTGTTATCATCGTCGGCATTTGCCCTTTCGTCAGCAATCTCGTCAGTAATGACGATGACCATATCATCGGTTATCGACCCCGCTTGCCGCAGTTCGTTATATCTTGCGCGTGTCATTCGTGGCAACGCCCGATTGTCGATGTATGTCCTGGCAGCCAAGGTCGAGGGTGCATTATCATCGGCGGCGCCTTCCAACTCGGGATCGGTTACAAGCCCTTTGAGTTCGCCAGTACATTCGCAACTTTTGGTGTTCTCCGCGATTTCCCTTGCGATATCCCGCGCTTCATCAAGAACACCGGCATAACCCGCCTGCCTTAACTTTTCATTTTCGATTCTTTCAAGTTCGTTTTCTATTCTTTCATCTTCGTCTTCTGCCCTTTTTCCTTCGGCGGTTTCGCGGGCTGTTTCTTGGTTTTTTCTGATTGACTCGCCTGATTGTCGGGCGATTTCATTTTGCTTTCTGATGGTCTCTACGTCGTCGAGTTCTCCAGTAATTCGTGTGAATTCTTGACTTCTTGCGGTTTCGCTTGACTGCCTTGCTGCTTCGTTTGATTGTCTTGCAATTTCGTTTTGTTTTCTAATGACCTCGGAATCGTCGCGTTCCTTTTCAGATGTTTTGCGCGATTGCTCTGCAAGCGCTCTTTCGCTTTCTGCACTCTGGAGTTCGGTTGAAATGCGGGCAAACTCCTCTGTTCTGGCGACTTCGTTGGATTTTCTTGTGGCTTCGTTTTGCTCTCTAACCGTTTCTGCATTTTTGCGTTCTCCTTCATTATTTTTGCGAATCTGTTCCGCTTCAACTCTTTCAAGTTCCGCCAGCTTTCTCGCTTCTTCGTTGTTAATTCTTTTACTTTCGTTATCTTCCCGAACAATCTCGGCATCTTCTCGTGCCGATTCAGCCAAGTCCATCTCCCGTTCCATTTCGGTTACGCGCTGGATGAGTGCAATCAAGATGTTATAGTTTTCGATGTCTTCGATTGAGCCGAAGCCGGATACTCTCCGACTGACATAAATGTAAAAGGTTTGGCTGGTAAGAACCATACCTTTGAACTTTGGGTCCGAACCACCCAGCACAACATTACAAGTCAGTTGACCGTTGATCGCAAGCAAGTCAGGCGACAAAAGGATATAAACCGAACCGTCAATGATTTCGCCATGAACTGCGACCACTTCCCCATCTGGTCCCTCGGCTTGCAAGACCACAATACTATATGGAGCCATGCTCACATTACCGCGGTCATCATACATAACGATCTTTAACAATCGTGTGTTGACGTCGGCCTGTTCCGCCGATGCGACTTGAATGGGCGTGCCGGTATAATCAGTTGTTGGAAGTCGTAATGTCTTAATTACTTTTCCTGTTAAATCTAATGACATTCGTTCCCCTCCTCTTTAATTAAATCTTCCAAACCAAAGCAGTCCTTGATGGACAGCGTTAGACAGCTCATGTCCTTCATCGAAAAGTGAAATGGTAATTCGACTTCTGTGTTTTCCAATTCGTGCATCTCTCGCCTGCAATCTTCCGTGGTTTCTGGTTTCAATGCGATGCCAAATTCGCCGTCTCGCACGAGGTTGCCTTCTTCGTCTTTCTTGGCATAGTTATCAAGGATCGTGTTGAACTTCTCGTGATAGAAGTTTTCATCTCCATCGGTAAGTCGTATAAACCTTGCGAACTTATAGGCCACATGCGCAGGCAACTTTTCACCCGCGCACTTTGAAATAACCGCCCTTGCGGTCATAAGTTTTTTTAGTTTCATTTTGTCTCCTTTAATTCAAGGCTAATACGCCCTAACTGTGTTATCTGAGCTGTTGATATAGAGTTGTCTTCCGTTCCAATTCAGGTTTCCTTGTATTCTAACGCCGGAACCCGCTGGGGTTTGAGTAAATGTCCTGTTCGAGATAATGCTGACATTCTCGTATCCCAAAGCGGCACCGACACCGGTATGTGTAATGCTTGTCGTTGACCCACTAAATGTGTAACTGAGGGTATGCCAGTTACCCCAAACAACTTTGTATTGCACCACAACAGTCACCGAACGAATCACTTGCCTGTTAAGACTTACAGTAATCCGATTTCTCCACCAATCGTGGCTGAACGACGCAGTAAATGCAACCGCTGCCGCGCCTTCGTTGACGTTGACGTAAGCACCACCCGCACCTTCAATTCTGGAAGCATACATAGTCCCATTCACATCGATTCTGTTGGCAGTTACTCGGTTGGCGGTAATCGCCAAACTGTTCCCGCTTATTGCTTCTGCATACACCGTCGGCACTTGCAAGTGGTCTGATGTGAAGGCCGCACTTGGCGAACCTGATGCACCAAAGAATGTAAGGTTACTTACAAGGCGGTTGTTCTCGACGATTGTTTCAAGTTTGAAACTACTACTGAATAGCCCTTCGCCCTCAAAGTTCAACCTACCTATTCGACCTGACGAAGCGACCAAGTATCCGCTTGGCGAGACGCTGAAATTCGGTGAGGTTGTTGTCGGTGTCCCCTGCAAGTCCACTTGTGCAAACGCAAGAGTGCTTGCGTTATTCTGGGTAAATCTGAAGGTATAATGGCTCAGATTAAATGTGTTCAGGTCAATCGGCAAACTGTAAGAGTGTGTGCTTTGCGATGATCCGGCGTTAACTGTCAAATCTCCATATCCCACGCTGTTGGTAATGATATTTCGTATTTCCACCCTGAAATCCCTGTTGGAAACCAACGCAGCACTTGTCGTAACAAAGACATGAAGCAGCCCTTGGTTTTCAACATACGGTGGAATGTATGGCACATAAACCTGCCTGTAATTCGACCTAATCGTCACCGTTCTATGCCTTGTCTCAATCTCGGTAATTGTTTCGGTTACGAACTCTGTTGGACATACATGGGGTTCTGGGCAAACGCAAGGTGGCGGACAATCACACTCTTCATCATCTTCAAGGTCATCTGGACACTCGTGTGGTGGCGGACATTCGTGAGGCGGCGGGCAATCGTGCTCGATTATCTTTTCAACTTGAATCTCGCGCTGCACTTCGAACTGCTCTTCGATCTCAATGTCCCAGGTCAATGTCATAAGTGTTCCGTTCATCGTTATTCTGGCTTCTGTGATGTTCAACTCTGATGCCAACTGATTCGAGCCAATTCGATTGCCAAGTGCAATCATATCGTTGAAAGTCGTGTATGCGTATGTTGCGATACTGCTTCCACCGCCACCAGTGTCTATCCTGAAAGTGATTCGGTTCTCATCTTCGTTGATTGTCATTTGAAGAATCCGCAGTTGCTCGATGGCAGTCAGATATTCCAAGGTTGCATTGTTGCCACCGCAATCGACGGCTGTAATAGCACCTTCGCACAAATAAGTTCCGGCGGTTGTAGGCTCGGGGTCTGGGATTGCGTCTTGTGGGATATCCTCGGTGCTTGTCAGCAAGAAAGCGGTAAAACTCCGTGTGCTTGTCGCCGGGGCCCAACCCGCCCAAAAACTGAATATGTTATCGTCTGTATCACTTCGCATCCCGACATAGCCATCACCCGTTGCCGCATTAGAACTTACCAAACGGTTGCTCTCGATTTTCCATCCTGCAATCTTCCCACTCTTTGCGATTAAGTGCCCCGCTGAATCAAGCGAGAAACTATCGTTGCTTGAACGGATTGAATTATTTTCGATGATGAGTCCACCAATTGAACCCGAGAGTGCCTGGATGTTTCCTCGAAGCGTGGCGTTGCCTTCGTTGTCCGCCATAAAGCGAATGTCTTCTGGATCGTTGGGCGCCGAGATTCGAATACCCCGCTTATCAAGCATGATGGTATTGTTTTCGTTTGCAATCCAAAGCTCGTTACCAAGTATCAAAGAACCGACAACGGCTTCGGCCAACAACCCGTATGCTTGCATTCTGCCAAACGCAGGGTGCATCACTTCAATCTTTCCAAGTGCGGTTTTCGCCGTCTGCCACCCGTCATCGGTGAACAATATCAAGTTATTCATTATTCGGATTTGCTCGTCTTCGAACGAACTCAAACTGCCGTCAAGATGTCTGCGGCCAAGAATACCTGTGCCGTCAATTACGAATTCTTGTCGGCTCATATTGGATTGGGCGGTTCGCAGGGTTCGGTTAAGTGGGTCGTAAAGCAACGAATCGATTGTGCTTTCTCGTCGGCTGAAGCTTGTTATCTCCTGCCAATTTTGTGTAACGGATCGAGCCATACTTGCACCACGCTTTGCCAAATCCGCATACATAAAGTCCGAACTATTTGGTCGCAAAGCATTCGAAAACTCCAACACGAAACTGTCCGTATCTTCAAGGTTGATGCTCATAGATGTCAGCGCAGGATAGTAATGTATCTCTTCCGCCTTTTGTATCGTGATGACGCTTCCGAGCCGTAATTCGCCTGCAAACGCCTTAAAAGCGTATATCTTTGTGAAATCAATCGAGTTTACACTGATTGAGAAGCTTGGCTGGTTGATTTTTGCAAGATGCTTCTTTCCTTCATCAATTAACTCTCGGGCAAGGTCGAGCACCTCTTCTGGCGTCGTAACATCAAACACCGCAAGCCCTTGGTTCTCGTAATCGTTTTCGACCCAATAGTTTTTCAACTCGCGGAACAGTTTGAGTTCAGCAGGCTTTTCAAGGTCAAAGAACTTTTGCAGATTCAACTTCGAGGATATCTCGTGCATCGCATTTTGTTTCGCTTCGATTGCCGTTTCGTTGGCTTCAATCTTTTGCAGAAAGTCATTCACGATGGCTTGATATTTTTCAATCCAAGGTTTGACGTTGCTGAAAATCGTGTAGCGTTCAAACCCTGCAATTTGCCATCGCATCGTTGGATTGTCTGGATCGCCAGAGTCAATCTCGGCAACCTCGCCAATCAATTTGCAATACGAAAGGTTGTTGTTGCTAAGCGGGTCTGCAAAATAAATATGCCCGCCAACAGGTGTTACTGTGGGGGCATTCGGGTCGTTGTAAATCAGATAATTGTTGTTGAATGTCGCAGTCCTGCCATCGTCGTTGTGTTCAAAAGTAAAGCGGCCCGACCAGTATTCTACCCCGCTATCACTTGTTCGGTTTTGTTGAATGAACCGAGGCGGTGTGCGGTAGCAAATGCGTGAGAGTGTTCTTGCGAACGCTGTTGTTCCAAACGAAGAAGTTTCGTCAAGACTGAACTCCCCAACCTTTACGGTTTCGGCCATAAATATCGCCTTCGCCTTTTCAAGTTCTTCAAGGTTGTTTAACGGGTCGGTGTTCGCCATCAGGTATCTATCCCGGGCGGATTCTAAGTCTTGCAGCTTCTTTTCAAAGTAAACCCTGTCTGCCGCCAACTCTGTTTGGACTTGATAAAGCCCACGCAGTTCAAGAACAAGTTTCTTCCACTCCGGCGTCGCTTCATCAACGGCGGCCTGCCACTCCCGAATCTTATTCGACAAAGCAACCGACATCCATTTCGGGTCCGCATCGTCTTTGTCCGCCATATAGTGCGAGAAGTCAGCGATATAGTTCGTGCCGGTTGGATTAACGGGACGAATGTCTAGGTTGTTGCCCTTGCAACTTAATACCGTTACAACGTCATCTGCTTGCTCTGTAACCGTTAATTCCTCCATCACATTGTCAAATGCCAAGTAGATGTTTGTAGGGCGTGCAACCTCTTCTACGGTCTTTATTTTGATTGCCTGACGCAAGAAGTCAAATTCGAAGATTACCTCGAATAACTCCGCCGCGTTGTTTATGATGAAATCTAAGCCCCATATCGTTTGATCTTCGGTGAACGCCCGCAAGATGTTGTCTTCTTTGTTGGGATTGAACCGCAAACTTGGGTTGATGTATGAGATTGTCCAATCGTCATACTTCTGCTCCATCTCGGTCAAACCAAGAAGGACTCGCGGGTCAACTTGTATTTGCAGTTGCTTGTGAAGCTGCCCCACAACCGAAGGTATGTGTTCGATATTGCCATCGTCGTATTTATCGTCAAAAGGATCGTTCACATTAAAGAAACTGTAAAGGCGGTTTTCCATAAAGAAACCGAAGTCATTAAGCCGAATCTGTAAGCTTCGCGCTGTAATGGACTTGTGAATGTCCAAACCGTCTTCGACTTCATCAACCCTCATAATCTTGAAATAACCGACACCTTCAACAAGAATCAGTCTCGTCGTCTCAACCAATGGGAACAACTCGTTCTTTACAACATCCCCCATCGCATTTGTTGTGTGCGGCGGGACTGTGAATGTAATTTCCGAAAGGTCATTGAAGCGAATTATCAGGCTTGCGTTCCTTGTTTGCATATACCCAATCTGTCGCTTGTCCGGATTACATAAAAGTATGTCCGGTTGTTTCAGATTGCGGAAATAGTCAAATGAGAAAATCATATAACCTCCTTAAAATCCAATTTTCACATAGGTCGGTGTTTCGACTGTGCACTCCCCGTTTATTTTTATCTTTAACTTGTTTGGGCCAGGCACAAGTCGCAACCAATTGCGGTTGAAGTTACTCAACCGATTGCCCGGCACACTGCTTGTTATTATCTTCAGTTCGTTATCAACTTTGATTTCTTCCGACGGCGTTACTTCGCTGTGCTCTGTCGTGCCAATGAATTCGAATGCCCTGTGCGGATCATTCGTATCGGTTGGGTTAACAATGCTGACAAGCATGTCATCGTCCATTGGCTCGATTGCCTTGAACCGAACAAACGGAAATGTATAGTTATCGATAATGTCCGATTCGTTAATGAGTGTTACCTCTTTGTATTCCGTTCCATCGCCCTTCACGCAAACCTTGCGAGGCCTGCCGTAGCAATACGGCGAATCGAATGTGGCGGTTAAAACAAAACCGTGGCAATAGCCGTTTATATAAATTATCCGAGTTTCCTCGAATATGCAGTTGTAAAAGTAGTTGTCGTAGTCCGGCTGGTGGATATGAAGTTTCTTGAATCCGTTCCGTCCAACGAGCCAAGTCAAAAGCTCGCGCCGAACCAAATCAGGCATCGGGTCTTCGCACATAAAACTGAATTGAAATCGTGGCATTTCTTCGTATTCAATTCCCGCAAAGGAAAACCGTCTTTGCTTTGGGCTCTTGGCCGTTCGTATCGTAGGAATGAACGGAGCCGTCTCTTGTATGTTCTCGGTGTTGACCGCAGCGATCAGCATTCCATACCGCCCAGAAAAAACACCGTCATAGGTGAAAGTTGTTGCGTTAAGCATTGGGTCTTCCCTCCTTTTATTTGATTTTTTGCATGGAAAAAAGTATAGTCTTGTGAGATGAACTATGTTTACATTTTGAAATGTTCTGACGACAGTTTGTATTGTGGATACACGAACGATGTAGACGCAAGAATCAAAACTCATAACGAAGGCAAAGGTGCCAAATACACCAGGTCAAAGACACCCGTAGAATTAGTTTTTCAAGAAAACTATCCAACAAAGGCAGAAGCATTGAGAAGAGAATGCGAAATCAAGAAGATGACACGGGCGCAAAAGCTTGTGTTAATCAAATCGTAAAAAAAGCACCTCCGAGAGATGCCCGATTTCACTATTAAAAAAGGGTCTTAATATCCCTGTTGGGAAAGTACCCTTACTTCTTAACTTTTGGAAGTTTAACAGCCAAGAACTCTTCTTTAAGTTTCTTGTTCGGTTGGAACTTCACAACAGTTTTTGCATCGGTCTTAACCTTTTTGTCGGTGCCTGGAACTCGCGCCTCACCTGCTGGCTTATGGTTAAGCTTGAACTTACCGATTGGCAACACAACTTCTCCGTTGGCCTTCAAGCCGTCTTTCAGCACAGTGAAGAACTGTTCTACGCAGTTAGCAGTTTCTTTCGCATCAGTACATTGCCAAACTTCTGCGAGCTTTGCCAAGAATTCTTTTTCTTTCATAGAATTCCCTCCTGCAAAATTATACCCTATGAGATAAATACAAACAAATCTTTTAATAAAAAAGATTATTTCTTCTTTTTAGGTTTTGGTTTGGATTCTTCTGTTGATTTCTCTACCTTTCCACTCTTACCGGCTTTTACAGCATCCTGCAAACAAACGGCACAGAGTTCTTCACCCTCTTTAATCCAATTGATTTCGCATTTGCATTTTTTCCAGTTGTCCATACAACGAAAAGATAACATCGTCTGTCGCAAAAGTCTATTGATTGTTGCGACCGACCAAAGTCCCCGCCATTAAGTGAGCCGTCAAAAGACGACTCACTTTGCAAAACGGTTCACACTTTTCCTTTGTCCTGCCCTGCTGAAATTGGAATCGAACTCGCTTTTGATTCTGTCAACTGCGTCTTCGATTATTCGCTTAACATCAGGCAAAGTATCTTTGGTTACACTTGCAACGTGCAAATTTATGAGTGGTGAATTGAATGTTGCACCCTGGCCACCGGCAATCCTTCCCGCAATCGCTGGAAGTGTTCTCTTGATAAAGTTATCCATCTGTTGCGGTGTTGAAACGAACTCTGTCTTTAGCAGCTTGGCAAACTGTTCGTTACTCTTGAGGGTCGGTGCCGCATTTACAAATCCCCCGCTGTGCCGCGTTGGTCCATCAAGAATCTCGTCAATCAACTTGTTAATCCTGTCAACTTCGGATTGAGCCAGCGACACTTCACGATTGGCATCGGTAAGCAGATTTTGGGCGTAGCCCAACTGCGTGGATGCGGCATCTCGCGCTGACTTGGCATTCTTGTATTTCTTGGTGTTCCAAAACTTGTCCCACCCGCTTACATTGTCCAATGTGCTTTGGGTAGAGTTCAAGGTTGTCTTTGCGCTGTCAACATTTGTTTGTGCGTTATCTTTTGCTCTTTGTGCTTGGGTAAGAACATCTTGTGCCGCAGCAAGCTCCCCACGCAACTTTTCATTCCAAAGCCCTTCGGTTGCACCCGGTGTCATATCTTGCATGTTGACTCGCAAATCGCGGGCAAGGTTTTTAATTGCTTCAACAATCCTGTCTGTCTCGCCCTGTATCAGCAATTCATACTGCTTGTATTCGGCATCAAGTTGTGCGGTCAAAACTTCTATGGCACGTTCCAGGGTAAAGTCGTCCAATGATTCCTGTGCCTTTTGGAGTTCTTTTTCAAGTTCCCTTACTCTTGATCTTCCCGCCGCAGATGTGTCCATTCGGGCAAGAGCCAACTGCGTTTGCAAATCGGCAACCGCTTTCTGTCTGTTGGCGAGCTCTTTTTGAAAGTCGATTTCTCTTTTGTATGTCTTTAGGAGATCTTTCCTAATATCAATTAAAGATTTGTAGGCATCAAGCTGGTCTTTGAGTGCATCTTTCTCGGCGTTCAGTTCGTCTGTTCTTTGCTTGATCGCAAATGACCGCAAGTGTATCGCAAAGGTCTCCATCGCTGTGTTTAGGTTCTCTTGGGCATTCGCCACCGCTTCCGTTGCGATTTCTAGTTCGCGGTTGCTTCGTGCCGTTCCATCGGCTAATGTCTGTGCCTCTTTCAACTGCAAGTTTGCAAGGTAAAGTTTATCGACATATCTTTGCAATGAATCCGAAGCATATTTCTCAAGCACACCAAGGGTTGTCATATCAGCGAACTCGTCCGCCAACACAAAACCTTGCGAGGTCTGTTTGAAATACCTGTCGAGTCCTTCGTAATACTCCAACAACTCTTTCAAGTTGTTTGCCGACACGACACCAAGCGAAATGATATCTTCAAGACTTTTGGCAAGTTTGTCAAAACCTTCCTGCGTTTCCTCGATGATGTCGATGTGCGTGAGTTTAGAGATGCTGAAAAGTTTTGATTGCCAAAGGTCGTTGACTGACTGCACCAACGAGTTAATGCTATTGGTACAACCCCACGAAAACTGCCCTAACTTAATCAAGTAATCGATGAAAGCTTGTGTATCTTTGTTCGTGTTGTAAAGGTGGTGCAAACTCTCGGTTGTTACTTCCCCAGCGTTCGCAAGGTCAGTCAAGGCCGCCACAGACGGCTTAAATCGTTCTCTGGTCAACAAACTGTTCCAGACGGTAGAAAACCCGTCCGGTGTTGCTGCTATTGTGTAGCGGTCCAAAGATTCCCAGACTCGGTTGTATGCGGCGTTAACATCTTTCTGCCACTGCTCTGTCGCGTTGGCATAATAGGTCAGTTGTGCCTCTTGTTCCCGAAGGTCGAGAATGAACTTTTCAAGCCATTCTTTTTGTGACTGCGAAACATTATCCCAATTGGCAAGAATCTCTTTTGCCTTATCTTCGTTGGTGTGCCGCTTTCGATTTGCATCGATACCAGCAACCACACCGACACCAATCGGGCCGGTAAGCGCACCAAGAGTCCATTCCCACCATTTCGTTTTTTTGCTCTGTTCCCCCGTTTGTCTGTGCACCACCGTTGCGGCATCTCTTGCCGCCTTGTCTCGCGCAGACCGTTCTTGTGCTTCGAGAATGGCTTGTTGCTGTTTGAGTTCGGCGTTGTATTCTTTCAACCGATCTAACTCTTGTTGTTCAACCAACGAAAGTTTGCGGCGTCTTGCAATTTCCATCAGCTCTTCGATTCTGTCGGTTGTTTCTTCAAGTTTCGAGTTCACATCGTCAAGTTCGCCTTTGAGGGCTTCCCACGCTTCTTTGGACTCTTTTGCGACCTCTTTCAAATCTTCAAGCGACGGGCCTTTGAGCAAATTAACAAGTGCGTAAATTGCGGTGATAACCGCAGTTATCGCAAGCAGTATCCACCCAATCGGATTAGTAGCCATAAACTTCTTGATTGCCAAATCCGCAATCTTGACGCCCATAGCAATACCAATTCCAATCGCAATCGCACCCGCCACAATAGCGGTAACGATTAGTTGCCATTGCTTCTTTGCCCGCAAAGCCATCGCAATTAAAACAACGAGATATACATACGGGTTCTTCGCCATCCATAAAAGACCTGCCTTGATATTTGCAAGAAGTGCTTTTGTATGGAAAAGAATCGCGGCCGATAATCCACCATGAGTGGCTGCCTGTGCCGCTAACGCAACAGTCAATTTCTTGACGACCATTGACAGCAAGACCACTCCCCCAGTCACCATCGCAAGCATTGGTATGATACCGTCGCCAAAGGTCAAAACCATATTCAGTACATTGGCGATTGCCTTTAAGATGTCGATGAAAAGCTTAACGAATTCGCTATCCAGCAACGCCGCCGAAAACTCTTGCCAAGTGGCTTTCAGTTGATTGAGTTTGCCATCGATGGAGTTTAGGTATTCCTCTTGTGCGGCCTGAAGACTCCCGAATGCGTCGGCTTGTCCGGCGACAATTGCTTCGGCATCGTGCCAGTTTTGCATAATACTGTAGAAGGCGTTTTGGATTCTGGTACCCGCAATCATTTCGGCAACGGCTGCTTGGTCTTGTGACCCAAGAGTATCCCAAACTTTTGCGATATCCCGAAGGATATCGAATGTCGATCTTAATTCACCGTTGGTGTCAACGATGGCAACCCCAAACTCCTTCATCCTGGCATCAAGTCGTGCGGTAGACATAATGTTTCCAATGTCTTCGCCAAGCTCTTGCAATAACGCACTACTTCTCGAAATCCGTGCTGCCATAGTTCGAACAGCGGTTGATGAGATATTGATGTTTTGCAATGTCGTGTTAGCAGCGACCAGGATACCCATAGCTTCTTGCAACGTGTTTCCGTTCGCCCGCAAAGACGAAGCGGCATTGTTCATGGCAATACCAATTTCTTCGGAAGTGATTGCGAATGTATTACCAATCCAAATGAATTGGTCTAAAACCTTTTCAAGTTCGTCCGCACTGACATCGAATGCTTTAATTACCGCCGTGATGTTTCGTGATGCTTCATTTATGTTGACGGCAGCAACTTTGCTGTAAATCGTTGCCATCTCGGCGAACTTCGTTGACTCTGGTATCGAATATCCAAGCCTTGCAAATACCGTCGCTGACTTAATCAAATCTTCAACCGAAGCACCGATGTCTTTTGCCGTTCTTGTTATTGTTCTTGAGAAGTCCGCATAGGCCCGTTCGGACTTCCGTGTGACGATGCGGAACTGAGTCATCGCTTCGTTGATTGCCATCACATTTTGCAGAACTTGTCTGAAGGCGCGAGTGGCCAGACCAATAATCGCATAAGAAAGTGTGTTGAAGAACTTACTGGTGAAGGACTTGCGGAATCGCGCAAAGAAGGTATCCGCTTGAATTGTCAGGCGACTAAACGCGCCGGACGCATCTTTGTTGGCCTGGGCGAGTTGTCTAACTTGTTCGGCGGCTTCAGCGGGCTTTTCACTTAAATCCTGCGACATTACCGAACGCAATCGTTCAGCTTCTCCCGCCGCTTCTTTGTTGTGTTTAATAAGGTCTCTATACCGTTCCAAAAGCGACTCGGCATTCGCCTGAACACCTTTGAAACTTGTTTCCATCTTCAGCATTGCTTGGTCGTCTTGATGCTGGGCGATGGCTTGTTTCAAACGGAACTGTTCTTCAAGTCTTTCGTTCAAGACCTCAATCGATGCCAACTGTTCAGTATTCAATTGCGGTTCAATGGTAGTGCGGGCTTCTGTGAGTTTTGTTTCGGCATTTTGGAGAATCTGCTGTTGCAACTCTATTGCTTCATTACCTTTGTGTCGCAGTTGCAAAAGTTTTTCTTCTTCCTTGTACCGTTGTTTAACAAGTGCTTCCAACTCTCGTTGAAGACTGACTTCGTGCTCGGTTGTGGCAGCGGGCGAACCCGTTGATGTTCCAGCAGACTCAGCACTTGTCACCCTGATATTGTGGACCTTTGCATTGATGTCTTTTGACAAAGCGGTGATCTGGCGCTTGAAGAAGTTCTGGTCAACCCCTAGTTTGATTTTGAATCGAGGAGGTTCTTTGTTTATGTGGTTGACGATTTCAGTGAGTTGACGCAAGATGCGTGCACCCGAGTCGCCGCTTATGGCCCCACGCCCAAAGACGCCGAACCTAATGCCGACAATATTGTTTTCGGTTGCCATATCAAAACCTCCTTTTAATCAAAAAAAAGCCCCCGATTTTCTCGGAGGCGCTGCTTACTTCACTTTCTTCAGTTGTGTTGCGACAAATTGGTCAACCCTGTCGAACACTCTTTGAATCACTTGTTTGATGTGTTCTTTCGAGATGAACGGCCTGAATATCGCAGGCAGTTTGGCAACAACAAGTTCAATTGCGATTGCCATCTTTTGTTCGCCATTACCCGTGCAGGTTTCGGCTGTGTTGATTGTTGCGTTGGCTGCGTTCGCCACGATGTTCTTTGCACAGATGCGGCAGCAGATGCCTGTAAGCAATACACCGAAGGCACTTAATACAATTACTGCAATTTCCATAACTCTCTCCTTTTAATTTAGATTTGCGTAGTCACCAAGTAAAGTGACCTCAGCGACTTCGCCAAGTTCGTTTTTTATTGCTTGCAGGGCACGCAGTATGAACGGATGACTTTCGCGTCGTTGACGGCTTCCAACATTACTTCCCCGCCATTCTCCGCGGATTTGGTATCTAGCACTCCAACCTCTTGCAAAGTGCAAAACGATGTCATCGACACCTTTCCAATATCTGTTCGGCTGAAGTGATTCTCTCTGTACATCTCGCAGAGACAAAACAACTGTGGTTGTCCCATCCTTGTTAACAACAGGCAGGTTTACTTTAATGTTGTGAAACATTATCCCGGGGACTTGGCTGATAATGTGTGCGTATAAAATGCGTTTTGCTTTTTCTGCATAAGCCATCAAGTCCGCTTGATTCATCATACCCTTGCTGTTCTTATCGTAATTGATGCCTGTCTTTTTCTTGATTTGCTTTTTGCCTTCGGATGACGACGCATACTTATTGATGGCACCAGAGATAAATGTTTCGTCCAGCATAACACCCCCTAATTCGTTATCTCGAGTGCGGTGCCAATCTTGATCGCAACATCACGAACAAGTTTCTGAATTGTCTTGTCTTTACTGACTTTAGTGTGGTTTTTGAATTCCAACACAACAAAGCCAAGATTTGTCTTATCCGATGAAGTTCGAACAGCTTGAACGATAAATGACTTGATGCCGCGTGGCGAACAAAGGTTAAAGACATTTGGGTCAGTATCTTCAAGCTCCGCAACATCGTCGCAGTACCTGTGGCCTGTTTCCGTAATCTCTTTAATTGTCACGGGCAAGAACGTGCGCGGGAAGTTTTGAAGGTCTTGCATCAACGGTGTTGTGTAGCGGTCAAAACTCTCGTGCGAGATTGACATACGCTGCATATAACGGTTGGAGTTCATTCGCCCACCATTATGGAACACGATATAAAGTGCGTGGTTGGCACCTGCATCGACGACTGCCTTATTCAACCATTGCGTGATGCTCAGGTTGACCTTTGTGTTTTCTTCTTCCTCTTCGATGGTGTGAACCAGTTTTGTGTTCTCGGCCACATTTGAAACACCGTCGCTGACCCGACCAATCAGTTGGCGAATCACATCAAGCGTCTCTTTGTTCTTTTCCCGAATGTCGTTTTGCATCTTGTCTTGTGTCTTTCGTGAAGCAATCGTGTAGTAAATGAAAAAAGCAATTATCACAGGGATAAGTCCGAATGTGGCGATTGCGCTTGTTATTTCTGTCATTGTTCCCCTCCTATTCCTTCAGCTTCATTTCGCCTTTTGAACCAAGAAATGTTTTAATCAACTTGCCGATGTCGAGGTTGTTCAAAGCACCTTCTTTGCCCGCCATCTCTGGCAAGTTCTCGAACATCTTGAGGGTTTCTTTGACATCGATACCTTCGAACCTTTTACCAAAGCCGTCGAACATCTGAATGAACTTCGCAAGGATACGGTCAATATTAACGGCTTGAATGCGTTCTTGTTTGCGGGCATCAATCATCTTGTCGAGTTCCGCAACAAACCTTGCCGATGTTTCGGCGCCAACAACTTCAACGACCTTTTCGTAGATCGGCGTGTAAAGAATCAACCCCCACGCACTTGTAAGGTCCTGCGGCACTTCAAAGTCCGTAAAGCAAAGCAGCACACCATAGCGGTGCGCGAACTCGATGAAGCCCGGCATATAACCTTCGACCCCGCCATCGACGATATCAAAGCAGATGTTGGCTGCGGTGATGATTGCGCTTGCCTTGGCTTCCGCTGAAGGCATCGGGTTGACATTGATTGCAAGTTTGTTCTTGCCTTCGCCTATGGCAATCTCGACGGGTTTCTTTATATGTTTTTCCATAAGGTCAACCAAAGCTTTCGGCAACGACACGGTTTTCTTTTCTTTTCCCATTTTATTCTCCTTTTTTTTCTTTCTGTCTTTTGCGGTCTCTCCGACCTTGCTTGATGATTTCAAAGTCCACCCAGCCGCCGTCTACTTTGCTGAATCCAATCCAGCGGTAAATCAACTGCGGATAGACATACCAAAACATCTTGCGTTTAAGTAATGCCTGGGCATCTGGGAAACCTTTGGTATCAATGATTTCCTCGTGCCCGTCGGCAAAGGTCAGCACAAAGTCCGCCTTGTATTCGATTGCTTGGATATTCTTGCCGAAACGCTTGAATGCCGGTTGCAAACAGTATTTAATCTGCCGTTCGCATTTAAGTAATTCACCGCTTCGAAGTAATGGTTCAACGACGTCGCGGTAGTATTTCATTTCAAGTTCACTATCGAACTCGATACCGTTGTAAGTTCGGTTCTTCTTGTCTTTTGAAACATTGAATTTTGTTCTCATAAAAAGCAGACGAGCCCACAGACAAATCCGCAGGCTCTACCTCCTTTTTTCAAAAATTAAACTGCTTCTACGGTAAACTCGATCTCAACACGAACCTTGACTGTGCCGCCTTGAATCGCATCAAGTGTCACGATAGAAGTTCCTTCGGTTACGCCTTCAACTGTGAATTCGCCATCAACAATCACAGATACGGTTACATTCCCGTTGTCCGCGCTGACATCATAGGTAACGCCATCTGCATCGTTCTCATCGATGTAGTCGGCAACCGTCAATGTTTCGGTGTCGCCTTCGTCAATCGTGAATGCAAGTGTCGCACCGTCAATCGCAAGCGGTTCTGCTGGGTCAGGTTCTGGGTCTGTGCCACCACCATCTCCTGGTTCATCGCCACCATCACCGGGTTCATCCCCTCCATCACCTGGCTCCGTTCCGCCATCTCCGGGTTCTGTTCCACCGTCGCCCGGCTCGGTGCCGCCTTCGTCGTCTTTGCCATCATCGAAACTCATTGATACCAAATCGTCATCGCCGTTCTCGGCAAGGTCAAGTGCAATCGTGATACTTTGCGGATCGCCGTCACCTGTGTAGGTCGAGCTGAACGCCCTGTTGACCGATGCCTTGTGCAAAGTAACTTCCTGAACATAGTTGATACCATCTTCGTCAACGAAGGTCGTGTCGCACTCAACAACATAGTAGAACTTGCGCTTACCGGCCTTGTTCGTGAACTTGATGTTTTTCGGGTCAAAGTTTATTGGGTCTTGCCCCGCAATCATCGCCCACACAGGCGTGTTCGTTACTTGTGTTTCGATGTTGAAAGTCCCTTCAAGTGGGTTATCGAAACCGATCAATCTTTTGAATCCTTTACCGCCTGTGGCCCAAACGGTATCGCCTGTGGTCTCGAGTGTACAGGAATTCACAAAGTCAACAACAAGTGGGTCTTCGTCCGCTTTGTAGCCGAACTCCGCCCTTGTCGAATCGTATTTGTAAAATTTCAAGTTAAACCCAGACCGATTGGCAAAAGTAATGTTTTTGTCCATTTTTCATTCTCCTTATTTTATTTTTTCATTAACTCGGGAACGGGTTTCATCCATTCGCCGTAGTCAAATTTTTCTCCGCCATGCGTCGCATGGACATTCTCGATCAATTCCCTTGACCGCAGGTGGCTGTACTGAAAGAACTGGTCATAAAGCTGATAGACCGTAAGATCATAAACATTGTGAAAGGTGTACCCACTCGGCGCAGCACAAAGCTTTGAGATAAGATTCCCAATTCCCATGTACTTGTTACCGCCAGATGCTTTAAGAGCTTCCTTCCGCTTTTGCTGCTCTATGTCCCAATACTTCTTTGCCTTGGCACTTGCGTGTTTTGGCTCAGCCATTTTTCCCAAGTTCATATAGTTCATTTGCAATGCCATGTCTCGCACTTCGTCAAAGTTGTCCCTGTCGATCTTACCGACTTGCTCATGGTTTCCGATTGGGCCATCGTGCTTTTCAATGAAAGTCAAAAAGCAGTTTTGCTTTTCGTCCCAGATGACTTTTTCCAACAAGAAGAAATCGAACGCGCACCGCAGCAACTCACGGAACTCCGGCTTCAAAACTGCCATCATATCAAACAAAGTCAGTTTCTCTGCCTTCTCGAACATTGTGACCTGGCTCTGAGATACATACTTTAAGAAATCCTCTTTGTCCCAAGTTAAAAGTGCGAGATAAGTGTTGTACACCTTTATCCCAACACCCTCCGTTGGTCGCAAGTCCTTCAGCTTTGGCGAACGGAAATGCCCGATACCGTCTGCGACGATTAAATCCCCGCTTAGTAAATCTTCATACGAAAACTTCATTCCAACCTCCGAAAGTTAAAGTCGGGTATCTCGTACTCGATTTCCTTGATAACGAAACCGTTGGGAGCATTGACCGTCTTTACACTTCGAATGGCAAGTTTGCCAATACCGAAGATATCTTGGAAGTTCAGGAGTTTATCAATGTGTCGCACAAGGTTGTCTCGCCTGTTGCCCGCCATTCCCGGGTGGATACGGCGGTCAAGGTTCATAAACTGCTTGTGAGCAGCCACAGTGATGTACAACCGCAAGTCCTTGATTCTTTGGTTTTGGATATTGGGTATGTCAACCTCGGCCCACACATAGGCAGTTGCCGTTTGCGTGGTGTTGTCAACGTACTGGTAAGTGAACAGATGTCGGTCAAAGACATCATCGTGGTCGTTGTCCGTTATCGCATCGAACCGTTTGTTCAGCAAAAGCCCGCAGCATTCTTTCGAGCTGCCGATAAGGTTGATTGCCTTTTGCGGATAGGACACGATTTCATCTAGGTAAGTTTTTGCCATCAGTCCACCACCTCCACTTTGAATGTTCCAGCATCGAAGGCGCCGTCCTCGTCAACGACAGACAATTCAATCATTCGCCCGACAAGTGAAAATGTCAGCGGGACTTGAATGTTCAACTGTGCCCCGCTGGGTGTAAAGGTAATCCCACTTGTGATGTCCCAGGTCCAAAGAAAGTTAAACGCACCGATGTCAAACGGTGCGCCTTCTTCGTCAACCACTCGAACTGTGAAAGCCCTTGTGGTCCCGATTCGGATTGTGTCCCTGCCTTCGATAATGCACCGAAGAACAGGATTGTCTGGGTCTGGCTCGGGTGGTTCGTCATCGGGCGGTGGCGGTTCGTTAATACCCGCCGTCACGAAGTCGCAAATCAATTCTTCAACATTGTCACGCTGTTTGTTGAACACATCTCGTTCCATCCGCAGACTTAACAAACGACTGCCTTCGCCAATGTTTCTTGACTTCGGGTCAATCCAGACTGTGCGTATAACGGCGAGAATTGGCTCTATTCGTTCGTTATATGCAATTCCGATAGAGAATCGCTTGTTGATGTGTATTTTCTCTGTGTCTGTGTCCTGTGGTAAATACACACGATAAAAGCCTTCTTCCAAAGGCAGTTGCGGGTTGAACCTTGCGACGTTGATATAGTTCCCGTCGTCAATGATTGCGTGGCGTTCGATGATGGTCGGGCTTCCGTTTTGGAATCGCAGAACCGTATTGCAGGCCCAAGCGAAACCGTAGCGGATTCCGTTCTCATCGGTGAACGCTTCCATCACCAACCACTTCTCGTTGAAGCAATCGATGAGGTCCCCGGCGAAAAGTTCATCGCCCAGGAACGCGGTAATCTTTACTTCTTTGGTTTTCATTCGCACGATAAGGAGTGCCTGGGGTTCGCCATTTCGCAAAGCTTCTTCCTGACTGGCCGACGAGTTCCGTTCGATGACACCGACACTTTTTTGGGCGCGGCGTCTTGCACTCGCTTGATTTGCTCGGACGGTTTGTTCAAGAAAGTCCCGTTGCTTTTCAAAGATATTCATCGTCACCTCCGCCCTGCCGAAAGCCGTTCAAAGTTCGAGTGGCGAAACGACATCGTTTTTGCCTTGCCTTCAAACTGCCTTCGAAGTGTGTGATAGATGTCCGCAATCCTGTCCGCGTCTAAACCAAAGTCCTTGTAATCCTTGTTGAACATACCCTTCTTCAAAGCATCGCTGTTAAGAAAATGAGGTTCCAGCCACTTGACCGCGACGCCCAACGCAAGAAGGTCTTGCAGTTCAAGCGACAGTTCTTCGTCAAAGATATAATCCTTGATGGTTTCCTCCGGCTCGGGTTCTTCTTCCTCGTCTGGCTCCGGCTCATCGGGTTCGGGTTCGTCATCGTCTGGTTCGGGGTCTGGGTCGTCAATCAAATCATCGGCGGGTTCAACCCCTCGCCTTCTGCGGCGCCGACGGCTGCCACTCTCGTCCGGTGGGTCAGCCGTCTCATCTTCCTCTTCTTCAACGATTGAGAGTGGATACTCCTTGAATGTCAAAGGGATTTTGGTGTGCGGTTGCACATCAGCAATGGCGCTTAACAAAAGGTGGAAGTACATTGCTTCCGATGATTGCGGGGTTCGAACAAGGCCGTCGAAGTCGCGGACTTTCCAAATGGCTTTTTCATAGATGCCTGAAAACTTTGTTGCCATTTGAATCCCCCTTTATTTTCGCTTACCCAGTAATTCGCACCCAAGGTGCTTTTCCCATACACCGATAAGTTTCAAGTCAGTCATCACACCTTTTTCGATGTAGCTTCGAAGTGCGATGATAAGGTTTCCTTTTGCCTGCGGGGAAATAAGCTTGGTTCTCATTTCGATTTCGCTGGGCTTAAAAGAACAAACATCACCGAAAGATGTCGGGTCGATATAGCTCCTGAAAAACTTGTCAACGCCGAGTGCTTTGTAAACATCGGCTGGAGTCGCATCGCATTTTGTTGTGTTTGATTCCGACACGCCAAGAATAAACAACCATTGATTCTTGAAAAAGTTTTGTTGGTTGCCCTTGATTTCACGAAGCTCGCGCATCGTCATTTCTTGTGCTTCACCGGCACGGTTGAATTGGTAAACACTGCCGTCTTTAAGTTTCACAAGCAGTTTACCAAAGACAAGACTCTTGACCAAGATTCGAACATCGTCTCCGATCTTCTCGTCGCTTGTTTTATCAAAATCAATCTTCACCGGCTTTGTGTCGGTGTCGATGATGTCAGAAAGTTCGTCTTTGTTGATTTTGTTTTCTTTTTGTTTTGTTTCCATAAATCCTCCTTTCATTACTTGATTTGCGACAACAAAAAAACCCGCCCAGGAATTATCCCAGGCGGGCTGTTGTCTTATAGGATTCGCCTAAGCGAAGTTGTAGATGCCGAGTGGCGCCGATGCCAATACACCCAAGCCGTATGCTTGAATGTAGACATATTCTTGCGTCAAGTCTTGGTTGGTTGTCGCAGCGTGTTCGACAAGAATTCCATCACCTTCGTTTACGAATTTGATTGGCTTGTCGTCAGAAGCCATGACATAGATGCGGTCCGCAGACAAGATGAACGAGCCATCTTTGTTCACAGATTGTTTCAAAGCAATCATGTCGGTGCCGTTGAACTTGCCGTAGTAACCGATGTCATACATGCTAGACTTTGCAACTTCACCCTCAACTGCGGTACTCACTTTGCGAAGTGCGGCGCGTGTGCCGACGATCTTGGCGGTCTTGCCGGTGATTGCTTCAACCCTGTCGATGAGTTCAACAAGTTGCTCTTCGTCAAAGCTCCCTGTGATGACATAGTTTGAGTTCATCATGCCTGCCGAATCCGCACTCATCGATTCCATAGCAAGATACGCATCTGCAAGGAACTGCTTGTTGAACGCCTTTGATACTTCATCGATTAAATCGCTGAATGTGATGCGACCCGCAAGCAAGCGGTTAAGGCCTTCGTAAACTTTGATGATGCGAGGTTCGGTTTCAACACGAATGGTTTCACTCCCCATCAATCTTTGCCTTCTTACACCTTGAATGCCTTTGGCGACATTCGTCACAACAAGGTCATTCGTGCCCTTTGCGACAAACTCGTTAACGTCGCCCATAGCGATGTTGCGATAGTCAACAAGCGCGAACAAAGGGTTGTCTTCTTTGAGGCCCGTTTCGATGATGACCGGAATCAATTCTTGAACAAGGTCAAAGAGTGCGTGTCCGCGGTAAAAGGTTTTCATGTTAATCTTTTGTGAACCGCCGTTAAGCTCGACGAGAGCAGCACGAAGGGCTTCGCTGGCTTGATCAGCCGAGTAACCTTCCACCTTTCCGTTGATAGCGTCTATGGCTACTTTCAAAATATTTTTTCTTTCCATAATTTGTTTCTCCTTCTTTATTTCTTACTGCACTTGGATAACGATCCAATTTTCACCATTTGCTCCGGTCTCGACTGCGATTACTCGACCGATGGTTGTTCCTGTTGCGGTGGCAACAAGTCTGATTTTTGTATTGCTTGCGATACACGCAAAGTTTCCGACAGCCGGAGTTGCGATAGAGTCATCGGCAAGCGCCATTGGCGATACCGAGAAAATGTCGTTGGTGCCAAACCTGTAACCACGCAATACTGAGTTTGGTAGGTTTACAAATTCGTCAACATCACGAATCTTGACATCCTTTACGATTTCCTCGCTTGCAATCAAAGCCAATTGGTTAAGTGGTGTTGAAGCGGCAGGGGCAGTTGCAGTTCGAACTTCCCTACTTCCATCTTCAAGTGCACCGATAACCAAGACGCTTCCGTTTTCAATCTCTTGTGGGTATCTCAAAGAAACGAGATACGATCCAACTTTTGTGCCAATCATGTTGTCCGTGCGGACAGCAGCATATTTTTTCATTTTTGTCTCCTTTATTCTTTTTTTAAGTAAGTTTCCATGAATTCGTCATGTAACTCCTGTTTGCCTGTTTTTTGTTTTGTTTCTCCGATAGGCAGTTTCATCATCTGCAATTCCTGCGATGGACTTGCCTTCATGCCACGCAACGCAAACAACTCTTTCCTTAGTTCGTCACCGTTAGAAAAATTCATAACGGCGCCCTTGAGTTTCTTGAAATCCTCGTCGTCCTGCAAGTCGCTAAAACTTTCGATTATTGAATCAAAGTCTCGTTTCTTCATTGCAAGTATCACCGCGGAATGTTCTTCCCGTTGTTTATCCAATGCCGTCGATTCTTCAATCGTCAACCATTTCACAAGCATCACTTGAAAGCTTGCTTCGTTAATGGTCGCACTCTCGTCGGCGTTCATTGTGTAGGCCATCCTGCCTTTCGCCCACTTGCCGTCCGGATTTTCCTTGTTCGCTGATAACCTTTCGACATAGACAAACTTGTCGTCAAAGTCGCAGAGATAGTACCGCAAATAAGAATCGTCAGTGATCTTGTTAAGACCGTTCAACGCAGCAGTAATTGCTTCGCGTTTGCCGCTGTAAGTTGCTGCGAATTGAAAAACCGCCTCGGTTGTTGGCGGTTCGTCTTTTTGTTCAGCGTCCCCTGTGGTTTCTGGCTCTGGCGGTGTTTCTGCTTCTGGTTTCGTTTCTTCCGCTGGTGCAGGTGTTGGTGCATCTGCTTCTGGTGTGGTTTCTTGTTTTTCGTCTTCCACTTCGTCCCCTCCTTTTATTTCAGAATTTTGATTGAAGCACAAAGACAATTCCTTCTTCATGTCTTCGAACTTCGCCGTGAAATCATCGTCAACCGAAAACTTGTACGGCTCCACTTTGGCCTCAGGAAAGCAAGGTTCGTAGTGATGGTTTTCATCATCAGACTTGCCGAGCAAACACAGGCCCGAAAAAGTGAACTTGTTTACATCAACAAAGTTCTTGTCGTCTTTGTTGCGCGAGACTTCCGTCGCCTCGATTTCCATACTCTGCCCCCAGAACAAACTCTCGTCGTAGATGGTTTCGTTCAGTTCGGGATACCGTCCTGTCCAAAGGATTATGTCGGCGGTCAGATAAGTTCGGGTTTCGCCATTGGGTTCTTTCACTTCTTCGTAGTTAATGTTGTTGGTCTCGGGCAGAACTCCATACGGAACGGTCAGGACTTGGAACTTCAATTTGCCATCCTTGTCACGTTCCAGCTTCATATCGTGGCCGCCCATAAAGTATTTGCCCTCCGCATCGACATAGATGTGCCCGACAACAGGAATGTTATAAAGCGAAGGTAACGCATCGGTGACGACGGATTCAGATATGTTTGAACGGTTTCTGTTCTTGCCCAACGCCAGCACATAGCATTTGCAAAGAGTGAACCCCTTGTTTATCGGGCGTATCGGTTTGATCTTCGCATTGAAGTCAACCCGCAGGTTTAATAATCTTTCTTTCATGCGACCTCCAGAATTGTGTATTTGCGGACATCGTACTCGCCGAACTTGCTTGAATAAGAGTTCCAGCCCTTTTCGAATTTGAACCCTAGCTTTCGCAGTTCACAAATTCTGCTTGGCAATTCGCCTATCCCAAGCTCCAGCGCTTGTATTCGGTCAATGCTCTTGTTGCTTCTGAAGTACTCAATCAATCGCATTTGTTGATTTTGTTTGCGGTTTATATTGCTCACATGTTGCCTCCTCTTAAAACCGCATCTTGTCTTCAACAACAACCTTATCCGCAAAGAAATTCTCATTGAGAACCTTTGCTATCTCTGGTGATTGCTCGAAGACATAGATGATTTGATTTTTGTTAATTGTTTCTGTTGTATAAGCGAAGCCGAGTTTCTTCAACTTCAGCGCAAGTGCTTTATCTGAAATTTTGTTGAACATAGTTCCCCCTTTTAAGCGGCATAAAAATCCTCATTGCGTTTTCTGTACTTGCCGAATTTGTCTTTGAATTTTTGAAAAATGCGTGAGACATAGGACTGGCTCAGTCCCAACTGCATCGCCACTTCTGCTTGCTTTTTCCCTTTGCCCAACAGGTCGATGACCTCGCGTTCACGAGGCCTGCATTTCGATAAAAATGCTTCGAGCATTTGCTGCTTTATGCAAGTGACCTCATCGTGTTCGATTTGCTCACGCATTGAATTGTCAGCAAGGAGTTCAGTATCGCCGAGAGTAAGTTCCGAGCCGTCCTCTGTGCCGATAACCATCGACAGCGACATATTCGGACCGCGCTTGTTGTTCTTGCGCATGAACATAAAAATCTCGTTCAAAATGCAACGAGTCGAATAAGTTGCGAACTTGCACTTGGTTGGGTCGAAGGTTCTCGCTGCTTTGATAAGTCCTTTCATACCTTCGCTTACAAGGTCGTCTTTGTTGTTAATCACGAACGGATTGACCTGAAGTTTATTGACGTGGTAATAAACCAGTTTCATATTGTCGGTGACGAGTTTCTCTTGTTCGATTGTCAGCTTTTCGTTCATAACCTCTCCTTTTTTTGAACAGCAAAAAAGCCACCCGCGCTGGATGGCTTTCTTGAAAATAGACATTTAATGCCTATCGGTTGGCATTGGTATCGTTGCCCCGTGACTTTTCGCCTTCATCGTCGAGGTCTTCTTCTTTGGATTCAGGCCTGCCCGCATCGTCGCCTTTGCCGGTATTGTATGTGTTCTTCAAAGGTTTCAAAATCTCATCGAGTTTAAGAATTTTATCTTCAACACAACTCAATCCACCGATGTCAAACTGCGGTATCCCAACGGCTGCGGCATAGTAGGATTTTGCCAAACCGAATGACGATGCGTCCTTGTATCGTGCGATCATTTCTTCCGAGTTGAAAATGGTAATCGGCAAGAAGGTAATCTTGAACCTGAACTTGCCCGACACTTCTTGCTTCAAGATGCGGTTTATCATTCGCCCTGCTTGGTCCATAAGCCCAAACAGATATGACTCATCGCTTTTAATTGCGAGTTTCATAACACCCGCGGTGTTGTTTGAAATACCGTGAAGAAGTCCCGGCGTTCCCGCTGTTTGCCAATAGTTCGCTACCGTTCGTTGCACAGTATCAATGTCGGCGGTTTTGCCACTCTTTTCAAAATCGAAACTCGACATATCGAATGGACTGAGTGCGAGGCCCACAGAATTTCCGAGACTGCCTGCGATTTGACGATAGTATTTCTCTACCAAGTCATAACCTATAAGCGGATTGCCGTCAGCATCGGTTGGAACCTTGCCTGTAATCATCTTGTAATTATCCATATCCGCACTGACTTCTGCCCTGGCTTCAGCATCGGCGATTTTGTAAAGCTGCGGCATTACCGCCGCAAATGGTGGAGTTGATTCAAGAAGACTTGCGTCGGCCTTCAAGCAAATTGAAATCTCTGACGGAACTTCCTGCCACTTTTCCTTTTCCTTTTCGTATGTGGCATACATCGACTCGAATTGCTTCGGGTACTTCCACAAATCCGTCTTCTTGATACGACTCATATCAACTTTGTAAAGGAATACGCCGTCTTGGACGAAGGCAATCTTGCAAATGTCTGGGTTAATTTTTTGCAGGAACGATGTATTCTTGTCGAACCATCGCACACCAAAGTAAACTCCTTCTCGCAGTACAGATGTCAAAATAACCCGCATCATATCTGGTAGATTCATCGTCTCAAGCAAACTGGCCACCTTGAAATAATTCCGCTTGAATGAATCCATATCTTTGTCATCAACGGTTTCAAACTGCACCGGCGAGATTACATATTTCCAAAGCAACATGCTCGAATAGAACACGATCAATCGTTGATAGTGCATTGATGACAAGTACATATACACCGATGCGTTGCGAAGGTTCTTTTCATTGACCGCAGGGCTTTGAAGCCACTGCACGATTTGTTCTTTGGTGTACTTCGTGTAAGTCTCGCCACCAGAGGTTGACTGTTTTGGATTGAACAGCATTTGCCTTGTGAGTTCCTTTGCAAAGAACATCTTAAAGTTTTCGTCCTTGAAGACTTGTTCGTATTTATTCGGGTCCACATCAACCTCCTTTATTTAATTTTTGGTGGGGCGAATTTCATAACGAACCCTCCCCCTGACACTTTTGATTTCGCAATGTTTTGTGCGTGTTCGATTTCTTTTGAAACAAAGATGTTGTACGAAAGCGAACTGTATCGGTCCTTGCGCATACCTGATTTCTCTTTGACCTTGATGACATTCCCCCGAACTTCGTGTTCGAGGTTAATCAATTCATTGACCAGCAACGATGTGTGAACATACGGCAACTGCAAATTGATTTTGTCGGACGGACTTAACTTGTTGTACCCGGGCAAATCCGCAAGGGTTTCTTCCATATCAAAGTCAGGGATAAGCAACTTAATCTGCCCCTGTCTAAATACTTCACGAAGCATCACCGCACAACGGGAGTTAAAGTCGGCATTACCTTGGACGGCCCAAATGACTTTGGGTGCGTTCTTGACCAGGCATCGCTTGGCAATGTCTTCGTTGTTGCAACACGACAAAGCCGGATATGTCTCGCCAATCAGCGGATCATAAATGTCGGCAAGCAACGCATCAA
>Ga0123356_10001187_pt1 | contig 28844 bp, 28 predicted proteins | sample TergutEmb28metaG_2_FD_92546 | JGI IMG/M metagenome (GOLD analysis project Ga0123356, IMG submission 92546) | Embiratermes neotenicus P3 segment gut microbial communities from Petit-Saut dam, French Guiana - Emb289 P3 | ecosystem: Host-associated > Arthropoda: Insects > Digestive system > Gut ...
GTATTATAGTCGCAGTGGGAACACTGAAAAGATGGCTAATGCCGTTGCGGAAGGGGCCAGAAGCATCGACGGCATAGAGGTCCAGCTAAGTTATCATGTTGAACCCCAAGAGTTAACTGGTTACGATGCAATTCTCGTTGGTGCTCCAACTTATCGTAAAGAGATGCCGGTCGAATTTAAGAGTCTCTTTGAAGAAGTTGCCGCTCAAGGAATAAGCTTGAAGGATAAAACTGGTGCCGTCTTTGGCTCTTATGGATGGGGTATAGAAGCAACTCGATTGGTTCAGGATATCATGCAGAAGTTTGAAATGCGAATCACCGAGCAGCCTATAAACGCCAAGTACATGCCAGATCAAGCCACACTTGAGGCGTGCCACGATCTGGGGAAGAGGGTTTCCGAAAACTTGATGACTCAGACTTAACATAAACTGGGCGTTAATTTTATAGAAAAAATGACAAGCTTATTTGCTTTTTACCGTTTGGGGTGAAGGAAAAGAAGCGTATAGAGATATGTTGGAAATGCGCATAAATGATCTGCTCATGGAATACAGCTTTTCTGCTATAAAGGAACACAAAGAAAGAAACGAAAAAATCATAAACATTATCTCCTTAGTTTTGAACGCTGTTGTTAGGAATGTAAACCCGAAAGTGGGACGCATCCAACTGAAACAGAGTCTTATCCTCAAAATCGCGGCATTTTTGAATTGGTTCTTCTATTATTTGCTATTTTTGCTTATGAGGGGCTTTTGTGAACTTCATCTTGACCAGCAGATCTATCCGCTCTATGCTGCCTTATATGCGATCTCTATTCGTCGAACCAAAGATTTACCTCCAGCTTCCTTCAGATTCCACCCCACAATGAACACCCTTGCTCTCAGGGAGCGCTACTAAATAATTTTAATGATTTATATGCTGACCTTGCTCGGGCAAATAGTGTAGTTCCATTCACCATGAAAATCATCCTTAACAACATTTATAGAAACAAACTCTTCAACACTAACCTCCAAACCCCCCTCATACTCCGACTCATCCAAAACACACCTAACACAAAAACCCCTCTCCGTCTTAGTAGCCCCAATCAAAGCAACCACAACAGCCACACTCACAAGAGGCACACCCTGCCAATTTTTACTAATAAAAGAAAACAAACGATGCTCAATCTTATTCCACTTCGACGCCCCAGGCGGAAAATGCAACACCCTAATTGACTTACCAACCTCATTAACAAACTTTTGAAGCTCAAACTTCCACAACCGACTCCGATAACCATTACCCCCACAATCACAAATCAAAACAACCTCTTGCGCACCCCCATACAAAACCCGACCTTCCCCATACCACCACCTCCGCAAAGACTCAACAGCAAAAACAACCGTCTCAGCACTCAAACCCACATTAACAAACCCACGATTCCTAAAAACATCATACACCCCATAAGGAGTGGCTTTTCCCAACTCTTCTAAAGGAAAATCATGATCCAACGTCTCAACCGGTGTACCATGAGCCTGATAAGTCTGGCCATTATTTTTAAAATTCCCAACGTTTTCCTTCTTTTTAGCATCAACAGACAACACAGGATTACCCCTCGCCAATGCCTGCAAAGTTTGAGTGTTTAAGTACTCAAATTGCGCATCCCTATCAGGATGAGAGGGCTCTACAGTCAGGGTTTTTTTATTTGCTTGCAGACCATATCCTAAGGTTTTTAGCATTTCGCCTACTATTCGGTAGCTGACTTTGTAGCCTTGCTTGTTTAGGTCTTTTTGGAGGCTGCGTAGGCTTTTGTTGGTCCATAGGTTGGTGCGCATAGGATCGCCTTTGGTGTGGGGTTCTACTAGGTTTTTTAGTGCATCAAGTATGGTGGGTTGGTTTGTGGTGGTGGTTTTTCTGCCGCCTCCTTTTTTGCGGCATTTGCCTATCGGGGGTGGGTTGTGGTTTGGGTTGTTTAGTTCTTTTATACCTGCGCTTATGGTTGGGGGTGTGACACCTGAGATACGGCTGACTAGGCTTATGCCTCCGGGGCCGATGGCTTTTGCTTCGGCTGCTAGGTAGTGTCTTTTTTGGTATTCGTTTAGGGTGGGCAGTACGGTTTGTATGCGGGTTTGTAGGGTGAGTTTATCTTTTCTGTTCACACATTCATAAATTACACGCTTATATTTAAATCATAAAAATTATTTAACAACAGTCCCTTAGCTAACAGCTCCTACCGCAAAACCTGTAGCGAACTCACACCACCAAACTATCAAACATGTCGAGCACACTGATGTCGCTGCCCTTCAGAAAGAAGGACAGCTCCAATCATATAAATCCGGTAACAATCAAAAAAGAGGAAAAAAATTGCTATACGTTGCTAACTGCAGGAAAATTGCTGTGAGGAACATCTAGTTTCTTCCACGATCTGTTGCAACTCCTCTAGTACTGAGGCCATCATTTTGCCCCTGTGGGTTAAACCGTATGTTTTGGGTGTTTTTCTTACAAACACAAGTTTTTTGCCTTTCAGTTTCCTCAGGTGCGTGTAGGTACACCTCGTCGATAGACCGGTTTTTTTGGAGAGGTTGCCAGCGGAAATACCGTCTGGGGGTATAGTGTGGTAGACTTTGTGCTCTGTTGAGTTAAGGGTTTCCTTGTCAGGGGATCGTTTGGATTTGAAGAAGAAAATGTAATCATGGTTTTCAGGGGTCGTGATTAATCTGACTTGGCGGAGGCGTTTTAGGATGCGTGGCGTTATTTTGTGGGAAATCACGGTTTCGATGTCTTCGAATGTTTTAGGTCCAGCTAAGAGCGCTCTAATAAGCGTCTCTTCGTAGCATTCAGAATGTGCAGGCAGCACATCGGCAAATTCGGGGAAGATACCAAGAACTTCTGCTAAGCGTTCGCCGAAGTGGGTCGCGTAGTATTCTTCTCGAGATTCGTTTGTTAAGCCCACGGCCATCAGTGGTTGGAGGTACTCCGTGTTTATGGTGTCTTGGCTGTGGTGGTGTCCTTGTTTTTTTAGTTCTTGCTGGAGTTGGCTGATGGTGTATCTGCTGTTAATTATGGTGTTTAATATGTAGAGGCGGGTTTCGTTTTTGAGGGTGTTGAAGAGTTCTTTCATGTAATTGGAGTTATCCATGGCTTCGTGGAGGGTTCGGAGTTCGTTTTTTAGTTTGTAGATTTGGCAATGGTTTATGCATTCTAGGGGCGATGTGGGTGTGCAGTTTTGGCATTCTGAGCCAAGTGTCTTTAGTAGGGTTATGTGATCGTGTTTTTCGTTTTTTTGGGTTGGTTGAAGTACGTTGCCCATTTGTTTATTCTCCCTTGTTGGCGTGCGTCAGGCGGGGAATGGGTGTGTGGTGTGGTTTTAGAACTTGTTTTATGATTGATGCGTTGCCTTGACACGCGTCATAGTTTATGACAAGCGTCATACTTAAATAAGTTACCCTACAAAACTAAACACATTCAGGGCAAAAAAGAGGCAACAACACAACTTGATACTACCATGCGAAATAGGAGTCAAAACAGTACTACCAGCCGTCAAAGCCATTATGGCACGCCAAATCGTCAAACAACACGGCTACAACGAAAAACAAACCGCCAACCTCCTAGGACTTTCTCAATCCGCAGTCAGCCGCTATGTAGGCAGAGAAAGAGGACACAACCTCATAGCCATAGAAAACACCCAAGAAGTCCTCAACATAATCGACGAAATGATAGCATCACTGATGAAACAGCCCGCCGACAAAACCAAAGTGCTAGAACTCTTCTGCAAAACCTGCACCATAATCCGAGAAATGGGACTAATGTGCCCCAAATGTCAAAAAGAAATGCGTGCAGAATGGGCGGAAAAATGCTTCTTCTGCCGCTAAATCACAAGAAAAACACTGGTGTCAGCTTTGTTTTGTTTTTTGGGGTTTAGCGAATGTTTTTTAGCCAATTATAGGTTTATGCCTTGAGTGTTAGACCCCAAATCCGAGGAGATCTATTGTCAACGATACCACAGCGGAGAAGGCACAACAGGCGGGACCAAGTGCAGCCATGTATAAATACATGATGACTAAACACCTGCATCGGCACACAAAAAGGTCAGATAGCGCCGAGTAACAATGAAACCACTGTGGCTATGACCACTATGGCTATGGTTTCAGCTAACGTTACTTTCCAATTGACACGGGTTTTTTTGGAACTGTATCGCACAAGGAAAATCCCCACTGTAATTGCCACCAGAATTATGGATAGAATAAAGTTGAAGGGCCAGAAATCCACCAGCACCAAATAGGTTGCAATAGGAACGATGCCGGCGATGAATGTGGTTACCCCCGAAATTACGGCACCATAGATATTTGATCGATGAATCTGTTTACCTAGCACCGTGAAGAGTTTCTGGACGAGCAACAATGATTTGTCACGTTCTTTTTTGTCAGGTATGTCACTTAGGCTGTAGTTTATGAGATTCTGGAGTGTCATTATATCAGCTAAGTCTGCGGTGATTCCGCCTAATAGAAAACTAGAAAAGTTGGTGATGGCAACTGCACTCAAAGTGAGAAGCGCCGCAAAAATCAATGTTTTAGGGTTGCCTAGAAGCGTGCTGGTGGCAGTCAAGGTAGCGATAAAAGCGGACATAGTAACCACTAAGCTTGTTATTGAGCCATCAACTAATCCGGCCACTATCTCCATAACGGGTTCTTTTTTGAGGAGAAGACTTTCCCACTCTTTTTTTAGCCGCAACCCCTGAGCGGTCAACTGCACGGTATTGTCGTTTTCTACTATGAGACCTTCATCAGTCATCTCTTTGAGAGCTTTGTCAAGTTCGTTCATTTCTAGGCAGGTACAAGAGAAACAGACACGGTTGATGCGGTTTTTTAGTGTTGAACGTTTTATTTTGGCACCTTTTTTTAAATTAAGCAGAACGAAAACACGGATAACGTCGGGTAGCTCTTGAATTTCAAACGACACTAAAGTGCACCGGTTACAAAGATGTGACAAATATCACACCATTGTATCCTTTGGCGAACCTAATAACTTTTTGTTTGAGAACTCAGATGGAACGACCCCGATGAAGAGCACCCAAAAAATGTATGATCCGCTGTGTTTTGCACAGGTTAGCATGTACCCTTTAGGTTCTGCGCGCAACACACAATAACGGCTTTCTGAATATGGATCAGTTGATCCAAACGCACACAAATTGTGCCTCGAAAAAGGCAGTGTGCTACAGGTGAGACTTAAACAGCGCTATAATGGATCGGATAGAAGTAACGTGACCATTTTTATCGGACCCCTTTAACTGCACCCCATATGGTCAGATTATTCAGGGACCGTTTCTAGGAGATCCGGAATAGCTTGCAAGATCTCCACGATTGTGTCGGGTTTTAGGCTGCTCTCCTGTAGATTTTTTAGGCTATTAAATTGTGAAGGTACAAATATTGCTTTGAGCCCCGCATCTTTGGCACCTTTGATGTCCTCTTGGGGACTGTCGCCGATGAAACACGCCTCATGTGCTGATACTTGTAGTCGCCTGAGCGTTTCTTGGAAAATGCCACCGCAGGGTTTTCTGCACCCGATCTCATCTGAAACTACGATAGCGTTAAAGTAGCGATGTATACCAAGCTTTCTTAGACTTCTATGGATGACGGGAGCATGGGTAAAGTTACTGACTAAACCCACCTTGTACTTGGAGGCGATTTGCTGGAGCAGTTTTTTGGCACCTTCTCGTAGCTCCAGGGTTGCGATGAAATTTTGGAAAAAAACGTTGAGCGCTGCCTTGACCCGCACATTTTGAGATGTGATGTTATAGCCTAAGCTGCAGAGGGCTTCGGCGACCCATATGGCGTTGTTGACTTCGCGGAATTCTTCGTAGCGAATTTTGCGGTATTTCAGGTGGGCAACTTTGTAGGCAGCCAGAAACGTTTCTTTCTCGATGTCGAAACCTTCGGCAATGAGTGCTCGATGCAGATTGTCTTCAGAGGCGGCCATGCTATAGCCGTTGCAGTTGACCAGTGTGCCGATGTAGTCAAAAATTACTGCCTTTAGCGGCATCCACTACTGCCTTCCTTTTGGCTGACTATGGCTTTTTTGGTGACATCCATGGCTTTGCCGACAGCTGTAGATAGGAGGGCTTGAGGGTTACCGATGGAAGATTCCACGTCTATATCATAGGCTATTGTACCTATGTAATTTAGTCCTAATTTCTCTGTTTCACACTGAATGGCGATTGATTTATTCATCTTGAGGTTCTCTACAATGCCGACTATGGGCAGTCTCAGTTCACAGAGCAGGGCCACTTGTTTTTTGACAACCTCAAAAGCCAACAGTGACGGTGTGGTCACAATCAAAAACTCTAGCCGACTAATCAGTCGCACTAGATCAAGAACGGCATCACTGATTCCGGGCGGCATATCGATTATTAGAAAGTCGAGTTCACCCCACTGTACAACTGATAGTAATTCGATCAACGCGTTGGATATGTCGACTCCCCGCAGGGGGGCCGGGTTATCTCCGACGTAGTAAACCAGGGACATGTATGCTAAGTCGTTAACTATGGGGGGAATTATACCTTTTTCTTCTTTGGGCTGGGCAGTTTTGGATACGCCTAAGATAATATGCGTTGAGGGCCCAGTGAAATCGACGTCGAAGAGGCCGACGCGATAGCCTTCTTTGGCAAGCGAGAGGGCCAGCGCAGTTGCAATTATGCTTTTCCCAACACCACCTTTGCCACTGGAAACGGCGATGATTCGGTTTATCCGTATTAGGCGACGGTTTATCACACTTGTCCGCGGATCGATCATTTGTCTGTGACTCCTTTGATGTCTTCAAGCCATACTCCGCGGCCGCTTGCAATTTCGAAGTCGGGACTGCCACATGTTGGACATTTAATATAAGAGTGTGCAACTTCGGGAACATAGTGGATGGCTTCGGTAGTGGCTCTGTCGAGGTGTTTTGTGCTGTACTGCCAAGTGGTGCTGCAAACACGGCATTTCAATGTGGAGTTGGCTTTTTGAACCCGAAACTTGGCACCCGTAAAGATATCTGTAGCCAACTGTTTTAGTGCAAAGCGCAGAATCGGCGGCTCAACCTGCTGAAGTTCTCCCACGCGGATGGTAACCTCTGTAACCATTTCTAGATGCTCTTGCTCTGCGATTTGCCGTGCGGAAGCAAGGATACCCTCTGCTAGTGCCCATTCATGCATAACACTAGTTGCCCTATGGGCAATAAAAGAATATTGCAGACACAGCACAACTCAGTCTATCACTAATTCTAAATCGCTATAAGCACTCTTTTCCTTTGGTGTTTTTCATTGACAAACAAAATAAGGCACCTATCCTTGCGGGCAGCCTAAGAACAGGATTCTTCAACAAGCTAGTCCGAGCCGCCTTAGAAGGCACACCATCAATAACAGCCATTGAGATTTACAACTTAGAGGGTATTCCACCCTACAACGCAGACCTTAAAAACAACCCGCCCCAAAAAGTGGTGGAATTCAAAGAAAAAATCCTCGCATCAGACGCCTTGCTCATAGCCACCCTCGAATACAGCTACACTATCCAGGTGTACTCAAAAACGCTCTCGACTAGGCGAGACGTCCCCCAAAAAGACGACCCGCTATAAGGTAAACCCGCGCCATCATTAGCGCCTCCGAAGGCAAATTTGGTGGTGCCAAAGCCCGGTATCACCTAAGGCAAGTATTTGTGTTCCTCGACATGAAGCCCATAAACCGCCTCGAAGTTATGCTCTCAGACGCAGCTAACAATGTGAACACAGAGGGAAATGTAACCAAGCACCAGACCCACGCTTATCAAGCCGCTTTTGGAGACTTTTGCAACATGGTCAATCAGACTGCAGCCAAAACAGGTATAGCCTGACCCGTTGAAGCACTTCTGTGTTATAGGTGTGCAAAGCCTTAATTTGTTCTGCTGATACGTAAGGCTTGGCGAATCATCGATGAGAACCATAGCGGACCTGCATATCCACGGCAGATATAGCCGTGCAACCAGCGAACAAATGAGCCTCCAAGAAATCTCGAAATATGCCAAAATTAAGGGGCTCACCGTGGTGGGCACAGGTGACTTCACCCATCCTCAATGGTCACAAGAAATCCGTGATACTCTCACCCCGGACGCCGACACGGGACTGCTCAAACTCGCGTGTACTGACTCGCAGGTACGGTTTATACTTCAAACTGAAGTCTGCACCATATTTGACCACAAAGGCGATTCAAAAAAAATCCACCACGTTATTTTAGCGCCCAGTCTCGAAATCTCAGACCAGATCAACGATCGGCTATGCAGATTTGGTAACTTGAAAGCTGACGGCCGCCCCATTCTCAATTGCACCGCGTCACAGCTCGTCGAAGAAGTTATGGCGATCAACACGGAGAACATGGTTTTCCCCGCTCATGCTTGGACACCTTGGTTTAGTATCTTTGGGGCCTTTAGTGGCTTTAATACAGTAGAGGAATGCTACCAAGATATGACCAAACACATCCATGCATTAGAAACGGGGCTTTCCTCGGACCCGCCAATGAACTGGCGATTAAGCGGACTTGATAAGTACACACTTGTATCAAACAGTGATTGTCACAGTTTCTGGCCATGGCGTATCGGGAGGGAAGCAAACGTATTTGACCTCCCCGACCTCACATACAACCATATAATTTCAGCCATCGTCGACAATGATCCCGAACGCTTCAAATTCACCATTGAAACCGACCCCGCGTATGGCAAATATCACTGGACTGGACATCGCAACTGCCAAGTTGCACTGTCACCGCAGGAAGCCATCAAATTCGGTAACATCTGCCCAGTTTGCCGCCGTAAACTCACCAAAGGCGTCGAACAACGCATCGAAGAGCTTGCAGATAGACCACCAGAGTACAGACGATGTGATGCTCCGGGTTTTAGACGTTTGTTACCGCTTAGCGAAATCATAGCCGCCGTGCTTGGAACAAACTCACCCTCCACGCAAGCAGTATGGAAAACCTACAATGCATTGGTTGGAAGATTTGGTGATGAATACTCCGTGCTCATTGATGCACCCGCGGATGCAATGGTTACCGTTGTAGATACAACGTTTGTGCAGGCAATTCTCAAGGTACGTGATGGCACAGCGAAAGTAACGCCGGGCTACGATGGTGTGTATGGCGAACTTGTGCTGGGTGCAGAAAAATCAAAAACTATACCAAAACTGCGACCACCCCCTAAAGTACAGCAGCGCAACATGAGCGACTTCTGGTAGCTGATGCAAAATTCAAAAGTGCACGCAGTCTAGCCATCTAGGTGTCAACCAGAACGTCAGTTTCTGCTATAGGCATCAGCACCCTTGCATAGCTTTGCGGGTCTTTTTATGGGATCACTACTGGCGGGGCTGGTTTCAATCTCTATGCCGGAAGCTCGGTATAACCCACACTTCAACATTTTCAACACTAACCGAATCCTACACACATTCAGCGCAACCGTTTTCATCTCAGTCCAATCGACCACCCAGGGCATTCATCCTTTGCCATAACAGAATAACAAATGCACCATCATCGCCAAAATGCTCTTAACAAAAAAGGGACACAAGCCGTCAACAGCTCGCTAAGCGAAGCAAACTGTTTAATTCTCACCACGGATCTATTTTTTATAGGACGAATATATTTGAAGGACCTTCTCATCAAGCTAAACAATACTGCTACCAAATACGGCGCAACCTACGCTGAAACAAGGGCACAGCAACTAACTGAAACTATGCTCAACTTAAAGGAGGAACGGGTCGAAGCCGCCAAACAGGGCATCGAATCGGGTGTTGCTATCCGCGTGCTTGTAGACGGCGCGTGGGGATTTGCCTCTGTCGGTACTATGGATCCGTTGATTCTAGAGACCGCAGTTTCTCATGCCTGCAAAATGGCGAAGCTTGCAAGTACACGACTAAAAACTCCAATCAAGCTTGCAGCCACCAAAACTGTTGAGGATCACGTTGTTACCAAACCCAAAAAGAATCCTGCTGACGTTGCCATGGAAGATAAAATCAAAACAGCCTTAGCCATCAACCGAATTAGCCTTGCCTGCGACGCACGAATCAAAAGTTGCAGTGTGGATTACATGGATTTGATAGGCAAGAGTACTTTTGCCAACAGTGAAGGCACCTACATTGAGCAGGATAAACTCTATGTGTGGGCAAGGTTAACAGCTTCAGCCGAGAGTGGTGGCGTTTTCACCTTTAGTCGTGAGGAAATCGGTTCCACATTTGGTTATGAACTCTTCGACGATCAACCCCCCGAAGATTTAGGCAATAAAGTTGCTAAACGCGCCATCGAACAAATCGACGCGAAGGCACCAAAAGGTGGCAGAAGCCCGGTAGTTTTAGGACCTAACGTTGTGGGCGTGTTTGTACATGAAGCGTTTGGGCACCTAGCGGAAGCTGATCTGGCGCTCTCAGGCGGACTTTTGACGAATAACATGGGCAAGAAAATAGGTTCCGACTTGGTCACATTTTACGATGATGGCACATTAGAGGGCTCTTTTGGCGCATTTAGGTACGATGATGAAGGTATTGCTAGCCACAGGACCCTGCTCATCGAGAACGGCATCGTGAAAGGATTGATGCATAACCGTGAGACAGCGGCAAAATTCAGCGCAGAGCCCACAGGTAACGCACGGGCAGAGGATTTTCGTGTGGAACCCATCATACGCATGCGATGCACTTACATGGCACCCCGTGACCAAGAATTCGAGGAATTATTTGAAGGCATCAAAAACGGCTATTACTTTAAGAGCTTTCGCGGAGGACAAGCCAGTCTGGACGGCACGTTCCAAGTTGGAATCCAAGAGGGATATGAAATCAGAAACGGTGAAGTCGGTGCACCTGTTCGCAACGCCTCTATAAGCGGCAACACCCTAGAGACACTACATAAGGTAGATGCAGTAGGAAAAGACTTCATGATAGATCCTGGACGCTGTGGGAAGGGGCAAACAGCGTTTATTTGTGACGGTGGACCCCACATAAGAGTTAGTGAGGTGATTGTCGGTGGCAGTGCTTGAAAAAAGCTTTCTAATCAGCTTAGTAGAAGACACGGTTAAACTGGCACAGAAACGGGGCGCAGCAGAAGCCGAAGCTTACATGTACGAGGGACAAGCAAGCAACATCGGCATCGACTTGGGGCAGATCAGCAAAACCAACCGCATCATTGATCGCGGCTTGGGCATACGCGTCGTAGTCGATAGAGCCATCGGATTTGCATACACCAATATAGTCGAGAACAAAACCGCCATCGAGAGTGTCGTCACCAATGCACTGAGTGCGGCAAAAGCCAGCAAATCGGATCCCGACTGGAAAGGCTTACCCCAGAATAGACCCTACACCCCAACAGAAGGCACCTTTGACCAAACAATCGTGGAATTAAGCCCCGAAGACCTCGTTAAGGCAACCGCCACAATGCTCGATGCCGCTATCACAGTAGACAAACGCGCGTTTCCCATTGAGGGGGGAGTGGGCAGCGGATACGCCGCCAACGCCATCGCAAACTCAAATGGCATAAGCGCCTACGACAAAGGCACAATCGCAGAGTGTAGTTTAGCAGTCCTAGCAAAAGAAGATAACACAGTCACACCCGTCTGCTTTGAGTTTAACGCGTCGAGAAGCTACAGCCTTGATCCTACTTGGGTGGGCAAAGAAGCCGCCAAAATGGCAATCTCAGCACTCAAGCCAAAACGGATCGAAACCAAACCCACCAGCGTTATCCTTACCCAATTCGCACTCCAAGATCTCTTCGCTTACACGCTCATGGGTGCGGTGAAAGCAGACAGCGTTCAACGGAACCAGTCACCGTTTAAGGACAAAATTGGTGAACAGGTCGCTTCAGAGAATCTCACAATCTGCGATGATGGCCTGTACCACGCCGGATTCCGCACCTCAGTTTTCGACGGAGAGGGCGTGCCACACCAAAAAACACCAGTCATCGAAAAAGGAGTCCTCAAGAACTATCTCTACGACAACTATTCAGCCAAAAAAGACGACACACAAAGCACAGGCAACGCCTCCCGTGCAGGCTATATCTCAACACCAAACATCAACACCACCAACTTCCACATCGCCCCAGGCAACAAAACCCAAGAACAAATAATAAACGAAGTGGGTGACGGCTTAATCGTCTACTACCTCCAAGGTGCCCACAGCAGCAACCCCATCAGCGGTGAATTTAGCGTAGTAGCAACACCGTGCTGGAAAATCAAAGACGGCGAGATAATGCATTCATGCAGCGGCGTGATGCTAGCAGGCAACATCTTTGAACTCCTAAAAAACATCACAGAGGTCGGCGGAAATCAACGACAGATGGGTGCAATAATTGCCCCATGGATAGTGGTGGAAAACCTGCGGGTGATCGGCAAATAATCTCACCCGTAACACCTCAGTGCCCAAAAGCAGCCTTTCTCTGAAAGTATGCATACATGGAAACGGTCTTTGTTATGCCCAGAAACTTTTTGAATACTCACCCAATACGCTCTCATAGATGCGTTTGGTGTCGTGTGCAATTTTCACCCAATCGTATTTCTCTCTAACTGTTCGGTATGCGTTTTCGCTTATGTATCGAGCGTAGCCTTCATCGAGCAGTATCTTGTTTATACCCCATGCCAACGAGTCAGGGTTGTTTGGATAGACTTTGACCCCGGTTAGGTCGTGCTGGATAATTTCGGATAAGCCACCGGTATCTGAGGCAACCACGGGGCTTTTTGCAGCCATAGCTTCCAACGCCACGATGCCAAAGGGTTCAAACAACGACGGCACCACCGACACGTCAGCAACGCTCTGAAGCTTTAATAGTGTGGCATCATCGAGGAACCCTTGGAATAGCACCTTATGCTCTAGCCCCATGCTTCGCACAATGTTTAGCAGTTGCTCTTTCATGTAGCCACTGCCCACTATGATGAATTTAGCGTTGACTTTACTTAGAATTTTTGGTACAGCGTTTATGAGTATGTGGATGCCTTTCTCGTAGACAAGCCGCCCCACATAGAGAACGATTTTTTCTTCCGGTAACGAAAAACTGCTTCGGAAGGCTTGGTTGACGTCGTTGTTATCGTAGCTGTTAGTGTCGACACCGTTTGGTACCATTACTAACTTGTCATTGGGCAATCCGAACACGTAGCGGACATGAGAAATCATATAGTCGCTACAGCAGATGACTTTCCAGGCTTCATAGGTTAACCAGGCTTCGGTTTCATGAATCATTTTTTCGGTAGTTGTGTGTAAGCCATCACGTCTACCCATCTCAGTTGAATGCATAGTAACTAGGAGGGGTTTGCGGAAAACGTGTTTTAATCCGATGCCAGCGTTAGCAACAAGCCAGTCGTGTGCGTGGATGACGTCGACTTTATCTGAGAGGGTTTTCATCAGTGTTGATGCTTCTTTTTGCATGTTCATGTTCATGAGGTAAACCCATGTGGTGAAATCGGGTGAGGGACTCTTGTAGGAATCTATGCGGTAGACTTCGACGTCGTCGATGACTTCATGGGCTGGGGCGCCGGGAAAATCGCAGGTAACTACGTAGACTTTTACATCTTGTTTAGCTAGATACTTAGATAGAAAGTATACATGGGGTGAGATGCCGCCGATGACTCTGGGCGGATACTCCCAGCTAAGCATCATAACGGAGAGCTTATTGGACATTTTTGTCTGCCTCCGCGGCACTGTTGTACACTTTGAGGATTTCAGCAATCCAAGTTTCAGTGTTAATTGGAATAACCGCTATCTTTTCTTTTGGCACCTTATAGATGCGGATGACTTCATCTTTCATCCACTCCGACTTAACGCAGGCCATCGTTGCTTCATAGAATCCGAGCCATTCTATGCTTTTGATAGCTAAGTTATAGGATGAGTTCGCGGTTGGGGAGCGATGTTCTTCTAAACTTTCCACTGAGTAGATAAATGGAATGCCCAATGCATTTTTCAGAGTGACTGCGGCAGGGATAAAGTGCCAGTCGAATACGTCAATTAAATCGATTTTTCTGTCGGCATCGTAGTATATGTTGGCGGCGGCCCGTTCTACCTCTTGGTTTAGGGTGAGAACCCATGTTAAGACGCCGATGTGAGTTTTCACGGGGTTGACTACCCGCATGGTTTTAACCCCGCTGGGTTCATGTGTTAAACCCATCGTACGGTCATCACAGGTAACTATAGTTACGTCAACGTTATTGGTAATCAACTTGGATGTTAATGATTTCACATACAAAGATAGTTGACCAACCACTCGGGGCGGGTATTCCCAAGAAAAAACAATGGTGCGCAGCATATTCTCCTCTACGTAAACAGCGAACAAACCTTAATTATGCCACGTCCATTGAGGTAATAGCGTTTTTTACCCTCACCATCGATGAAGCTCTCAGCAAACCCCTCAGACTTGTAGTGATCCAAAATACACTCGATTTCATTTGAATCCTTCTCTAACAATCGCGCCACCTCGTCGCCGCGTCGCGCTAAATCCGCTGCAGTAGCACAAAGGTTGTGTAGTGTTTGCAGAACTTTATCGGGAAAGGGAAGCTCTTCTCTCATATCTAATGCACCGTACCATCAAATATTACGGTGATTTGCCCTAATAAAGGCATATACCACGCACTCAGGAAAGTTGTGTTGCACCAAGCACAGCTTTACTTTGAGCCACAAACCGCTTCGCCACGACATCCATAAGCGACCTGCGCAAACTCTCGCCCTTCTGTAGCTTTAAAACATTTATAGCGTCAGCTAATTTGTTGTCTTTGAGTGAGAAACGTGCCCAGCGTTCAAAGTCACCATTACAGGCATGGAACTCCACCGCAACCAAATCAACCTCCTGTAGGGCAGTTAGAAAACCCCTAAGACTCCAAGCCATTATACCGGTATAGTTTTCTTTGCCCACCTCTGTATGGAACATAAACGGTTCATTAGCGGTTAAGATGAATAGGCGTAGTCTAGCTTCAAAGTCGTTTAGCAAGGTTTGCGCTGCAACAAAGGCATCCATGGGGGACTCGTAGGGGCTAAAGTAACTATGGACTTCGCCGGGTCCGCCACCTGCAGTGAACATGTAGTAGAGGTGGTCGCTGGTTTGGAAATCTCGCCATAACCGCAGAAACTCGGGATCAGCAGCTTCTTTTACGAATGGTTCAAGCCTACGGAGACTATTGTAGTATGCCCATTGCATGACGTTACCAAGCCAACCGGATTGGTCTCGCTGGACATCAGCCCAAGACACGGTGCCACCAGCTTCGGGTACATTCACCTCGCCAGCTGAGACATGTTTTTCGATGACCTCTGAGGGCATCACCATCTTTAGATGATCATAGCTTAGGATTTCGTCGGGTAGGTGCTGAAGGAAACTGTGGATACCGGTCTCAGGCCAGTGGTGTTCGCCAAAAGTTTCGTAGTCAGGAAATATGTTGATGAGTTCACCCTTGGTTGAAGCTATCCAGCCGGCGTATTTGGGAGCTGTTAGAGGCCACTCGGGCCACCATCTTGCGGAAAAACGGAAACCGATGTCGTCGGTTAACTTGTAATTACGCAGCAACACATTGATTTTTCTGCAACCATGAGGAGTGTAGACATAGTTGGGGGATTTTCCACCCAAAACCTTCTCCACCCCCTCGGTATAGATGCCACGATAACCCATATCCTCGACGGTTTTGGCGATGGTATTATTGTATAGTAGCTCTGTGTTTTCAAACACGGTGGGAGTGTAGTTGAGGAGGTCTTTTACTGTTTGCTTATGCATCTCTGCTTGGGCAATGAATTCTGTTTTGTCGGGGTAGAGGCTAGCGATAGAGTGGTAGTAGGTTTGATTTAAAAATTCGACACAGCCGGTTTGGGCTAATTCTTGAAAGGTCGCTAGCAAATCCTTATCAAACATTTCGCATTGTTCTAAGAAGATACCCGATAGGCTAAAGGAAAATTTGGCTTGCCTTCGGGCGTGTTTATGGCGGTCGATAACGTCAAGAATAATCTGATTTGAAGGATAGTAGCATTTGCGTGCGGCACGTTTAAAGATGTCTTGGTCAACTTCTTGGTCAAAGTAATAGTTGAAGAGCTCTGCTTTGGTTTGACGCCGAAACACGTTACCGTCCCAAAACAATTTACGCCGCAGTCTATGTGGCTGGTGAACCTCGAAGATAAACACGATATCAGTCATTTTCTAGCCCCGTGATCAAAACAACTATCTGGATTTCGAGTTATTAGACTTGTGTTTGCAACCCAAGAGAACGGGTCGCGCTCTTAAGTTTTGAAAAAGCTTTAAGGCTCATCAATCCCATTGTAGTCAAAGCGGTTGGCATGTCCGAGGGCAAAGAAGAAATCTACTCCACCATGTTTAGCTCACTTAAGCATCCTGCACGCCGCAAAATTCTGCGTATACTTGCCGACAAGCCACTGGCTTTCTCAGAAATGCTGGAGATACTGGGCATATCCAGCTCCAACTTAACCTATCACCTCGAAAACCTAGGCGAACTGGTCTCCAAAGACACAAACGGCGTGTATAGATTATCCACGTTTGGACAAGCCTCAGTTAGCACCATGCGAATCGTGGAAGAAGCCCCTGAAGTTCAAGTTGGTAAAAAACGCTCGGGTGCTTCAAGAAAATGGAAGATCCTCACTGCAGTTTTACTCATCAGTATAATTGCGATTTCCAGCGTCTATGCGTTCCAGTTTAACGCGATGACGCAAGCCATAAATGAACGAGACACTCTGCAGGCAACGTATAATCAGCTTTTGGCGTGGAGTTCAATCACAAGCAGCGCCATCAATTTCCTTCAAGACGTCGTCCAAATCGATGTTTCGAAATACCAAGAAAACCTGTTGAGCCGAACGGTTGAAACCCGAAGCGATGGCGTCATCGAGGAAATCACGCATTACGCACTCACGAGTACCGGCAGCAAATTAGACGTTATTTTCACTTTTCACAATAATCGTCTTGCCCAGTATCGACTAGTTGCAGTCGAGGGCGCGCCGATTTATTCGCAGGCGCAATCACACATTGTTTTAGACACTGCTAACTACATGATGGAGAGACTAAGAGTCTACCAAAAGGGTGACTACCTCGAGGACATGAGCAGAATTTTAGCTAAAACTACAGCGTCGCCCAGCATAGAAATCAAAGAAGGCAATCTGAAATTAAGTGCCAACTTTACAAGCGAAGATGACGCTCAAATAACCATTATGTATACAGAGAACAACGTGGATTTTGCACCCAAGAGTCTTAGTCTCGAGTTCCAGGGGCGTACCCTGACCAGGTTGAGCGACGACTACTCACTCTACACCATCGGAAGCACAACCATGAAGATACCAAGTGAAAGAGCCGTCGAGTTGGCAAGAAACGCCATCAATGGTTTTAGTTACAGTGCAAACGGATTAACGCTTTCTAATTTCAAAACTATATCGGATCCTGCACCCGTTGTAACTTTCCAACCTAGCACAAAAAGCGATTTAGCGCTCTACCCACAGTACCGAGTCATTTTTTACCTCGACAGAGTTTATGCAAACAATTATTATCGCATCGCCGTCACGGTTTGGGCAGATACAGGCGAAGTTGCAACTATACAACCGCTAAACTACTAAACATGTCTTCCAGCTGCGCAAGAGAGACTTTGCGAATTTGCTAACTCAGATATAGGAAAAAAAGTAAGCTTAACAGGGGATATAACGAGAGGTTATTTAGTTCACATTTGCGTTAATTTTGTTCCAAAAAAAGGAAAGAAGGAAGTTGTTTTGTTTTACTTGTGTTGTTTAGCGCTTTCGGAGTACGAGGAATGCTATGACTACGATGAGGACGATATTGATAGCGATGGCTGCACCTATCCATGTCATTAAGTCGCCTGTGGTAGCTAAGTCATTTCGGGGTTCTGCGGGGGGTTGTGTTGTGGCTGCGTCGCTTGCATAGAAGGATGATTCAGCAAATGACCCATAGTAGGATTCTGAACCGTCAAATCTAGCTATAACTGTATATGCACCCTCAATGTCTGGCGCCCATGCGAAGGTGAACATGCCGCTTTTATCACTTGTTGTATCGCCGATGTGTCGATAGTTATTGTTTGCATCGATAACGTATAGCGAAACTGGAACACCTGTGACATCTATTGGTTCGCCTTTTTGCATGTACACGTATTCCATCCAAGCACTCATGCTTTCGTCAGATACTACGGGGACTCCGTGTGGGAAGCGGGCACTCTGTTCATTCTGTTGTGTTCCAGCGGAAATGTCAATTACGGTCCCTCTTATCACTACAGGGGTTCCAACTGGAGAGGCTGTATTGGGTGCGGTAACAGTCATGGAGGTTGGTCCTTGACCAAGAGCATATATTTGGCCGTCATAGTCATTCCAGTAGATAAGAACGCCGTCTGCGGTAGCGATTGATTCAGGGTAAACCCATCCAGCCATTTGCCATATTAGTTCGCCTGTAGTAGCGTTTAGACACTGGATGCTGTTACCAGGTTCCAGTGGTGTTAGCGCTGAGTGTTCGTGACTTCCAACGTACAACTTGCCGTCTGCGATTAGCGCCATCATTGCGGGGCTAGATTTTATGTATCCGGATGTTCCCGGCGGGATAACTTCATATCGCCATGCTAAAGTCCCGTTGGCAGCATGGTACGCAGAAACTGAGCCGGTGTATCCTGCGGTGTAGACTAAGTCGTATGCAATCTTTGTTTGGGTTACACCGATGAGGCTAGACCACGTATAGTAACCATAGGGGGTAATACTGTAGTCCTGTTGATCTGTCTTCCACATCTGTTCACCTGTTCGCATGTTGAAAGCAACGAATTGTTCGGTTGGAACAACGAGTGTAACAAACATTTCACTATTGGGATCTGCGCGTTGTAGGATCATGTTGGTGTTGAGTTTGGGGTCATCTATCTGAAGGTTCTTCATGTAGATCAGTTTTCCGCAACTATCGGGCGCAATGCTGATTGCCCAAATTGTAACTTCATCTGGATAGGTATAGCTGGGTGCTCCCGAACCAGTGGGCCAAGTACCGTTGAATCCCCATATCATGTCTCCGACCTTGGCAGCTTTGATAAGCGGTGTTGTTGTGAATTGTATTGGTGATGATACGTTCCAGTCATACCGGTTAGCTAAACTAGCATCGATAGGCACTGCTCTTGGGTCAGTGTAAGCACTGACTGACGGAATTGTCTTTGAAGAGTTCCACTGTGATAGGTAATAGCTTGGGTTGGCAGCGGTTCCTTTATTTACAAAGTTATAGCGCAGGTTTTCACCCTTTGGACCTTGGGCTTCAAAGACACCTTGTGCTGAAGGTACATTGATTATGTCAAGATTTGAGACTATTCCTGTTGCGGGTTGTAGTGCGCGCGCATAGTTGGGGGTAAATAACCAGCCAGGGTTTTGAATGCCGTGTTCGTTTGCATCTTCCTGGTCATAATAGTAGCCGAACCATGCGTTTGAGAGTCCTTGCGATATTGCATATGAGGTCAGTTGGAATTGGCTACCCACTAATGCGGTCGTATTAACTTGGTAGATTTGCTGCCCAGTTTTGAGGTCAATACAATTCATCAAGTCGCTTCCACCGGAATAGAAGAGATTGGGGGAGTAGTAAAGTCTGCCATACATGATAATTTGACTCATGAAACGAGGCTGATATTGAGCGCCTGCGTTGAAAACTTGTCCACTCTCGCCGGTGTTACTTCCGCCGAGTACACCCAAATCCTCAGTTGGTTTAGTCCATAAAATATGTCCTGTGTTTGGTGCTGTGCCGTCGGGTTGGAATCGGTTTTCTGCTCCGCCGTTGTCGCGGTCATGTGCATTTGCTAGCCAGTTTGAGGCAACCGTGTACCATCCGGTGTTCTGCCCTTCTATTGGACGAGTCCAATACTCGGCAGGCATTGGCAAGATAGTGGGAAGAGTTAAGCCACTGAGTGAAACTTGTTCGTCTTGGACGCTGAGTGTAGTAGTATAGTTGCTTGATAGTAATGTTGTACCATAGTAGTCGTTGTTGGAGACACCACTTGAAGTGTTCCAGCGATAATTGAGTTCTAGGAAAGTAACAGTTAGGGTATAGTTGCCGACTTCGTCGGGTGTGAACGAGTAGTAGGTTGAACCGGTTGTGTCGGATACGAACGCGTAGTCAGTAGTTGATTGAAAGCCACGTTCTCCGCCAGCTGTACCAGCAGTAGGTAGATTCATGACTTTTCCGCTGGGCGATATGATCTGGAGTTTGAATTCATAGCGTACACCGTTACCCATTGCTGTACCGGGAGGGGTTTGTGGGTTGAACATCACAATGTTGTCTTTTTGACCAACACCGATTGGATTGGGTGCGGCAAGCAAAAAGCAGTATGTGGGTATCTGATCCTTGAATCGAGTCCACAGCAGGAGCCTGTTGGCTGAAGCGTTTGCAACCATTCCATCCCAGTGCATACCAGCTTGGATTGCATTGTAGGTGGCGGCATCGTAGGTGTTACCCGGATAGCCCGGAATTTCGTGGATGACTTGTGCATTTGTTACAGAGAGTGTTTCAAAAGAAATAACCATCGTAGACGATAGAACAATAGCAATAGCTATAGCTATAAGCTTATTTTGAGATGTTTGCATTTTTTTTTCTTCCTGTAAATTTCTGTCCTTAGGAGGGGATGCTGCACACTAATAAAGCTTTGCAACTATGCTCACCATGACAATAAACCATAAATTGATATCACCTCAACCAAACCAAAAACAGAAAATTCAAGATATAGGAATTGCATAGTTCATGGGAGCCTCGTGAGGATAACTTGGGAAAAATTTTATATGAACAGCCGTCGTCTACTCAGACATGGCTCCCAAAAAAAACAAGAAGAAAAACATGCAGACGCCAAAAAAAGCGCTACAGAAAAAATCCAACAGAACAACCTGGTATGCGATAGGTGCCATTGTAATCATACTAATTGTATTTGGGGTACTAGCATCCACTGGACAGCTAGGCAACCGATCAAGCAATAACCCCACAACCGGACCTGTTGCCCAGATAACAGCTTCACCTGACCCCTACGCAAACGCAACACAAGTTCTACTCCACACCAGTAAAGGCGATATAACCGTCGCACTACGCAACGACATGCCCATAACAACGGACAACTTCATCAACTTGGCCAGACAAGGCACATACGACAACACCATATTCCATCGTGTCATAGAAGGCTTCATGATACAAGGCGGCGACCCCACAGGAACAGGATACGGCGACCCCAACATACCCACAATCCAAGACGAATTCACAACCACCAACCATAACTCCAATGGCACCATCGCGATGGCAAAAACGGGTGATGGCACCGGTAACGCCGTCCCCCACACCGCTAGCAGCCAATTCTTCATAAACGTAGCAAACAACGACTATCCAAACTTTGACATGAACTACCAATCATTTGGCAAGGTTGTTTCCGGCATGGATGTCGTCATGACAATTTCAGAAGTGCCAGTGAGCACCGACGAGGTCACCCTGGACAAACCATTACAGGACGTTAAATTAATCAGCGCCACAGTGCTTCCCGATAAACTAAACCCCTAATTCCCACTTTTATTTCTCTTAGCTTTTTTATCAATAGGCATAAAAATAGCCGTCCGAATCAGTATATGGGAAAATTTATGACAACAGATGAATATACAAACGGAACAAAAATCCAGCTTAAAACCAACATGGGCGACATAATCATCCAATTACGCAACGACATGCCCATAACAACGAACAACTTTTTAGATCTTGTAACGAAGGGTACTTTCAACGGCACCATATTCCACCGCGTCATAGACGACTTCATGATACAAGGCGGCGACCCCACAGGAACAGGATACGGCGACCCCAACATACCCGAGATCAAAGATGAGTTTACGTTCAAAAACCGCAATGAACGAGGCACCATAGCCATGGCTAACGCCGGTCCCAACACAGGAAGCAGTCAATTCTTCATAAACCTCGTAGACAACAAATACCTCGACAACAAGCACCCCCAATTCGGCAAAGTTGTATCTGGCATTGATATTGTGGATAAAATCGGCAAAGTAAAAACGAACCGAAACGATAAGCCGCTAAACGAGGTCGTTATAATCAACGCCTCGGTTTTATCGTAAACTCTCGAAAAGTCTTAATCCACAAATGCGTTTTATCAAAACGTCCAACTAAAATTTTTGTTTCTTCCTCGGAGGTCAAGGTTTTATTCTACAGATAGCTAGTCGAACTGTTCAGCTTTCAATTTAAGGTGTGTCACGACTTTAACAATGTAGATTAAAATTTTTCCGGAAATTCAGGCGGTACCGTAAGGCAACAGTAAAAACAAAAAAGTAGAGAATTGTTTATTTTTTCTGTTCTTCTTTTGGTTTAGAACCAATTTCGACAACTTGGATACTTATCTGGTATTTCTTGCCGCTAGCCACCATCTTGCCTGTACCATAGTAGCCTCTACTGCCGGTTTTAAAGTCCTTCTTGTCGATGACAAAATTCTGCTTGTCACCGTTTAACTGAATTGTCGCTATGTTTGGTTGCTCACTCATCTGTTTCACCTATATCTTGAGTATTCACTGGTGCCTTTTCACCTTTTCGCTCACTAAACAGGAAAATAACAAATAAGGGTCAGCAGGAAACCCTTAGGAGACACAATCAGTTTTAAACTGGATTTTTCAGTGTTGTATCAGAGTAGCAGCAGATCAACAGCGCAAGTTCCAGAGCGCCTCACAGGCAATCCTGATAGCCATACTCACAATCATGATTGTTGTCGTGTATAAAAACAACATCAAAACGCAGTTAAAGTTAAAGGTTTTATATCATCTGTTTTATGTGTGGAATTAAGCCTGAGAAAAAGAAAATAAACATAACTGATAAGACTTTTTGGTGCGGTTGCCGGGATTTGAACCCGGGTAGCCAGCTTGGGAAGCTGGAGTCCTACCGAGCTAGACTACAACCGCGCTGTACTGTTTGTTGGTTACCCACTGATATATTGGTTTTTGTGTGGACCCCTCATCCTAGGAGCCGTTCAGTGTCAATGATGTAATCCAAACGGGAGAGTTCACGTATAAGGCTATGTTTCCAACTGCCCCGTTCATCTAACGCTGTAAATTTGACCCCCTCGAAATCGATGGGGAACACAAAGTTTGGGCACTCACGGTAGAAAACAAGCACCCGTTCTTTTCCAAGCTTACCTAACAGGAATCCAAACATCAAGGTCACATCTTGCCTTGGAGTACGTTCACGTTTGGTGGCTTCTTCACCTTTGGGATAAACGTAGATATCGGGCGAGAGTAGTACCACAGCAAACCCCACATCCGTATAGTCTGAGAAGCGTTCCACTATTTTTCGGCCTTGACTTGGCTCTTCACCCATGACCACGGAGGCTAAGCCGAGTTTTCGCAGAGCACCGGTGAGGGTTTGTTTCAAAGCGTCATCGGTTCCAGAAACAACAATTATTCGCCGAGGTATACCGTTTGGAGTTAAAGCAGCCTGCTGAGCTTGCTGGACAGGTGAGTTTTTTGGGGTCACCACCACGAATTCTTCGGTACATATGTAGACACCTTTGACTTTGCCCTTTTGAATGCTATCGATGACGTATTTTCTGTCTTTAGCCATTATGAGATTTTCATGGCTGGGCAAGCGTAGCTGATCGGCGGTTTCGTGAGACCAGAATATGATGACTTTTTGAACCTTGATGGGGTTTAGGAGGCGTCCCATGAACCAGAATGGTTCGCCGTTTTGAAAGGGCTCTTGAAAGCCCCCAATTAACTCGGCACGTGAGAGGTTGAAACGGAAACCTGATTTGTCGGACTCAGCGTATTCGATGTAGACATGGTATTTGGGGTTGGGCAAGTTAATCAAAGCCTACTGTACATCTATACACAAAAAGGTTACCATGTAGCGGTCACGCGGCTCCAACACAGTTTACTTGTCTCCAAACCTCTGCAGACAGACAATCAGGCGTCTAAGTAAAAGAATGCGCGCTCGTAGACAACACATGACGGTTCTTTGAGTAGATACGTGAGGTATAGAAAAAACGTAGAGGAATCACGGCATCTTTTCTGAAACGTAATTGTTATCAGAGAGCAGTCTACACATAAGCGTGCAAGAGGCGATCTTTGGTGCCTAAAAATTACACCTATACTGATGCAGGCGTTAATCGAGAGCAGCGTCATGCAGCTAAAAAAGTGCTCACTGTACTCAAAGAAACTTATCGCCACATCGGTTTTGGTGGCATCGTACATTTGCCCTACAGCAATATCTTTCCAGTCGTTCATGATACATTTTTGGATCTCCAAATCGAGGGGGTGGGCACCAAAGTCCTAATCGCGCAACTCATAGACAAGTATGATACCATCGGTGTCGACGCAGTCGCCATGGTGGTAAACGATGTCATCCGTAGTGGTGCAAAACCACTTGCCTTGGCAGACAACATTCATACAGTAGCTAGTGACCCCAAACTTGTAGATGCTTGGTTGAGGGGTGTGATCGCCGGTGCCGATGAATCCATGTGTTCAGTGGTAAATGGCGAAACAGGTGACGTTGCTGAAATCATAAAGGGCATTAATCCAAGCAAAGGATTTGATCTGGTTGTTTCATGCGTTGGTCAAGTAGACCATCAAAGCATTATAACAGGCAGAAACATAAATCTCGGTGATCCCATCATCGGCTTGCCTAGTAGCGGTGTCCATAGCAACGGCATCACGATAGCCCGTAAAATTCTCTTCAAACAATGGGGCGGCAAATACGATGCCGCCGACATCCCAGACGGTTTAAACCGTGAAGTCGCTCTAGAAGTATTGGAGCCCACAAAAATCTACGTTAAGTCAGTTCTCAAGTTAGCAAGTGAAGTCAAAATAAAAGCTGCTGTGCACATTACAGGAGATGCATACACAAAATTTAACAACCTTGTCAACTATTCGCCTGGCATTGGTTTCCGTTTTGACAACTTTAGCCCGCAACCAATTTTTGGTTTAATTCAAAACACGGCCAAAGACTTAGGTTACACCATCACTGACAAGGAGATGTTTAAGACTTTTAATATGGGTTGGGGGTTTGGCATAATCGTGGACATAGCCGACGTCGATAAAGCCATGAACATCCTCGAGCAGGACAGTATCAATCCGCAGTGCATAGGCAAAATTACCGACAAAGAACGTGTGGTTGAGGTTGAATACGGAAAGAAACGCATGATCTTGTCGTAGGTTTGTATTGTTTGTGTCGGAAGCGTTTTTATCTGTAGTGCTCAATTTAGAGCCTTATGAAATACGCGATCAAAATCGAAGTCAGCCTCAAACCAGGACACAGCAACCCAGAAGGTGAAACCACCCAACGGCTCCTTGTTGAACTTGGCTACCAAGTTGCAACGGTCGACGTTAGCAAAGTTTACACCATCGACCTCAAGGCGGCAAACGCAGCAGAAGCAGAAACAAAAGCGGAGGAAATGAGTAAACGCCTCTTAATCAACCCTACAAAAGACAACTACACAATCAGTGTTGTTGAGAGGAAATGACCACTAACTGTGCAGTCCAGCATAAGATCAACCAGGTGTTAGAGTTCGCCATAGCCAAAGCCACCCATGAGGAGCTATCCAAAATCAACAGTGAACTCGCGTTGGGTTTTAGCATAGAAGAGCTCAGTGTGATTCAGGCTTACTTTAAAAAAGAAGGACACAACGCCACCGACGTCGAACTTCAAACCATCAGCCAAACTTGGAGCGAACACTGTTGCCATAAAACCTTCAAGGGCAAAGTCAAAATCACAGGTGGCAAAACCATCAACAGCCTCTTCAAAACATACCTAGCCAAAGCCACCAAACAAATCAGAGCGCCCTGGTGTTTTAGTGTCTTTGAAGACAACGCGGGTATCGTCAAATTTGACAAGGGCTATGGCATAGCAGCAAAAGTCGAAACCCACAATCACCCCTCAGCAGTAGAGCCATTTGGCGGCGCAGCAACGGGGGTAGGTGGCGTAATTCGCGACATTCTGGGCGTTTGGGCAGATCCAATTGCATGTACCGATGTCTTAGGTTTTGGACCGCTCGACTACGAGTACACTAAACTCCCAGCAGGCATCAAGCATCCCAGGTATGTTTACAGGGGTGTCACCGCAGGCATCAGTGCATATGGTAACAATATGGGCATCCCAACCGTGAACGGTGCCATATACTTCGATGAATCCTACACGGGCAATGTAACTGTCTACTGTGGCTGCGTCGGATTGTTACCACTCAAGAAGTACGTTCACAATGCAAAAGTCGGCGATGCCATTGTGCTCTTAGGCGGCAAAACTGGGCGAGATGGCATTCATGGCGTCACCTTCGCTTCAGCGGAACTCACCGAGAAATCAGAGGAAATTTCGCGCCCCGCCGTCCAAATTGCCGACCCTATAGAGGAAGAGAAAGTCAAGCGAGCAGTCGTTGAAATCCGCGATTTGCAGTTGGGCTCAGCGATAACTGACATCGGCGGGGGAGGCCTCTCATCAGCGGTGGGCGAAACTGCAGAGCGTTTTGGCTGCGGAGTAACCGTGGACCTGGCGAAAGTACCCTTGAAGTATCAAGGCTTATTCCCCTGGGAGATTTACCTATCTGAGTCGCAAGAACGTATGCTCATGACAGTGCCAGCAGAAAATTTGGAGCAGGCTATGGCGATTTTTGTAAAAGAAGATGTACTAGCAACCGCTATTGGCAAACTCATCCCAGAGAGGCGACTACAACTCTGCTATAACAACGAGAGGGTGTGCGATATCGACATGGAGTTCATGTTTAACCCATGTGAAAGCAGCAAAACTGCAACCATCAAAACACCCGAACACTCAGAACCAGATTTCCCAGAACCAATCAACCTAACTGAAACGCTACTACAACTGCTTGGAGCACCAAATATTGCTAGTAAAGAAGCAGTCATCCGCACCTATGACCATGAAGTCAAAGGCAACACACTCCTCAAACCCCTGCAGGGCGACTACTCTGGCCCAAACGATGCAGCAGTGCTAAAACCCGTCGATGACTCCATCAAGGGTCTGGTGATTAGTTGCGGCATGAACCCCAACTATGGTAAAATCGACACCTACTGGATGGCGGCTTCTGCAATCGATGAAGCAATCCGTAACAATATTGCAGTGGGCGGCAGAAGGATCGCACTCTTAGACAACTTCACGTGGGGCAACCCAGAAAAACCAGAACGCCTCGGTTCACTGGTACGTGCCTGTGAAGCTTGCTATGATTTCGCCACTACGTTCAAGACACCCTTTATCAGCGGCAAAGACAGCCTCTACAATGAATCCCCCCTTGGGCCTGTAACGCCCACACTACTCATAACCGCAATAGGCATCAACCCCAACATCGAACACACAATCTCTTTGGATCTCAAAGAAGCTGGCAACCCAATCTACATAGTAGGAAAAACCTACCCCGAACTCGGAGGCAGCCAATACTACCAGCTCAAAGGCCACCTCGGTGCATCTGTCCCCAAAGTTCACGGTGGCAAAGCCAAACGTACCTTCAAAGTCATAACCAAAGCCATCGATACAGGTTTGGTCAAATCCTGCCACGATCTTTCGGAAGGCGGTTTAGCTGTGGCAGCAGCGGAGATAGCATTTGCAGGCAACTTGGGATTAGACGTGGACCTCAAAAAAGTCCCAGCTAAGGGGATAACACGTAATGATTTCTTGTTATTCTCAGAATCCAATAGTCGCTTTCTAATCGAAGTTGCCAAAGCCGATAAACAAGACTTTGAAAAACTGATGCGACCCATAGACTACGCAGAAATCGGCGAGGTAACCAAGGAACCCAAACTATGCATAAGAGGCTTAAACGGTAAAGTTGCCGTAGATGCAACGCTGGATCGATTGCGGCAGAACTGGAAGAAAACCCTCGCTACCGAGGAGACAGAGCCATGAATTTAGAAGACATCAAAGTCTGCATTATGCGCGCCGGCGGCACCAACTGCGATGCCGAAACCCAACGCGCCTTTCAAGAGCTGGGTGTGCAAGCAGAAACTTTGCAGGTCAATGAACTCATAAAACGCCACAACCTCCTCGACTACAACATCCTTGTATTCCCAGGCGGATTTTCCTACGGTGACTATGTACGTAGCGGTGTCATCTTCGCAAGACACCTCGCAACGAATTTGGGTAAAGAAATAGAAATGTTCGTCGATGAAGGTCGACCGATACTAGGGATTTGCAATGGTTTCCAAATCATGATTGAATACGGTTTGCTACCCGGATTTGAGGGCATAAGCAGCTACCCCCAAGCCACTTTAACAACCAATAAGCCGGCTGGTTTTAAATGTAAATGGGTGTACTTGAAACAAGAAAATCAAGGTAACTGCTCATTCACAACAGCCATCCCCAAAGGCAGAGCCATCAGGTTGCCGATTGCACATGGCGAAGGCAGATTACTGTTTCCTAAAGAAAAAGAACAGGCCCTACTAGAGCAGCTCATCGATAAAGATATGCTAGTGCTACGCTACTGCACCAAAGACGGCGAAGCAGCAAAAGGGAAATACCCCGCTAACCCCAACGGTAGCTTCCACGACATCGCAGGTATCTGCAACCCAGAGGGCAACATCTTTGGCTTAATGCCTCATCCTGAACGAGCACTGTATTGGTGGCAACAACCGGACTGGACACGACAAAACCATATATTACAGTACGGCGACGGCAAACTTATCTTCCAAAGCATCATCGACAAGCTGACCAAAACCTGCAAACCATAGCAACCTGTTAACTAAGCCAGTGTCAAGGTCACACCTTGGTTTTCAGCGATTTCCGCACCTCGGCTTTTTCTTGTATTCACTAGTTTAACAAACAAATATTACCTATATCCTAAATTCCCGAATTTTTATACCTACAAAAATTAATAGGCCTAAAAAAGTCTTTACATAGTAATATCGGCTTAAAAACGCCTGTTTACTCTTCGGGTGTAGTTATAAAATTTATACCTA
>Ga0123356_10001188_pt1 | contig 28832 bp, 35 predicted proteins | sample TergutEmb28metaG_2_FD_92546 | JGI IMG/M metagenome (GOLD analysis project Ga0123356, IMG submission 92546) | Embiratermes neotenicus P3 segment gut microbial communities from Petit-Saut dam, French Guiana - Emb289 P3 | ecosystem: Host-associated > Arthropoda: Insects > Digestive system > Gut ...
AAAAACGAACTTCATGGAGGGGTAGAGATTCGCAACGTCTATAAGCTCATACTGCCCGTCACCGAGATGGATGAATAAATCCGCGTCAGTATTGGCTCCGGCTACACTTTTAAGTATATGAAACTCTTTGTGCGAATCGGCTACGACCGTTATTTTCATTGTAAAACCATTCCTTCCCCCGAGTGTTGAACATGCTGTACCTTATATTATAACCAAAATATTCTTAAAAGTCAATCTATATTTTCTAAATACATAATTTTATATTTTAACTAATAAACTATTAAGGAGGTATTCTGTATGAACGGCATGGAAAAACTGCTTAAAACCGCCGGCGCAAAGCTTGGCATGAGCCCCGAAAACCTGATGAGCGCTCTCGAAAAAGGGGACATGAACAGCATTTTGGCCAATATGAACCCCCAAGACAAGCAAAAAATTAAAAATGTTCTTGAAAACGGCACAGCTATGGAACAGATTATGCTGAATCCGCAAGCTGCTGCATTTATGCAACAAATGGGTAAAAAATAACGGGAGGCGGGCGATGTGGCACAAGCAGGAAATATGTCAGACATGCTGCAATCGCTTCTGTCAGCGCTGAACAGCGAGGATAAAGTAGGGCGCGACGCCCACGGCGCGCCGGATACAAGCGGGGAATCGCAGGACGGTCGGACAGAGTCGTCCGACCCTACAGGCGGCTTCAACTTCAACAGCTTCTTCGAGAACATCGACTTCGACATGCTTATGAAAGCCGGCGAGCTCTTCGCCCGTTTTAACAGCCCCGACAGAAACACCGAGCTCCTGCGCGCCCTCAAGCCCCACATGCGGGAGGAAAACAGAGAAAAAATAGACACCGCTATAAAACTGATTAAAGTTACGGCGCTTTTGCCGTTCCTGCGCGAAAGCGGACTGTTTGATAAAATATTTTAACCGGAGGACATACATATGGAATGGAAACGTGAAGATATTCCGAGAAGCGAGCTCGAAAAAAAGCAGGCAGATTATACAAGAATGGCTATGGATATGGCAAAACGAGGGCAGCCCGCTCCGGCAACCCCGCCGCCTGCGCCTGTCCCCATGCCTGAACCTGAGGCAGAAGCACCGCCCGAGGTAGCGCCCCCGCCTGTCCCGAAGCCGGAGCCGATTATAATCGAGAAGGTTATCGAGAAAGTTATCGAAAAACCTATAATCATCGAGAAGCCTGTTGTGGAAAAAGTAATCGAAAAAGAAATTGTTATCGTCGAAAAAGAACCTGTTATCGTCGAAAACAAGCCGGAGATTACTTTAAACCAGAGCAAGAAAATCGAAATCAATGCCGATGTGGACATAAACATAGATGCCGGCGAGCTGATTAAAAAAAGCAAAACCAATAAACCACCCGAAAATATCGAAAAGCTTTTGAAAAAAGAGGCTCCGGTTATGCCCGAGCCCGAAATAGAAGAGCCGGAGGAAATTCATTTTCCGGACGAAATCATCAGTGAAATGAGCGAAGACGAGGAGGAGGAAACCGAGTACCCTTTTGAGAGCTTCAGGGGTTGTGACGGAGAGTCCGCCCCGAAGTGCGACAAACCTCCCCCTAAAAAGCGCTGTGAGAACTCGCCGCCCCCGAACTTCAATAAATACATAAACGAGCACAACAAGCGTAACTGTAACAACAACCGCTCCCAAAACAGCCGCGCCGCTTCAACAAACAGGCAAAACGCTGATACAGGAAAAGGTTTTTCAACGGGAGGCGGAGGCCCGCCGGGTGGATTTTCATGGAAAGACTACAAAAAAAACTGAATATAGACGCTAGTCTGAGTGACAAAGATTTAATAATCTTAGCAGTTCTGCTGATTATTCTGCTCTCGGAGGGTGCAGATTTGCCTTTAGTATTAGCCATTGCGTATATTCTTTTGTTTTAGAGGCAGAATAAGATTAGGCAGGAATTGCCTAATCTTATTTATTTAAGGAGAAGTGTCATGGGCAAGAAAAACAAAGGCGGCAATAACAATAACAAAAACAACGCCGAAAACCGCAACCCCGCACCCCGCCAAACCGACGCAAATGAAAAGCAGAATACACAGGCGCAGAATCAGAATCAGCAGAGGGCGAAGGGTTAAAACCTTTCGCCTTTTTTAATTTTACGGCAAAACTATTGACAAGTTAAGTTCTATGCTGTATTATTAAAGTATGTATACCATTTTGAGGAAAGAGGGTTAATATGAATCTTGAACAAATCGAACAAATGGAAACAGCATATAAACGTATTGTTGAGGGAATCATAAAGGAGTTCGAGCATGTGCTCGTGGAATTTAACATTACCGACCTTGAACTGCTTTTCTTTGACAACATAAAATACAGGGTTTATTATAACAAAGACCTCCCTGTAGATGTTTTTGATTTGAGATGCAAAATCGTTGACGACAACGGCAAAGCAAAAATAGAAAAAGCCGAGCTCGCGGTTATGACTGACAAAATCAAAGAGTACATTAAACATAATGAGGGATTGTCCATCAAACTGGTTGCTAAGTTCAGATTTGTTCTGCGCTTTGAAGTCGGGCATTACTTATTCTTCAAGGAATTTGAGGAGGAAGAGGCACCTTTCAGCGTTTTCTCGGAGGCAATGGATAACTACGAGTACGACTTAGCGGAGTTCAATGAGCTTTGCCGTGTCAGCGATTTTTCAACGAGAGAGCGGATTACAAAGTATTGCGATATTGACTTCAACGCGTGGGCTACGGATAAAGTGGGGATTAAAGCGGAAACTCTGATTGAATTTGATAATAATATAGTAATCCCACCTAAATAACAAAAAGGCGAAAGGTTTAAACCTTTCGCCTTTATTTCATTCCAGTATTTTTAATTCGGGGATTTTTTCTGCTATATAATCAAAATCACGGTCATTATGTAAAAGCGGAATCTGGTTAATAATAGCTGTAAATGCAATCAACACATCAATTGTAGAACGGACAGTTACCCCCTGCCTTCTTAAATCAAAGAAAAGCCTTGCCGAGCCTGTATAAATTTTCGGTGTGTTCGGCAGATAGAATATTTTTTGGGTTGAAAAATAGCTTTCAAGTTTATTAAATTCGGTTTCGTTTTTCGCTCCTTGTAAAACCTCATGGAACGTGTAAACTGAAATACCAAAAGGCGTCTTGGCTTCGTGAAGGCGGTCAAGTAAAATCGTTTTGGGGTTTTCGACTTTTTTCAGTTTGTCGATTATGACCGATGTGTCAACTAAAATCATTTAAAGTTCCTTTCGCATTGCTTTATAATCATAATCGTCCGCAATAAAAACCTCGTCACTGTTGAAAAGGTCGTATAAGTCTTTTTGCTCATGCCGAGCTATAAGCTCATTCAGGGCAAGTGTGATGATTTCTTTTTTGGTTTTACCGCCAAAGATTTGAACAGCCTTGTTAATTAAATTTTCGTCAAGGTCTACGGTTGTTTTTACCATACATATGCACCCCCATAAATCAATATTCTAAAAAATATTCTAAGAATATTCTAACATAATATTCTTGTCCTGTCAACAATTTAAAGAAAATGCGGCTTCTTCAGCCGCTTTTCTTCTTTAATTAATCTCCACAATCGTTATATTCTCTGCTGCCACGCTGACTTCCGAGAGCAGCGTATTTTTTATTGTCGCCGCGCCCGCCGCGTCTAACCCGTCAGTCTTGACTATAACATTCACGCCTCTGTCCGAGATGTAAACCAACGCGTCCGCGAAGCCCTGCGCTTTGAGCAGATTCTCGATTTTGGTTTCGCTTTCTATGTTGCTTCTGAGCCGCTCGGCACTGCGCGCCATAACCTCAAGCTCATCGCCTCTCATGTCACCGCCGCTGTACATAGCCTGCATGAAGTCTTTCGCCTCGTCGCGGCTTTCCTGCAAGTCCATGCGAGCCTGCGCGAAGTATGCCCGCACATCTTCGGACATCGCCGCAGAGCTTGAAACAAATGTCGCATCGCCGTAGTTCGCGCCGCTGACTTCATCTGTCGCTCCGCTTTCAGGCGGGAGCTCAAGCGCGCGGTTGTTGGCGGACGCATAGACATAGTTGACGTAAATCGCTGAACCGAGCAGAAGCGTAAGCCCCGCGACAATTATTTGCTTTTTCCCGATAATCACGTTGATTCGGGGTAATCTCAGTTTGCGTAAGAATTTAGGCTTTCTCATATGTATTTCTCCTTTTATGTATTATTTTTGCGGGTGGTTTCAATTAACCACGCTGACCTTTGCTGTGCTGATTCCGAGAACCTTTGACACGGTTTCAACTACTTTTTGTTTTACAAGAATGTTGTCGCCCCCCTCGCAGACCACCGCCACTCCGCGCACCTGCGGAATATTATTCCCGCTGAAACTCTCGAGCGTCACCATAACCTTGACGTTGCTTGCCCCCTTGATTTCCGAGATGAGCGCCACAAGCTGTTCTTCAAGCTGTGCGGCGTACTGTGCCGCGTCTTCTGTGCGCGGGACGGGAACAGCGTCCCGTCCGGTGTTGCCGTTCGTCCCGAAAATATCCGAAAACATAATCAGCAGAATCAGCGCGAACCCGACAGCAACTATAATTTTTACCGCTTTATCATTTTTAAGTAGTTCTTTAAGCTTTTTCATACCTCTATCGTCACCTTTATCCCCTTTCCGACCTCCTTTTCGACTAATGTTGCCGCTGACCCGAAGTCGGCGTCAGGCGGCAGAACAAGCTTTATTTCATTAATAGATATGCTGTACAAACCCGAAATATTAACAATTACGTAAATTTTGGACGGGTAAATCTCGTTTTGTTCCAGCAGTTCCCGCACCCGCCCCGAAAGCTCTTCGGCGATTGCCCGCTTCCGCTCGGAGGTCGTCTGCTCCGAAAAGTCGATGATTTCATGCTCCCTGCCAAATTCAACGCCGGAAATACCGTCGAAATTCAAGTCAGAGTTCGTAATCATGGAAGCAACGGCGGTTATAAAAAAGCAGGAAACCAAAAACCCTATTTGCTTCCTGAAGCTGTTCTCCGGCACTAACATTCTGAACAGCGCTGTCGCCGCCGCCACCAAGCATATATTTAATAATATAGTCTGCATTTTAAATTCTCCCTAATTGTCAATTGTACATTGTCAATTGTCAATTGCCTATACCCCTCCGTTCCATATGAAAAGCATAAGCCCCACCGAAATCACCACCACAAGCGTAAAGCAGAAAAGCAACGCGAAAATTATGCTAAGCACGCTCTCGCCGCTTTTAAGAAGCGCGGAAAGCCGCAGAAGCCCGAAAACACTGCTGACTGCCGCCGCTATACTTAGGGCGATTTTGTGGACGAAGACCGAAATAAGCGTCGGCGCAATTATAGCAATACCCGCAATTATCCCGAAAGTCCCCGTGCTGTTACGGAGCAGGTTGACGCTTCCGCGAACTGTAGAAAGCGCGTCCCCCACAGCCCCGCCCACGAAAGGCACCGAGCTTGACACCGTGAACCTCGCCGCTTTCATCGCCACTGTATCTGCCGACGAGCTTATGAAGCTTTGCAGCGACAACAGCCCCGTAAACAGAGTGACTAACAGCCCGAGCGTCAGTATAACGATTTTCTTGACGGTTTCGGAAAGCGCGTCTACCTTCAGGTCGGGGCTGACCGCGCCCGCTGTTGAAACGCCGAGTATAACGCTGGTGAGCGGCGTCAGGAACACCGCGGTTATATACATAAAAACCTGCCCCGCCATAATGAGCGACATGCTGAAAACCGTAGCCGTCGTCAACTGCCCCGTGATTACCATGATTCCCGCGAAAATAGGCACAAAGGTCAGCAGAAACGCCCCGCCTGCATTGAGCGTCGCGGCGGCGCGGGCGACTATATCCGATATATATATAATCATCATGCCCGCGCCCGCTAAAACTCCTACGATTCCGAAGGCGTCGGAGGCTTGTCCGCCGCTTGCGGCTATGCTTACTGAGCCGCCGGCGCTGTCACGCAGGGTTTCAGCCACAGCACAAAGCAGAATCACCCCTGTCAGCGCGGCTAACATACGAAGCGGGCGGGTCAGCTCGTCCATAAAGATGTCCCACATGCTTTTTATTACAGAAAAAGGCGTCAGGCTAAGCGCACCGGCGTTGTCTGGGGTTATGTCGCTGTCCTCAAGCATTTCCCGCGCACTGTCGGGCAGAGCGTCTATTAATTCGCTCTGCCCAAAGTCGTCTTCAAGTGCGCCGGAGGAAAATACAAAAAAGAGAAAAGCTGTTATGAATATAATAATTTTTATGATTATTTTCATGTTATAAGTCCTGTGATTAATTCAACCAAGCTGTGAAACAGCGGCAGTGACAGCAATACAATAGCGATTTTCCCCGAAAGCTCAAGTTTACCCGCGATTGCGGTTTCGCCCGCGTCCTTGCAGGTATCGGTGGCGAGCTGGGTTAAATAACAAACCGCAAGCCCTTTCAGCAAAGTCTGCCCGTAGATGTTGTTCATGCCCGCCGCCGTCATAAGATTATTCACGGTGTCAAGGGCGGGGCGCATAGCCGTAATCACGGCGGTAAGAATGATTATTCCGGCGGCAAGAGGTATGTAAAATCCAAATTCTTTGTTGTACTGCCGCAGAATAATCGACAGCACCGCCGCGACTAAACCCACCCCGACTAAAGCTGTAATGTTCATTTTTTTACCACAACCCGAAAACATTCTTAATCGTATTGAAAAGCACGGCGATTTCGTTTATAATCATCATCAGCACGACAACTAAGCCTGCTATATTGGTCATCATCGCCTGGTCTTCCCGCCCCGAGTGTTTCAGGAGCTGACCGAGAACCGCGACGATTATGCCGATTGCGGCTATTTTGAAGATAAAATCAATTTCCATTATATCACCATAATCGCCAGCCCGAGCCCCGTCAAAAGCCCCACCGAGCGGTACATCGCGCCTTTTTTCTGCGCCGTTTCAGACGCCGCGCCGAGCCGTTTTTGCAATAATTCTTTATTTAATTCTAACATGGCGATTTGCCCCGAAACATCGCTCCCGCCGAGCGAGTTACCGATTGACAGCAGGATTTCCCGCTCTTCGGCAAGCTCAGAGAAGCTGTCAACAGCGTTGTTCCATGCATCACGATAATTTATATTCGGTCGGGCATGGAAGCCCGCCCCTACGGTTTCTAAAAATTCACTGCCGTTTAACGCTCCGAATAATTCAGCGAGCGGTAAGGCGCGGTAGCGGATTTGCACAGCCATACTTTCAAGAAGCTGCGTAATTTCCAGCAGAAGCATTTCACGCCTTTTAAGCCCTGCCGAGCGAAACAAGCCGAATAGCGTTCCCGCAAGCAGGCAAAACATTGCTAAAATTAATCTCACTTTCAACACTCCTTCGCCATAAGCCCTGAAGCTTTCCTATATTTCTGCCTGTCCCGAGAAGCGCGATATAATTTATATGCTTAATCACACCCGAAAGTGCAGATGAGCGCAAAGCCTCGTCGAGGCTCCCGCAGTGCGCGGTCATAATAACGCCGACGCCGCTGTTAAGACATTCGGCAACCTGCTCGCCGTCATCGGCGATTTCATCGCAGATTATAAAATCCGGCGAAAGCGCGCGCAGTGCCGTGATAAATCCCGCTTTCTTGGGGAAATTATTCAGCGTGTCTATATTCGCACCTTTGGCGCAGATTTCACTGCGCTCGTCTATAACAGCGGCTTTGAAGCCCGCTTCCGACAAGTTCCGCGCAACGTCACGCAGAATCGTTGTTTTCGCGCTCACGGGCTTGCCAATAATGAGCAGACTTTTTATGTTTTCCACAGGCAGTAAATGAAATAATTCGTCGGAACAGCCGTGAAACTCCCGCGCTACACGCAGGTTTATTGAAGTTATATCACGGATTGCCGTGACTTTCTCGCCCTCGACGACTGCTGTCCCGCAGAAGCCCGCTCGATGCCCGCCCGCAAGCGTTATAAAACCCTGCGCCAACTGCCGCTGATAACTGTGAAGCGAATAATCGCAGAAAAGCTCGATGAGATTTTTCAGGTCATCGGCTGTGACAGAAGCGTCTATAAAAAGCCTGTCTTGTATTAGCTCTATTGCTATGGCTTGTCCGGCGCGGAGGCGTATTTCCCGCACTTTTTCGCGGACGGTCGGACTCAGTGCGAGAAGCTTGTCTTTATATTTGGGCAGAAATTCGACCGCTTGTTCAAAGGCAGAGCTTGTCAAGGGTCGCTTTTTAGCTGTAATCATGCTTAATTCTATGCCGAGAGGGGAAAAAAAAGAACCCCCGTCTTCAGCGCAATACGCCAAAGACAGGGCATAATAATAATATAGAGGGAAAGGAATTAACTAAACATACATACCCGCCTGTTCCATTTTTCGTATATAGTCTTCATCATAGTCGTAATAATCAGGATTCGGAATCATGCCCCACTCGTCCCAAATATATTGAGGCGGCATTTCGCTCATGCGCCGCGCAATTTGGAACAACTCCTCCGCGAGTTCATTATATGCCGGCGGAATAACATAAGCCATGTGAATGCCATAATTATGGTTATTCACGTTGAGCAGATAACCCTCACCGTTTATGATATGCGCGGGTTGTGCCACTTCGCTGAGCAGACGTATAAGTTCCTCTGCTCGCTCATCTCCGTAGCCCCTCTCCATATGCCAGTCGAGATAATAGGTCGCGTCTTTCTCCCAGTTATGATGGATAGTAGCCGTGTTCGCGCCGATATAGCTGTATCTCGATATAGACAGAGCAGACGGCTGTTCATAGAAGTTGCTGGTATCGTTCCAAATGTCGAACCCCTGCCGCTCAAGCTCTTTTATAAGGTTAGTATAATGCGGCAGAATATGAATGGTCAGTCCTCTGCTGCTGACAGTGTAAACCTCTCTGCCGTTGGGCAGAAACTCCACCTCAGAAAAGTTCAGCGTAAGAGTACCCTTAACCGTTCCGGTAGAATAAAATCTTTGCTCAAAGGTTTCAGCTAAATAATCCACCTTGAAAGCGTCATAAATCCTGTAGGCGTCATAGGTTGAACCGCCGATTGAATATCTGTCGCCCAAAAGACTCGTCACACGCGGGTTCTGCGTCTGAACCATATCGGCTGAGGCAAGCCAGTTGTCGATATTCGCGAGCCTTGCCAGCTTATAATCATCGCTCACCACAAGCGGCAGAAGCCTCTCAACCTGCGGGCTGTTGAGCGAGATTTTTCTTCTGACGGTGTCGCCGTTAGAGAGGGTGTAGGTTATTTCCTGCATACTATAGCTCCAGTGACCCCAGTCCTGAAACATTTGATAACGGGAATTATTACGGTTGTTGTTATGGGGATTATTGTTGCTTTCTATATTGAGCTGTCTTACAAGCTCTATGATTTCTTCGTCAGTGTATTCGGTTCTGTTCGCGGCGTCACCGTAATAGTATCTGTATCCGCCTTGCCCTATTTGCATACTGTCGAGAAAAGCCGCGTTTATACTGACACTTTCAACTTTATTCAGCGGCGGGACATAACGCCCGATTCCGAAGCCGTCCGCCATCAGCAGTACATTGGAAACCACAATCGAGCAGGTCAGTATAGCCGCATACTTGAAGAAGGCTCTGCCCATTTTCTTAAAGCCGCGCTTGGCAGAAACGTCGAGAATCAGGAAAGCAATCGCCGTACACATAATCAGCGCGAACAGATAACCCGGCGTCAAGCCTATGTCCTGCGCGATTCCGAGACAGAATACCGCAGTTATGCAGAAGACTACAAGCGACATTATAACCTCAAGCGCAAATTTTACCACGAACGCCGAGCCGGTTTTTTCCGCGCCGCGCTTTTTGGCGATATAATATGCGGCTGTTAAAAATCCTGCATTTACAAGTATAAAGGGTATTATAATCGCGGGGTTCAGGAATGTCAAATGCTCTTTCAGAGCCGAGCCCTCAACCCAGGGTCTGTACTGCGAGAGCTCAATAAAGAAGCAGATTAAAAATCCGCCGGGAGACGTCCCCGCAAGCACTATATTAAGCTGGTCGAAGATATAAAGCTGCCACGCGTCATAGAAAATCATAACCCCGAAAAGTCCGATGAGCGCAGGGATAATCCCCATAATCAGCGCAGGATAAACCACGGTTTCATACACCCGTCCGCAGAGCGAGGCGCAGAATACGCCGATGATATAAACCGAGAATATAGTCAGCAGCCCCGCGAACATACCTGCAGCAATTGAGGGAAGCGCATCGGGACTGACCGTGAGCGCTTCTTTCGGGAAGCCTACTTTAGCTATAAACAAGCCTACAGCCGCGCTTACAACATACATCAGCGTGAGCGGTAAAAGCCCGCTCGTAAAGTCCCCCCAGAACCTGTTTCTTTCCCGCACGGGGAGCGACAGCATTTTGTCAACCTTTTCTCGGCGGTTGTAATACTCGTAGCAGTTGACCCCGCCCGTGTAAGTGAGAAGCGTGACAACCAAAGCCGTCAAACCCGCCAAGAAAAAGCTCACCATTATAAACGATTGAAGCCCGTCGTTGTAGCCGTCGTAGCGGTTATAGCTCGGGCTGTACTGCATTTGCAACTGAAGCGAGGTGGCGAACATAGCCAGCGGAAAGCCCAGCACGCCGCAGATACATAAAATTACAAGGCGGCTCTTGGCGTCGTAGATTCTATAGGCTGTATACTTGAAAAAATCGCTTTTAATCCTTGCTATTCGAGAAATCATATCCGAGCACCTCCAATTCATAGATAAATATTTCCTCTAAGCTGAGGGGAACAATGTCTAATATTTTCGGTTCTTTTGCGGCGATTTTCGCCTTGATTTCCTCCGTGTCGCCCTTAGCGATAATATACACCACGCTTCGGTTGCGCTCAAAGTGCAGGATTTCAATTTCGTCGAAGTCTTCCTTTTCGTAGTGCTTGTCGAAAGCTGTCTGGATTTTTGAAATATTGCCTTTCAGACTGTCAAGCTCGCGGTCAAAGACGATTTTGCCTTTATGAAGTAAGCCCGCCCTGTCACAAAATTCGTCAATCTCGAACAAGTTATGCGACGAGATTATTACCGTCATTTCATTGTCAAGCATGGCGTCCACCAGCATTTTCTTAACTACGATTCTCATGGTCGGGTCAAGTCCGTCAAAAGCCTCGTCAAGATACAAAAACTCCGGCTTGCAGGATATGCCGCAAATCGCGAACGCCTGCCGCTTCATGCCTTTTGAAAAAGTCGCAAGCTTGCGGTTATCGGGCAGACCTAAAGCCGTTCTCATCGCGTCGAACTTTTCTATTGAAAACTTCGGGTAGAACGTCCTGAAAAAGTCCCGCATTTCGGGCAGTGTGTAATTGTTCCACTGGACAGTTTCATCATTGACGAAGAAGATTTTCTCCTTGAGCGCAGGATTGTCGAAGACTACCTGACCGTCAACTGTAGCCTCCCCCGAATCAAGCTTATAAATCCCCGATAATACTCGCAGGATTGTGGATTTTCCCGCACCGTTACTGCCAATCAGCCCGTATGCACTACCTTTTGGTATGTTTAAGTCAATGCCGTCTAAAGCTGGATAGCCATCGAAGGTCTTGACTACATTGCTAAGTTTTATCATATATGTTTCCTCCTGTTATTGTAGGGGCGGAATCTATTTCCGCCCGAAAATATCATTTCCGCCCGAAAATATCATTTCCGCCCGGGCAGATATGGAATCTGCCCCTACATGTTATATACTATCTACGGCTTCTTTTAAAGCCTGTTTTTCAATCCCGCAGGAAAGCGCGTTAAGCACGCTGTCGGTAAAGGCTTTCATAGCGGTTTTTCTGAGAGATATTATTCCCTCCTCCGAACCGCTCACATAACTGCCTTTCGCCGGCACGGAATAAATCAAACCCCGCTGTTCTAAAATCTGATAGGCTTTCTGAACCGTGTTGGGATTCACGCCGAGCTGTTTTGCGACCTCCCTGACCGGAGGAAGCTTTTCGTCTTTTTCCATAACGCCTGTGGAAATCAGCTCGGTTATGCGCCCGCAGAGCTGTTCATAAATAGGCGAGCCGCCTTTAATACTAATAGAGAACATAGTTACCTCCTTATATCATTTCTTGCTTTTAATAAGTAAAACAGTAATCACAATCGCGGCAATAATCAAAATACCCGCCGCAGGTAAAAGCATTGTTAAAGAAAATCCTGCTTCCAATCCCTCACCTCCTGTGTTAAATGTACTATTTGAACTAATACAGTTATATTATAACGGAAACTTTTTCCTTTGTCAATAGGTTTTTGAAAAATATTTTTCAGAATATAAAAAACCGCCCTCACGGGCGGTTTGAGAGAATTTTTTAAGAATTAACGCTTGTTAGGGCGGCGCGCCATTTTTCCTTGCTGTCTTTTTCATTGGGATTGAATTTGCATATTTCCCCGCTTCTTGTTTTTACTACTAACATTTTTTGAACTCCGCGGTTACCGTCCTCCACGCTTTCTATACTTGCGCGTTCAAAGGAATATTCTGCCTTGTCGGGTTGTTTTTTGTTGCCTTTGGTCAAGGTTTTAGCGATTACATAACCCAGTCCGAAGCCGACCGCACCGCTTATTCCTCCGCCGATTGCTCCCCCGATTCCCACGAGAATTTCTAACGACACATAAATAATTATGGCAAAAATTACACCTAAAATTATTGAAAGCGCCGAAGCCTTGTCTTTGCAGATAAACAGTCGTTTATCTGTTAGAACAACATGACCCGCATTTACGGAAGCCATCGCCCCGTCGCCGCAATAAGCGCAGTCGTCCTGCATTTCAATTATTTCGCCCGGCTCTAAAATTTTCTCGAACATATGTATGTTCCTCCTGTTTGTAAATTATATTTACATTATAATATTTTTTTACTTGTCCGTCAAGGGGTTTTAAAAAATATTTCTCCTCATATATTTAGTAGGGGCGGACGACCCTGTCCGCCCGTTTTATTATTCGGGGCGACAGAGTCGTCGCCCCCTACATGGGGGAAATTATGCAGAATTACAAAGGTCTGTCCACGGCACAAGCTGAAGAAATACTAAAAAAAGATGGTCTTAACAAGCTCGCCGAAAGCAAAAAGTCGGGGCTTTTGTCGGTTTTTATGGGGCAGTTCAAGGACGTAATGGTGCTGATTTTATTAGCGGCGACGGCGTTTAGCCTTATAATGGGCGAATTGTGGGACGCTGTCACTATCATAATAATAGTAATTCTGAACGCCTGTTTGGGCTTTTTTCAGGAATATCGCACAGAAAAAACGCTTGAGGCTCTCAAGAAAATCGCCGCACCGACCGCTCGCGTCTTCCGCGACGGCAAGCTGATTACACTGCCCGCCGAGAAGCTTGTCAAAGGCGATATAATAAGGCTTGAGGCGGGGTCGCGGATTCCCGCCGACTGTAAAATTTTAAAGCTCTCGGCGCTTGAATGTGACGAGTCTATGCTGACGGGTGAGAGCGTTCCGGTGGCAAAAATTGTAGGGCGCGATGCCCTCAGCGCGCCAAATAATGGAACGCCTGGGGGTGGCATCTTGCTGTCACAAGCTGCGTCGTTCCCTACGGTATATATGGGTACGACGGTTACGAAAGGTCACGGCACGGCGCAGGTAACAGCAGTCGGCAGAGATACCGAAATGGGGCGTATTTCCGACATGCTGCTTGATATAGAACCGGAGAAAACACCGCTCCAAAAACGCCTTTCCGAGCTCGGAAAAATTCTCGGAATCGCCTGTCTTGCGGTGTGTTTTATTGTCGCGCTGATTGGGGTTCTGCGCGGCTTTGGGCTGTTCGACATGGTTTTCACGGGGATTTCGCTCGCGGTAGCGGCGATTCCCGAAGGTTTACCCGCGACTGTGACAATTTCTCTTGCTTTAGCTGTCCGCAGAATATACAAGCAGAAAGCCCTTGTGAACAAGCTACACGCTGTTGAAACCCTTGGCTGTACTGACGTGATTTGCACAGACAAGACAGGGACACTAACACAAAATAAAATGTCTGTCGTTGAAACTTGGGGCGATAATCAAAACCTGCTGTTCCTGTGCGGCGCGCTGTGTAATAACGCGCAAAAACAACCTGACGGCAGCTTCGTCGGCGACCCTACGGAAACAGCGCTTATGGTTGCCGCCGTAGGGCACGCATTAATGCGTGCCGATGAAAATATCGGAACGGATAAATCCGTTCCCTACAGCGAATACACCCGCATTTCCGAAATACCTTTTGATAATGCGGCGCGGTTTATGTCGGTGACTGTCAAGGACAAAAACGGCAATAAAACCGAATTTATAAAAGGCGCGCCTGATGTTATACTCGGCAAGTGCGCGGGAATCAGCGGCGCGGGCAAAAGAAAAGTCTTAGCCGAGGTCGAGCGTATGAGTTCAAAAGCCCTGCGGATTCTCGGCTTTGCCTATCGAAATGTAGGGAGCGACGCCCTCGGCGCTCCGAAAGAAAGCTATACATTCATAGGCTTACAAGGGCTTCAAGACCCGCTCCGCCCCGAAGTCCGCAGTGCCGTCAGAAAATGCAAAGCCGCGGGAATCCGCGTAATTATGTTAACAGGCGACCACAAGAACACTGCCGAAGAAATCGCGAAACAGGCGGGAATCGACGAGGTTCACGCCCGAATGACCCCTGCGGATAAATTGCAATTAGTTAAAAAGCTCAAGGCTGACGGCAATATTGTCGCCATGACGGGCGACGGCGTGAACGACGCACCCGCCGTCAAGGAAGCTAACATCGGCGCGGCGATGGGGATTACAGGCACAGACGTCACAAAAGAGGCGGCGCAGATTGTACTCTTGGACGATAACTTCGCGACTTTGGTGAGCGCGGTTGAACAGGGGCGGACGATTTATAATAATATCCGCAAGTTCGTGCGGTACATGCTTTCCTGCAACATCGGCGAAATTATCACCATGCTTTTTGCGCTTCTGCTCGGTATGCCTGTCGCGCTTCTGCCGATTCAGATTTTGCTGATAAATCTTGTTACAGACGGGCTTCCCGCTGTCGCTCTCGGCATGGAGCCGCCCGACGAAGACATAATGAAAAAGCCGCCGCGAAAAAATGACGAGAGCATTTTCGCAGGGCATTTACTGTGGAAAATATTACTGCGGGGTATGGGAATAGGCTTTTTCACGCTTCTGACATTCTACGCGGTTTTGCAAAGCGGTTCACTTGCCGCCGCGAGAACAGCCGCGCTTGCAACGCTCGGCTTATCGCAATTAGTCTTCGTCTTCGAGTGCAAGGACAGCGAACGGGGATTATTCAACGCCCGCTTCGGGAATAACTTAAAACTAATCGGCGCGGTGCTGATTTCCTTTTCGATTATTCTGTGCGTTATGCTGTCGGGCTTTATGTCGCCGGTATTTAAGACGACGCCTTTAGAACTCAGTCAAGTCGGGGTAGTGTTCGGGTTGTCTTTAGGTTATCCGTTTTTGAAAGGTTTTTTGAAGAAGAAATTATTCTGACCCAATCGCGCCTTGCATATAAAATCCTTTCAATGTTAACTGTTTTCTCTTCTTCATCTATTGTATAGAACACTAAATAATTCTTAACCATAAACTTTCGGAATCCTTCTGCCGCCAATACGCGATTGTAAACAAGCGGAAACATCTGCGGCATATCTTCAAGCTTCGCTATAGCCTTTTCTATAGTATGTGACATTTTTATTGCTATTTCCGGTTCACACAGGTTTGTTGATATGTAACTGACTATACCCCGCAAATCGTTTTCGGCGGGTTCTGATACATCTATTTTATATTTCTCCATTTTCTATGTCCTCTCTGATGTCGTTAAAAACTTCACTGAGAGGACGTTTTCTTCCTGCTTTTGTCGCCTCTCTGCCTTCTTTGAGCAACGAGAACAGCTCCTCCTTTGAGGCGTGCAGATTAAATGGTAATCCGCCTACATTCCTTGATTGGTACAGAAAAACATTAATCGCATCAGTGACACTCATGCCGAATTGCGCATAAATCGCCTCTACGTCCGCTTTAACCTGTGGGTCTACTCTGATATACATGCTTGCAGTTTTAGCCATGGCACTTATTCTCCTAAAAATTTTTTATTCAGAGGATAAGTGTCATTCACACTCCCCCTTTGTTTATTATATCACGTTCTGAGTACAAATGCAATACATTGTTATGCTTTTTTGTTAAACTTTTCAGCTTATAAATTATAACCGCCGTCACAGGCACTCCAAACCCCATTATAAGATTCACTTTCAACCCGAGCGTTTCCGAAACCGTCAAAACCTGCGCCAGCGCATACACCCCGACTATAAGCAGAGCCTTAACCGGCGCAAAACCCGCGCCCCTGCCCGCCATGAAGCCCAAGAGCTTCAATAAAATATGCATAAGCATTACAATAATCGCGAGGTCAGTCACAACCCATAAAAGCAAAAACACCGATTCAAGCCGCTCCAAAGCCCCCTGCGCGCCAACTGTCTTAACCGACATCAGGAACGGCTGTTCCATAGTCGCCGTCAAGTCCTTGCCGAAAACCCCCACGGTAGTCACGAAGAAAACGAGATTCACCGCGAGTAAAGTTCCCGCGCTGTACAGCCCGAATCTGCGGAAATTATTTTTGTTTTCAATCTCACCGCCGAGAAATAATAACGGCGTAATATAAGCGAAAATCCCCAGCGCCGGCAGAATACCCTGCATTATATTCGGAATATCATACTGCGTTACGGGGAAAAGATTTTCGGGCTTGATTTGCGGGACTTGCAACAAAAAAATCACCGCAATCGCAAGTAACGCCACATAAAAGCAGATGTTGCTTAAAATAGCAAAGCTTTGAAAACGTCCGCTCAAAATAATATAAACCAAAGCCAAAAGTGTCACCGTGAAAAAGCCCGCAGGGACGCCCGGCATAATCAGCCCCGTGAACTTTTCCGCGAACGCTTGCAAATAAAATCCGGCAAGCATGAAAATCCAAACTGCGTAAATAAGCACAAGTATTTTCGCAATTATTTTTCCGAAGGCGCTTTGAAAAAGTGAGTACAAGCTTGTATTTTTCTCGCGCCTGAAATAAATGCAAAACAGCGCAATCAAGCCGTAAAAAGCCGCGCATGAAATAAAAAGTGAAGCCCAGCCTGTCCGCCCGCCGAGCCTTGCCCCCATGAACGGCGTCAGGCGAATCAGTGGCGAAAAAGCGGCAAGCATAAAAAGAGTGTAAGCTTGTTTGGTTGTGATTTTATTCGGCATTTTTTCCTTTCGGGCGCTTGATAAGCGCCCCTTATATTTATAGTACGTTTATTTTAATGGGGATTTGCGAATAAATTTCTTCCCAGTTGTTTTTTATTTTTTCCCATTTGAGCGGGTGGCGCATACGCAGTACTTCACCGAATTCTAAAAAGTCACAGCCGTATTTTTTTGAGGCGTTAATAACCTTTTGAAGTTCCCCGAATATAACCCTGCACGGTTCTTTGCCATAATCATCGTCAGTGAAGAGAGTGACGTCTATCACGATTCCGGTCAGAGCATTACCATTCCAAGTGAAGCTGATTTTGCACTTTGTATTTTCGAGCCTTGTCGCGGCGTTTATTTTGGCGAGTTCCACTATGGAATAGACGGATTTGTTTTTAATTATATTATAGCCCCGCGCCGCCCCCGCCTCCAAGAAGCCCGCTAATTCGCCGTCTTTTATGACCGCGTAGCCGCTCGGCACGACGATTTTCTCGCCGTCTTGATTTTCCTTGATTACAAGCGCGGGGACTGCGAACGAGTTCGATGACGCCTGCAATGACAGAAGCTCATAAAACATCAGCTCGGACGAAATCGCGCCGATTCCCGAGTACTCGCCGTAATTGCGAAGTATATCGAGTGTCTTTGTTTCGGTTAAAATTTCACTCGCGTCCAAAGCCTCCCCCCGCACAATAAACACAGAGGCAGTAAGCCTGAGATTATTATTTTTTGCTAAGAAATCCGTATAGTTATTAAAATCCTCTCTTGCCGCTTCTTCACCGATTAAAAAATACTCTGCGGTGGAAACCGCCATTTCCCGCGGAAAGCGTTTTTTCAAGACTTCGAGCGCCGCCGCAGGCGACGAGCTTACGGCGAAGTCGGTATATTTTTGGTTCATGTCGCCGCCGCCCTCGTCGGCGGCTTCTATTTTTTCGTAGACGATTGAAACTTGTGCGTCGTCGTTATGCCGGTCGAGCCCGATTATGAAGACCGGCTCGGCGAGCGTGATTTCGGTCATGCGGGGGAGATGATTTCCGCGGCTTATTACAGCAATAACGCTAAGCACAATCAGGACAGTAATTACGGAATTTTTCATGGAATCCTTTCGTAGGGTCGGACTTCCATGTCCGACCGATTTTACGTTTTCGCGGTCGGGGATGGAACCCCGACCCTACCCATCACGCGGCAATCGCAACAGCCCGTCTTTCACGGCACATTCGCCGTTCTTGTAAGCAATCATATACGGCGCGCCGAGCGACGTCGTCTGGCAGAGATAATATAACATGAATATAAGCCCGAGCGACAGTCCGTACAGCCCCGCAAAACCCGCAGAAATCAGCAATAGTATTCTCGTAATCCGAAACGTATTCGCTAAATCGCCGCTACTTACAACAAACCCGCAAATCCCCGTAACCGCTACAACCACCACAATCGCGGGAGAGATTAATTTTGCTGAAACTGCCGCCTCCCCTACGACAAGCCCGCCGATAATCGACACCGCCTGTCCGATAGATTTCGGCAGGCGAATCCCCGCCTCTATTAAAATTTCAAAGGCGACAAGGAGCGAGAAAACTTCAAGAAACGTCGTGAACGATACTGACTGCTTGCTTTTTATAATAGCGAGCATTAGATTCGTCGGAAGCATTTCATGGTGAAAGGTTGTAATTCCGACATAAAATGCGGGAATAATCAGCGACAAAAACGCGCCCGCATATCGAAGTAACCGCACATAAGAGCCGTGCGCGTAGTTCTGGGAATAATCCTCACCCGCCTGAAACAGCATATTAAACACCGCCGGCACAACAAACGCAATCGGATAGCCGTCCACAAGTATGCCGATTTTTCCCTCGGCGATATTGGCGCAGAGCTTGTCGGGGCGCTCGGTATACATGACCTGCGGAAAAATCGACCAGCGGCTGTCTTTCAGGCTTTCCTCAATACTGCTCGTGGATTTAATCACCCGCTCTGTTATGACTTCAAGGCGTTTTAATACCTCCTGAACTTTTTCGTCTTCAGCAACGCCGTCAAGGTAAACCACAGCCGCGTTAGTCTGCACATCTTTGCCGAGTTTTACATCAACGATTCGTAAGTCCGGCGTATTTAGTCTTCGCCGAATCAGCGCGGTGTTCGTCCGCATGGCTTCTATAAAGGAATCCTTGGGGCCTTTTATGACGTTCTCCTGCCCCGGCTCGGAAATCCCGCGCTTGTCGAAGCCGCGGGCGTCATATATAACCGCCTTATTTTCGCTGTCTATTATTAAAGCCGTATTCCCCGCTAAGACATCGGCGACGATTTCTGAGGCATCGGTTTTTTCTGTTTGCGCGGCGTGGAAAGCCTTGCCGTGAAGCGAGAGGGGTTTCAGTATATCCTCGTTGACCGAGCGCAGACTTACAAGCCCGTCAACGGCGACGAGCATGGCAGGTTTTACGCCATTGATTAGAAAATCGAGATAGATTATGTCTGAGGCTTGTTTAAGAATGTCTTTTATTTGAGTTGATAACATAATACTATTATTTTACAAGTTCCGTGGTTTTATTCAATGCTACCTCTTGCTTTTCTCTGCTTTTTCCTTTATAATAGAATAAATAAGTACAAAACGGAGGACTCACCATGAAATACGGCTTTTTCGACGATGCTAACAGAGAATACGTTATTACTTCCCCGCGAACTCCTTACCCGTGGATAAATTATCTCGGCAGTGAGGGCTTTTTCTCGCTCATTTCCAACACGGCAGGCGGCTATTGTTTCTACAAGGACGCCAGACTTCGCAGAATCCTGCGCTACCGCTACAACAACGTGCCTATAGACATGGGTGGGCGGTATTTCTACATAAAAGACGGAGATGTTACGTGGAATCCCGGCTGGTCGCCTGTGAAAACAGAGCTTGACAGCTACGAGTGCCGTCATGGTATGGGTTATACTAAAATTACGGGGCAGAAAAATAACGTAGAAGCCTCTGTGCTTTTTTTCGTGCCTGTAGGCTTAGACGCCGAGGTGCAGAAGCTGACCCTTAAAAACACCGGCTCAGCCCCGAAGAAAATAAAACTGTTCAGCTTCGTGGAATGGTGCTTGTGGGACGCTATGGACGACAGCTCGAACTTTCAAAGAAATTTCTCTATCGGCGAAGTCGAGATAGATAATTCTACTATTTATCACAAAACTGAATATAAAGAACGCCGCGACCATTACGCCTTTTATTCGGTCAACGCGCCTATAAACGGCTTCGACACCTCCCGCGATGATTTCATAGGGCTGTATAACGGCTTCGACGCGCCCGACGTCGTACTCGCAGGCAAGCCGAAAAACAGCGTCGCCGACGGTTGGGCTCCTGTCGCGTCGCACTATATTGAAGTAGAACTCGCCCCGAATGAAAGCAAGGATTTCGTGTTCGTTTTAGGTTATATCGAAAATGAATTTAATGAAAAATTCGTAGGGGACGCCCTATGTGGCGTCCCGAATATTGCGGGCGACCACGCAGGGTCGCCCCTACAAACAAGCGGAAACCGCCCCCAGAACATCGTGAACAAAAAACGCGCACACGAGCTTATAGCAAAATGCGATACCAGCGAAAAAGCGGACAAGCTCTTAGCCGAGCTCCGCGCACACTGGGACGAGCTATTGTCTATTTACACTGTCAACAGCCCCGATGAAAAGCTCAACCGCATGGTGAATATCTGGAACCAGTATCAGTGCATGGTGACGTTTAATCTGTCCCGCTCGGCGTCGTATTTTGAGTCGGGCATAGGGAGAGGAATGGGCTTCCGCGACTCTAATCAGGATATACTCGGCTTCGTGCATCAGATTCCCGCACGCGCAAGACAGCGCATACTTGACTTAGCGTCAACCATGCTGCGTGACGGCGGCGCCTATCACCAGTATCAGCCGCTGACCAAAAAAGGCAACCATGAGCTCGGCAGTAACTTTAATGACGACCCATTGTGGATGATACTTTCCGTTGCGGCGTACATAAAGGAAACAGGCGACATTGATATACTTGACGAAGTCGTGCCTTACGAGAATAAAGAAGAACTGGGCGCTACTCTGCTTGACCACTGCAAGCGGGCGTTCAACCACGTTACAACCAAAGTCGGGCCGCACGGCTTGCCGCTTATCGGACGTGCTGACTGGAACGATTGCTTGAATCTCAACTGCTTCTCGGCTACTTCGGGGCAGTCTTTCCAGACGACAGAGGGCAAGGACGGAAAAGTCGCCGAGAGCATAATGATAGCGACTATGTTTGCCTTTATTGGCCCCGAATACGCAAAAATGTGCAGAATTAAAGGCGATGAAACCGAAGCCCTCCGCGCCGAAGCCGAAATAGCAAAAATGAATAAAATCGTCCTCGAACACGGCTGGGACGGCGAATGGTTCTTACGCGCTTATGACGACTTCGGCAAAAAAGTAGGTTCAAAAGACAACGAAGAAGGCAAAATCTTCATAGAACCGCAGGGCTTCGCGGTTTTGGCAGGGCTCGGCAAGGAGCAGGGTTATGACCTCAAAACCTTAGACAGCGTGGACAAATGGCTTAATTCCGACCACGGTTTAGTGCTTAATCAGCCCGCCTTTACGAGATATATTTTGGAATACGGCGAGATTTCCACCTATCCGCCCGGCTACAAGGAAAACGCGGGCGTCTTCTGCCATAATAACGCTTGGTTGATTTGCGCGGCGGCGCATGTCGGGCGCGGCGACAAGGCTTTCGAGTATTATTCAAAAATAGCACCCGCTTTCAGGGAGGACTTCTCCGAGCTCAATAAAACCGAGCCTTATGTCTACGCCCAGATGATTGCGGGTAAGGACGCGGGGCGTCACGGTGAGAGCAAAAACTCATGGCTGACAGGAACAGCCGCTTGGAACTTCGCAGCGGTGTCGCAGTATATTTTAGGGATTGCGCCCGATTACGACGGACTTGTAATCGACCCGTCGATTCCCAAAGACTGGGACGGCTTCACGGCAACGAGAACATTCTGCGGCGCGAAGTATAATATAACTGTCAAGAATCCGAACAAGGTCAGCAAGGGCGTGAAAAGCCTGACCGTGAACGGAAAAGAAATCAGCGGTAATAAGATTCCGGCGTTTGACAGCGGCATACACGAAGTAGAAGTTGTTTTAGGATAAATTTTCACTTTATGCAACCTTTCTGCAACATACGTTGTTTTCATAGTGTAAGGCTAATTTAAAACCCTAAAACGAAAGGAAAATAATTATGAAGAAAATAGTTTTAACACTGACAATTCTCGCATTGGCTTTTAACCTCACTGCGTTTGCGGTTTCTGCTGATTCCCACGCTACCGGAATCATTCCCGCAGAGCTTATTACAGCTGCTATTGAGGACGGCAGTATAATTATACTTACTGCTGAAACCGGAACAATCATTTCCGCGCAGTCGCTTTTCGCGATTCGGGACAGCGGCGTAACCGCGAAGTTCCTGCTCCCAAGCGGCATAACGGTTTCAATCGACCCCGCGAAAATCACCGATTCGGCAAAAACGACCGACCTTAATGTTTTCATTCTCGCGATTGGAAATACCGATGTACTTAACGGCTGGGTTTGGGAAGATTGGGGTTGGGAAGACCCGATTGCGGAATGGCCGGTTGAAATTTGGGACGAACCCGACATTTACTGGCCCGGCTGGCAGTCTTTTGACGAATACTGGGCAGATTACGGCGCTTATTACCGCGAGTGGTACCCCGATGTTGACTGGAATGTACTCAACAACCTGAAAACATGGGAAGATTATTATGACTTTTGGAACGACTACTGGAATACATGGAACGAGAGAATGAGCGACTTTACTTATTACTGGTCGTTCTACGGCGAGCGCTATAAAGAATGGTATCCCGACGCTGACATCAGCGCGCTGAACAACGCGAAAACATGGGACGAATATTACGCTTTCTGGGACAATTACTGGGCGAACTGGGTATATGTTCCTCGGGCGTTTGACGAGTATATGGCAGATTACCGCGCTTATTACCCTGACTGGTATTCGGCAGAATGGTATCCCGATATTAACTGGGCGGCTTTTAATAACCTAAAATCGTGGGACGAATACTACGCCTTTTGGGATAGCTACTGGGCGAGTTATGTCAGCCCTTTCATCTATGAGTCTTTTTATGAAATAGACTTTATAAACGGCATACGCAGTGTCTGGAAAGAAACCCGCAGAGCAACCGGCGAGGTTATTTACGAGGGCGGCTGGTGGATGGATTACAGAGTGCTGATAATTCCGGCGGCGACGGGAAAATTCGGGTTTGAAATAGCTGTTGAAATCCCCGAAAGCATGTTCTCCGCGGCAGGAATATCCACTCAAAAGGATTTTGTTTCTGTGAATTATCTTGACGAGGACTATATATACATTTTCGGTGATGAGGCTCTGCCCGTAAACGCGGACGGCTCGGTAACATTCCCGCTGACTACTGGTTTGGTTTACATGCTTATGGAATGGTGGGACTGGGATAGTTATATTTACTACAATGACGACGTTAAATACGACTACGGCAGAGCTGTGCCGATGCCGGCAACCGATATGGGCGGCGCTCCGACAGGGGGTAATTCAAGAGATATGGCTGTAGCGGAATCCGGCGGCGGCAGCTGGGGTTCTCCGGCGCTGATGGGCATGGGCGGATTCACTGACGGCTTCGGCGTTATGTACGACGCGAACGGAAATATGATTGACCGCTCGTCATTAGCTCGCGGCGGCGGCGAAATCGGAATCGTGGCTATCTCCGCAGACTTAGAAGAAAACCCAAAAACAAGCGCAAGCTCGGTCAGTACACTTGTGGCGTTTCTGATGCTCGGCGCGGCAGCGACATTTGTGAGCAGGAAGAAGAAAGCGTAAAAAAGTATAAAAGCATAAGGATTGACATATTTGTTTTATTAATGCTATAATGTAGGGGCGGATTTTAAAATCCGCCCTGCATTATTTAAAAGCGAGGACACTCAATGAAAATACTCACAGTCGGCGGCGGCGGACGCGAACATGCTATTATTTCCGCTCTGAAAAAATCCCCGAAAGTCAGCGAATTACACGCCGCTCCGGGCAACGGCGGTATTTCCGAAATCGCGCAGTGCCATGACGTAAAAGCGACAGACATAGACGGCATGGTAAGCTTGGCGCAAAGCATAAACGCCGATTTCGTCTTTGTCGCGCCTGACGACCCGCTGACGCTCGGTTTGGTTGACGCGCTTGAAGCGGCGGGCTTTAAGACGTTCGGGCCTCGGAAAAACGCCGCAATTATCGAGGGAAGCAAGGTCTTCTCGAAAGGCTTTATGAAGCGGCATAACATTCCCACCGCGCTTTACGAAACATTCACAGACGCCGAAAAAGCGCTGGATTACATAAAAACGCAGAATGTCTACCCGACTGTCATAAAATGCGACGGACTGGCGCTCGGGAAAGGCGTTATAATCGCGCAGAATTTCACCGAAGCCGAAGAAGCGGTTAATTCAATTCTGCTCGGCGGGAGATTCGGCGCAAGCGGCAAGGAAATCGTTGTGGAAGAATACCTTGACGGCGTTGAAGCCACGGTACTGGCTTTCACTGACGGTAAGACGATTATTCCTATGCCCGCGTCTATCGACCACAAGCGCGCCCTTGACAACGACGAGGGTTTAAACACCGGCGGCATGGGGGTGATTTGCCCTGCGCCTTATTACACCGACGAAATTGCAGAGCTTTGCATGAAGTCTATATTCGAGCCGACCATTCGCGGATTAGCAAGCGAGGGCAGGACTTTCAAGGGCTGTCTGTACTTCGGCTTAATGCTGACGGCTTCAGGTGTAAAGGTCATTGAATACAACTGCCGCTTCGGCGACCCCGAAACGCAGGCAGTCTTGCCGCTTCTTGAAACTGATTTTTTTGAGATTATGACGGCGATTATTGACGAAAGGCTCTCTGAATTAAATATAAACTGGAGCGAAAAAAAATCCGCCTGCGTTGTAATCGCAAGCGGCGGCTATCCTGAAAAATATGAAACGGGGTTTGAAATCAAGGGGCTTGAAGCTGTGAGCGGAGCTGTTGTTTATCACGCGGGGACGCGTAGGGGCGATTACCAATCGCCCGCAAACAGCACGGACGCGCAATGCGCGCCCTTACTGACGGCGGGCGGGCGGGTTTTAGGTATTACCGCGCTCGGCGATACGCTCGATGAAGCGCTGGAGATTGCTTATCGCGAGGTCGGGAAAATCAGCTTCGAGGGGGCTTTTTACAGGAAAGACATCGGCGCAATGCGCGGCGCAGTGCGCGGAAATAAAGAATCTTAAAAAGGAAAATTTCAAAATGATAGGAAGCTTTAAACAAATTCCTGAAAAAGCGATAAAAGGGATATTTAAGTGGATAAAGAGTATCTTTTACGGGACTTTTAAGGAAGCGAAGAACAGAATTAGCTCTATGAGTAGTTCTCCCTTGCAAAACAGCATATCTTTATCAATTCTTGCCATAAGGCTTTTTGCGATTACGATGTTCGTGATTTCATATATTACGTTTATAACAAATAATGGGTTCGGGGAGCAAATAGACCTCATTAAGTCGGGTTATTCCGGTTTTAGAAACGCTTTTACGACAGGCTCAACTTCTTTGTATATGAGTGGTTTTGCAGGTTTTATTTATTCAATATCGCTCGTGTTTTCACTTATAGCGGTTTTTGTCGCGCTTATAATCAAAAAAGATGGCATGAAAGAAGTGTTTTTGTTATGGCTCAACACCTTTTTATCAGTTTTCATCGGCTTACCGCTTTTAATGCTGCTCACCCAAAACCTTATTCCGCTTGTGGTTTTTATTATTTTTATAGCTATTGGGTTGTTTGTTATATCGCTCGTTTTCGGCGGCAAGGGCGGCTCCCCAAGAACAAGTTCTGCGAGCAATAAATATGAAAGACCCCCGGAACCGGAAAATGAAAAATATGCCCCGCAACCGAAAGTACATAAATGCTTCGGAACAAAAATATATGTTAAAGAAAATTTTGTTGGCTCCAAATGTGTTTATACAGATAACGGTCTTGCAGTTAGTGAATTATGCTCTTATGCGGATTATAAAAAGGGAAAAGATATTATAATGTTAGACGGAAAACGAGTAACTTATTTGTAGCAAGGTTCAAAAACACACAGAAAAAAGCGTTAGGGTTTTTAGCCGTTAACGCTTTTTTGTTCGTATGGAAGTGAATAGGCAGTATTTGAACCATTACTATTCCCCCTAATCTCGTCCAGTAAAGGAATATCCACCTTAACCGGAGGTTGATTGCTCACGTTAAATACTACTGTTACTTCGTGACCGCCCTCGTTTTCATATACATAAACACTATTTATAAGAACATTTACTAACAATTCCCTGTTCTTAATATCGTCAAGTTCCTCACAACCTTTAACTAACTGCGATAAAAAATACATGATGTCCGCTTCGCTAAGTCCAAAATGTCTGTCTTCTTCAACAATTACTTGCTGTTTCAGTTCCTCGGTTTCGTGTTCTATTCTGTCGATTTCAGATAAAACAATACTTGTGGCGGTAGCTGACGCCTTACCAACCCTTAAAGATTTTATGAGGTTGGTTTTTTCTTTTTCATTAGCTTTTATAAGACGCTGTAACCTTTTTAGATTTGGATTGGGTATCTTCGACGAGAGGCTCATAAACGACACCTGTTACAAAGTGTGTACTTTCATCGACTTTAAGGATTTTACCGACTGTTGTAAACTGCGCTTTCCCTTCATCAGCTTTTGCGACAATAAAGCTACGTTTATTCGCGGCTTTGTTTACAAGGCTGACAAATGATATTTTTGCGTCGCTGATTTCTATTGCCTTTTCTACCTTCTTCACTTTCTCACCTCCTTTCAAATCCATATAAAAAGCCGCTCCTTTTGGAGCGGCTAATTGCCATGCAGTAAATATTAAATTGCTTGTTTTAGTTTTATTGCCGTCAGAGCCTTTTCGTGTATAGCTACAATACTCACGGGCGGTTGTTCGTCGGCGACAATCTCATCCCATGTTTTACCGAGTATATTACCGTACGCTTCAAGGTCTTTGAAGAATTGTTTTTCACCGTACTCTTTAATATATCGGTCGTCTTTTCTCGCTTCTCTTGTGGAATACATTACGATACCCCCTTTTCAATCATCTGTTCATAAGCCTGCACTACACCGTCTAATAGTCCGCCAAATTCCGGTATTTTAATTCGGTTTGAGTAGAGAACGCTTAGATTAGCGAAAGTGTCTGTCGATATATGTCTGCTGTTCCAATAGGACGCGTCATGTCCGTATTGTGTGTTAATCTCATCGCGCGAAATCGCGCTTAAAATATCTTGAAACGCAGGGCTTAAATCAGTATTAGAGGCATATAATTGCTTATACTTTTCGGGGTGTGCAAGATACATAGCCTCTGCATTTTTTAACGCTGACGTGAAATTATCGTTATTCCACGATTTAGTAATATTGTTATCGTATCTATGAGCAAGCTCGTGACTGAATATGTCATTACCCGGTAATTGGTTTTTCGCATCGCTTAAAGCCTGTCTATTGAATACAAGGACATCTCTTTTACGGTCATAACCGACGTAGATGTTTCTATAAGGGTCTTCCACAAGAGCGGTATTATCAGCATAATACTGATACATACTCTTATATGGCTCGTCCATGCTCTCAATATGTACTTTGAAATCTAAAAGCGCTTGGTTGAGCTCTTTTTCGTTAGTTACAAGAATACCGTTTTCCCCCTTTTTGCCGGTTCCTAAGTACATTGTATCATAATTATTTGGATTTGTCAAATCATTTTCAACAATTCCTGCCTTTTTCTTATTTTGAGCATCAACGTCCCTTTCCCACAGCCCATTATCCTCATCAATAGCCTGTTGCTGTAGTTAATGGTGTTATATCGCTAATTTGATTGTTCCACAATTGCAATTCTATTAAATTAGTCAACCCGCTTAACGGCGATATGTCACTTAAACTTTGTTGGTCATTTAAATACAAATGAGTAACATTTTGTGGAATTGTACCATCCGCCACCATTGCCACGAGTTTATCATTGTTTATAGTGTTTCTATCAAATCTAATTGTCACAAAAGGCTCTGTTACAGGTGTTTCATCTTCTTTAGGTTCAGTTGTTACTTCTTCATGTGGGGATTCCGTTGTTGTCGTTGGCGTTTCATCAACAGGGGTTGTAGTTGTTGTGGTTCGCTCATTCCCTGCCGGAACTTCCGGCGTGTCTTCTGACGTGCAGGCTACCATAGAGAATGTGAGTAAAACTGCGAGGATAAGGCTTGAAATGTGTTTTTTCATTGTTTTGCTCCTTTTTATTTGATATTTTTCCTAATCATTATAGCACATTGACCCCATAATTGCAACCATATATTGAGTGCCTGTATGTAGTATTTTATAATAGTGCGATTTGCTGTATAATTGTACTGTAATGGGGGTGATTTTATGGAATTTGACCCAAAAGACAGGCAAACGGTCAACAAAACAATCCGGCTCGACGAGGAACTTGTTAAGAAAGTTTTCGAGGAAGCAGGGAAGCGGAAGCTATCCTTTAATAAATTTGTCGCCCAATGTATTGAATATGCTTTGGAAAATTTGAAGCCGGAAGAATAACATTAAGTCATAACGAGAGCGTCAAGGTTAAACCTTAACGCTCTTTTCTGTTTTTAGACTATAACTGCACCGTTACGGCAAAACCGCCTATAAAATAAAAGTGGTTCGTATAGTCCTTGTTGTCTGGAAACGAATGGACTTGAACCATCGACCCCCCGCATGTCAAGCGGGTACTCTAACCAGCTGA